>Ga0307515_10002911_pt1 | contig 36360 bp, 29 predicted proteins | sample 17_EM_MG_FD_194513 | JGI IMG/M metagenome (GOLD analysis project Ga0307515, IMG submission 194513) | Populus trichocarpa ectomycorrhiza microbial communities from riparian zone in the Pacific Northwest, United States - 17_EM | ecosystem: Host-associated > Plants > Roots > Unclassified | place... | reverse complement strand
AAAATTTGAATCAAAGAAAAAAAATTTAATTTTTTTCAAAATCGCTTTTGAAACGCAAAACAAACGGGCTTGAAAACTTAAAAAATTGATGGAAGTTTTAATTGAGAATTTTTGAAATATTGATAGTGAAATTAATATAAAAATAGTTCGGATATAAAATTGAATCTACCTACATAGGAAGTAGTTTTAAGGTGTGCCCTAAAATCTTACAAATTTATTCAAAACAAATAGAAGGTTGATCATTATAGGTGATGGATGTATATTATACCAGTGCACATGTATGCATGGTGAATGTTGGGGTACAAGAATATGTATGCACATGCATTACATACTTGGCCAGCATATACGGCTAACGTGAGAGAGAGGGAGAGAGAGAGAGAGAGAGAGGGAGAGAGAGGATAAGATCCTCAGGAAGAAATAGTGTAGGCGGCGAGTGGAAAAAGAATGTCAGCTTTATATGCACAAACGATAAAGAAGAAAGCAAAATGCAAGCGATCGATCGCCCGCGAGGACGGATCGTGGCATCACATTCACAGATTAGGGTTTTTGGATTGTTGAGGCACACGTTACAAATTGCTGCATTCTCTATATATATTCCTTCATGTGCAAAAGATGTATAGAGATAAAGTGAAAGGGAGAGGAACATATTTTATATTCTTTGCTTTAACTGCATGACCTAGCTAGCTATCTCCATCCAATATCAAGAAGATAAAAATTCTCTCTTCACTTCGATTATCGAACAAAATATCACAAAGTTTTTTTTTTTTAAATGAAAGTAGATGATTTATTGAAGAGCTTAGCCAATTAGAAAGAAATTACAAGAGACAGCTTGAACAGATAGAAAACAATTGTGTCATTTGTTAAAAATTCGGCAGGATTCCGTTAAAAATTATGCCATTCCTGAGCAACCAAATACTCCGTGCTATCCCAAATGACAACAGTTTCCAAGCTTTTCTTTGAAACTTTGCATGAGCAAAGAAAGCCCATTTGCATAACAAATGATCAACATTATTCATCTTTCACGTGTCCTTTGCAATCAAAATTTTAAACTAACAAAAAAAACATAAAAAATGCATTAATCTTCATTCTCAAAACCGCTAACTCAAAACAAAAAACATGCTTAAACAATCTGGGTTTCAAAATCAACATTTATTTTACTTAACATTTAAATTGACTATAAAAATTGATTTTCCTTGTAATTAAGTTCTCAATAAATTTAATTAAACTTTTTAAAATTTCAATTGAGTCCTTAAACACCCAAATAAAAATATTTTCACTAATAGGGTATTTTGTTTAATCAAAATTAGGTTGCTAATTTTGTCAATCTTGTATATTTTGGTCTTCCAACTTTTTACTTGTCATTTTTGTCCTTCACCACCAACTTGAACAGTCTTGTAGGCTCTCTTCATGTGTATTCTCTTGTATTTTTTTAGATTTTCTTTTTTTCTTTTGTTAATTTTTTATTTTTCTGTGGGGTTTAAAAAAGGGTAACAACAAATGCCCTTTCCTTACCACGATCACAAAGCAAAATCTCATCAAGGTTTTGTATAAGAAGCTTGTAAAGAAAAAGTGTTTGCTCGACTTGTTGGGTGATCCACTCATCCAAAGACTTTACTTTTTAAGAAAAATAGTTTCATGATCATGGGTGACTTGCTCCTTTTCAAAACCTGGTCTATTTTTATAGGCGACCTACCCATTTCAGAAACTGATTTATTTTCACGGGCAACCTGCTCATTTAAAATTCAAAAAGAACTTCAGCAAGTGTCTATACTTTTCTGAAATTTGTCTATTTTCATGGGCGACCAACACATTTTAAAAATCTAAAAAATGATCTATTTTCACAGGTGACCTACCCATTTTGCAATTCAGAGTAGGATTTTCATCAAATTCCTTCGAAACTTTTCCAAAACAAAAATTCAAAGCAAAATACCATCTCAGGGTAAATTCTTAAAATGAACGCCTTATCTTGGGTATTCACACTATATGGATGGAACTTCTTGACTTTCATTCATCCATGCAGATTTCACCGCCTTTCCTCTAGATTGGCGAATCCTATATGAAAACTTTTTCAAAATTGAGGTTAGATCATATATAATGCATGCGTATAGGTCCTCTTTATTCACAATCTCTTCTTTTGATTGCTGAGGGTTGTAATTTTTGAGGTGGTCACCTTTGCCGGTTTTTCTTCCTAGATTACCCGAGCAAGTCTGAGCGACTTACTTTCAAAGCTTGAGCGTCAAGTTCCCTTTTGTAGCCTTCTTTTTTTAATGAGTATTTAGGCAATGATGAATATTATCCTAATTGGTAATGAATTAGAAACTCCTTGCCTTATGACAACATCGTGTGCTTTTTCAAATACTCATGACACACGCTATGAGTTTTTTTTTACGATGTTTTCCCTAACAAAGACTTTGCATGATTTACATTGACTTTTTGAAAACCCAAGATTTTTTAATGTTGTCAAATAACAATGTTTATGTAACTCCCATGATTCATATTAGTCTTTGAAGAAAGGTATTTCATCACGATGATTAGTGAAGGAGATGGCTTATTTTGCATTGGGTTCAAGAATGATCAAATACTCGATTGAAGTTTTGTGTTTGGATTTTCTTAACGTGAACAAATAGGAATATTTATTCATTTCATCATGACTCTCGTAAATGGTTCCTTAAGAGCACCATTTATCAGTCTTTCTCACTTGCTTGATTAGAATCGACTTTTCAAGGCACGTAATGAAGGTTGAGTTCCACGGCTAACAAAGAAATTTCTTCCATTTGTTGGTTTCTCAACGATTTTCTATTTCTTTACTCGTCAAAGCTACAGGAGAAGCCTTTATTTGTTTTCTAGATACTTGTGTATCTTTTCAAGATTTATTTTTTAGCAAAACACCCAAACTTTGATGGTTGGGTCATTCGTTTGGGTTTCTAGGTATTTAGCCATCTCCTAGGAAGTTCCTTGGTGAAACATAATTTTTTACATATCATTAATGTTTTTCTTGAAATTGTTAGCTAACAGTCAAATCTTGAAAACTTTTGTTTTAGAGAAAAAAGGTTTCTTTTTGTTGAGTCTTTTGGGACCATCTTGTAAAATACACAAGATGTAACGAAAATAAACAACCAAACTTTATTGATTCAAAGAAAAAAGAGTACACTGTACATAATATTTCTTTATAGAGTCAGAATTCACAGGTCTAGGTAAGTCATCTCCATCCATCCTTGATAATAACAAAGCTCCCCTAGAGAACGCCTTTTTTTAGTACGTAGAGGCCTTTGTAATTGGGTGCCCATTTGTTATGGTGTTCATCGGGCAGAGATAAGATTTTTCTTAGCATCAGATCTCCTTCCTCAAATACCCGAGGTCTGACTTTCTTGTCGTATGCTTTAGTCATTCTTTTATGGATATCCTCTTCTCATTGATTAGGTTTAGCTGTCCACATCTCACTTTTGTCCATTCGGTATCTTCTAGCTCAGAATCTATCAATACTCTTAATGATGGAATTTCCACTTCCAAAGGTATCACCACCTCCATCCCATATACTAAAAAATTTAGGGTAGCTCCCGTTGAAGTTCTGACTGTAGTGGGATATACGTGAAAGATAAATGGCAACATCTCATGCCAATCTTTATAAGTGACCACCATTTTATGAATGATCTTCTTGATGTTTTTGTTGGAAGCTTCTACAATACCATTCATCTTTGGTCTGTATGGGGATGGATTTGAGTGTTTGATCTTCCATTTTGGGTAAAACTCCACTGTCATTATTCCATTAAAGTTCTGAGCATTATCATCCACTATCTTTTAAGGCATAATCAAATCTCGTTCAGTGAATCTCTTTACCACCTTCCGGGTTACATGAGCATATGAACTAGCTTCCACCTATTTTGTGAAGTAGTTAATAGCTACTAGGATAAACCGATGCTCGTTGTTAGCTTTTGGATTGACAAGCCCAATTTCATCGATTCCCTACATTGTAAATGGCTATGAAGATGTCAAATTGAATAAGGGAGTTGGGGGCACATTTATCTTATTACTATACACCTGACATTTGCGACATCTCTTGATATATTCTATGCAATCCCTTTTCAAGGTCAACAAAAAAAAATACCTCGACCTCTATATTTGTCTAGCTGTCATATGCCCATTAATATAGGTTGCACAAATTCCTTTGTGAACTTCTTGTAGCACCTTTTTTGCTTTTGTTTCATCCAAACATCTCAACAATGTTACATTGGATGACCTTTTGTATAAGATTTCTCTATTGAGGTAGTAGTCTAGGGCTAACCTTCAAAGGGTTTTCATATCTGTATTGGATGCCTCTCAGGGATACTCTTAGTGTTGGATAAACTGTTTGATATCATAATACCACAAATTCTTATCCATTTCTTCTTTGACTGAGTAGTAGTGGGCCAAAGAATTTCCGACTTCAATATTTATGGGTTGTACTATGTTCTTAAAATCAATTTTGATCGTGGAAGCTAAAGTAGCCAAGGTGTCAGCAAACCAGTTTTTATCTCTTCCCATATGAATGAATTTTATCTCATCAAATTCCTTTACTAGTTTGGACAAATATTCCTGATATGGCCTTAGCTTCTCATCTTTTATCTGTCATTCCCCTTTTACTTGACATATTATCAACATTGAGTCTCCATAGACATCGAGTTTCTTTATCTTTAATTATAATGAAGCTTTTAATACGAGGTTGCAAGATTTATACTCAATTGTATTATTAGTGTACTCAAACTGCAACTTGATCGAAACAGGGTATTACTTTTGTTAGGAGAAATTATTGTTGCTCCTGCCCTATTGCCAAATACTTTTACTGCTTCGTCAAAGTACATTGTCCACTATTCTGATTCTTTTTCTTCTTTAAGTACATTGTCCACTAATCTGATTCTTTTTCTTTTTCTACATCAACACATCTTCATCTGGAAAATCAAAATTCAAAGGTTCATAATCCTCGATTGCATTGTCTGCCAAATGATTCGCGATAACCCTTCCTTTCACGGCTTTCCTTGTCATGTACACCATGTCATACTCAACTAACAACACTTGCCATCTTGCTATTCTGCTTGGTAAATAAGGTTTTTCAAAGATATATCTGAGAGGATCCATTTTTGAAATCAACCATGTAGTGTATTACAACATGTACTGTTGAAGTCGTTTTGTAACCCATACAAGTGCGCAACAAAGCTTTTCTACCATTGTATATCTGGACTCACAATTTGTGAACTTCTTACTCAGGTAATATACCATTATCTCCTTCCTACCAGACTCATCATGTTGCCCGAGTACACATCCCATTGCTCTTTCAGTTATTATCAAATACAAGATCAATGGTTTGCCATGTACCGGGGGAACCAATAAAGACGGATTTTGCAAATATTGCTTGAATTTATTGAAAGTCTTTTAACATTCCTCATTCCATACCTTATGATTCTTCTTCATTCGAAGAAATCAGAAGATTGGCTCACAAGTTGCTGTCATTTAGGAGATAAACCGAGTAATGTAATATAGACAACCCAAGAATCCTCTTACTTCTCTTTTGGTCTTAGGAGCTGGCATGTCTTGAATTGCCTATACTTTATCAGGATCGATTTCAATACATTGGCTACTCACCAAGCACTTTGCAAGGTTCAGCTTTAACTAATACTTTCTTAACCTTTTAAAAACTTTCTCAGACTCTGACAATGGTCTTCTTTCTATTTGGATTTAGTAATTATATTATCCACATACACTTTAATTTCTCTATGCATCATATTATGGAACAGAGTTACCATTATCTTTTGATAAGTGGCCCCAACATTCCTTAGCCCAAATAGCATCACCTTATAGTAAAAGGTTCCCCATAGCATAATGAAGGTTGTCTTCTTTTTATCTTTGTTGGCCATTTTGATCTAGTTATACCTAGAGAAACCATCCATGAAATAGTACATCAAGCTTCGCGTCATATTATCAACTAGAACATCAATGTGAGGAACCAAGAAGTCATCTTTTGGACTTGCCTTATTTAAATCCCTGTTGTCATAACTCATTTCTGGGTTATTCCCCAAATTTATTTTTTTCTTTCCAAAATAAAAATAAAATGATAATAGTAAGAAGATTGACATTTTGAAAAAAACAAGTTGACAATATTTCAAATATAGAAAAAATCATGCTGCAATTTTGGATGGAATCGGGAGCCTAATTATACCCCATTTTAACCAAAACTAGAGAAACAATGTAAATTAAAGGTCAAGTTAAATTTTTATTGGACAAATCTCTATAAACAATCAGTCCAAGGACATAATTAGATTTTTAATAGGCCAATTTGATTTAATCATGGGCCAAATTAAAGTTTAATTATGTTTAAGAATTAATTTGGGTCCAATTGAAGGATTTAATTAGGTGCAATGACTTAATTATACTTAAATGGATCAAATGAATTTTATAAAGGGCTTAATTGAAAAATTAAGTTAGGGAGCCTAATTTGGGCTTAATTGAGAAAATTGAAATTTTAGGAGACCAAACTTAATTTTTACAAAGTCAATTGGTTCAAATCAGGGGTAAAATTGCAAAAAATCAAAGTTTTGGGGTCAATTAGGGGTTAAATTGAAGAAATTCACAGCTAATGACCATTTTGTAAAAGGCGTCGAACTATGATAACCTAATTGGCTGAAATCAAGGGTGAAATTGAAGTGATTTGAAAGTTTAATGGTCAATTAGGGGCTAAATTGAAGAAATCCAATACTAAGAACCAAAATAAAAAGGCGCTGAAATCCGTGGCTGATATTGAAGTTCTTCAGGGGCAAAATTGCATAAAATTAAAAGGTTGAAGCCAATCAGGGTGTAGTTAAGAGAAATCACAAATTAAAGTTGCACGAAAATGATCACCTGACATTTAATTACACCCCGATATAGTCTTTTCTGGCCGATTGACACCACAATGGTCATAATATCGACCCAAAAAGGCCAACTCAGATAGCATTCAATTGCCAAATTTGACAGTTCATGATGATCACTTTAAACCAATAGTTAGGATCCTTCAGAGCTGAATCAAGGGCCAAGATTTGGCATCATTAAAGATGAAATGTCCATCTTTCACCCCTATAAATAGGGGTGGATTTCATGGTCTGAGCATAGAGAAATTGGGGTCCCTATTTATCATCATTTACAGGGGGAAAGGCAAAGCCTTTGTTTCCTATATCCCTAAGAAAAACATTAGTTCCAATTATACTTTATTGATATCAGTGAAGATCTCTCTCAACTTGTCGAGTATTAAGGCAAATTCTTTTAGTGTAGACAGAAGCTCGGTCAATCTGCTCATCCATGTTACTTATATTTTCTGAGAGCAACATGTTGCTCCTATTCAGTTGATTGTTATCGGTATCAATCATCTGATTGTGGTGCTCCAGTTGCCTATTCTTCTCTTCTAAATGTTTCGTTATAATTTTTTTTGTTATCGAGGTCTCTCTTCAGCAGCTTGATCTCATCCATCTTAGAATTCCTGACAGTTTTTCCTTTGGCTTTTGCTTTAGCCAACTCATTCTCAAGTATCACATATTTCTTGTATAATTGCTAATACTATTCAATTCGACTTTCCAACTCAGCTTAGATCCTTGAAGACATATCAACTCTTTCTTGGCAATCATTAAAATTGGTTTTTAATGTCTCTAGTTCGGTATTGGTTTGCATCTGACTTGCTCTCAATTCTCCTCGCTCTTTCCCAACTCAGTTTCTGGCCACTTGTTCCTCTTTCAGGTGCTTCTCTAAAGACATGACCTTTTTGTTTTTTCCCATTAATTGTTACTCCATAAACTTCCTCAATTTCTCTTTAGTGAGAAGTTGTTCCTTGAGGAAGACCATAAGGGCTTTACTGGTGCCTAATTCTACCTGGAGCTTTTTCAGTTGTTCTCTCAGCTCTTCCTTGTTGTTAATCCTCTTTTTTTATTTAGTTCAGCGGTTTGTGAAGTTGCGACTTCAAATCTGAGATTTTTTTACGGGGACAATCACCAATGATAGATTTCTCCACCTCAGGTATTTTCACTAGTAACTGGATCTCTCAAACCATTTGATTCCTTCCTGATCAATATTAGAAGTTCTGCTTTTAGTCGTGTTTGATGCTTTCCATGACTTCCAAAGCAGACTGGTCTTTGAATAACCCAGAGAATTATGATAGTTTGGCCATCCTTGGCACATGTTGTATGCCCCCAAGCTGTCTTGCAACCAAAGCGGGCGCATAGCTGACATATCCGGTTATCCCAATCAAAGACACCCATTGTCTTTATCCATAACTCATCAGACAATCTGTTACTCTCATCCACTGAGCTTTCCACTTAACTTCTTCTTGCAAGATTCCATACAGTTTCACTTTCTATTTTTCCTCACTTAGATCATTCTATTTTTCCTCTTTAACTATCTCTAATGGTTTTTTACTAAACCACTAGAAATTGTTAAATACTGGCTTCTTAGATTCTATATGGTTAATCAACCATATGTACAACAGTTGTTCAAAGCATCTCATTGGCCCTTTGCCAATTTTTTTGCAATGATTAAGTGTCAGGATAGTTTCTGCTAGTATTATTGCGATGAGATTTATCTTATTGTTTTCATACTCAATGAAAGTTGTGGCTACTTCTAAACTGATTATTCTTGTTGGGTTCAGAAATAACACTAATCCTAAGATTTCCAAAGCGAGCATTCTACACTTTTCTTTAGCAAATCTAGAGTCATTTTTTCTTCGTTTGAATACTTCTTTTATCATTTTCCACTTCAAGCCATCAATACTTTTCTTTGACATCTTATGGAGATCTAGAATCTTGATCAACTTGACCAATTCAGTTAGCATTTGTCGCACCTTTGGTGGAAGTAGACTTTGTATATATTTTTAGGAAACTCACTGAGTAAACCAAACTCTTATAGGGTAAGGCACATATCTACGTTCCTAAAAGTAAGGGAACGGTACTCGATATCCTAAAAATGCATCAAAGCTTTAATGGTTGAATTTTGAATAGAGACCCTCATGATTTCCACTATTCTCCTATATTTCTTCAAAAACTCATCTTCGCTGATGCTTTTCACATGTGAGAGGAGCTTTTTTAGGTTGTTTCCTGAGTAGCTCACATTTATTATGGGTGATAATTTACTATCATCTAGTCTCAGACAATCCCTTTCTAACAGTTATAGGGATTCATATTCCAACTCGTATTCATCAGAAGTCATTTCTATAATGGTGGCCATGCTATTTGTCCAAAGTCCTGCAATGCAAGATGCTTAGGGTTAAGTATGTCTTAATATAATAATGTTTATTTAGGGGATATACATCTTATGGGCAAGTTCTAATCCTTTTACGTGAGACAAGGGATAGACGTTATCTAGTCTCAAAAGGGTCTCTTGTTGTCCCAATGATTACCCTTATAAAGGTAATATAGGGGTTTAATAGGTAGTGGGATGACACATATACCAATCACTACCAGTCCAAGCACTTGGCAAGAGTTGGATGGTTTCACGAACTTAAACCTTGACTAAAAGTTGTAGGGTAAGTCGCTACTCCCCCACCTAACTTGAAGTTTCCATGTGCGCATCCCAGAGCAATAAAAAAATGATGCATGAAAACATGTATTCATATCCAATATACATGTATGAGTATGATAAAATGTGCTAAAGCATAAATAAAATGAGATAAGCCAAAAATATGAAAATTTAAACACATCGCAAACAAATAAACCACATAAAACACAAAACTTAGTACGATATTGTTACTAACAATATTTCTCCCCAGTGGAATGTTATTTTTTCACATATGGGCAAGAGGCGTCAAGGGTCGTTGAGATTCTCCATTTAGTTGTTTAGTTTATGATTACTAGAAAACTCAGGGGTGTTGGTCTTATCAAAGATTCAAAAGGTAAAGGACTGATTGTGGATAGGAAAAGTATTAGTACCTATAGAGCACTGTACTAGAGATAAGCTGCATTATGTGGTTTGAAAGTAGTTTAAAGGTTTTGATGAATTTCTAACCGGTAGTCTATTCATGGCTTAGGATTGGGATTTATTCATGTGAATAAATCTGGTGTTAAGAATTTTATTATAACCTTGTGTACCCAAATAAATTCTTATGAAAAAGGTTTTTCATAATTAGTATATTGTGGTAAAAAAAAAGACTCCCAATTAAAATTGGTAAATATTTAGAATAACTCTGAGAATTTTCTAGTTAACTCTTGATTTTAAATATCAGTCTCACTTGTAGGTCTAGTATTTTATATTTAAATATCAGTCTCACTTGTCGGTTTAACATTTTATACCAGAATATTGACCATTAATTCTCAAGAATTAAAATTTTAGTGATTACTGAAATATTGACCAAATTCTCATGGATTCAATACACTGATTATTAAATCCAAAATGCTTGCTAAAAGATAAAACATAACATGTATTTTTTTTTAAATGAGATATGATTTTTTTATATTTTTTGATCAACTTGACCGCATGCAACACTCAAAAAGATATTTATTTATTTATTTATTTATTTATTTTTTATACTTTTGTAAGATCACATTTGGCAAAAAAAAAAAAGATCTTGAAATGAAAACTACCCAAAAAGTCTAAAGAGTATTTGTCAAACATATCTTTAAACCAAATAAACCTTAACAAAAATGTTAGCAAACCATATAGGGCCTAAGGATTGATCCAATTTTGACACAATCGGGTTGACTTGATTGGGTGACCCGACCGGGTTGACCCAAAACCAAAACAAATTAAACATAACAAAAACATGAAAACTCAAAAATATTTCCAACAAAACGGATCAAACATGAAAAAAATAGAGAACACAAAGAACATTCATGTGTAAACCCAGCAAACACAACTCTCAAACCAGACTAGATATCAAGCAATAAAAGGTAGGGTTTTGTTTGCAATCAAACATAAATCAAGAATCAAGTGCAATTTGCCTTGATTATCACTCAAAAGCCACGATTTTGTCAGGAATGAGTTTCGATTCAAAACCAAAACCTTATTATTAAAACCCACAAAAAACATGTTATTGATGCATGAAAGTCTTAGATTATTTACTAATAATGACATATGAACTTGTAGAAACCAGAATTGAATCAAAACGAGCTCTAAAACTAATACTTAAGACAATATTCATCGGATGAACACAAAGAACACAAACCCAGAATCCCTAGAAAACCTAGAAACATAATTCAATCCCAAAATGGTCATTTTAGACTTCTACAACATGCTTCCTTTATCCCCACAAACCACATTACCAATGACAAGTATAATTGGAACAAAAAAAAAACTAACAAAACAAAAAAAACATCAAAAAAATATACTGATCTTTATTCTTAAAACTATCAACTCAAAACAAAAGGCATGCTTAAACAATCTGGGCTTCAAAATTAACCTTTTGACATTCCAAAGGACTAAACCACAACTCCAGAAATTGTAACCATGCCTTCATTAAAATAGAAAACACCAACATCAGCTTTCATGTAACATAATGTATAAAGACAATCATTAATATGTCAACACATTCGAAATATTGCATTTAAACATAAGAAATCAATCCAGCAGGCGTCATGAACTCAAACCCAGAATCCCTAGAAAACCTAGAAACATAATTCAATCCCAAAATGGTCATTTTAGACTTCTACAACATGCTTCCTTTATCCCCACAAACCACATTACCAATGACAAGTATAATTGGAACAAAAAAAAAACTAACAAAACAAAAAAAACATCAAAAAAATATACTGATCTTTATTCTTAAAACTATCAACTCAAAACAAAAGGCATGCTTAAACAATCTGGGCTTCAAAATTAACCTTTTGACATTCCAAAGGACTAAACCACAACTCCAGAAATTGTAACCATGCCTTCATTAAAATAGAAAACACCAACATCAGCTTTCATGTAACATAATGTATAAAGACAATCATTAATATGTCAACACATTCGAAATATTGCATTTAAACATAAGAAATCAATCCAGCAGGCGTCATGAACTCCACTTTCAAGGTTTGTACGCTTATACCTTCCAAACTTGAAATCTTCAAATCAAAATCGATTTCTAATGCTACCATTCTTTCTTCTTCTCTTTAAACCTAGCCAAACAAACTAAAACCTTGAAATCTTTAACTGGATTAGATTTCTTAAACCTTAGCCAAAGTTTCTTTCCTCTTATCTTTTTCTCTTTTTTTCTCTCCTTGTTGCCACTCCTTTTATAGGTGTATTTAAAGCTTCTAAATGGGTTTGTTAGGGTTCTAACAAACTAAAACTAAGCTGGTTTTACCATAGAATCAATGGTTTTGGATTTAAGTGGTTTTATAACAAACTTGGAGGCCAATGTGAGGTGTTTCTAGTCTTTTGATCTTAAGAAAAGGGTTTTAAACCCTTGATAAGAACCCTTTGGGTGGCTTTAAGTGGAAACACATGAAACATTTAGGTGGTTGTTTGCAAATGGATGTCTCAGTTAAGGCTATCTGGGTTGGTCACTTTTGTGGCTTTGTTGGAGCATCTCTGACGTCAACATTGTCTGAGACCACCTAAACTTGGTAGAGGGGGTGCATACCTTTTAATTAGATCCATTCTTGCTTAATTTAGAAGTATGTAGCTTCATATTCATTCATTTGAAACTATCAACTTGATTAGTACAACATCTTAAAATACAGTGATGGTTGACCGAGGACAAAATATTATGGAGATAAATGGAGAATATGGGATGTAAATGTTTGATTTTAAAGAAATAGGGTTATAGAGGGGGTGTTTCTCAGTTTAATGATGCTGGTTACAGTCTCTGAAGTGGTTGAAAACGTCATATTTATTCACCTAAAAGTGTCTACTTGATCAGCCAAAAACTAAAAAAGAAGATGCATGGTGTCTTGAAGCACGCTGTTTTGGCTAAACCCTACAAATTAGGGTTTTTTTATTTGGGATTTGAAAATATTCAATCTAATCCATATTCTTTCAATTTCATTTAATTTTACCCATAATGTCCTCCTAAACTCCTAATTTCATGCAATTGCATCTTTGTCGAATTCAACTGCCAGCCCTAAATTTGAACGTCTTTTACAAGTTGGTCCTTGGTCTATAATTTGTCCAATTGGAACCCTAGATAACCATCAAACTTTCAGGTTTTTTTAATTTGACCCCTGATTTTGTCGATTTCAATCCCCGAAGTCGCGTGTCTTTTGCATGTTGGTCCTTGGTTTACGAATCATTCAATTAAGTCCTTAATTGCCCATCATAATTTAAATTTTAGCCAATTAAGCCCCTGATTTGACCAATTAAATTTTTCAAAGTCTAATTTCAATCCCCAAACTTCAATTTGTTTCAATTAACATCCAAATTGACTCTAAAAGTTGATTTCCCTTACAATTAAGTCCTTAATAAATTTAATTAAACCTTCCAAAATTCAAATTGAGTCCTTAAACACCTAGATAAAAATATTTTCACCAATAGGGTCTTTTGTTAATCAAAATTGAGTTGCTAATTTTGTCAATCTTGTATATTTTGATCTCCCAACTTTTTACTTGTCGTTTTGGTCCTTCACCACCAACTTAAGCATTCTTTTAGGCTTTCTTCATGTGTACTCTCTAATAATTTTTTTTCTTTTTTTTAATTTTTTTATGGGGTAAAAAAATGGGTAACAACACGTGTCATATATATTAGGCAGAACTTGGTAGTTTGATAGTGAGGTCATTTATGATGGGTTCAAGAATAGGTTCTTGATTATAAGAGATAATAAATGCACCACCCATATACCTTAAACCCCAAAATAAGTATATGAAGACCAATTTAAGTTAAAAAGAGAGATTCAGGGCAAGAGGAGTGAAAAAAAAAATTGTCGACCGAGAGGAATGAAAATAAATAGGTGATCAAAACAAGAGAAAAAAGAAAGAGACCATACGAGAATAGAGAAAATGAGGTTGTTGAGGGAAAAACAAAGAAACAAGTGAGCTTTTATGCAAAAGCGAGTGATTTTAAGAGCGTTTTCTACATTAACCATCCTATGTTTATACTTGTGTAAAAAAAACATATTTTGATTCTAATGATCTTGAAAAATCTCTTCCTAGAGTTGTTGTTTTTCTGTTTTAGGGATATTAAGATGTATTTTCTAATAGTATTCCTAGTGGTTTACCACCCTTTAAAGATTCATGTAGAAAACATAAAGGCTATTAAAGAATGGCCAGCGCCTAAATCAATTATCAATGTAAGGAGTTTTCATGATTTGACTAGTTTTGATAGGCGATTTGTTAAAGATTTTAATGTACTATCTATATGAAATCTATTGGTTTTAAATAGGATAGTGGATAAGAGCATGCGTTTAATTTGATTAAGAAAGGTTTTATTTCGTGGCTTTATTAGCACTGCCTAACTTTTCTAAAATATTTAAGATTGAGTGTGATGCATTAGGGATAGGTATTGAAGCTATTTTAATGCAGGAGATGCAACCAATAGTTCTATTTTAGTAAAAAGTTAAACAAGCCATCATTAAACTACCTAACTATGGCAATAAGCTTTGTGCGTTGGTTAAAACTTTAAAGACTTACAGAATTACTTGTGGCTTAAAAAACTCATTATCCATACAGATCATGAATTATTAAGTACTTGAAAGGATAAGGTAAGCTACATAGAAGGCATGTCATATGGATGAGGTTTAATGAGACCTTTTCATATGTCATTAAGTATAAGAAAGGTAAGGATAATATTATGGTTGATGTTCTATCTAGAAGGTATGCCCTTATTGCTACTCCAAATGCAAGATTTTTGGGTTTTGAGTGTATCAAAGACTTGTATTCCAATAATAATGATTTTACGAATGTGTATGAAGCGAGTGAGAAGGCAACCCTCGGGATATTTTATATGTTTGATGGGTGCTTATTTAGAGAGAATAAACTTTGTGTACCTAATAGTTTTGTGCATGAGTTTCTTATGTGTAAAGCCCATAGGGGAGGTTTGGTGGGTCATTTTGGCATGATAAAGACTTTAGAAGTGTTGTATAAACATTTCTTTTGGCCTAAATGTGATGTAGAAAGAGTGTGCGATAGATATATCATGTGTAGGCAGTTCAAATCAATGGTCGTACCGCAATGGGTTATATACTCATTCTTCTATAACTAATGAACCTTGGGTAGAAGTTTCCATATACTTTATTTTAGGTTTACCTAGGTCAAAACAGGGTAGAGATTCAATTTTTATGATTGTAGATAGATTTTCTAAGATGACATGTTTAATACCTTGTCATAAGACCAATGTGCAACCAATATTGTTGATTTGTTCTTTAGAGAGATAGTATGACTTCATGATGTTCTTAGGAGTATTGTTTCCAATTAAGATGTTAAGTTTCTTAATTATTTTTTAAAGGTTTTATGGGAAAAATTGGGAGCTAAATTGTTATTTTTAACTACTTATCATCCACAAACAAATGGTCAAATGGAGTAGTGAATAGGTCCTTAACTACTTTATTATGCAATGTTATTCAAAAGAACTTGAGAAGTTTGGAGGAGTATTTTATGTTTATTGAGTTTGCATATAATAAGAGTATGCATTCTACTTCTAATCATTCACCATTTGAAATTGTTTATATTTTTAATTCACTAACTCCTTTGAACATATTACCTTTACCTGTTGCTGAAAAGGTTGATCTTGATATAAATAATAAGGCTAAAATGGTAAAGAAACGCTATGAAAGTGTCTAAAAATAAATAGAAAAGAAGAATAAACAATATATATCTAAAGCCAATAATGGTCATAAATGTGTTAGCTTTGAACTTTGAGATTGGATTTAGGTGCATATGAAGAAGAAATATTTATCCAACCTATAAGTGATCTAAATTGCATAAAAGAGAGGATGGTTCATTCTAAGTCCTTGAACTTGTTAATGACAATACATACAAGTTGGAACTTCTAGTTGATTATAATGTTAATGTTGTATTTACTGTTTATGATCTTTTTTATTTTGAGGTGGGTGACGATTCGAGATTGAATCCTTGTGAGGAGAAGGGGAGTGATAAGAATCAACAAGCAATATTATAGAATCCATTGCAGGTGCTAATTGGACTTCCTCGAGTAAGCACGTAGAAATGCCTCTGGTGAAAGTCCTTCCAACTAACTTGTCACCTTTATTCAGACCCCAACAACAGCTCAGCTTGAAGAAGGAATGGGCAAATATGGTTAGAAGCACCAGTACCAACCTTTGCAGTTGTAGAGGCATTTGCCAACGAGTTTCACAAGACAAAGTCATCTGATGACATTGATCAAGATAGAATGGCAGCACTAGAAGCCAAAATCAGGGCTATTGAAGGGGTAGACTTGTATGACCCAGTACAGGCCGCAGAAAATGTGTCTGGTCCTGAATGTGATGGTACCAAAGAAGTTCTCAGTTCCCAAATTTATCAAATACACTGGAACCCAATGCCCCATCACTCATATCAAGTCCTGCTATAATAAAATGGCAGAAGTAGTACACGATGAGAAACCACTAATGCACTTTTTCCTAGATAGTTTGAATGGGGCAACATTGAGCTGGTACATGAGATTAGATAACACAAAGATTCGTAGATGGAAAGATCTAGTTGACGAATTTGTCAAGCAATATAAGTACAACATGGGCATTGCTCCTGACAGAACCAACTTGTCCAACCTGGAAAAAGAGGACAAAGAAAGCATAAGGGAATATGCTAGAGGTGGAGAGATCTAGCTGCACAAATGCATCCTCCACTCTTGGATAAAGAAATGGTCACTCTATTTGCTAATATGCTAAAGGCGTCGTACTACAAGAATGTGATGGGTAGTTTGGCGCAACAATTCACTGATGTTGTGGCGATGGCACAACGTATAGAGCAAGGAGTAAGGAGTGGTAGAATCTCTGCATCCGTGGAGAAAAAGGGCTTCAGAGGTAAAATGAGGGAGGTTGACCATGTTGAAGGTGGCTACAGGGGTAAGAAAAAACAATTCCAAAACTACCACATTTCACTTCAAATTACCAACAACAACTTTAACCCTTCATTTCCTACTAGAAAACCCGAGCCTCAAATCAAAAACCAAATTGAGAATCTCCAAAGAGTTCAAGAACAACTACCCCTATTACAGCTGCCTTTAAATAAGACGTACCAAAAGTTACTGAGCATTAAACATGTAACTCTCGAACCTCTAACACCTCTGCAACCACTTTACCCCAATTAGTACAAACCTGACCTAACCTATGAGTACCTGCTAGTGTTGCAGGACATAGTATTAATACTTGTGGTGCCTTCAAGAAGAAGCTTATGCAGTTGATTAAAGCTGGGTACATAATGTTAGAAGAAACTTCGAACATGAGTATGAACCCTCTAAACAATCATGTTTTAGGTACTGGATCAATAAATACATTAGAAGCAGAATGCTCAGGAAAAGCACCGATGGTAAGAGCAGGGTGCAAAGAAGACATCATGAATTCTTGAAGGACTCAAATTTTAAAAGGGCATCCATAGATGACGAAGTTCTACCACAGGTTTTTGTCTACACCGTCAATGAAATTCCTGCAAGAGCTTATGTAAGGAGGTTGGCCAAAAAGAAAGTGTACTAGTGTTAGAAAATGGAGTCTATTCTTATTGTGTCCAAAAAATAACTACCATTGTTTGATCATGCCTGCAATGTTATTTTGATTTTGTCATATTTCAGCCTATTTTAATCTTTTTGGCAACTTGACTTATAATGCCACAAGACTTTCTTTCTTAAATGAGCCCCTCTTTTTTTTAATAAGATCATGTGTTTTCTCGTGTTTATGATGTGCCTTCATTTGTATTGTTACTTCATGCAAATAACACACCTACACGAGCACACCCTTTACTCATAAAACCACTGCACCAAGAATTCTTTGGTGTGTTTCCCTTTTCTTCAAAAACTATGCATGATCCTATATTTTCACAAGGATTTTTGGGAAATCAAGGTTTTAGTACAAAAACAAGAATCAAATTGGTGTTTGTTCTAATAGATGAGTTTTGTAAATTCAAGTGATCTCCTAGAAAGGTGGTCATACACTTAGAAAAACCTGAAGAGTAACTCAAACACCATGAGATGACTTCAAAGTTGAGTTTTAGCTGAATGAATAATGAGAAACCATTTTGCATATTTGCATGAAAGAAAGCAAAGCTTACCAATTCTGAATGCATGTGTTTGATGTAACAACCCAGCTTTTCAAGCCCAAAACAACGGTAATTTTATATTTTATTATGTACTTAACACACATCATGTCGGTAATCGGCGAACCTGTTCCCTCACATCATCAAGATACAATCGATACACCAACAACAATCAACATTTAATTTAAAAGTGAATCTTACATAAACACATATTATTATGTTTGCATGATTAGAAGTTCACATTAAAAATATACATACATAGACATGAGTTTGCCTTCCTATCCTACTAATAGTCATCACGAATTTAAACAAAAAGGATCTAATAATAGTTATACATTCAATACATTAATTCATACAAAATACATCGTGATTTAGAATGCAACTACATGATTCCTTGTAAAAGTAGGTTCCCATGTATTGGGTTTCCTAGGCACCTCGTTGGTGTGACGTCCCTGCTGCAGTACAAAACATTTATAAGAATGTGATTACTTAATAATAATGATGATAATAAGCAGTCTGGCAGTTTAATGAAGCATTAACATTATCCCATGTTTGAAGCATGACATTTGTAGTTCCTTTATGTACTTGGTTTGAACGACTTGTAGTACATATAAATGCATCAATTCTTGCAATCAGCCATAATCTTAAATTCGTCTATCATCTTAAGGCATCATTTGCCGAGGTTAACCGTTCACTCGCCCCGGCCATCCACTTCGGATGCCATCAGCCGAAGCTAATCAACCGTTTATCCCGGTCATCCATTCAAATACCATTAGCCGAAGCTAATCAACCATTTGTCCCGGTCATCCGTTCGGATGCCATTAGCCAAAGCTAATCAATCGTTTATCCCGGTCATCCATTCATAAACCATTAGCCAAAGTTAATCAACCATTTGTCCTGGTCATCTATTCGGATACTATTAGCCGAAACTAATCAACCATTTATCCTGGTCATCCATTCGAATGTCATTAGCCGAAGCTAATCAATCATTTGTCAACATTTAAGCATTTGGCAATCTGATATCTGTACTAACACAATACGGTAACATTCATGATAAAGTATTTCATAATTTAACGTTATGAAAAAGAAAGGTGAAAGTCACCTATGTGATATCCCACATCAATGGGTGAGGACTTGGGGGAGGGCCTTATATGAGTATGTTCACCTTGAATAGTAAGACGCGTTTTGGAGCCATGTGTGGCTGCCAAGAACAAATCCATGAGGCCCGTGGGCCAAAACGGACAATATCTTGCTAGTGGGGTGGGGTGTTACATTTGTTATCAGAGCCCGACTCACTGGCTGTCCGATGGTGCCGACGGGGTCGTTGGGCTTCTTAAGGGGGGTGGATTGTAATATCCCACATCGGCGGGTGAGGACTTGGGGGAGGCCTTATATGAGCATGCTCACCTTGACTAGTAAAACGCATTTTCGAGCCATGCGTGGCTGCCAAGAACAAATCCATGAGACTAGTGGGCCAAAGCGAACAATATATTGCTAGTGGGGTGGGGTGTTACAACCTACCTGCTCTACCTGCGAGTTGTCCTTGTCCTGACGATGATTCGATCAAGACCGCACCACCACCTAAGACATCAATGGTCACAAATCAGTACATTTGTATCTTTGAATCACATTCATCACCATATTTATTTCAAGAGTTCATATGTTCACATTCAAGTGTTCCACATTTTACACCATCATACAATGAAATTGTTACAAGCATTTGAGTCATTTCTGCCCAGGAGGCCTATTATAGAAATCGGTAGCGAAAATTGACTCGCAGCAGGACGAACAGTTCGGCAACAAAAGTTGGTTCGCTGCAGGCTGTGCACTTCGACAGCAAAAAATAGTTCACTACAGGCTGCCCAATTCGGCAGCGAAAACTGTTTCGCTGCTAGCACCACAATTTCAGTAGCGAATGCTACGTCGCTGCAGCCAACACGTTTTCGGCAGCGAATGCTAATTCACTATAGACAACTCAATTCTGGCAGCGAGTCACAAATTCACTACAAACAATACAACTTCGACAACGAATCACAATTTCACTGTAGAACACACAATTCGACAGCAAATGTTAATTCGTTGCAAACAACTCAATTTCAGCAGCGAATCCCAAATCCGCTGCAGAACACACAATTCGGCAACGAATTTCAAATTCGCTGCAGACCATACAACTTCGACAGTGAATCCCAAATTTGCTACGGAACACACAATTAGGCAGTGAATGTTAATTCGCTGCAAACAACTTAATTTCGGCAGCAAATTTCAAATTCGATGCAAACCATACAACTTTGGCAGCGAACCCCAATTCGCTACAGGACACACAATTGGGCACCCAATGTTAATTCCATGTAAACGACTCAATTTCGGCAGTGAATTATAATTTCGCTACAGACCATACAACTTCGGCACTGAACCCCAATTTAGCTGCAGGACACACAATTTGACAGTGAATGTTAATTCGCTGCAAACAACTCAATTTTGGCAGCTAATCACAAATTCGCTGCAGGAAACTCACTTTCGACAGCGAATCACAAATTCATTGCAGGACACACTTTTGGCAGCGAATGCAAATTCGCTACAAACAACTCAATTTCGGCAGTGAATTATAATTTTGCTATAGACCATACAACTTCGGCACTGAACCCCAATTTAGCTGCAGGACACACAATTTGACAGTGAATGTTAATTCGCTGCAAACAACTCAATTTTGGCAGCGAATCACAAATTCGCTGCAGGAAACTCCCTTTCAACAGCGAATCATAAATTCGTTGCAAGACACACTTTTGGCAGCGAATGCTAATTCGCTACAAACAACTCAATTTCGGTAGTGAATCATAAATTTGCTGCAGAACACACATGCATTTTCAATTCCAACACATATATCATCAAATACCAGCAGAGAATCACAAATTCGTTGCAGAACACACATGCATTTTCAATTCCAGCACACATTTGTCATCAAATCCCAGCAAAGTCACATGATTTTAACATGAACACTCACATGCATCTTCTTACACAATGCATTCCGGCCAACCTCATTGTTGTGGCCAGCCCTCTACCAAGTTTTATTCTTTCCATTTTATTCATTATCCTTAGTTAGATGCTCTAGAAATTGGCCTTATTTCATCTTTGTTGCTTGTCCTCTTAGTTGTTTTCAGTTTCCTTTACAATTAGCCTGGGGGGTTTAGGTCAATTTTTCTTAGGGATCCTTCATCATTTTCAGTTTTGGGTTTGAAGAACAAGAGGGCAAAAGAAGACTACATGACCCTTACCTTTCAAATCTAAGTAGGTTTGGACAGTTTGGTAGTATTTTCCCTTTCTCTTTCTCCCATTTCCCCCCTTCTTTTTCCTCTCTCGGTTCTCTTTTTTTTGTCAGTTTCCTCCCACCCGTTCCTGCCCTCTTTCCTTCCCCCTAAGCAGCTGCTCAGCCTTTATTCACGATCTCAACTCTCTCTCACATGTTCAAGAGGTATTCTTTGCTGGTTTTGGTTTGAATTTTTGTTGGGAAGGAGGAAAAGAGAGGAAGGGTCACCCTCTCTCTCTCCTTGCATTTATACTTCATATAAACTGAGGTGGGGTTTTTGGGGTTGGGTAAGAGGTGTTCTTGTCCGTGTTTTGGTCTCTCTAAAACTAGTTTTACCCCTCCCTCTTGGCTCCTTAAGATAACCTGATTGTTTTCCTAACTTTCAATTAGGTTAAGTCGCTGCCGATTCAGAAATCGACAGCGGCGGTAGGGCTGTTTGGACCCTTTTTTTTGTGTTTACATTTGAAATGAGAAAAAGGTTATCTTTGATAATCATTTGATAAGGCTAAATATATCATTTGTATTCCTTTTTTTAGCCTAGTAACTTTTTCTTGAAAAATAACCTTGCCTGGGATCACACTAGGGGACAAGTGCAAGAAACACAAAAAATCCTTAATGATTAAAGGTGCCCAAACAAAGCTAGGCGGCATGAAAGAATCCAAAGGGTCTAAAAGGTTTGAGCATACCACAAAAATAATTAATATGCTGATTTTAAAAACCAAATGAAAAAAACAAAGAGAAAAAGCCCAAGCCCGACACTAAAAGGCACAACGAACCATTTTGCAAATCAATTCAAAGGACAAAAAGGTTTGGAAACAAGTACTGATGATTCTTAGTCTTGAAATCCCTTAAACACCTTTTGAGCCTAACAATATCATGTTTTTTCGTAGCCAAAACCTATGTTATATGCCCAATCAAGCCTTTTCTTATTAAACGCATGCAATCTGGATCGGTAGGCAATGCTCCCTCATGCAAAACAAGCTTCATTATTCATACAAACAAAATGAATGCTTTGAAGAATGGTTCTCTAAAACCCTCAAATTGAAGCTTAAACCTTTTTAACCAACAAAATGTCACTTTATATTTTCACCAAAAGCAAAACATAAATTTTCAACACTTATGAGAACCTGTCCATAAGAATCATTTGAATTTCTCCAGAACAAGTTTGTTTTAAATCGATGTTATAATTATTTTTGTGTTTGGAATAACTTTGAAATTAAAAAACTTATCTATGAAAACAACACCTTGTAAATAACCAAATCTTCTTTCACACAACCTCATCCCTAATGAAAACTTGAATTAAACATTTAGGGGCATGATCAGGCTAAGGGACAATCCAACGAATGTATAATAGGTCTATCTCCATGATTCCCTTTCTAAGAAAACAGAAAATATAGGGTAGAGCTAATGACTTTTGAGATAATGGTTTATAAGTCTGTTGATGTCATGTCGTTCCTAGAGGTCAAGATCACAAGATGTGACTCGAGTAAGCAAGAGTGAAAAAGCCATCAAAGCTTACTACAGACACTGAAACTTTTAAGGAAAAGGAAAACTCCATAAAGAAAAGGGAACCTATATTTCTCAAGTATACATACATATTGATCATAATGCATTACTTTGATCTTTGACAGACTAGTGTCTCACTAGTAAATCTCTTTTAAACGCGTCTTTGGGCCCTCATCTCTCAGATAGTGTGTTTTCTAACCCCACCTCCTTTCGAGTGCACCTTTAAGTCCTCATTCCTCAGACAGTGCACCTTCAGGCCTATTCTTTTTTTCCTTTTGAGTGCGTCTTTAAGCCCTTGTCTCTCGAGTAGTGCGTTTTCTAACCCTACCTTCTTTCGAGTGCGCCTTTGCACCCTTATCTCTCAGATAATGCATTTTCTAACCCTACCTTCTTTCGAGTGCACCTTTGAGCCCGCATCTCTCAAGTAGTGTGTTTTCCAACCCTATCTCCTTTTGAGCACGTCTTTAAGCCCTTGCTTCTTAGATAGTGCGCTTTCTAGCCCTATCTCATCTTTCCCTTCCAAGTGCGCTTAATAGCTCTCGCTTCTTAGATAGTACGCTAGCCCTATCTTTATATCATATCTCTTCTTAAGTGTGCCTTTAAGCCCTATCTATTAGATAGTGCACCTTCAGACCCTATCTTCTTCTTTTAAATGTGTATTTGAGCCCTTATCCCTCAGATAATGCGCCTTCGAGCCCTATCACTTATCCCTTTAACTGCTTTTTTAAGTTCATCTCCTAGATAGTACGACTCTGAGCTCTATCTTGTTGTCCCTTAAAGGCATCTTTAACCAAATCATTTCGCCAAGTAAGTCGTATTTTTCACCATTTGAAAAATCTTTGTATTTTTCTCTTGGGCAAATCGCCCATTACAATAAGACTACTTTGAAAAATCATTCGTATTTTTCACCACCCAAAATAATCTTTGCATTTTTCACCTGGGTAGGTCGCCCATTACAATAAGACCACTTTAAAAGTCTTTCATTTTCCACCTAAGCAGGTCACCCATTAAAATAAGATCACTTTGAAAAATCTTCACATTTTTCACCATTCAATTTTATTTTATTTTTTTTGCATTTTTTCACTTGAGTAGGTCACCCATTACAATGAGACCATTTTCAAAAAAAACCTTTGTATTCTTCACCCGCGCAGGTCACCCATGACAATTTGACCAACTAAATAATCTTTGAGTTTTACTAATAGACAGGTTGTCTGGTACAGCTATACCACTTTAAAAAAGTCTTTCAGTTTTCACAAAGATCATCCTTTTCTTTACAAACCCTATCTTCTTTTTCTTCGAGTGTGTTTTCTAGCCCTCATCCTTCGAATAGTGCACTTTATAGCCTTATCTCTTTTTCTTCTAAGTGTGTTTTTGAGCCCTCACTTCAAACACTTTCAGAAGGATTGACTATTTCTTTATCCGGTAAGTCTATTATCTCTTATTCCTTTTTCTTCTTTAGAAAGCTTACTATCTAAAGTCTCTTACGAGATTTTTTTTATCGTAAGCATTGTAAAGAGGTGGGCAACTGTCATAACCTATTTCTGGGTTATTCCCTAAATTCACCTTTTTTTTCCAAAATAAAGATAAAAAATAAAAATAATAAAATAAAAATAAAATAAAGATTGATATTTTGGCAAAAGCAAGTCGGGATGATTTCACTTGTAGAAAAATCAAGCTGCAATTTTGAATGAAATTGGGAGCCTATTTATACCCCATTTTACCCAAAACTATAGAGACAATGCATAAAAAATAAGCCTAGAGACATAATTGGATTTTAATAGGCCAATTTAATTTAATCATTAGCTAAATTAAAGTTTAAGTACGTTTAAGAATTAATTTGGGTCTAATTGAAGGATTTAATTAGGTGCAAGGACTTAATTATACTTTAAATAGGTGAAAACTTAAGTTTGGGAGCCCAAATTGGGTTTAACTGAGAAGATTAGAATTTTAGAAGATCAAATTTAATTTTTACTAAGTCAATTGATTGAAATCAGGGGTAAACTTGCAAGAAAATCAAAGTTTTTGGGTCAATTAAGGGCTAAATTAAAAAACAATTGTAGTCAATGATCATTTTGCAAAAAACATCGAACTATGGAGACTCAATTAATTGAAATCAGGGGTAAAATTGCAAAAAAAAAATTTGGATCAATTAAGGATTAAATTGAAGAAATTCGTAGTAAATGACCATTTTGAAAAAGACGTCGAACTCTGGGGATGCAATTGGCTGAAATTAGAGTTGAAATTAAAGAGATTTAAAAGTTTAATGACCAATTAGGGGTTAAATTGAAAAAATTTGAAACCAAAGACCAAAATAAAAAAGGGGGCTGAAATCTGGGGCTGAAATTGAAGTTTGTCATGGGTAAAATTGAACAAAATTGAAAGTTTTAGGTTGTTCATTTTCTTCTCCAAAGAAGTTGCTCGAGTCGCCTCCTTCCCAAGGCACTTAATGCTTTGTTCCTCTACCAAATTTGACAAAACTTGCACGCAAACGATCACCTAACATTTAACGACATGCTAGTGTGGTCCGTTTTGGCCAATTGACACTTTAGTAGTTCTGGCACCACCCTAAAATGGTCAACCCGACCAGCATTTCCTGCAACAAATCTGATAGCCCATGATAGTCATTTTGAACCGATAGTTGGGATCCTTACAAGTTGAATCAAAGGTCAAGATTTGGCACCAGTAAAGACGAAACATCCCTCTTCCACCCCCTATAAATAGGGGTGGATTTCATACCTTGGGGAGGAGAAATCAGTGTGCAAAATTAAGAAAAAACTATTTCTGGCCAGTTTTTCTTTTCACCCCCTCTCGACCATTACTTTGGTTGTTTCCTCCACTGCGTCTCAGTCGCCGTTGCCGCCACCAACCACTCACCAGTCTTTCCTACAACACATGGAACGCCGCCAACCTTTCTTCTCCCCAGGCCAAGCAAGCCATCCACCTTTTTTCTCCCTTAAACCCCCCCAGTCACTGCATTCTATATGCAATGGCCAAGAAATTTTCCCCCAAGGTCACTGGGCTGGGCCAATGACCATGCGGGTCTGGGCTGGGTCTAGCCCATATTCTTGGGTTAGGTCCAGCCCAGGAAAAAAAATGGTTCAAGTTTGTTGGGCCGCCATTCAGCCCAACTAGACTCGGCCAGGCCCAGCCCAGTATAATAATAATAAAATTTAATTAAATAAATAAAACAAAACAAAAACAAAAAAATTACAAAAACATTTCAAAAGCCCTTTAAAAAAATTGTGGTTTTCTCAAAATTTTACCCTTGATTTCAATCAATTGGCATGTTAAATATAAAATTTAATCTCCTAAAATTCCAATCTTCTCAATTAAGCTCAATTTGGGCTCTCAAACTTAATTTTTCACCAATTAAGCCCTTATTAAAATTAATTTGACCCATTTCAAGTATAATTAAGTCTCTGAACCTAATTAAATCTTTCAATTGGACCTAAATTAATTCTTCAACATAATTAAACTTTAATTTGGCTCATGATTAAATCAAATTGGCCTATTAAAAATCCAATTATGTCCCTGGATTATTTTTTATGCAAATTCATCCAATAATGATTTAATTTGACCTTGAATCTGCATTGTCTTTCTAGTTTTTGGTAAAATAGGGTACAATTAAACTCCCGATGTCATCCAAAATTGTAGCTTGATTTTTCTACATGTGAAATCCTTCCGGCTTAATTTTGCCAAAATATCAGTCTTTATTTTATTTTTATTTTTTATCTTTATTTTGGAAAAAATATGAATTTAGAGAATAATCCAAAAATGAGTTATGACAGTCATAATATATAGGAGTGAGATGAGAAAGGGAAACTCTTATATTTACAACCAACTTAACCAAACAATCTCGTTTGTAGTAGATGTCATGATACGATATTCTGCTTTGGTTGAAGATTGAGAAACAATAGATTATTTCTTACTTTTCCAAGAAATAAGAGAATCACCTAAAAAAATATAGAATTCAGTAAATTACTTGCGATCTATGGGATCACTTTCATGATCAGCATCAAAGTATGCACGCAACTCCAAGAAAGAGGTGGATGGAAGTAAAAGACTGAAAAATTATACCCTGAAGATATTGCAAAATACGAAGAACAGCTGTCTAATGAACGGTAGTAAGAAAATCAACAAATAGATTAACAACATGAGTAGCATATGCTATATCTGGACGAGTAATAGTGAGATATATTAAGCTCTCAACAATAATATGGTATAAAATAAGATCTGACAAAGGTAAATCATCAAAAGAAGAATACTTTGCGTTAACCTCAATGGAAGTATATACAGTCTTATTATTAGTAAGTCTAGCTCGCTCAAGAATATCTCCAACATATTTCGACTGAGAAAAAAAATAACCTCTAGGTGAGTAGGTTACCTCAATAAAGAACTCAAATCCTTCATTTCAAACTGTCTAGCTAAATATGTCTTCAAAACTAAAATACCATCAATATCATCACCAGTAATAATCATGACATCAACATATAAAGACATAATGATACGACTTATATTAGTGCACTTAACAAAAAGAGCAGAATTATAACTGCTAAAAACAAAACCAAGGGAAGAGATCACAATAAAGAATTTATCAAACCAAGCATGAGGTGCTTGTTTGAGATCATATAACGTTTTCTTAAGCCTGCAAACATACCCAGTATCATGTGAAACACTAGGAGGGAACGTCATATAAACTTCTTCTTAAAGATCTTCATTCAAGTAGGAATTTTTAACATCAAGTTGAGAGATATGCCACTAACAAACTAAAGCCAATATAATAAAAGTATGAATAATAGTTATTTTTATAACATGAGCAAATGTCTCCTCATAATCCATACCATACTATTGAGAGTATTCTTTTACAACCAACCTAGTTTTGTATCACTCAATAGATCCATCAGAATTAGTCTTGATCTTATACACCCAACGACAACCAACAACACTCTTACTAGGAGGTAGAGGAACCACATCCCAAGTATCTATCTTATATAAAACAGAAAGTTCTTCATCCATTATTTGCTACAAAAAAAGATCAAGAATTGCCTCTTTATATGAAGACGACTCAGAGAGATAATGAATAGAAGCTAAAAATGGAGTAAATGATGAAGAATAGCAAGAACAAACAAAATCTAGTAACTTTATAGACTTACAAATGCATATGGATTGATGTAGAGGTAGATTCACAATCTCAGATGGAGCTGAAGGGACCGTAGAGGATAATGGAGCTTCAAGTGTGCTAAAGAGTAAAGTGTCAGATACCTATATAATGATCAGTACAAATTGGTTGAACACGAGGAGGGATATTTGAGGTACTAGGAACCTAAGATGATAAACTATTAGAATCCTCAGAAAAAAGGATCTATATGATTAAGATCAGATCTAGTCAAGCTATGAGTAGTGAAGAAATGGAAAAGAAATGTATATTGACAGCATGATAATACACATAAAGTTTCTGAGTTATTGGATCAAAACAACGATGCCCATTTTTACCTTCATCATAAACAAGAAATACATAAATAGCAGATCAAGAGGACAACTTATTGCATTCTATATGAGGACGAAGAACGAAACAAGTACAACCAAAAACTCTAAAGAAAGAATAATCAAGGGCATACCCATATAACTTTTCAAAAGGATAAAAACTTTAAATATGAGAAGATATAATTGTATTAATCAAACATACAACAATAAGAACAACTTCACCCCAAAACACACTAGGAACTGAAACATGCAATAAGAGAGAATGAGTAGTTTCAACAATGTGCTTGTGTTTTCTTTTAGCAATGCCATTTTTCTCAGGAGTATTTATACACGAGATTTGGTGAATAGTTCCATCTAAGGCAAACAACACATAAAATTTATTAAAGGAGTATTCCTCACCCAAATCATACCTAAAACATTTAATAATAATAAAATGTTGCATTTTGACAAGAGCTCGAAAGGTTGTATATATCTCAAAGAATTCAAAACGATGTTTCATTAAATAAACCCAACAATAACAAGTATGATCATCAATAAAAGAAACATAATATCGAGACCTTTTTTTATGGCAATAGAAGAAGGTCCCCACACATCATAATGAATCAAAACAAATGGAGAAGAAACAAAAATACTTTGATTAAAAGGTAAAGTGAAAAAATTTTCAATTTACATCTACTACAATCAGAAATATCACAAGTTTGTAAATTTTCTAAGGCGCTAAAAATCTCAAACGAGAAGATGAAATATAACCTAGATAAGAATGATATAAATAAAAACTAGAAAAAGAATGACTCAAATAAAAAGAAGACAAATCAACAATAGTAGCAGCAGCAGCTGACACTTTTAACTTATTTAAAATATTTAGTACCTTCTTCTACGACTTGTCTCAATCAGCTTTTAAGACTGTAAATCATGTACACAATAAAAAGAAGAGGAAAAGATGACTAAATAATTATTAGAATCACATATCTGACCAATAGAAACAAGATTCGATGTGAGGTTCGAAATAAGATAGACATTAGGAAGAGACAAGTGAGGTGTGATAATAGAACTAACATTTTCTAAGGGCATAGTCATCAGCAATCATGACATGAATAGAAGATGAAGGGGACACAGAAGCAAAAGATAAAAAAATCTGGAGACCTATGATGTGAAGCACCAGAGTCCAAGACCCATTCAAAATATGACATACTTGAAAAACTATGAGGCAACTGGCCTACGAAAAAAGAAGCAGACCTAGCTTGTGGTTGTAAGAAGAGAAACTTCTAAAATTACTCAACCAAAGTACTAGGATCGGTGAAAGGACTTGATGAGACTGTTGTTGTAGTATTATGGTGTTGTGGTTTGTAACCCTAAGGTGGTCTATGAGCATTAGATTGTGACTGATTGCCAGGTTTTCAAGCTTGATTCTGTTGTCTCAGCTTAGGAAATTAAGCCTTCCAATGACCTTTTTAATTATAGAAACTGCACTCGTTGAAGCAACCCTTGTGTAAAGCTTATTCTAATTATTGCAGAATGACTTAGAAGGTACTGTTAGCATAGAAGGATTAGAGGTAGAGAGAATTCCCTTTTTAGAATAAGACTAAAGACTTATTTCTTTAGGTAATAACTCACTGACAACTGAGTTAACAGAAAGAAGTGGAGAACGATGCAAAATTGAGCCTCTAAGTCCTTCAAAATCATTGTAAAGTGCCATTCAAAATTATATCAATCATTGCTACTCTCTACGATCAATATAGACACCATATGCCTGTAATTGTGCTAATTCTGTAAGAGCCAATTGATCCCAAAGATCTGTCATAGCAGAATAAAAATTTTAAATACTCATATTCTTCTAGTGAAGAGCTTGTATGTCGTTCTTCAATTGATATTGCTTTGCAAAATTTGATTGCGTGAATAATTTTTGTTGATGATCTCAAACCTCCTTTGTTGTCTCATACTTCGCCAACTGCATACATATGGAATGCTCAATAGAGTTGTTAATCCAAGTAATAATATTTGCATTGTTTGCTTCTCAGACATCAATCAAAGCAGCATAACCCTTATCCGTATTTCTAGGTATCACAGAAGTTCCACTAACATATCCCCACATCTTTTACCCTTAAGAAAATTTCTCATTACATAACTCCAATGCGAATAATTCTTTCCATCCTATCTCACACTCATAGACTGAAGCGAATCATCTCTTTCAGTAGCCATAATAAACTAACAAAGAAAACCAGAACGCAAAAGAAAAGAAAAAAAATGAAATACCAGATTGTAGATATCGAACAAATATATTCTCGAAGTTGGATCCATGAAAGCTATGTTTGAGATCAAGCCTTATTCCATGAAATCATACTCTGATACCATGTTAAACAATCCAAATAAATAAAACAGAAATACAAAAATAAGAGGAGAAGAGGCTAGGGTTTCATTGATGTTAAAGGAATATGTTTAACCTAAATACAAAGAGATTATATATAGGTTAAATAGAAAAGAAAATAAGAATATTATTCTACCATTAATAAATAAAATAAAATACCTTATATTTCTTAACACATCTTACCTAAGTAAGTTGTATTGTTTGTTTCTCTTATATAAACTAAGGTATTGTTGTGTTTTCTAACTATTAATCTATCTAAGGTTTAAGAAAAGTTATCTTCGATAAGGAGGTACGTATCCCATCAGGTTAAAACCTAACTGTTCTAATGTTAAAATATAAAAATAAAAGAAAGTGTCTTTTCATTTAATATTAGAAATATTTCTTATGTATAAGTTCATAACCCCATATATTAAAAGAAAACAAAATAAATTTTTTGGTGTTTTTTAAATATAGGCCAAGTTCTCATGAATTTAATAAACTGGTTATTAAATTTAAAAATGCATGCAAAGATGTAAATAAGACTGTTTTTCTTGAATTTTTATGTATTTAAATGTGCTAAGTCATGCCATGTATTTTTTTTATTCTTATTTATGCTAATGTGATTTTTTATTTTTGAAAGACTTGGCCATATGCAAATTAAAATAAAAATTGTATTTTTGAAAGAAAGATTTTTATTGTTTTTATGGAAGGAAACTTATTTATTAATATCAAAAAACACCTCACGTGAAAGTCACGATTTCACATATTAAATTGGGGAATGAAAAAAAAAGATGGGGAATTCAAAATCAATTGAAAGATGATCTTTCAAAACAATTGAAACTTTATGAAACTTATACTAAGGCCATCTTTCAAAACATATGAATTCATATCAAATAATGTCTAAACAGTTCAAAACTTATACACAACAATAAATATTGTCCTAAATTTCATAACATTATAGCAATTTGTCCAAAAAATAATTTGAGGTTATAAATCAACCTGAGTGGGGGAGGGTAATCAAGTTAAAGAAAACAATTGAGTTGGTAATGATGTTTGACATTGTTGATGGTGAGCATGGAGAGAAGGTTGTGGCTATCACGGCTCGATGGTGGCTGGGATTTCTAGTGTTGTTCAAAGAGAAGAGAAGGTTACGGTGGTAATAAGGGATAAAATGAGAGAGGTTGTGTTGTGGTGGCTTGGTGTAGGTGAAAGAAAGATGATTTTTTGTTAGGAGGCTGATGTGAGTGGTTGATGAATGTGGAGGCCACTGGTTTTTAGATGAAGAGAGCCTGTCGACTTTCTTGTTTTGGGTTGTAGTGTTGTGTGTTTTGGGAGACCAAGACTCAAGCTGTCATAGGAGATATGAGTGAGGGATGAGGGGAGTTGTGGGTTTAAAAATAAATTGGGGAAAATAATCCCTTTGTTTTTTGTTTTTTGTTTTCTCTTGTGTTTTTTTATGCATTTTTACATGGTGCTAAATATGAGGGACATAAGATGGTCATGGTTTACTCCTAGAAGAAAGGGAGACTTTTGGTATGGGTTTTTTTTTTAGTTCTTGGTTGGAGGCTAGGTGACCAAAAATAGTCCTCGGGGTTTTTTTTACGTGGCTCAGTGTATTCTTTATTTTATGAGTGGTGGCTAGTTTAGAAAAACATGGGTCTGGGGTTTTTGTGTATGTCTTTTGGAAGAGTATATGAGCTAGAGAGAGTCCTCTTTTTTTTGTTTTTTTTTGTTAGTTTTTTTTTTTATAATGACCTCCTTCATAAAATTCTCCTTTTTTTCTTGTGTGGTACAACCACATATTTATTGGCAAAATAATTTGTCTTTTTTCTCTTAATTGCTTAATCCCCAAGCAACTAAAAAAATCATTTTGGTTCCTCATTTTTCTTTATTTTCATTTTTGGTCCCCTTATCCAAATCTTTTTTTGTTTTTTGTTTTTCTTATTTTTTTGTATTTTGATATCTTTTAAAAAATCAACATCGACTCAATATATTTTTTGGATTTTTTGTTATTTTTTGCTATCTTTTGGGTTTTTTGGTAACAAGTAAGAAAAAGGGGGTCAAAATCGAGTTATAACATTTATATTCATCACTAGCTAACTTTACTTCTTCATCATCTCTCAAAATCATAATTTTTTTATTTGAACACTTTGATGCATAATGCCCAAGTCCTTGACACCTAAAATACTTAATCTCTTATTGATGCTTCTATTGAACATTATTTATTCCTTTCTCCTTTATTACCGCAACCTACTTTTTAACATATAAGGGTTCGACAACTTTAGGTACTGCTATTGACTTTGTTTATGTTTTACTCTCTATCCTAAGATTTGACTTTTAATCCTGAAAGGATCTCAAATAATTATTTGGTCTTGCATTACCTTTTCTTTTCAATTGTTTTTTCATTTTTATAGTCATATGCACCATATCTTCATTTTCTAAATAATGCAGCAATCCAACCACATTAGCAATATCTCTATTTAAATCATTTAAAAACCTAGACATTGTGACTTCTCTATCTTCAAAAACACTAGCTCTAATTATAGTTATTTTCATCTCTTTAAAATACTCATCAATACTTTTAGAACTCTAAGATAAAGATTGTGATCTATTATATAGTTCCCTCTAGTAATGACTAGGGACAAACCTATTTCTCATGATTTTTTTCATATCCTTTAATGTATCAATGGGTCTTTCTCCATTATGTCTCCTACCTATAACAAGTTGATCCCACCAAATAATAACATAATTGGTGACTTCAAATACAACTAGTTTTGCCTTATTTTCCTCCAAATATAGATGGCAATCAAATACAAATTCCACCTTTTTTTCCAATCTAAATAAGTCCTTAGATCATGTTTTTCCCCTGAAATGCTGGAATTTTAAGTTGTATGCTACCTAAATTATGATCTAAACCATCATGATCGTCAAAATTCCTTTATTGGCTTAAATCCCTATTTGGCCGAACTCTACCGCCAAACTCTCTCCCTAGTCATGTCTCATATAAGAGATTTTGGTATGTACAAAACTTCCTTCCATGATTAACTACATCATCCTTCTCATCAACATTAGAGTTTTCAGCTATATTTTCATCTGAAGAAGAAAGTGCTCATCAAGTAGACCTTTTAACTTCTTTTCCCTTACCACTTGGAATATCATGTTTACTAATTATATCGATACTCATTTTATCTATTTTTCCCATCAAAGCCTCCATCATTACATCTAACCTATCTTGTCTTTCTACAAGATCATTCACCTTTAATTGTGTCATACTTTTTTTATGACATTGTGAATACCTGCATCAAAGGTTAGTAGCAAAGAAAGATTTCCCCACACACTCCCTCACGTATTTACACTCGGTTTAACATCACTTCACTCTTATTTCATACAATTCAATCAAGTTTTTCACTCTAATAATCTCACTATGCCTTTTACCTTATTATTCACTTACTTAGTTTCTTAAAGGTAACTTAGCAACTTATCAAATTATCATTCAAAACGGGTGGATGGGTGAGCTATTCTGATGCTGGGGCTTCTACCGATGAACCTGTGGTCCCTCTCTTCTCTGCAGACGAATTAGATGGAGGTTTGAATTCTTTCCCTCCACCCTTTTTTGTCCAAGATATGTTCTTTGTTTGGCCTGATGGGGTCTCTGGTTCCTTTTATGTTTATCTTCAATCTACTCCTACAACCATTGTCTGTGTCAATTTCTCCGCCGACTCTGTTGGTGTTAGGTTCTTTGAAGGTTTTTGTTGCTACTCAATTTTTGACCCACGTTTTGATAAATTTTCCAAAAATAAAAAAATAATAAGGGTTTACATGTGGCGATAACATAGAGCATCAGAGCTAATATTAAGGAAGCAATATGTCAAGGAGATAATTACTGAATCATATATAATTACTGCGATATAAAATACCATAGATATATGATTTGATTCGTGCTAGTTATGGAAAATAATCACTGCAATATAAAATACCATATATATAGGATTTGTTGGTACTAGTTGTAGAAAACAATCTCTGCAATAATTATTGCAATATTTCCTTGAATAACACGGGCAGAGATTTATATATAAGTGAACCTCCAGTCATATAGAAAAAAAAAATTACAGAGGACAATTTTTTTTTAAATAGAGAAATTTAGGGCAACCACAAAAAAAAAACCTAAATCTAATTTTTTCTCCCGGCCGAAACCAAGCCATCGCCCCCTTTCCCCTATTGTTTTTTTTTTTGGTTTGCAGTCTTCGCCCCCAGCTATCTTCTTGTCCTCCCTCAGCTACCACACGCACGACCTTCCCTTTTCAGCTGAACACAAACTCACGGTCTTCTCTCCCAACCAAGAGGCTGTCGGCGCCGCTCTCCCTCTCCACAATAGCCATCACTGCTCCTCCCCCTTTCTCAGCCAAAACTTTCCCTCTGCACACCAACTTCTCTTCTCCCTTAGCCAGACCTCACTCCCCCAACTTGCAACCACTGTGAACACCACTTACAGGCCTTCACTCTCTGTCAACACAACCCCAGGAAACGGCTCTCCACTCATCCCATCTCTCCCTCAGCTCAACCCCGCCTGATAAACATTCAAAACCAGAAGCCACAACCAGCCCTTCCCCCAATAGTAACAGAGAAGCAACACCAAAACCTCAGACTGGCCTCCCTCGAAAAATCCCAGCAGCTAGCAGCACCACCTCTGCTGAACCATGGCCAGCACCAACAGCAACAAGAAACAAGCTAAGCCACTCGCCCAGCTGTAGCCTCCAACGTGCCCCACAGCAGCAGCAACCATGTCTTCTTAGTATAGACATGACAAACACGAGAGCAAAACAGGGACGAGCAAAAGGAAACAACATAAACAGACAAAAACATAAAGAGACCAACCAGCATGCCTTCCCCATCGCCTTCGTCCCTTCGTTTCTGTCTCCAGTTTCTTCTCCTCCAGCGGTGCAACCTTTTCTTCCATAGACACGGTGAGCTCTGGAAAGCAATAACAGCACCTCCTCCATCTGCACCAGCGGCGTTCACACCAGTTAGACCAACGGTGCAACTTCTTCTTCGCCAGCACAGCAATCTCTTCACTAGCGCTTCTCAATAGCCCAGTCATCTTGCACCAGCTACAACCGTGGGGGGAAATGAGACGTGGGTAGCAACCAGTCGTCTCCCACTTCGCCTCCAGCCGCTGCCTTGTAGGTAAGTCTTTCTTTCCCTGTCTTTACCAAATTAATTACCCTGCCACTGTAGCATGCATGTGCATGCAATTATAGCAGAACCGGTTACTGGTTTAGGCTAGTAACCAGGTTGGGTTTTGTTGTCTTTAATTGTGATTAACTGTGATGCTTGTTTTTTTATAAAAAAATATAAAAAATGTTTTTGCGTGTTGCATACGGCCAATACCCTAACATATTTTGAATTTCCTCTTAAAAAAAAATATTCGAAGTTTAAAAGAAAATGTGTTTTCGCATGGATTTTTTAAACACAACAAAAAATTATTTTCTTGCATTTCTGGATTTTACAACATGTTTGTAAAACTCCAAAGGGTGTTGGCCAATATTCCAAAAAAATATAAAAATCTTATTTTGGGGAGAAATCATCTATTATTCACCATTAATGTTTGGATAAAGAAA
>Ga0307515_10002910_pt1 | contig 36374 bp, 35 predicted proteins | sample 17_EM_MG_FD_194513 | JGI IMG/M metagenome (GOLD analysis project Ga0307515, IMG submission 194513) | Populus trichocarpa ectomycorrhiza microbial communities from riparian zone in the Pacific Northwest, United States - 17_EM | ecosystem: Host-associated > Plants > Roots > Unclassified | place... | reverse complement strand
GTGTTTTCACCAACAAGTCGAAACATGAGAAACCCCCAATGTTTTGAGTACGTACATAACTGCCATTAACCGCGCCGGGAGATAGTATGTTCCATAGTTATAGGAACCGATACCCAATATCAATTGTATGTTGATTACAGCTGAAGTTTCCCGCCCTTGTTGGTGTTTTCACCAACAAGTCGAAGCATGAGAAACCCCCAATGTTTTGAGTACGTACATAACTGCATTAACCGCGCCAGGAGATAGTATGTTCCATAGTTACAGGAGCCGATACTCAATATCAATTGTATGTTGATTATAACTAAGTTTTATTTTTTCCCCGCCCTTGTTGGTGTTTTCACCAACAAGTCGAAGCATGAGAAACCCCCAATGTTTTGAGTACGTACATAACTGCCATTAACCGCGCCGGGAGCCGGAAGAGTTATAGGAACCGATACTCAATATCAATTGTATGTTGATTACAGCTGAAGTTTCCCGCCCTTGTTGGTGTTTTCACCAACAAGTCGAAACATGAGAAACCCCCAATGTTTTGAGTACGTACATAACTGCCATTAACCGCGCCGGGAGATAGTATGTTCCATAGTTACAGGAACCGATACTCAATATCAATTGTAGGTTGATTACAGCTGAAGTTTTATTTTTTTTCTTCTGATTGGTTATTGAAAACAACAACGAGGTAAACATGTTACGGAGCGGACGTTTAATGCAAATATTGACGACAACCGTTTGCCTGGAGTTGTTGGTGAAAACACCAACAACGGCGGCGGCCGTTTGCTCAGATACTTCCGGCGGACGTTTAATTCATAAATTTGCGATGACCGTTTAATGCAAATATTGCCGACAACCATTTGCTTAGAGTTGTTGGTGAAAACACCAACAACGGCGGCGGCCGCTTGCTCAGATACTTCCGGCGGACGTGTTGAGTGTTATGTGATGTGTGGGACGTGAGGTCTGAAAGCGTAAGCTGAGGGAAGGTAAAGTTAAAAGGTGTAAGGCTTATGGTGTTTGGAAGAAAGAATACAGAACGTGGAAAGCCGCGCTAACCCTATGCCCTACACCCTAAACCTTCTACCTTACTCCTTTTTTTCAACAATTCTTATTCATCTGCCTTTATTTTATCTAAAATGGCGAATTTTAGCCCATGGGTTTACACCACTGCTTTATACTTCCCGGGCTCAATAATTCAGGAACGGAACACTGGCAAACACATTGGGAAAACGATTATGGATTCACCCGCATACAACAGGAAAACTGGGATTACCCAGTGGCGGAAACCTGGCTGCAAACAATTGAAACAACACTTTCTGCATACCCCTATAACGAAATTGTGCTGATAAGCCATAGCCTGGCATGCTGCACCCTTGTAAAGTGGGCGCAACAATACCGGCATACTATTAAAGCCGCATTGCTGGTTGGACCGAGCGATACGGAAGCTCCTTCATATCCGCCCGGCACCACCGGTTTTACTCCCATGCCATTGTATAAACTGCCGTTTCCGTCAATGGTAGTGGCCAGCAGCAACGACGTGTATGTAACCTCCGACAGGGCAAAATATTTTGCAGCTGCCTGGGGAAGCAAACTGGTAAGTGCAGGCCCACTGGGACATATCAATGCTGCTTCCGGTATCGGCAACTGGCCGCAAGGCTACACTTTCTTACAACAACTCATCAACCCCTGAACATGCTTATTCAACACAAACAGGTAAATGGAAAAGGAATGTTTTATGTTGGGCAGGATGGCGCCATACTGGCCGAACTGGTTTACAGCAAATCTGCAGACAACAAAATGATTATTGAACATACTGAAGTAGATGACTCACTCAGCGGCAAAGGGGTGGGCCTGGATCTGGTAACTACCGCTGTTGACTATGCGCGAAAGCACCAGATTAAAATTGTTCCGCTTTGCTCATTTGCCCGATCTGTTTTTAAAAGAACGCCTGAATGGGCCGATGTGCTGGCTTCACCGCTTTCATAACTATACCCTTCATAATTATACCTACGATACTTTATCCGCTTTATTTTTTTTATACTGCCATGCGGCTCAATTGGAAGACAGTGCCGCCACCATATCCGGCATTGGCAGCCTCTTGTGGCGGCAATAGATTTTGCTCCGCTATAGCTACAACACACCTTTGGTACTGGGTAAATAATTACTCAGCGGGTCTCTTTTGACCGCCATACGGATGGCTTTTGCAAACGCTTTAAAGATGGCTTCTATTTTATGGTGTTCATTGTCGCCATGGCATTCTATGTTCAGGTTGCATTTGGCCGCATCAGAAAATGATTTAAAGAAATGAAAAAACATTTCTGTAGGCATCTCCCCTATTCTTTCTCTTTTGAACGATGCATTCCAGACAGTCCAGTTGCGGCCGCCAAAATCAATCAGCACTTTTGCGTCTGCCTCATCCATTGGAAGGGCAAAACCATAACGCTCCATACCCCGTTTATCTGCCAGGGCTTTTGCAAACGCTTCGCCCAGTGCAATACCGGTGTCTTCTATGGTATGGTGTTCATCTATATGTAAATCTCCATTAGCCCTTACTGTTAGATCCATTTTTCCATGGCGGGCAATCTGTTCCAGCATATGATCAAAAAAACCAAGGCCGGTTACAATATTGGCCTTACCATGGCCATCAATATTCAAATCTATTTTTATCTGCGTTTCATTGGTATTTCTTTCATGCACAACCTGGCGGAGGCCCAGCCGCAGGTATTCATAAATTTCGCTCCATTGGGTTGTTTCCAGGGCAATGGTACCATCTTTATGCAGGGAAGCCGCTTTGTCTGCTATCTCGCCGGCGCCAAGGGCGGGATCATTGTTGAGCCAGATGCCACGGCAGCCGAGGTTTTTTGCCAGCTGTATATCCGTGATGCGATCGCCTATCACAAATGAATGGGCGATATCGTATTTTTCATTATTAAGATAAGCGGTGAGCATACCTGTACCCGGCTTGCGCGTTGGAGCATTGTCTTTTGGATAAGTTCTGTCAATAAGCACCTCACTGAAATGAATGCCCTCGCCTTCCAGACTTTTCATGACCAGGTTGTGCAACGGCCAGAAAGTATTTTCAGGAAAGGTATCAGAACCCAATCCATCCTGGTTGGTAACCATTACCAGTTCATAATCAAATTCACGGGCAATGCGACCCATGTATTCAAACATGTTCGGGTAAAAGGTTAGTTTATCAAACGAATCCAGCTGGTAAGTGGGGGGCGCTTCGTTTATCAGTGTTCCATCGCGGTCAATGAATAATACTCTTTTCATTTATTGTTTTATGGGGGCTTTTTTAACCGGGGTTTTTACCGGTTGCTTTTTTACAACTGTTGCCGGTGCAGTGGCGTTGATTCTTGCTGCTTTTACATCTGCTTCGATAACCGCACTGGCTTTATTGCCAAAATTATTTCTTACATAGGTTAATACATCCGCTATCTGCAGATCAGTTAACTGCGCGCCCTGTGGCGGCATGGGGTTATGAAAATTATCTCCGTCAATTTCTATCTCACCCCCTTTTAACCCATTGATGACAATTTTTGCAAGGGCCTTTTTATTGCCCAGCACCCACTTGGTTTTTTCCAGCGGCGGGTTCATTCGCTCCACTCCCAAACCATCTGCCTGGTGACAGGCAAGACAGGTGGCAGTATATACTTTCTTTCCTCTTTCAATAGACGCTTTAACACCTGGCGGCTGTATTGCCGAAAACGAAGATGTTACAAAAAAGAAAAATGCTGCAATAATTAAAATATTTTTCATAAACTCTATTGGGCCGGTGCGTTGTTGCTTACATCCTGTTACACAACAATGCTGCTCAACAAAACCGGACTTTGTTCAAAAATTATTTACCGTTATAATTGATTTTCCATATGGTTCCTTTGCTGTCATCCGATATATACAAAGAACCCTCTGCATCCTGTGCCAGACCACATGGTTTATAGGCAGCACGGTTAATATCGGCCCCGGCAAAACCATCAGCAAATATTTCCCATTTGCCGGAAGGAATGCCATCTTTAAATGGAACAAACACTACGTAATAGCCTGCCTGTGGTTCCGGGCTGCGGTTCCAGGAACCATGAAAAGCAATGAATGCACCGTTCTTGTACTTAGCAGGAAATTTTGATCCGGTATAAAACAACAATCCATTGGGTGCCAGGTGACCCGGAAACTGCAGGATCGATTTTGTTTTTTCTTCGCAACGGCCCGCTTTGCTCCGGTCTCCGCCATATTCCGGGTTTAAGAGTTTGGCATTTTTATCATTGTCGAAATAACAATAAGGCCAACCGCAATCAGATCCTTTTTTTATGCGGAACATTTCTTCGGCAGGGTTTTCCGCACCGGCTTTCTGGTCATACATTTCCGGGTAGAATTGGAACAACATATCGCGGCCATGCTGCATTACATATAAATCATTTACTTCGTTGTTCCAATCGAGCCCCACCACATTGCGCAAACCGGTTGCATAACGTGTGCCGGTAGCGTATGTCTGGTTTAACTTATCTGCTTTGAATTGCCAGATGCCACCTGCCGAATCCAGTAAAGGGCATGGGTCCTGGCCGGGCGATCCCTTTACCCGGTCCTGTACCTGGCAGTCGTTTGAAGGGGCGCCAATGTTTACATAAATATTGCCTTCATTGTCCAGCGTAAGCGATTTTGATTCATGTTGTTGTTTATCCCATAAGCCAGTCACTATTTTTTGTACAGATGCTTCATTTACCTTGCCTGTTTTAGGATCCATTTTATACCTGAATACCTCTGTATTGGAAGATGCATATAAAAAACCATTCTTAATGGCAATCCCGGTTCCCTTATATTTTCCAAAACCCGTTACCTGGTCTGGTTTGCCATCTCCATTGCTGTCGTGCAGCTGGTAGATTCCTTTTCCATCTTTTAATTTATCCAGTTTTACAAACACATCTCCGTTGGGCGCTACTGCAATATGCCTGGCCCTGCCCAGATTGCCCAACATTTTTATGGAACTGAAACCTGCAGGCAGTGTAATCACTGCATCTGCCGCGGCTGTCCGCGGTTTAACCAGGTTTGATGTATCACTGGCTGTGGCGCTGCCTGCCATGGATATGATACAAGCTGAAAGAATACTAAAACATTTTAAACGATTCATACAATCATATTTTATAGATTTAAAATTACCTATTTCCCTATGAAGCTTTCCAGGTTTTTGATTAACTCTTTATTTTCTTTATCAGTTCCAACGGTAATGCGCAGGCACCCCTCACATAATTCAACCCGGCTCCGATCACGCACCACTATACCCTTTGCCAGCAGGTAATCGTACACTTCTTTTGCGTCTGTAACTTTAACCAATAAAAAATTAGCATCGCTGGTATGCACTTTCTGCACCACCGGTAATTTGGTTAATGCGCCGGCTAAGTCTTCGCGCATTTGTACTATCATCCTGATCATATCATTCACCTGGCCCACTTCATCCAATGCTTTCAGAACAAGCTCCTGCGCCGCCTGGCTGATATTATAAGGCGGTTTTACACGATTGTACACTTCTATAATAGCCTCACTTGCAAAAGCCATACCCAGTCTGAGGCCTGCCAGTCCCCAGGCCTTGCTCAGTGTTTGCATAACCACCAGGTTGGGGTACTCCTGCAACTCCGAAATAAAAGAGCGGTGGCGGCTGAAATTGATATAGGCTTCATCTATTACCACCAGCCCCTGAAAATTGTTTAGCACTGTTTCAACATCTTCGCGGTGCATGGCATTGCCGGTGGGATTATTGGGCGAACAAATCCAGATGATCTTTGTGTGGGCATCTACCAGGTTCTCCAGGTGTATGAGATCCAGCTGAAAATTATCCAGCAGCCTTGCTTTTCTTACTTCCACATCATTGATATGCGCGCTCACTTCATACATGCCATAGGTAGGCGGGCAAATAATAATATTATCCTTCCCCGGATTGCAAAATGCCCGGTATAAAATATCGATGCATTCATCGCTGCCATTGCCTAAAAAAATATGTTGTGGTGCGATGCCCTTGATGGCGGATAATTTTTTCTTTACTTTCCATTGCAGCGGATCGGGATAGCGGTTAAACCATTTGGTGAGCGGCGAGCCAAGACTGTTCTCGTTGGCATCCAGGAATATGCTGGCTTCTCCTTTGAATTCATCGCGTGCAGACGAATAAGGCACCAGGCGCTTAATATTATTTCTAAGCAAATTATTGATATCAAAATTCATGACGATGGTGTTATTATTTCCATTTTTTCCCTTGCAATGGATCAAACGTCAGACGTCAGATGTCAGACGTCAATCTGATGCTGACTGCATTTTTGTGTGCTTCCAGTCCTTCTGCCGCAGCCATTACTTCCACAGTCTTTGCAATATTTTCCAACCCCTGACGGCTCAGTTTCTGATAAGTAATTTTTTTTACAAAACTATCTACGCTTACACCGCTGTACATCTTTGCATAACCGTTGGTAGGCAATGTATGATTGGTGCCGCTGGCATAATCGCCTGCACTTTCGGGTGAATAATTGCCCAGGAACACTGAACCGGCATTGGTTATTTTCTCCGCTACGGCATCTGCATTGTTACAACTGAGTATGAGGTGTTCGGCTGCATATTCATTTAGTAGGTCAATGGCTTCCGGTTCATCCCGCACAATAATTATTTTACTGTTTTCCAATGCTTTTGCGGCCATCTCTTTTCTCGGCAATTTTGCCAGTTGCTTTACTGTTTCCTTTTCAATTTCCGCTGCCAGTGAGGGCGTGGTAACCACCAGCAATACCTGGCTATCGGCTCCATGTTCTGCCTGCGACAACAGATCTGCCGCAACAAATGCGGGTCTGCAGTCACCGTCTGCATATACGGCTACTTCGCTTGGCCCCGCGGGCATATCAATAGCAATGCCATCCTTTTGTATCAGCTGTTTGGCGCAGGTTACATATTGATTACCCGGACCAAAAATCTTATATACCCGGGGTATAGTTGGCGTTCCATATGCCATTGCGGCAATGGCCTGCACACCACCGGCTTTGAAAATGGTTGTAATGCCTGCTGTTTTTGCGGAAAACAGGATAGCGGGATGCACTTCCCCGTCTTTTCCGGGGGGTGTACACAATACAATTTCTTTACAGCCTGCAATCTTTGCCGGTATAGCCAGCATTAATAATGTAGAAAACAGGGGCGCTGTTCCACCCGGAATGTATAAACCTACTTTTTCAATGCCTGAACTTTTGCGCCAGCATTGAACCCCCGGCATTGTTTCTATGATCTCAACAGCGGTTATCTGTTTTTCATGAAATGCTTTTATATTGGCCGCTGCCTGCAGGATGGCCTGTTTTAATTCATCCGGCAGTTTTTCACCGGCTGTTTGTATGGCTGTTTCACTTACTTTTAAATCGCCCGTTTCAATACCATCAAATTGCCGGGTAAAAAATTTTACTGCGGCATCACCGCCCGTTTTTACTTCATTCAAAATGGCAATCACTTTTTGTTCCAGCGCAGCCGCGTCCAGTACCGGTCGCGCCAGTAATTTCTTCCACTCATTTCTACCAGGTAAATTAAATGTTTGCATATCAAAAAATAATTTGCTCAACCAGCGATTCATACAGCGGCACTGCGCTAAGAGCTGTTATTCCACTTTTAAAAGTCGGTCAGACGCGGACGTCAGACCGGTGCTCCGGAAAATTTATCATCTTTAATCATGACCATCATCAAAATCTGCGTTCTATCAGACCCGCAAAGGCATTTCCATATTCATCACATTTGTCACATTTTCTTACATGACCATTTTCTCGATCGGTATCACCAATATACCCTGTGCACCCGCCATTTTTAACCGCTCAATTTTATCCCAGAATTCATCTTCATTCAATACACTGTGCACGCTGCTCCAGCCGCTTTCAGCCAAAGGCAATACGGTAGGACTTTTCATACCCGGCAACAAAGCAATGATCTCCTTAATTTTTTCATTGGGCGCATTCAGTAAAATGTACTTATTCCTTTTTGCTTTTTTTACCGAACGGATGCGGAACAATAATTTTTCGAGCAGATCCAGCTGCGTTTGACCAAGCTGGTTATTTTTTATAAGGACCGCCTGCGATTGTAAAATGGTTTCAACTTCCTTTAGTCCATTCATGAATAAGGTAGAACCGCTGCTCACCAGGTCTGCCACCACATCCGCCAGGCCTATACCGGGCGCTATCTCCACTGAACCACTGATTTCATGAATATCTGCTTCTACATTGTGTTGCCGCAGGTAACTGTTTACCAGGAACGGATAACTGGTGGCAATGCGCTTGCCCTTTAATGTGGCAATGCCATCGTATTGCTGGCTGCGGGGCACCGCAATGGACAGGCGGCATTTACCAAAACCCAGCTCTTCCACAACCGCTGTTTTTTTATTTTTTTCAAACAATACATTCTCTCCCACAATACCAATGTCTGCCACTCCATCCTCTACGTACTGCGGAATATCATCATCCCGCAGAAAAAATACTTCCAGTGGAAAATTATCACTTTCTGTCTTTAACCGATCTTTTACATTGCGCAGGTCTATACCACATTCTTTCAGCAATTTTACGGAGTCTTCATAAAGACGCCCCGATTTCTGCACTGCAATACGAATCATATTTGGTGAAGGCATTGGTTAATTATTTAAAGTGTCTGAACCACGATTTATTGGATTTATGGGATTATCAGGAATTCGCGGATCTTTATATTTCTGATTCCCTAATCGTTTAAATTGCAGGCTTACGCCGCCAAAATTTAGCAGCAAGCCAACTTCAATATTATAGGCTTCGAGATAATTCTTTGCCTGGGCCAGGTGAACGTTTTCGAGATTGATGATTGCTTTTAGTTCAACCATAATAATATTTTCCACAAAAAAATCAACACGTCGTTCTCCAATCTCCTGGTCACGGTAATAAATTTTCATATTAAATTCACGCGCAAAAGTCAACCCGGCATACCTGAATTCAATCTCCAGCGCCCGTTGATAGATTACTTCCTGGAAACCATTTCCTAATATTGCATGAACCCTCATGGCGGCGCCAATGATCTTCTCTGTAATATCTTTATGCTTTAATTCCGACATTATGCAACTATATCATTATTATCCAATTAGTTCCTGCAAATCCATTAAATCCTGCAAATCGTGGTTCAGACAAAAAAAAGGCCTACTTGCGTAAGCCCTTCAATGTTTTATATCGTGCACAAACATCCCTGGCCTACCGCGCTGGTAAGTTGGTATGATGATGTGTATGTGTAAACTGTTTCATAATAACGCCGCAAAAATAGTACTTACGGGCTGATGACAAAAAATATTTTACAGATACTAACTGCTGTAAGTTTTTTTTATACACGCTTCCGCCTTTAACAATGCTTCAAATTGAAATATTGTTATCTTGGGTATACATAAACAGGATCCATATGAATAATGACAAATGGCTGGTGGCTTTTCCCACAATGCTTTTGATAATTGCAGCCTGTTCCTCCTCTTTTACCCGCCAGCCAGCTACACCCCCGCCATTAAAATTGGTTTGGGCCGATGAATTCAACTACACCGGCCTCCCAGACAGTACCAAATGGAGCTATGACATGGGCGGACATGGCTGGGGCAATCATGAGCTGGAATATTATACCAGCAAAAGGGCGGAAAACGCGCGGGTAGAAAATGGAAGCCTGATAATTGAAGCGCGAAAAGAAAAATGGCAGAACAACGATTATACCTCGGCAAGGCTGGTAACCAAGGGAAAGGCCGACTGGCAATATGGTAAGATTGAAGTAAAAGCAAAATTGCCAAAAGGCACCGGCACCTGGCCCGCTATCTGGATGCTGGCTTCCAAAGACAGTATGAAATGGCCCGCAGATGGTGAAATTGACATCATGGAACATGTTGGCTTTAACCAGGGTTATATTCATGGTTCCGTGCACTGCAAAAAATACAACCACGTTATTCATACCCAGAAAACAGATACCGTGATTGTAAAAGACTGCTCTGAAACATTTCATGTGTATAGCCTGGAGTGGACTGCAGACAGTATTAAAGTAGCCGTAGACGGCAATGTATTTTTCCGGTTTGCCAGCGAACACACGTATGATGCGTGGCCGTTCGATAATAAAATGCACCTTTTGCTGAATCTGGCCGTGGGCGGCGACTGGGGCGGCGCCAAAGGTATTGCACAGGATATCTGGCCACAACGCATGGAAGTGGATTATGTGCGTGTATACCAGTAAACGAAACAAAACAGTGTCATGGAGATACCGTACACCAGAGAACGCTTAAATTGAAGAAGCCATGAAAAGAATAACAGAAGATATTCAGCTTGCAGGCCTTGCATTAAAATCGAAAACAGTCAATGCAAACGGGCAATCCAGCATCGATTGTAAAAACCTGTGGCAGGCATTTGACGAAGGCCGGTATGCCAGCACTATCCCGGGCAAATTAAGCGATGAAATATACGGCGTATATTATGATTACGAAGGCAACAGTGATCAGCCATTTTCTTATTTTGTTGGATGTAAAGTAAAAAATGGAAGTCCCGCCCCAAAAGGCCTTGTACTTTTAACCATACCCGCAGGCAGCTATGAAATAATCAGCGCCAGGGGTAAAATGCCCGATTGCGTAATCAAAGCCTGGAAAGATATCTGGGAAGCAGATTTTGCAAGAGCTTACCAGGTAGATTTTGAAGTGTATGATGAACGCAGTAAAGACTGGAATAATGCTGAAGTTGATGTATATATTTCCGTAACAGACTAAAACAACCTTTTCCCGAAATTAAGTCACAGTGCTGACTGTATGCTACCCGCCAGCAAGAAAACGTTAAGATGTTTACCCCATGCGGCTTTTGGTATAATTTTCAAGTCATAGTATCATAAACCAGGGCGATGAAATCACTTGTACTCATAGTTTGTCTATTGGCGGCAGGTTTAATAACCAGGGCGCAAAAAGTTGACAGCATCTGTTTTCATCTTTATACAGACAGCCTGAAAAAAGGAACTTATAATTATATTAACGTAGATGGAAGGCTGGCCAACAAACGATGGCTGCCACTCACCGCCAGAGAAATAAATTTTACGGCTTCCGCCGGAAGATTTGAAGGGAATAGTCTTTTTATAGATAACAACCAGACCGATGACAAAATAACCATAAAGGCAGTGCTCAGGGAAAACCCGTCGATTGCCAGGGAAACAATCATTTATATAAAAAAACTGGCTGAAACAGAAAGGCTCAAAACAAAAGAAGAGGTGATGCAATCGTCCAAAAAAAGAAGACAGTAGCACGGTGTTTAGTTCCGGCCACCATCATTTGGTACATCTGACGATCGGTGATGTAACTGAACATAAAAATAAATGCGCCCTTAAAAAAAGGCGCATTGTATAATAAGTACAAACTGTAAAAAAAGAGACTACATTTTTTTAGCGTCTTCCAGGAACTTTGCAAGTCCGATATCCGTTAAAGGATGTTTCAGCAGACCCAGTATGGGTTCCAGCGGACAAGTACAAACATCTGCACCGGCTTCTGCGCATTTTACAATATGCAGGGCACTGCGAATGGAAGCAGCAAGGATCTCTGTTTCAAAACCCTGTACAGAATAAATGTGTGCTATCTGTGCAATCAGTTCTACACCATCCCAACCACTGTCATCTATACGGCCAATAAACGGTGAAACATACGTGGCGCCGGCTTTTGCAGCCAGTATAGCCTGGCCGGCAGAAAATACCAGTGTACAATTGGTTTTAATGCCATTGTCGGTAAACCATTTTAATGCTTTCACTCCATCTTTTATCATGGGCACTTTAACAATGATATTCGGATGAATGGCGGCAAGCTTTTTACCTTCTTCTACAATGGTGTTAAAATCGGTTGATAATACTTCAGCGCTGATATCTCCATCTACCATTTCACAAATGGTCTTATAATGAGCGGCAATGGCCTCAGTTCCTTTTATACCTTCTTTTGCCATGAGGGAAGGATTGGTAGTTACACCATCCAGTATACCCAGCTCATTGGCTTCTTTTATCTGTGCAAGATTTGCTGTATCGATAAAAAATTTCATAACTAACTTTATTTGATGATCCCCTGTATTGCCCGATAACCGGAAATAGCGGGAAGTAGAAAAATAAAAAAAAGGCAGGCTAATTACATCGCACCGCTACAACCGCTTACTCTTGCTGCGTTCCCGCCCTGGGAGGGTTCAGCAGGAGCTGGTCGTGTAAGACCTGCCGGCCGCAAATATACGAAAGCATCAACAATAATTATAAGCGATTTGAAATAATTAATTTATGAGGCGAGTGGTAAGTGGTGAGTAGCAAGTGGGCTATTGCTTCCCCACTAGCCACTCGCCACTAGCCACTTACTTCTTGCATTAATTTCTGCCGGTATAAGAATTAACACGCGTAATACCAACAAGTTCATCCACCCTTCCATTTACGCCGCGGTAATAAACCAGTATGGTGTAGCTATTTTCTGTATCCCATAAATTGCCTTCGGTGAGATCAAAACTGGCGGGGCCGCCCTGTTTATCCATGGTAATATAATCGTAGTTGTAATAACCATTCTTTAACAAGATGCTGGTTTCATAAACACCTTTATCTGGATTGTACACCATCTTTGCTTTAGTGTCCATGCCATAATTGGTGAGTTCGCCAAACAGGTAAACATCCTTATCTGCAATGACCCTGTTGCCGGCAGGCACAAAGGTAAAATGGGTATCAGCAAAATCTGATTGCCACAAATAGTTCACGCTTTCGCTGATTTCATTATAAAACATACCATTGTAATCGCGGTAATACACCAAACGTTGCGGAGTTCTGTCCAGGTCTGGTTTTACAAATATATCGGTGGAACCGGTATTGTATTTTGCCGTGGCCACCCTGTCACTTTGTAAACGAAAACTGCGCAGATCGAGCCAGCGCCATTCTCGGCCACCCGGAAAAACAATGTCTTCCGAATTGTATTCAAGCGAGGTCTGCCTTATAAAAGTTGGTTTAAGCTGTGTGATGGCATTGTCCCAGCGGTTGTTCTGCAATATGCAGACTTTCACCTGCTGCAACGCGTTGATAAGATTTACATTTCCAAGGTTGACGGTAAAAATAATTTTCTGGTGTGTCTTAAAAATCTGCCCGTTAAATGGTTGTTGTATCTGCGCACCCAGGGTGGCTTTTTCTTCTATCACCAATACGCGCCTTGTAAAAATCAGTTTGGCGGTATCACCATCGGCAAAAACTTTTAGCAGGTAATTGCCGGAGCGCGAGGGAACACAACTTTTCTCAGGCAGGTTAACCATATAATGCGTGTATTTGACCAGCGCAATGGATGAATTGCGGTAAGTGGTGATCCTGTTTTGTGTAAAGCCTTTTATATAATCAAATTCGCTGAGTACGGTTTTGGTCCAGTCTGCATTACAGAGTTGCCAGGTATAAGAATAATTGCGAACGCTGCCATTCAGATCATCGAAATTAAGTTCCAGCTGATCTGCGCCGTTTAGTTTTATAACCGGGTATGCCAGCTGGTTACCACTGATATTCAATTTTACATTGTGGATATTATCCGCGTAAATTTTATCGGGCACCTGCGCAGCAGTGGCCAGCCACAGCAGCATCAGGACAGTAATACAACCGTTTAACTTTCGCATAACTGGTAAGATGAGATTAAAAAGTCTAAAGTTGTACAAATTTGTCTAAAAAAACCACAAAAAGATTTGGTGTTACCCAAGTCAACCTATTTTTGATCATCTAAACAGCCATTTTTTGAATATAGCCGGGTTTATTGCCAAACGCATAGCCTTTACCAGGGAAAAATCATTCAGCCGTTTTATTATACGGCTGGCAGCGGCCGCTACTGTATTAAGCGTTGCCATTATGATTGTTTCGCTTGCCATTACCAATGGTTTTCAATACACCATCAGCCAGAAGATTTTCAGTTTCTGGGGGCATATCCGCGTACAGCATTATGAGGCCGGCAAACTGTCCAATGCCGAAGAAACGGCCATTGAAAAAAATGATACCATTGCGCAGATGCTAAGGGCTCACCCGGGGGTTCAGTCGGTGAATAGTTTTGCTACTAAAAGCGCCATTCTCAAAACAAATGAAACCATTGAAGGGGTACTGTTTAAAGGCGTGGAGAAAAACTACCAGTTCAACCAGCTGAAACAATTTCTGAAACAGGGCCGCTGGGTAAATTTTCCTGACAGCGGTTACAGCAATGAAATCGTGCTCTCTGTCTATACCGCCGGTCAGCTGAAGCTTTCCGTGAACGACCAGGTGCTTATTTATTTCATTCCCAAAGACGGTTCCGCCATCAGGGCAAGAAAGCTAACGCTGACGGGCATATACAAAACCGGGATTGAAGAATATGACAAATTCATTGCCCTGGGCGATATTAAACTGATTCAGCGCCTGAATGGCTGGAAGCCGGAAGAAATTGGGGGATATGAGGTGTTTCTTACAGACTACCGGCAAATAGATAAAATAAACGACGCACTTTTTAATACGCTGCCGGTTACCTGGACCAGCAAAACCATCAAAGAAATCAATCCCAATATATTCGACTGGCTCAATCTTCAGGATACTACTATTATACTGGTACTGGTGATCATGACCATCGTTGCCGTTCTGAACCTCATTACCTGCCTGATCATCCTTGTACTGGAAAGAACACGAATGATTGGCGTATTAAAAGCACTGGGCTCACCCAACACATCCATTCAGCGCATTTTTTTATACCAGGGCGGTATAATAACCATCACCGGTATTGTTATTGGCAATTTGGTGGCATTGCTGCTGGTCTGGCTGCAACAGCGTTACGGGCTGATTAGCCTGCAGGAAGAAATGTATTATATCTCCAAAGTTGAAATGCGGGCGGAATGGTGGCATTTTGCAATTGTTGATGCGGGTACTTTTATCGTTTGTTTTCTTATACTGATTATACCCACGCTTATTGTACGCCGGGTACAACCGGTGAAAGCCATTCAATTTAGATAGGAATTAGGAATTGGGAATTAGGGGCCGGGCTATACCTGCTACGGGTATATCTCCAAACTACACCGCGCAAAGGCCCAATTCCTAATTCCCAATTCCCAATTCCTAATTCCCAATCCGCGCCAGTATGATACCCGCCGCAACGGCTGCATTCAGCGATTCTGCATGACCGGTACCTGGTATGGTTATGCGGTGCTGGCATCTTTCCATGAGCGCCGGGTGAATACCTTTTGATTCATTGCCAATAACAACGATCCCTTCCCGCACAGGTCCCAGTTGGTTGATGGAAGTTCCATTCAGCGCTGCTGCATACATTTGCAATCCGCTGTTGGTGGCAACCAGTTCCATTAAATCTGTATACAGCAGCCTCACACGTACAATACTGCCCATGGTGGCCTGCACCACTTTGGGCGCAAATGCATCTGCGCAATCATTGCTGCACACAATCTGGCGAATGCCAAACCAGTCTGCCGTGCGTATGATGGTGCCCATATTGCCGGGGTCCTGTATACCGTCCAGCATCAGCGAAAGAGTGCCGGTAAAAGAAAACGGCAATGCGGCGGGTTTTTTAAAAACAGCCAACGCTTCGTGGGGGGTTTGCAGAAAGGAAATACGCTCCAGTTCCGTTCCTTTTACTTCGGTTATTTTAATGGCATCAATGCGTTTTATCAGTGCTGCATTTGCCTGTATCCATTCTGATGTGGCATACAATGAAACGAGCAAGGCCGGCAATGCAGCCAACAATTCGTTAATTATCTTTGGGCCTTCTGCAACAAATACACCCGTCTCATCTCTGAATTTTTTTTGGCCCAGACTTTGGATATATTTGACCTGCAATTTTGTGATCATCTATTGTTCGTTTTTTTCTGAATATGCATTCATTGTGTAAGCCCGTTACATTTTACTTGCTCATACTAATTTCCAGCCTGGCAGCTATTACGCCCGGTTGCATCATTCCCAAAAAATACCAGGAACAAAAACCATTTGTATATTCAACAAATATAAACATACAGGGCAATCTGCCCGGTGAAGAAAAAGCTGACCTAAAATTAAAACTGGAAAACCAGCTGGACGACAGCCTGAAAACAAGGCTGAAAACGGTATTTCCCGGTATCAGGCAATTGGTAAGGCCGCCTGTTTTTGATACGGCCGCAGCACTGCGTTCCGTTATATTCATGAATAATCTGTTGCATGCATTGGGTTATTACAAATCGGTCATTACCTGGGACAGTTCATTGTCCGTAAAAGGCAATCAACAAAAAGTATCAGTCAATTTTTCAGTATCGCCCGGCAAAAGTTACAAATTTGATTCTATTGCTTACCGCCTGCAGGATTCTGCATTGCAGGTGCTCGCCCTTTCCAGACGCAATGCATCTTTGCTCAAAAAAGGGCAGCCCTATTCCGTTGAAGTGATCGCCGCTGAAATGGACAGGCTGGTGGAACTATTCAGGAATAACGGGTACTATAAATTTTCAAGAGATGATTTAAATGCAGAAAGGGACACTATTTTTTCTGCCCTGATAAACCCTTCGCTGAATCCGTTTGAACAACTCCGCCTTTTACAGCTGGCAAAAGAAAGGCAGGAAAACCCGGTCATGAATGTGGTGATACAATTGCGCAATCCGGATGCGCTTGCTCATTTCCGGAAATACTACATACGAAATGTAAACATCTATCCTGATCTTGGCCTGCTGGAAGATACAGCCGTAGCAAAATTTGATTCTGCTAATGTAAATGGTATACATATTTTTAACCGCTACGGTAAATTTAAACCGTCTTTTATTGCTTCCAAATCCACTTTACGCCCCGGCCAGCTTTTCCGCCAGCGAAACTCCACCCGCAGTTATACCAATCTTATTGAGCTGAATACTTTTGTGCAGGTTACCATTGACATGGTAGAAGTGCGCGATACGGCTGCATTGCTAGATGCGTTAATAAGAATGTATCCTACAAAAAAACAGGATATCAGTGTTACTGCCGATGCCAGTTACAACACGGCCGATATCATTACTACAGGAAACCTTTTTGGCGTAGGTCTCAACTTTGGATTGAATAACCGTAATGTGGCCAGGGAAGCCATACAATCCAGTACCAACCTGCGCACTGGGGTTGAGATAAATGCTGGCAATAAGTTTATCCAAACATTGCAAACCAGCCTGTCGCACAATTTTAGTTTTCCCAGATTGATTGCCCCACATTGGTTGCTGAAAAAAATTGCGAACATCGATTCGCTGCGATCTCAACGTACACTGCTTAGTTTCAGCGGAGCCTATACTGACAGGAAAGATTTTTATGCCTTAAAATCATTAAATGTATCGCTGGGGTACCAGGCTACAAAAAGTCGCAGGCAGCGCAAAAGCCACACCTGGTTTTTTAGTCCGCTGAATGTTGAATATGTTTTGCTCACAAAGAGAGATACCCTGATAAAATTAATTCAACTGGTTCCCAATCTTAAGTTTTCATTTAATGATGGAATGGTAATCAGCAGTGTAATCGGGTATAACTATCTCCAAACTGCCAATGATGGTGCAAAGAAAAATGAAGTACGGTTTGGAATTGAACAAAGTGGCGGCCTGACCGGGTTAATAAAAAAACTGGACCAGGATGCCAACCTCTACCGGTTTATTAAAATTGATGCTGATTTCAAGCATTATATCAACTATAAAAAATCGGCGGTCGTTTTCAGGTTATACGGAGGCATTGGCATTCCTTATGGAAAAACGGCCGATGGTACCAAAGAACAGCAATTGCCTTTTTTCAAATCATTTTATGCCGGCGGGCCATACAGTATGCGGGCCTGGCAGGTGAGGCAACTGGGCATTGGCTCGTCGCGCTACTTTGATACTGCAAGCGAAGCAAAAGGGGTAGATCGTTTTGGAGACATACAACTGGAAGGAAATATTGAATACCGGTTTAACCTGGGCACTTTATTTAACGTATTGAAATTAAAAAGCGCATTGTTTACAGATATTGGCAATATCTGGTACCGCAACAACGATATCGATCCAAAATACAAAGGCGCCGATTTCAACTTCAGCAAACTCTTTACCGATATAGCCGTGGGGGCCGGCACCAGCCTCCGGTTCGACTTTGATTACTTCCTAATCCGGTTCGACTGGGCGTATAAAATAAAGGACCCGGCATATTCCCAACAAAATTATGGTTGGTTTCACGATATACAGCTGTTGAAGGGGCAGTTTCAACTAGGCATCAACTACCCTTTCTGAGTACCGCCCATGTTTGCCCTCACCTGGTTTTCCAGCTCCTCCATATTCACGGCATTTTCTACCCTGAAATTACCGATAGCCGTTCTGCGCAAACTGCTGAGATAACCACCACAACCCAGTGCCGCCCCGAAATCATTTGCCAAACTTCGTATATAGGTACCCGTTGAACATACTACTTTAAAATGCAGTACCGGCATTTCAATTGACACGATATCAAATTGCCTGATAAAAAGTTTCCGGGGTTCCAGTTCAATGGATTCTCCCCTTCTGGCCAGTTCATAAACACGTACACCGTCTTTTTTTATGGCAGAATGCATGGGTGGCACCTGTAATATATTGCCCGTAAATTGTGCGGTGGCAGCATGCACCTGTTCTGCCGCAATACCCGAAACATCTTTATTGTTTACCGGTGCGCTTTCAAGATCAAATGTAGGCGTGGTAGCACCCAGGGTAATGGTGCCGGTATATTCTTTTTCCTGCGCCATAAATTCATTGATGCGTTTGGTAAATTTGCCGGTGCAGACTATCAGCAATCCCGTAGCCAGCGGGTCAAGGGTACCGGCATGACCTACTTTTTTTATGTTGATGAGCTTGCGTACGCTGCGGATGACGTCGAAAGAAGTCCATTTATAGGGTTTATCAATCAGTAACACCTGCCCGTCTTCATATTTATTTTCTGAATGATTCAAGTAGAATGATTGATTAAGCATTAAAAATAGGTGAAAGGTTAAAAGTCAAAATTAAAAATTAAAAATTCGAATAGGTGGTTTTACAACTCATAACTCATAATTCATAATTCTTAATTCTTAACTAAATCGCTTGCCGCGCTTTCAGTTCAAGGTATTTGTTTAACGTATTCACGGTTACGTTTTGAGGAGGCGTAAGAATGGACAAGATGCCGTATTGCTGCAGCTCTTTTACAATAAGCTTTTTTTCAAAGGCGAATTTTTCTGCCACCGTGCGCATGTATACACCCTCAATATCATGCGGACGGCCGGAAATAATCTTCTTAAATTCAGTATTTTCAAAGAATACTACAAGCAAGAGGTGATGTTTGGCAATTTGTTTAAGATAAGGCAATTGGCGCTGCAGTCCGCTTAATGACTCAAAATTTGTGAAAAGTATCAGTAAACTACGCTGCTTAATTAGTCCCCGGATCTTCGTGTAAAGCATGCCAAAATCACTTTCCAAAAATTCAGTTTGCTGATTATATAACGACTTTAGCACACCTTCCAGCTGTCCCCTGGTTCTTTCTGCGCGTAAAAAGCTGCCCATTTTATTTGAAAAAGTCATTAATCCAAACTTATCCTGGCGGTAAAGGCTTACGTTGCAAAGCATAAGTGAAGCGTTAATGGCATAATCCAGCAGAGAAAGCTCCTCAAAGGGCATCTTCATTAACCTGCCTTTGTCTATAATACAATATACTTCCTGAGAGCGCTGCTCGGTATAATTGTTCACCATCATACTGCCTTTCCGTGCGGTGGCCTTCCAGTTGATGTTTCTAATATCATCACCAAAAGTATACTCAGTAATTTGTTCAAATTCCATGCTGTGCCCAATTTTCCTCATACGTTTGGAACCAGTCTCGTGTGATTGGGCAAAATGGGCCATTAGTTCGTATTTGCGCAGGTGCACAAAAGACGGATACACCGGAATGGCGGCATAGGCAGAGCAAATGAAACGCCTGCGCACCAACCCCAGAAGAGACGCAGCATATAGTAAAACATCCCCAAATTGATACTCGCCTCTCTCAACTGGCCTTAAGGTATAATGAAAAATGTTCTCTTCACCGCTAATAAAACGGCCGTAAAAATAATGTTGCCGTTCCTGAATTTGAAACGGCAATTCTTCAATGATTTGCATAGTGACTGTGAACGGATACCTATTTCTAACGGAAATGCTTACCTCGTTTACATCACCATTGCTAAGGCGTTCACTTATTTTCCTGGAAGCCGATGTCTCCCGGCCGAAAAAGAAAATAAAAAAAATATCGGCAGCCACCAGTGCAATAAATAATCCGGCCAATACAAAACTTAACGGCTCTATGAGCGCGATGAAGTAGCCCAACAAAAAACACAAAACTACGACAGCACCAAGCAGGTAAAATCGATTGGTAAAAAAAAGCGACTTTAATACTAAATGGGCGAGGGCCCATATCAATGCACCTGCAAATAATATTCCCAGTAAAAACATAATTATCTTGGAATTTCGATTGATTTAATAATCTGTTGTATCAAATCATCTGGCGTTACACCTTCCATTTCTTTTTCGGGTGTTAAGATAATACGATGCCGCAATACGTGAGGTACAACGTCTATAATGTCTTCAGGCGTGATAAAGTCACGACCACGTATTGCTGCAAATGATTTTGCCGCTCTTACAATAGATAGAGATGCCCTTGGCGACGCGCCAAGATACAGGGACGGATTATTGCGTGTTGCATGTACAATCCGCGCTATATATTCTACCAACTTACGCTCAATTGTTAATTGAAGTACCGTTTCGCGGTAAAAAGCAATCTGTTGAGTATCGATAATTTTTGGAATATCATCCAGAATGGTTTTTTGCGACTTATTATGCTGATCCTCAATGATAGCAATTTCTTCTTGCAAAGTCGGATACCCTACTTCGATTTTAAATATAAAGCGATCCAATTGAGCCTCAGGGAGACGGTAGGTGCCTTCCTGATCAATGGGATTTTGCGTGGCAAGCACCATAAACGGCGGATCCATAAAGTAAGTGATTCCATCTACTGTTACTTGCCGCTCTTCCATTACTTCAAACAGAGCGGCTTGTGTCTTTGCTGGGGACCTGTTAATTTCATCTATTAAAATAATATTACTGAATATCGGTCCTTTTTTAAAATCGAACCTAACATCTTTGGGATTAAAAACGGAAGTGCCCAGCACATCAGATGGCATTAAATCGGGCGTAAACTGCAACCTCGAAAAATTGGCATCAATAATTTTAGCTACCAGTTTCGCTGTTAAGGTCTTGGCCACTCCTGGTACGCCTTCAATAAGAATATGGCCATCCGACAAAAGACCGGCAATAATTAAATCAACCATTTGGTGCTGCCCTTTGATTATCCTGCTTACCGTTTGCCGTATATCATTTATAGCCAGACTCAGCCTGGTTAAATCTGTCCGCTGCTCAAACATATTTTCATCCATAAAGTGTATTTATCTTTTGTAAAATTGGTAAATAAGATTGTTGATGATAAAAAGCTCCTGGTCGGTAATTGATTGCGTATTATTAATATGCTCCGCCCATTCCATCAACACCTTCACAGTGTCTTCTGGCACAGCGCTCTTAACCGACAAAGCGTGGATAAATGCAGTATCAATATTACTGGTATTAATATGATAACTGCTTCTCACATGTTCAAGGAAATAGGTTACCATCTTGACAGCGATCTTCCTGTTATCTTTTTTTTGAAGGTAAAGATTACCGATTGTGCGCACAAAACCAATGCTATCGTTTGTATTGATGGGTCTCGGGGGAATCAGCCGCCTTTTTCTTTTACTGGAAAACGCTATATAAAATAATATCAGTCCACTAGACAACAACAGTGCATATCTTAGCGGGGGGTTCGCCCAGAAAATAGCAAGGGCAGAGAAATCATCCGGGGCTTTCCCAAATCTGTCTATGTCTGCCCAATAAACTTGCCGGGCATCTTTATTTAAATACGAAAATACCTGCTCGTAATAATGAGTGTTTTTTCCAGTTAGCAAGAAATAATTGGAAAAGGCGGCCGGCGCGAGATGGAAATAAAATTTGCCCAGACCATATTTTACGACGAGGTAATTGGGCTCACCTTTTTCATTAATGCCCAGCACTTTTGTCACATTGCTGTTGTACCGGGTAAATATTTTTCTGAACGGATAGTAAAAAAATCCATACAGTTGTTTTCCAAAAACCGCAGAATCAGCAATGCTTAAAAAAGTCTGGCTTTTTTTTAAGGGCACTTCGTCAGCAGAGTCAGGCTGGTATTCGCTTTTAATATTCAACGTATCCAGCAAGCGGTAATTAATGGTGGTGGCAGAGATAAAAAATTCATTTCCCTTCTTTACATAGTCGAGCAATTGTACAAGTTCTGAATCCCCAGGCTGTAAATTTTTTCCAATGCTTATATATGCTGTTCCGGTTACATAAGTCAATTCATTAACAAGGTTATTTACGTTTTTTGAGGCCAGTAAAATGTTTCCATTAAACTGTTGGGGCAATAATCGATAGGCAATATTGGTGCCCATCGGTTGCTTGTCGAGGTACATATAAGGCGGTGCCATGCGCGGCATTTGGCGCTTTCCCGGGTCATTTTTGCATCCGGCAAAAAAAATGATGAATGTCAACAAGTGCAAATAATATTTGGATCTCCCTGATTTGCGCATTAGCTACCCATTATCTTGTGATTAAACGATTCAAACGAAGCTCGCAATGAAGAATACATAAATGCTGAAATGGGATATTCGCCATACCAGATATATTCATACCGGTAGGTAAGGTCTGTAAAAAGTCTGGCGGCATCGGTTTGCCTGTTCATGAGCTCATTGATGTATTGATAATTTGTTTTGTCCAATCCAAGTTGAATATAGCCCTTCTGCGATAAATTATACAGCGCTTGTAAGTGCAGAAAACGAACAGCTGACCGGTAATCTCCTTCCAACTCAGCTTTTTTTATAAGCTTGTCATAGCGATCGGGAGGTATTTGTTCCTCTTTTAAGTCGATGCTTACATCAATATTCTTCTTTGTTTTTAGAAATATAGCTGTGTTGCCAAAAAAAAGTTTGTATAAAATAAAAAGCAGCAGGCCCCCTGCCAATATCCAGAGAACTATTTTGAAGATATTAATAAAAGTTTTTAGGAACGAAAGGTCGGGAGAAGGCGGCGGTTTTTTGTTTTCAAGTTTAAGTTCGTCTGCCTTTAAAAGGCTGTCCAGCCATGATTGATAATAAAAACCTTTGTCTTTTTTTATACGCAAAATGGTGTCTGCACTTATTTCGCGCAGATGGCTGATAATAGCGGTATCTACCGGCATTTCTTCCTCAACCGTGCTGTCACCATCAGGCTCGTCCACAGCAGGGGCGGTAGCTAAAACAGTATCTAATACAGCGGGAGGTTTTTTTAGTGAATCAATAAACCGGGAGGTAGCCTCATCCTGTGCTGCAGCGAAGTTGACAGCAAAAACACAAAACAGAGGTAATAAGATTTTGTATGATACCAGCAGCTTCACGTAAGAGGGGAAAATAATTTATTTTTTGACGAACTTTCTTTTTTTAGTTTTCTTTCCAGTTTTATTGGATAGATAACGAAATACCAGATTATGAAACCGAGCGAGATGGCAAGCAGGGAAACACTGGCCCACGCAGGTAATCCAAAATTACCCGATTCTCTGTCAAAACTTTGCGACATCAGGTGGGTAATATAACCTTCAAGGAAGGCCGCAGTGATTGTAATAGGCACCAGGCAGATGACAATTTTCACAGCATCCCTTGCGCTTTTGGTAAAGGAATCTAACCTGCTCAGGGCTCCCGGAAGAAGTATACTCCCGCCAAGTATGAAACCAGCAGTACTGGCAATTATCATAGCCGAGATCTCAAGGGTGCCGTGTATCCATATCACCAGAACCGACTGTATTCCCAATCCTTTTGTAAAGAACATATATTGAAAACAACCGAGCATGATACTGTTTGTAAAAAGTAGCCATACCGTGCCAATCCCGAAAGCAATACCAAAAACAAGCATCAGAAAATCCACCCTCAGGTTATTGTAAGCAATGGTAACGAACATATTAAAAGAACTGTTGCCCTTGTATACTCCAAAAGGATCGCCATTGGCAATATTTTCTTCCGTCATATTTACATAGTTATTACCCAGCACACCCCTTACGAAATTGGCGTCTTTTGAAGAGGAATATACGGCGATGATACAAAAAACGGAAAAGAAAACAAAGGTGAAAAGTAAAACACGATGGTATTGGCGAAATAATAGTGGGAGCTCCTTTTTCCAAAAATCGAATATTCTTGAAATACTTTGCTTGCGGTTTTGGTACACTGATTGATAAGTACTCACCGCCAGGCTGTTTATCCATCGTGTAACCTTACCACGCGGATAAAATGTTTTTGCGTACGCAAGATCATCTACCAGTGTAATAAATCGTTCTGCCTTTTCATCGGGATCATCTGTTTCAAAATGCTCATATTCCTGCCACCTTTTTGCATTTCGTTTTATAAAAAGTGCTTCCCGCATAACAAATTGTAAAATTATAGTTCAATATAGTACTTATTCGGAAACTGCTCCCCGGAATTAAAATATATCACTAATATTGTGTTTATCATAACCAGTCTGTTTTCAGAATATCAAACGTCATATAATATTTGTTTATGGCCACGGTGCAAATAGCCACTCCATTTAATCTTACACTTGATTTTGAGATTGCCGATCTGCACAAACGAATTTTTGCATATCTGATCGACCTTTTTATCATGGTGGCCTACGCCTGGATAATGGGGAACATGGTGTATGACACCCCTATAGCAGGATTTGCAGAAGGCGGCAATGCAACTGCGGGCTGGAGCATTGTTATAATCTCGCTGCCTATTTTATTGTATCCCCTGTCCAGCGAAATAGTTTTACATGGTCAAACCATTGGAAAAAAAGTCATGGACCTGCGTGTAATGAACCTGCAGGGAGGTGAGCCGTCTCTCAGTCAGTATATCACGCGCTGGTTATTCCGGTTTTTTGAATGGCCACTTGTTTTTGGTGTTGTGTTTCCAGGTTTCTTTATTATATATCAACTTTTCTTTATGGTAATACCCGGAATTGCCGTAATTATAACCATTGCCGTGACTAAAAGAAATCAGCGTCTCGGCGATCTTGCAGCGAACACGGTGCTCGTAAAAACACGCATTAACACTTCTATTAATGACACCATTTTTCAGGAAATAAATTATGCCAATTACGAAGTTGTGTTCCCCCAGGTTATGCGTTTAATTGACCGGGATATTAATGTTATCAAATCTGTAGTTAACAACGGCAATAGCAAGAACGGTTATGACCTGGCCGTTCGCACAGCAGCAAGAATTAAATCTGCATTGGAAATTAAGAGTAATCTGGATGCTTTTGATTTTCTGGAGAAATTACTACAGGATTATAACTACCTGGCTACAAAAGAATAATTCTGGCTGTCAATATCTATCTCCAGTTTCTGGCTGCGCCTGATAATGCAAAAATAAAAATGGCAGCATAAAAAATAATCAATAATCCGTTTAAAATAAGGCCGATTATGGCGCAGGTTCTCCCGGCTTTTAAGTTGCTGTAAGAGCCAGCGGTATATACTTCCGGGCTTACATTATACAATTTGAGATCTTTATTGCCGAGTACAAGGGCAATAATACCCATTACTACACCTACTCCGCAAATTACAATAGATAATATGCCGAGCACCAATACCGCAGTCGCATTCTGCAGGGGTTGCTGAAGATTAAACGGTTGGTTCGGCTGTTCAAAAATGCTTGTTTCTTCCATAGTAAGTCATTTAATAAATATAGAGGCTAATATCACGTGCCGGCAGTTTTTTTACAGTCAGCCGCACAAAATAATTAAAATAAACCCAGCAACAAAGTGCCGGGTTTATTTAATTTTTAAAAAAAGGAAGGGGTAAGCCTTCCTGTTAATTCATTGCTACTGATTAAATTATCTCCAATTTTGCATAAAACGAGTAGGGTCGCTCAAAGCGGCAAATCCAATGGTGGCTATGATAAATAAGATAAATACAAAATAAAGTATTGAGAGAGAAATTCCGATGATTGCACAAACACGCCCCGCTTTCAGGTTGCTTAACGAACCGGGGGTATAGGCTGATGGGTTGGCGTTATACAAAGTAAGGTCCTTTTTTGCAAGTACCAGGGCTATAATTGAGCAAATAAGACCAACTATTCCATAACATGTGCAACCAACAATTGAAATAATCCCTAACACCAGCACTGCTGTGGCGTTGGGCAAGGCAACGGGCTGCGAAGAATAGGGAGGCTGAGAACCGGGTTGATTTTCCATTAAGCAGTTATTTTATGATTAACAATTTTGTAAATATAAAATAGTGTAATCACAATTGCTATTCCCGCGTATAAATATTTGATTACCGTTGCGCCGTGTTCGAACTTGTAGATAAGGTGCAGACCAATATATAAAAACAAAGCCAATATGGGAATTGTAGCCGGGTATAATTGCAGGCTGGCCAGGATATTTCCTTTTAATAAGGCAACAGCACTTCGTTGCATACCGCATCCGGGACATTCAAGATTAAGGAACTTTTTGAAAGGGCATGCAAACATATTCGCTTCAAGCCAATGTATAAAATGACCATATAATGATAGCATAAACTTATGCATGCATTTCTTTTAAATTTATATCCCCCAATTAATACGCCCTTGCAAACAATACCCTTTCCTTGCTGGGTTGCCCTGTTAAGATGCACTTGCCTTCTTCCTGCGGGTTGTCTAGTGGTATACAGCGGATGGTAGCTTTTGTTTGCTGTTTGATGGCTTCTTCGGTTGCCGCTGTGCCGTCCCAGTGAGCGGATATAAAACCACCTTCTCCTTCCAGCGCTTTTTCAAAATCTGCCCAGTTATCTACCCGGGTTATGTGCGCATCGCGGTATGCTTTTGCTTTGTCAAACATGGCCTGCTGTATTTCATCCAGCAATTGAATAATGCTGTCACCAAGCCCGTCGAGGCTCATACTCTTCTTTTCTTTGGTATCGCGCCGCGCAACTTCGGCCACGTTGTTTTCCAGATCCCTGGCGCCAAAGGCTATGCGTACTGGCACACCCTTCATTTCATATTCGGCAAATTTCCAGCCGGGGCGGTTATTGTCATTATCATCGTATTTAACCCTGATGCCGGCTTTCTTTAACTGTGCCACCAGTTCCTGCACTTTGGCATCTATCTGTATTTTTTGTTCGGGCCCTTTGTAAATGGGCACAATCACCACCTGCAGAGGAGCAATCTTTGGTGGCAGAATCAATCCGTCGTCATCGCTGTGCGCCATTACCAGGGCGCCTACCAGGCGGGTGCTTACCCCCCAGCTGGTTGCCCATACATATTCCAGTTTATTTTCTTTGTCGGAGAATTTTACATCAAATGCTTTGGCAAAATTTTGTCCGAGAAAATGAGAGGTGCCGGCCTGCAATGCTTTGCCATCCTGCATCAGCGCTTCAATGCAATAGGTGTCTTCTGCACCGGCGAAACGCTCACTGGCTGTTTTTAGTCCTTTAATAACGGGCATGGCCATCCACTCTTCGGCAAAGGCCGCATAGATATCCAGGATTAGCCTGGTTTCGGCAATGGCTTCCTGCGCGGTAGCATGCGCAGTATGACCTTCCTGCCATAAAAACTCGGCTGTGCGCAGGAAGAGGCGGGTGCGCATTTCCCATCTCACCACATTGGCCCATTGGTTAATGAGCAGGGGAAGATCGCGGTACGACTTAATCCAGTCTTTATACGAATTCCAGATGATGGTCTCCGATGTGGGGCGCACAATCAGTTCTTCTTCCAGCTTCGCTTCCGGGTCAACTATTACGCCGTTTCCATTGGGATCGTTTTTTAACCTGTAATGTGTTACCACAGCGCATTCCTTGGCAAATCCTTCTACGTGGGCGGCTTCTTTGCTGAGAAAACTTTTGGGTATAAAAAGTGGGAAATAAGCATTTACATGCCCGGTAGCTTTAAACATCTTGTCCAGCTGATCGCGCATGTTTTCCCAGAGGGCAAAACCGTGTGGTTTAATTACCATGCATCCCCTGACAGCCGTATAGTCTGCCAGTCCGCCTTTCAATACCAGGTCGTTGTACCACTGCGAATAATCCTGTGCCCTGCTTGTAATTTCTTTGGCCATAATTTTTACTTTGAACTGGTTTGTACCCAGTTGATGGAAACCCTGTTTTTAATACGGGTTTAATGCCGGCTAACAACTGTTATCATTTTAACAAACCCCATGCAACATTTAAGCGTAATTAATTGCCTGTTACCTGTTATTTGTTGTAATTTTAACCAGCAGTTTGCAAAAGTAATTTTAAAACGTCAAACACCTTATATGAATACCAGAATTTTACTCCTTGTGGCAACCATTGCTGTCTTCAGCAGCTGCTCTGTTTACAGAAGCGGCCAAACCCCCGACGACGTGTACTACTCACCCGCGCGTACGCAGGTAGAAAAAGACAGTTATGTAGAAGTGCGCCAGGATAAGCCCGGCACCAATTACCAGTCTTACGAACAATACCAGGACAGCTACCGTGACGATCGTTTCCTCAGAATGAGCGTCCGCAACCCATATTATATGAACAGCTATAATGCATACAGTGGTTTCGACTGGCGTTATAATAGTTTTTATGATGGATTCAATTACGGATATAACAGCCCCTGGAACAATTATTTTGCATGGAACAATTTTTATAACCCTTATGCTATTTCATTTGGCAGTTACTATGGTGGTGGTTACTATGGCGGAGGCAGTTATTATACAGGTGGAGGTTATTATGGCGGTGGCGCTCATTATGCAATTAACGCAGCACCCATCAGCAGGCCGCGTGTGTTTAATGTAAACAGTTATTCAAACAGTAACAGGAACGCCGGCAGGCCCTATTCCAACGGCAGCAACTACAACAATACCCAGCGCTATAACAATGGCAACAGCAGTGGTAACAGGAGTTATTACAACAACAGTAACGGCAGTAACAACCGCAGCATGTATACGCCTTCCAATTCGGGTAACAGTAGCAATAGCAACAGTAACAATTCGCCCTCCCGTAGTTATACACCGTCTTCTTCCGGAAGTTCTTCATCCGGTAGCAGCAGTAGTGGTAGCAGCGGTGGTGGCGGCGTAAGCAGGCCAACACGCGGTAACTAAAATAATAACCATTTAAAAATATATATTCAGCATAACATAGCGGAAAAGAGGAGCTTAATTTGAGTGATGCACTTAAAGGTTCCTCTTTTTTTATGCCGTGTATACCCATAAAATATTACTACCGATGAAAAATTATGTGTTGTTTGCAGCAGTGCTTTTTTGCTCCCTCACCAGTTTTGCCCAGCTACCTGAAGATGTTATAAAATACAGTTGGAACGGACCCAACGGTACCGCCCGCACCCAGGCCATCGGTGGCGCCATTGGCGCATTGGGAGCAGATGTAACGGCCAATTATGTAAACCCCGCCGGACTTGCATTTTTTAAAACGCGCGAGTTTGTTATTTCACCCGGGTTTTCTTTTCTCAACAACAAAAGCAGTTTCAGGGGCGATACAAAAACCGATGACAAAAGTTTTTTTAACTTGGGCACCAGTGGCGCTGTCTTTGGTTTCAGCGAGAACAACAGCCGCTGGAATGGTGCCGCCTTCAGCATTGCCGTGTCGCGTACCGCCAATTTTAACAGCCGCATCAGCTATACCGGTAAAAATAATTTCAGTTCTTACGGAGAACAATATGCCGCCGAAGCATCGTCCAGCGGACTCAGCCTGGATGATATACTCAACAGCAATGATGTTTCTATCGGCACAAGGCTGGCAACTTATACTTACCTGATAGATACCTTAACCATACCGGGCAACAACAGTCCGGATATTGTGAGCCTGGCACAGTGGAAAAATTTAAAAAGCAATGCGCCTTTCCTGGTGAACCAGCAAAATACCATTGAAACAAAAGGAGGCATCACCGAATTGGCCATCGGTTTTGCAACTACCCGGCTGGATAGATTGTATCTTGGTGGAAGCCTCGGCATCCCCATTGTCAATTATGAGAAAAATAGCGTTTTTACCGAGACGGATGCCACCGGAGACGCCAACAACAATTTTGAACATTCCACCTTAACTGAAAAATATACCAGCAAGGGTATCGGCCTCAATTTAAAACTCGGCGCTATTTATAAAGTGGCCGACCAACTGCGCTTAGGCCTTGCCGTTCATACACCCACCCTGTATGGGCTCAAGGATACTTACTACGCCACCATGACTACCAATACAGAGAATTATGTGCATAACAATAATAGTACGGTTACTGCCAGTTCAGACCAGACACTCGGCCTCAATCCGCAATACAAGTATGATCTTACCAGTCCCTGGCGGCTTATATTAAGCGGCGCTTACGTGATAAATGCGGTAGAAGATGTAAAACAACAAAGGGGCTTTATTACCGCCGATGTGGAATATGTATCGTATAAATCCAACCGTTTTAAAACAGCCGAAGAAAATGGCGACAATGGTTACTACGATGGCGTAAACCAGGTAATCAAAGATTACTATAAGAATGCGTTTAATTTTAGGGTGGGTGGCGAATTAAAGTTTACAACGGTGATGGCCAGACTGGGCTTTGCTTACTACGGTAATCCATATAAAGACAGTGACCTGAAGAGTAATAAAATGTTCCTGAGTGGCGGACTTGGCTATCGCAACAAAGGATTTTTTATAGATCTTACTTATGTACACAGTCTTACAGACGATATCAATTTCCCGTATCGCTTACCCGATAAAGCAAACACCTTTGCAACCATCAAAGGCACCGGCGGCAATATTGCGGTGACAACCGGTTTCAAATTCTAACCGGCATCTTCGATGCAAATACAATGGAACGCAGATTTTTATGATGGTGATGATTAAATAAGATAAATATTCGGGGACTTCGGTCTGACGTCCCCGGTCTTTCCGATTAGCAAGACAAGCGGAGCATGATATATTTTATCCTGACAGCAACAAATTCCACCGCGGCGGCCCTGCTTCGACTTGTTGGTGAAAACACCAACAAGGGCGGAAATTCTAACCGGCATCTTCGATGCAAATACAATGGAACGCGGATTTTCATGATGGTGATGATGAAGTATGATAAATCTTTTAGGACCACGGTCTGACGTCCCCGTCCGATTAGCAAGACAAGCAGAGCATGATATATTTTATCCTGACAGCAACAAATTCCACCGCGGCGGCCCTGCTTCGACTTGTTGGTGAAAACACCAACAAGGGCGGAGGGGCGTCAGTCGTCAGTCGTCAGTCGTGAGGCGTGAGAAGTGAGAAAAATCTGATGCCGGAAGTCATACAATGATGATTCGGGAATGCCGGCATACGGCCAATCAATAAAAGAGAAGGCATATTACAATGAAGCAAATCAGACATCCTACATCAGACATCAGACATCTTCACATCAGACATCCGCTAAAAAATCCCTGAACCAGTACCCCGATTGTTTTACTGTTCTCAATTGGGTCTTAAAATCTATATGCACCAATCCAAACCGCGGATGGTAGCCTTCGCTCCATTCAAAATTGTCTGTCAGCGTCCAGGCCATATACCCTTTTATTTTTATACCGTCTTTTTTTGCCTGCAGTAATGCCTGCAGGTATTGCTGGTGGTAATGCATGCGCGCTTCATCTGCCACCTGGCCATTGACCATTTTATCTGTAAAAAAAGCTCCGCTTTCGGTAACGATGATCTCTTTTACAGCACCGTATTTCCAGAATTTTTTTAGCACATTGTAAAATCCACCCGGACTGATCTCCCAACCCATGGCCGTATGGGGTACTTTACGGGTAGCGGCTTTTACTTCTGTTGCGTTTACATACGGAATAAACGGGCTGTGCTTTACCACCACCGGAAAATAATTCTGCACGCCGATAAAATCCATATCAAAGCGCATGCGGTCTGTAAACTTCCACGACTTGTTTACCAGCTCCAGCTTTTCTATCAGTTTAAAATTTTCACTGGGATAGCCTTTTCCGAGCAACGGTTCAATAAAAAGCCTGTTTAATAATATGTCTGTTTTACGGGCTGCTTCAATGTCTTCCGCTTTATTGGTAAAAGGCCGTACATCCGAACATGAAAAACTGGTACCGATATACGCATTTTTTACCTCGCTGCGCAGCACCCGCCCGCCATCTGCCTGTGCCAGCGCCGCATGGTGAATTGCTTTCAGGTAATTGTCAAGCCCGGTTTTACCCGGCGCATGCCTTCCCAGCATATAACCGAGCGATGTAAAACCAAAAGGCTCATTGAGCACAATCCAGTTTTTTACCTTATCACCAAAAGCCGTTGCACAAACTGATACATATTTAATAAACCAACGGTTCATGAGATGGCTGGCCCAGCCGCCTTTTTGCTCGAGCGCCTGTGGCAAGTCCCAATGGTATAAAGTAATAAAAGGCGTGATATCCTGTTTAAGACATTCATCTATTAACTGGTGATAGAAAGAAATACCGGCCTGGTTAATTTTGCCGGATCCGTCGGGCATGATGCGCGACCATGAAATGGAAAACCGGAAAGTATTAAAACCAAGCGCTTTTACCAGTAACAGGTCGTCTTTAAACCGATGATAAAAATCGGTAGCCATATACGGTTTACCCTTGCCTTTGATTTTGCCCTGCCGCCTGGCAAAGACATCCCAAATGGAAGGACCGCGTCCGTCTTCATTCCAGGCGCCTTCGTTTTGAGCAGCCGCCATGGCCACTCCCCATAAAAAATGGTTGCCGAAATCTTTTGCTGATAAAGGTGGAGGAAATTGATTCATGCAGTGCGTATCGCAAATTTCTGCAATTTAAAAGGCAACGGTGTTAACGCGCTATTAAGTTTTATAAAATAAGAATGCCCCTTCATGGCGAAAGAGCATTCTTGTTTTTTTTTGAGATCAGCGCCTAAACCTGTGTTTTACGCGGTTTTCAAGATGATATTGAACAATATGGGTCTTTCACAGATTTCCAGAAGGTTAAATTAAATATCTATTGTGTATATTTTTTCTTACCTGATAGTGGATCCCAGTACCCCGCAATTCTTACACCAAGTTTTTAAAATAGTTAATTAGTTGATTAAAATCAAGCGGCGAAAACCATTGAATGCTTTCATCTTTGTTAAACCAGGTGAGTTGCCGCTTTGCATAATGACGTGTATTCTTTTTTATGGATTCAACCGCCGAAGGCAGATCTACCTGGCCGTTAAGGTATTCAAAGATTTCCCTGTAACCCACTGTTTGCAGGGCATTCAGCCCGCTATAGGGCATGAGCGCACGCACCTCAGCTTCTAGTCCGCTGCGCATCATTTCATCTGTGCGGTGGTTGATTTGCTGGTATAAAACCTGCCGCGGAAGCGTTAACCCTATCTTTATTATTTTAAAATCGCGGATAACTTTTTTTTCTTTTTGAAAAGAAAGGATCGATTTGCCGGTTTGCTCTACAACTTCCAGCGCCCGCATTATCCGTTGCGGATTTTGAATCTCGCCCCAGGTATACCACTGCGGGTCTTTGACTTTTATTTCGTTTTGCAGCCATGCAAGCCCTTCTTTGTTATAATGGTTGTTGATTTGAGCACGAACATCCATATCTGTTGCTGGTATTTCATCCATGCCTTCACAAAATGCACGGATGTACAAGCCGGTACCTCCTACCATAATGGCAATATCATGCTCCGCAAAGATTTCGTTAACTGCCCCGAGGGCATATTGTTCAAATATGCCGGCATTCATGTCTTCTGTGATAGAATGAGAACCGATGAAATAATGTTTCACCAGCTGCAACTGCTCCGGGCTGGGTTTGGCTACGCCAATATGCAGTTCTTTAAAACACTGCCGGGAATCTGCGGAAATGATGCTGGTCTTAAAATGTTGCGCCAGGGCAATGGAGACCGCTGTTTTACCAACCGCCGTGGGACCCGCTATAACAATACATGTTTTGTAAGACATGAAGATGGAATCAATTAAAAAGCTAAGAGTTAAGAACCAGGAGCCGCTCAGCGCCGCTATTCTTAACTCTTAGCTGATGTATGCTGTGTTCTTATATAAAACAATCCATTAAATCTCCTCAGCACTTTCTTCGTTTGCTTCTTCGCCCGCGATGTCTTCAGGGGTTTCTTCGCCCTCGCCTTCTTCGCCAAAACCTTCGGCCCCGGTTACAAGGTCATATTTTTCTTCCATCTCGGCCAGCTTATCGCTTACCAGTCCTTTTGTACCATATTGTGATGGGGCAATGCCTTCAGTTCTTACCGTGGCAGGGTATTCCAGCCGTGGGTTTTCTTCTTTAGATACATTGATCAATTCCAGCCAGAAGACCCAGTTCTTTGTAAAATCGTATTCATATACGAATTTCTGGTTCGGATCTATGATCTCTGAGCCCACCGTTGCCGATTCCATGAGCAGGGGTTCTACTTTGTACTTTTTATCGTATTTGGCCAGGGTTATTTCTTTTCCGCGTTGCCAGTGATCGTTGCTTCTGTAAAATGTGGCCTGGTGTTTATTATCGAATTCGTATGCCTTTAATATGGCCAGGTGCAATTGCAGGAAATTTTGTGTGTGCCGTATGGCCACATCCCTGTAAATACTGTCGTCCTGCTCAAAATATACCCTGAATTTTAAAATAGCCATTACTGAATTTTCAATTTAATTTTTTCTAATGTTTATCGGCTGATATCATGATGGCAGACCGCTTACCACTGCCGGAATGTATTGTTCCATGTAATGGCCGGTAGGTTGCTGCCGTGTTCAAAAGTAAAACAATTATCCTATTTACAGTCACCATGGTCAATACGACTTATTGCGGCAAACAGTTGTCTTATATCTACTTGACAGGCTCCAGATCAAGCTCTCTTGCTTTTTGCAACATCAGCTCGTAAGCTGCCTCATAATTATTCTGGATATGACCGTCCAGGATAGCATCTTTTATAGCATTCTTTATATCACCTACCGCCCTGCAGGGTTGCAAATGGAAGATTTCCATTATCATTTCACCGGTAATGGGTGGCTGCCAGTTGCGGATCCTGTCCTTTTCCTCTACCACTTCCATGCGCTGGCGAACCATTTCAAAATTTTCCAGGTAGCGTTTAACTTTCAGTTTGTTTTTGGAGGTGATGTCTGCTTCGCACAGCATCATCAGTGCGTCAATATCATCACCTGCATCAAACAACAGCCGGCGGATGGCCGAATCGGTAATATTTTCTTTGGTGAGTCCAATTGGCCGCAAATGCAACTCCACCAATTTACGCACAAAACGCATTTTCTCGTTCTGCGGTAATTTCAATTTAGCAAATATTTTAAGAACCATTCTTCCGCCGGTTACTTCGTGCCCGTGAAAAGTCCAGCCATGCCCTTCTTCGAATTTTTTTGTGCCGGGTTTGCCGATATCGTGCAACAGCGCTGCCCAGCGCAGCCACAGATCAGTCGTTTTTTTACTGATGTTATCAATGACCTGCAGGGTATGGTAGAAATTATCTTTATGCCCTTTGCCATCAATGTATTCCGCACCTTCCAGATCAACCATCTGGGGAAAGATAATGTGCAGCAGCCCGCTTTGGTACAACAAATCAAATCCAACGGACGGCTGGGGGCTCATCAGTATTTTATTGAGTTCATCTGTGATGCGTTCCTGCGTGATAATTTTTATACGCTGTACATTTTGTTTGATGCCCTGCCAGGTGCTGTCTGCAATCGTAAACTGCAGTTGCGCGGCAAAACGGATGGCGCGCAGCATGCGCAGGGGGTCATCGCTGAAAGTCTGGTTGGGATCGAGCGGTGTTTCGATGATTTTGTTCTCCAGATCTTTTAACCCGTTAAAAGGATCCAGCAATTTACCATAGTCAGATTCATTCAAACTGATGGCAAGCGCATTAATGGTAAAATCTCTCCGGTTCTGATCGTCTTCAAGCGTACCGGGCACTACATCGGGGTTGCGGCTGTGAAATTTGTAACTTTCCTTGCGGGCGCCGACGAACTCAATTTCAAAGTTTTCCAGTTTTATCTGGGCCGTTCCATAGGTTTTAAAAAAAGCAATGGGTGGAACCGGGTTAAAATGGGAAGCTACTTTATGCGCCAGGTTGATGCCATTGCCCACGCAAACAATATCTGCATCTTTTGTTTTCCGGCCAATTAGTTTATCACGTACAAAACCACCAATTACATAACAGGGCGTTTGCAATTCTGCTGCCGCATGTGCAATTTTTTTAAATATAAACAATTCCCGTTCCGTACAATTGATCTCCATGGCGGCAAAAATAAGAAAGCCATTGCTGATTTTGAGATTGCGGATTTTGAGATTTCTTTTGCCGGTATTTGTTTCTCGCGGCGGGTGGGCGTGGCAGCGGGCGCAGCCAGGCTCAAAGCAATATTGAGATTTTGAGATTGGGGGATTTTGGGGATTGCTTTTGCTTCGATTGCCTGTGCTTCGATGGTTTCTCGCGGCGGGTGG
>Ga0307515_10002909_pt1 | contig 36379 bp, 13 predicted proteins | sample 17_EM_MG_FD_194513 | JGI IMG/M metagenome (GOLD analysis project Ga0307515, IMG submission 194513) | Populus trichocarpa ectomycorrhiza microbial communities from riparian zone in the Pacific Northwest, United States - 17_EM | ecosystem: Host-associated > Plants > Roots > Unclassified | place... | reverse complement strand
AAAGGAATAAACTAATAAGGTATAAGCCGTATAGAGGGCTATAACCTATTAAAATACTAGAGAGACTATAGGAGGTTATATTATAGGACTTTATTATTAAGTTACTAAAGTTAAGAGATTTTATTACTGGATAAGATTATAATATAATCTTAGTAATAGTAAATAAGCTTATAAAGTACGGATACTTTATAGCATATACAGAAGAAATATTAGTAGAAGATATTGCTAGAATCTATATTAAAGAAGTGTTTATAAGATATAGAGTATTAAGTAAAATTATATTAGACAGAGATCTAAGATTCGTAGCAGTATTTTAGAAGGTATTCTTAGCGGAATAAGGGGTTAAAGTAGTAACTTCTACCGTATATTATCCGCAGATAGACGGTTAAATAGAAAGACTAAATTAGATACTAGAGTAGTATCTAAAATACTATATTAATTACGCACAGAATAATTAGGTATTATTATTACCAGTTATATAGTTTATATATAATATAATACTATAAGAAGGAATAGGTATATTACTATTTAAGGTAAATTACGGATACGAACTAAGAATATCGCTATTACTACGTTAAGTAAAAAAGATAAGTAGTATAGTAAAATAGAGAATAGAGACGTTAATAAATCTTTATAAGAACCTTATAGAAATAGTAAAGATAGTATAGTAGAGAATAAAAAGGTATTATAATGCTAAGAGATTTAAGGGACTAGATCTTAAGGAGGGAGATAAAGTATAGCTACTATACAAATTTTTTAAGAGCCGACGATTAAGTAAGAAGTTAGACTATATTAGACTAGGACCTTTTAAAATTAAGTAAAGGATTTCACTAGTTACGTTTAAATTAAACCTACTAGCCAAAATGAAAATCTACCCTATATAGCATATTGTAATGCTAGAGCTAGTATACAGAAATATTAAGCTATTAGTTTATAAAGTAGACACATATAAAGGACAAGAAGAGGATAAATAGTAAGTTTTAAGGATTATTAGCTATAAGGACATTAACAATAAAATATAGTATAAGGTAAAGTAAATAGGCTATACTAAGACTACCTAGGAGCTACTAGAGAATTTAAAGAATGCTATAGAAAAGGTATAGGAGTATTAGAAGAGATTAGGTTAGGTAGTATTAATAAAAAAGGATTGCTAAAAAATAAGTTACCTAAGGGGGACCTAAAAAGAGTAGTTGCCGAGCTACTTAGATTTATTTCCTTCTCTATTAAAAGAGAATCTATTCTTTTATTACTAAGTTCCTACAGACCTTATTCTATAAGTTTTTACTCTTTAAAACGGACCTTTTTATAAACCTTTTTAAGACGGATTAACTAAGCGGACGCCGTAAGATAAGACTTAAGGGCCCGTTACTAAGTATTGGCAGCCTCTTATTTAGTATTATAAGAATAGCGTAGTTCCATTAGAGTAACAAATAGTTTATTATCTAGCTGTATAGCAGTAGATTAAATATAAAACCCTAAGACAAATTAATTAGAGAACTAGACGACTATTAAGAGTAATAGGTTATATATATTTAGCATTAGAGATAGAGCAAATGTTATAGGATAAATAAATATTTACTTTAGTGCACTTTAAATAAGAGGATAGTTATTATAAAGATAGGTTCGCCAACGTAACGTAAATTAACCCCTTTTTTAAACAGCAAGAATATAAAGACGGTATAATCTTACTAAGAGACAATATTATAGCTATAGTGCGAATACAACGAGCAGTTAAGGAAGAAGAAATTACTTTAGGTATAATAAGCAATAATATTAACTAAATTAATTAGATAGATATTATACCTCTAGTAAATAACTTAGAGATATTTAAAATCTTTAAGAATAAAGATAAAAAGGAGGGAGATGGTGTTACAAATGCTTTAAGTATAATATTATAACTACTTAGGGAAGAGTTAGAAGAAGCTAGTTAGTTAATTTAGGTATAGTCTAGAATAGAGCTAATAGAGCTATATAACGAGGAATAGTAACTAAGGTTATATAATATAATCTATATAATCTATAGGATCTGCGAGATTTATAATAGAGTAAATAGAGTATACGTATATTATATATAAGAAGGATTTTATAGGAGTACGGTTATATATTTAAGGACCCTTAGTCCCTACCTAGATAGTTCCTTCCTTATAGTAATTCTCAGAATATAATTAGAGTTAATCTATTAGGCAACCACTCTACTAGTTATTATTACGTTATTAACTTTAATTTATATTACTTACACACCTAGCCCAATAATAAGCCTATTGTAGTACTTGCTGCAAGGTTCCGTTATATAAGATATATTAAGTAGGTTTAGAAAAAGGATTAGTATAAGCCTATATTTAATAGCGTTAAAGAGCTTTAGAAAAGTATAAGGGGACCTTATAAATAGGGGGCTATAAGGCATAATTATTAAAATAGATAGATTATAAAGGAGATAAATTCTTAAGGTAAGGCCTCTAGGATTATAGAGACTATATACTATAGGTATATACCTTTAGTATATAACCGGCGACCATTTAAGGGGCGTCTAGGGTTTATTTTAAGGGCAACCTAAAGTAACCGCAATAATATCCCTTATATTGCCTCCCCCCATTTTTATAGTTAGTCCTTAATCGCTATTACCTTATAATAGAGGGAGATTATAAAGGCTTGTCCTAAAAGGGGTTTAGAGAGATATTAGTATATCGCTATATATTATCTATCTAACCCCTACTTTAAACTCCTAAAAAACCTTAATAAGGAAAAAATATAACTAGAGAAAAGATATAAGAATTACTAGAAGACCTATTAAAAGCCTATTAGAAGCGTGCTAATAACTACCTAAGCTAATATAGGGATTTTTATATAGCTTTATTTCTAAGCCTTTATACTAGTTTATAATTAATTATAAATATTATAGGCAATTTAGTGTTCTAATATAGTTCTATAAAACTTTTTAGTATAGGATTTAACGTATAGAGCCTCGGCCTGCCGTTATCATTAACTATTAAAATATAGTCTATAATCCTGTCTTATAATCCCCTATATTACTAATATATTACTTCTATATTTACCCTTAGGCTATTAAATACGATTAGGGTATTAATTAGTTAGTTAAAGAGACTTATCTCTTAAGATTTAGTATATATGCTTTTAAATCTAGTAGTTCTATACTATATAGTTAGCGTAGCTTTACTACCTAGTAAATAGGAGGAACATTTTATAATAGCACCTATAGCTATTACACAATTATTAAAAACGTCTATAATATTGTTCTTTAATATTATCTATGGCCGTCGTAGCTGCGCCTTGACCACCTAGTTGTTTAGACTAAATAGTGGACATCCTAATCGCTAGGACGGCTCAATCGCTATAATTATTTAATTATATTAATTATTCAAATACTGCACAACTATAACAATAAGCGATTATCCATTAATTAAAAACTAGGTCGCTTGCCTTGCTTAAACTATCTATAATAGTAAATATCCCTTAATTGTAAAGGTAACGCGTAAGAATTCTAACCTATACGGTCGTGTTAAGCAACGCGTTACTGGACAAAAGTCTTAATTAGATCGACCTGCAATGAATAGGTTACTTGGCGATGTAAAAAGAAGGCATTATACTGTAGATAATACGGCTAAATAATATTGGGCAACGCCTTAGTATTTCTATGCTTAAATGATTTATTAATTATATTCTTACTAATCGCTATATAGATCCTACTAAACCACCACCTACCTGTGGCACTAAATAGGCTATACGCTTCTATAAGCGCTAAAAGGTTATACTTAAGACTAAGGTACCTAAAGAGGCAAAAAGATAGGCTGCTAAAGATTCTATTTTTATAAAAGAGTAGTTTAACGCGTTAGGGAGGGATATTAAGAAGTACGCAATATAGTATAAAGAGATATATAATATGGACGAATTAGGTATATATATAGGGCAAGGTAAGAAAAAGAAGGTACTTATTATTTAAAATAAGGCATTATAATACGAAGTAGGTAAGGCGTTTAGCTATAAAACTGTTACGATTATAGAGACAATTTACGTAGACGGCTATATGATTTAACCTTTTATTATCTTTAAAGGTAAGACCTACTAGATACGCTAGTACTCGGAAATAATAACCCCCAATAGCTATACTATTGGTATTAATAATACAGCGTATATAAATAACGAGATCGCGCTTAAATAAATTAAATACTTTAATCTTTATACGTAAAACCAGACTGAGAGTATATATAGACTGCTTATTCTTAATAGCTACGGCTCTTATAAAATGCTAGAATTTATATAATACTATATTAATTATAAAATCTTACTGGCCTACTTTCCCTTATATTTAATATATAAGATATAGCTACTTAATCCAGTTATATTTTAGCCCCCTAAGCACTAGTACGGCAAGGCCGTAAACTAGGCCTATCGCACTAGCGTATTTAAAATTAATAAAATGGAATTTCTTTACCTTATTTCTAATATACGGAAATATATATTAAAAAAGGTAATAATTAAAGCAGTATTTACAAAGACTAGCCTTTACCTATTTAACCTAAGAAGGTACTTAATAAGCCGCCTCTACTATATAAGGCTATACTAGAGAAGGACCTAATATTTACTATTAATATTGCTACACTAAGGGTGATTAGGTAGGTGTGTAACCTAGCTTAATATATTAGTTAAAATTAGTAGGAGTAAGAGAATAAGGACTTAAATAAGGCTATATAGAAATATGTATACGGCGCAGAGATCAGCTTTAAGTATTTAGATCTCTTAAATAGCAGCTAAAAGAGCCTAGGGCTAAAAATAAGCGACGCTAAAATTAGAAGGCTAATACTAGAAAGGCTATATAAAGGTTTAGGGTAATTATAGTAGCTAAAGGCCGCTTACTAGCTAAAAAGAGGAAGATAGATAATAAAAAGAAGCTTGTAAATAAGTATAAAAATAAGGCTAAAATATTAATACCAGAGCCTAAGACTTCTAATAACTCTAAGGATAAATATAGTAAATAGGACAAAGCGCGTACGCAGCAGGAAGACTTATAATTATTAATATAGTAGTGCTATATAATTAATTCTTTCAAACCATAACGATTAAGCCGTCTTAGTAATTAGGGTATCTACTACCTAGTCTAAACGACTGGGCGGCCGAGGCGCAGCTATGACGGCCATGGATATAATATTATTTAGGTATAATTTAACCTATATACGTCTTTAATTAACGTCTTAATTGACTTCCCCTAGCCGTATACTTGGTTTTTATAAGGAATTAATAGCCAAATGGCTTATACGCGTATTTTCTTCCTTTTAAATTATGCTATTATATTAGAATTATATTAATAAGGCTGGGGCTATATACTAGAAGGGTATTAGAAGGTAAAGTATAAAGATATCTTACTTATTAAGCTTAATCCTTTTCCTTAATACGGAGGACGGCCCAGAAAGAGATTTCTTCTTCCTTTTTAGGACGGGTGGTTAGTCTCCTAACTAAATAGAGAATAACACGCTAAAGTTACGGGGGCTTTATACCTTAAGCAACTAAGCTTAAGGCGCCCTAAGTCCTAAAGGGCTGTTAAAAACCGGGAGCCTACCGCCTGTCCTAAAAAGGAAGGAGAAATCTCTTTTTAGGCCGTCCTCCGTACCTTAATTTCTATTATTAACCTTTATTTAATTTTAGACGTATCTTTAATATATTATTGTTACTTTAATATACCTCTTTATTATCCTACTAACTACTCTTTTAAGCTAATTCCTTAGCGTATTTTAGCCCTACTATTATATATAGAACCCTTACCCCTATTAATTTATAACTAGTACTAGTCCTACCTAAATAACTTTACCTATATATCCTTAAAAGACTAAAAGTCTAATAAGAGGATTCTAAAGGCTTATAATAAACCTACTGCTTAAGGTCTAATACCTTTAGTTCTTATAATTAATATATGCGTCCTAAGAGCGGCAGTTATATTAGGGTAAGCTTTCCTAACTTTAAGCTTTAATAGCCTAAGCCTAAGTAGTAACAATTCTTTAGTATCTTTAACTACTATACCGCCTAGGCTATCTCTTATTCTAGCGCTAATACTAAATATCTAGGTTAAATTTAAGATTATACCATAGCTATTTATACTACCTATAATTCCTAATAAGCTAGTTAGTAATGCCTAATATAAGAGTAAGGCTAGATATTAAGGATAAGGTAAGGGATAAGGGTAATAAAAAGAAGGTCGTTATATACTATAGAAAGGAGTTTATATATATGCGTTATTAGGTAGGTTACCCTTTAGGTACCTAGCAGATAGATAACTAATAGTTACTATAGTAAGGTCTTAGTAGCTCTAGACTATACTAGCCAGCTAATATCTTTATTTATTCTAGGCTTAAGTATATTTTTATTAACTATAAGCTTACGCCCTAAGAGCTTTATTGGTATTAGTTTGGACCCAATATTAGTATTAAGTATTTAAGAATATCTGCTCCTACTATACCTTATCGTCTTACTCCTATTTTTATACCTACTTATATATATATAAAGGGATCTTATTTTTATTAACCATCCCTTAAAGAGCCAATGGATACTAACTCTGCTCCTAAGGATAAGGTATAATAGCTTTTTAAATTAGGCATTTAAGATTTATTCTTATATATAGTAGTAATTAAAGACCCTAATTAGGTACTTGGAAAGGCCTTATAAGGCTTTTAAAAAGGGCTTAGGAGCCCTAGAAACAATATTTCTAATATAGATTAATTAATAAGAATACAATTCTAGCAAAATGCCCTATTAATTCTCTACTATATATGTAAAAAGGCTAAGGACCTATTTTACCTAAGGCCGTAGCCCTAATCCTTATAGTTTTTAGAGCCTATTTATTTTATATCTAATTTAACTTATTCGCTCTTTAGGGCCTTTTACGGCCTACTATAACCTTTCTTTATAGGTCGCGATAATACTATAGTATTAAAGTGCTTTCTATTATAGACCTTAGTCTTAATATTCTTTTAGAATATCTTTGTAATAATTAAGGTAATCCTTTAATTTCTATATAGAGTTCTTAATAGGCTAGCCTAATGTTATAGGACAACCCTATAACACCTTATATACGTCTACCTGTTTCTACTAACTTAGTAACTAAAGACTAACCACGAGATAGCAATCTGCTATATTCCGCTATATTCCGCTAAGTTTTACTAAATTCTACTAAGTTCTACTAGAATTACTACCTAAATTCTATTCTACTCTATGTATATATTAACTAAGCAACTAAATTAACAATATATACTCTTTCTTCCCATTTCCTTACCTTTTTTTCTTATATAACATCTTAACCTTTTTATATAGTATATATATTTAGCTTAATAATATCTACCTTACTATATATTATTGTCGCTTATACTTACTCCGTAATACTATATTACGTTAACTACCTAAAAAGATAGGAAGAAAGGGTATATATTATTAACTTAGTTGCTTAGTTAATATATATATAGAGCAGAATAGGATTTAGGTCCTAGCAGAACTTAGTAGGATTTAGTAGAACTTGGCAGAATATAGTAGAATACGGCAGATTGCCATTAGATTGCTATAGATTGCGGTAAATTGCGGTCTCGTGGTCGGTCTTTAATTGTTAAGTTAATAGAAATAAGTAGATATATATAAGGTGTTAAGGGGGTGTCTTATAATAAGCAATAGGTTATATAAAACTTTAGTATTTCTTTAACCTATCTAATTAAAGGGTTATATTATTTTAGCTATTTATATCTAAGTATTACCTTATAATGCTTTAAGGGTGTTATAAATAGGGGAATATATTTAAGGTGCTTACTTATTTACATTTTTATAAAAGTATAATACGTTAGTTTGCTATATATTAAGGGTTTATTATTAAAGCCTTATAGGCCTTAAGGCTTATTAAGTTTCTTTAAATTTAGGCATTAAGTTTTTGCGTAGTTTGTATTAATAAAGCCTATACTAATAGCTTTGCTATCTATTAGGATTTATACTTCCTTTTATTTTTTAAGTATTTAAATTTCGCCAAGTATATTAAGGAAGTTATGTTATATATTAGCGCTAAAAGAGCCTAGGCACTTATGCTCTTTTACTTTCTATTTTAAGCCGTAACTTAGCCCTAAGACAATTTATTTTCTAAGTTAATTAAAGGCGAGGTACTTTATAGCGACTAAGTATAATTTATAGAATAGGTATAATTTAAGGACTAGAAGGAACTACAACGGACCTTTTTAAAAGAATAAGTTTAGCAATTCCTTTAAATATATCCCTTTTTACTATATCTAAACTATTCTCTGTTTATGGCTTAAGTTTTACGTTTATTAGTTCTTAGGGGTGCGTAGGATTAAGTAATATTAAGGTATATAGGGTTATATATAGAGCTTTTTAGTTTTAAAAGGGGATCGCGTTTTAGGGTATATATTAATTTTATAAAGTTTTAAATACAAGGTATAATTAGCTTTAGAGAATAAATTTATTTATTATATTAAAGGTCCTTATTAATTTATTAACACATTATAGCAAATTTAGGTAGGTCTTTTAGCAGTTCCCTACCTACTAATTAAGCTCTAATTCTATCTAAAATAGCTTAACGTAGAGTAGTAATTCTAGTGGCTTTATTTTAATCTAGTTTGCTAACTAGGCTTAAAAATTCTAAAAAGAAACTAGTAAAGTCTTAGTTCCGTTATTATAGGGTTTTAAATTTAGTAATAGCTGTATACTTATAGCTGGCGTTATTATATATTTATTCTAGTAAAGAGATAAAGATTTTAAAATTAATAAAGGTGCTATTATAGAAGAATAAGTCTATAGTTTATACAGCATCCTTACTTAAATAAGATATTCTATAGCTAACCTTACTAGCTTTAGTAAGGTATTAGTTATAGTTTATTAAAGTTTAAAACGGAGCTTAGTTATAAAGGGATATAGGTTATTTTAGTTTCTATTAAATATTAGAGGGTTAGGGAACTTTTTAAATTTTATAATGGATATTAGATTTATTATAGATATAGGTTAAGCTACTATTATTAGTTTATAATTCGGGTTTAACGGGCCAGGTTTAGATATAGTTATTTTAATCTTATTTATAAGTGGTATTAGGGTCTTTAATATAACTACTTTTACGTTATAGATGTTGGGAATATAGGTAAGTTGCCGTCACGCGAGGTAAGTTACCGTCACGTAAGGCATGCTACCGTTACGTGTCGCCGCGGCACTAGCGTGGCAAGGAGCCTTAAGCTCCTCGCCCTTCCTTAAGTAAGAAAAAGAAATAGAATAACAATTATTATACTACTTATAACTTGTAAATACGTAATATTACCTTATATTACTAATACTAATTAGTAGTTAACTTTACTATTATACTATAGAATAGCTAGGTATTCTACTAAGAAGAGATAAGCTACTATACTAGTACTACTCGTGCTAGAGGAAGCTGTCTTTTAAGGTTAGAACTAGTCCTAAACCTTAAATAGAACTCTTCCATAAATCTAAGAATCTAAAAGGCTAGAACTAGTCCTAAGCCTCTCCTAAATTATAGATTCTTATATCTATTATATAGAATAATACGCTTTATAAGTCTTTATAATTTAAGGCTATAACTAGTCCTAAGCCTAATAATTATAGATTTTTATTACGAACGCATACTAAACAATAATCCCTATACTAATAATACTTCCCTTTCTTTAAAAATATAGCTACTCTAAATAACTAGAAAGACTCCTTATTGCTAGGAGTAACTATATACGCGAAACTTATTAATAAAAATTAGAACAAATTTACTATTAATATAATAACTTATACCGTAAAAATAAGTTAATAGCTTTCTCCTATACTATATTCTATTTTACTAAGATAGCTACTACGTCAATTTATAGTTGTGGGAATATTTTAGGGAGGATTTTATAAGATAGACCGCTAATACTTAGGCACTTAGGAATGTTAATATTGTTTAGGATTTTTAAGACTTCGTTTATAGAAATAGGATATATATTGCTAAGAATGGTAACCTAATTACTAGTAATATTTAGGCTGTTATTTTTAGTATAAAAGAACTAGTATAGACGGAAGCTAAGATTATATATTAACTATAAAAACCTAAAACTAACCTATATTCTTTAAAAGGTAACTTTAATTTAGAATAAAAACCCTAGAACGCTACTCTTCTACCTAAAGGTACTCTTCCTTTACCTCCTCCGCCGCCTCTAACTCCTCTATTTTAATTAACTAGTAAGCCTTTATTATAAAAAGTTACGAATTTAATAAAGGTATATTTAGATAAAGAGAAGAAGTTTAGAGGAGAACTATATAATATACTTAGAGTAAAACTATAGGTCTTTTATAACTGTTATAACAAGGTTAGAATTTAATACCACTAGTACTATTACGCTTTCTCTATTATATTAAAGGGGCGGGCAGTAATATTCTATTATAACTATATTATGGGTAAAAACTATAGCTTTAATATAATGCTTTAGCTTATTAGAGCTTACTTTAAGACTAATAAGAATTGCTAACTTTATATATCTAAATAGCGGGAAACTATATTCTAAAGAGCTATTACTTCTAACCTAATAAAGACTTATTTAGAGTGCCTTTAACTACTCTTTAATAAACTTTAGAAAATCTAATATAGCCTTACTAAGACTTACTAAAATAAGAATAGTCTAAGGGACTAGGTTATCTTAGCCTACTATAGCGTTTCTAAGTGTAATTTAGCGCTATATAAACCTATAAATATATTTAAAGGAGTATATACCGAGCTACGCTCCGCTATAGGTACTATAATATAAATATAAGAATTTTAATAGTTTTATACCAAAAACCCTATCTAATTAAGTATTCCTAACTAATATAATTATAACTAAACTAACCAAATATATAGTGGTCGTAATAGGGAATATAGTAAAGGGTATGATTAATATTAACTATAAGGTAGTTATAGAGGTCCTTATAGAGGTTTACTTTAAAGTAATTACTAAAAAAAGTATTACGTTTATAAGAAGCCAAATTACTAGTTAACTAGATACTCCCTTAATAAGTAAAAGGAGGTATATAATAAGTTTTATTAAAGTATAAAAAAGTTAAAAAATTATAAGATTACTATAGCCTATTTTTAAAGCTTCCTAGTTTAATGTAAAGGTGTAAAAGATCTTAAGGGTAAGGTTAATAAGGTTAAACAGCTCTTTATAAATATAGAAATTAAGGACTACTCTCCTAATTAATACTTTACTAAATATAGTAAGGTAAATAGTATATAAACTATTGCTATTCTTAATAACTAATCTACGCTCTATTTTATTATAAAATTAGATATCTTTAATAAGCTAAAGGAGAGTTTTACGTTTTCCTTTAACAACAGATACTTAATAAACATCTTTTATAGTATTATGCCGGATATAGAAGCCGTAGGAGTATCTATAGTAGGAGAATCTTAAGTTTAAGCTCTCTAGCAGCTTAATAGCTCTATTTAAATTAACTAATTAACGGTAGGCTAATATATAATTTGTTTTAGTAAAGATACTATAATCTCTCTTAGCATAATTAGGGTCTAAACCCCCTTAGGATATATTACTTTCTACATTATTTCTATAAATGCTCTATTTCTATTCTATATTAGGGATATAAATAAATTAGGTATTAAGCTTAATAACCTTAAGAATATACTTATATAGGGAGATGATTAGGTGCCTGTTATACGCAAGTAGGGTTACCCTTAGTTACTTATTTAGTAACTAGAAAAGAGCGTTGCTTAAAGCTATTTAACTAAGTTAGAGTTACGCTAACTATACTATTGTTTTAGTTACCTATTAGTTTACTAATTACTTAGGGTTCTCTAACAAGTAGGCTATAAGGTTAAAATTAAGGCAATTAAACATCTTATAAAGTACTACTATTACTACTAAATAAACTAGAAGTCCCCTAGCTAATTTAAGTTTACCCTTAAAGATAACTATAACTTTAACTTCTATATTATTGTTAATATTATATATCTTAGTAGCAAGCTAGTACTTTAAGTTATTAACTTCTTAACCTCCTTTTAAGCCGCATGTTTCTTAAAGGATATATTAGCTAGGAATATATAAAATACCCTTTAATTATACTAGATTAATATTTACCTAGAACCCCCTAATTAAATTATCTATAATATAGGAAAGAACTTCTTATCTATAGAGTTTTAATAATAAATAAAGGCAATGGCAATTAAGGTTAAGGAAGTCCCTATTAAGGTATATAATAGTATTAAAAAAAGTAGAGCAATATTACGTGCTATTACGCCGCGTATATAAGATTATCTTTTTAAAACTGGAGAATACTAGTAATAAACTTACCTTATAAATAGCTGTTAAAGCTATTAATAATTCCGCTAGCCTAGATAGACTTATACCTATATTACTAGTCTTTAGCGCCTACCCTTAAATAACTAATAATTCTTTATTATATCCCTCTGTTATATAATAAGCTAAGGCTATCTATAAGGCAATAAAGGAGGTATAATATCTCTACGCTATACACTAGGTTAATAACGTACTAGGAATAAGAAATAGCCTAAATACCTTAACTACGCTTAATTTACTACTCTAGTCTAAGGTATGCGTATAGCGTAAAAAAGGAGGATAGTTAGGCCTATATTAACTTATTATAATTAATAGTTAAACTTATACTATTTAAATACCTTATAGACCTACTTAATTCCGTTTAACTGTTATTAAACCCTATTATAAAGATAATAGTTCTAAGCCTTTATAGGATACCCTAGAAGATACCCTAGAGGAGAGCTATAATTAACGTACTCTAGAAGGCAACTATAATTCTAATATAATTATAGTAGATGTCCCACAACTATAACGCGGTAAAGGTCGCCTAAAGGGATTACAGAATTACTAACATTTTATTAATTTTAAAAAGTAATTTATTACCGCCATTAAGAATAGAGTTAAGTTATTAATAGCCTTTATAATAGCTAAGGAGAAGGCTAACTTTAAGCTCGCAAAATAGCTTTAAAAGGAAGGTTATATTATAACTCCTAAAACTCCTTTTTAAGTATCTAATAAGTAAGAGATTAATAGTCTTATTATAAGAGAAGTCTTTAAATTTAAGAAGTATAACCCTACTAAGTTTAATAAAGTTTGCATCTTTAAGTTAAGGATAGTTAATAAGATTAAGGGTAAAGCTACTAACGCCCTATTTAAGAAATTAAGGCTTATTATCTAAGGTTATAACAATAATAGTAAGGGGATAATTCTTATATAATCTCCTATAATTTAATAAGCTAGTTAATAAGTTATTATTATATTAGCTCCCTCCTTAATAAAGAATAGAATAGCGGTTTATTTATAAAATATTACTTAGGCCTATACCTAATTAGAGACGCACCTTTAGCGCTTAATATTAGTATACCTTCTAGAGTAAATTCGCCACTAATATCCTAAAGATATAATTATAGTTATGCTTAAGCTATTATATAGAATTATAGAGGTAGGAACTTATTAGTAGGCTACCTATAGTAAGCACTATAAAGAGAAGCTTTTAATAACTATATCTATATTTAATCCCTACTTCCTTATTATAACTATAAAAACTCTATTTAGAATTATTGGTATATAAACTAATAATATAATTATCTTAGGAGATAACTAATTCTTAGCTCTTAAAGAAAATAAGCTAGTAAAGGCAAATTTAAAGGTAAAACTAAAAGGAAAGCTTAATTTAATAACACTATTACTCTTTAATAAATATATCCTCTCCCTAAATAAGGATTCCATTACTTTACGCCAAAAGGGTTAAGGTAAAAAGATTAATATTATTAATATTAATATTCTAAAGTAAGGATATATAGAGTAACGCGCTTATAGAGCTTATATTACTTCTATCTGTTAACTTAAGGCTTTCTTTAATTTATCTATTGCCGCTTAACACTAGAAACTAACTAAGGATAATATTCTTACCCTAAATAAGTGTCTTTCTTAATAAATAAACTATTTTAATTGGGGACTACTTTATATGCCTATTAATCTTCCTACCGCTAAGCTCTTTATATTTATTAATAGATCGTTTATAAATAATAAAGATTTTAGCTTCTAGCTAGGATATAAAATTATTATTATAAATAAGTCTACTAAAGAGAATAACTTTATAATTTATGGTAATCTTATTTATTAGAGCTTAACTAAGAGTAAGCGCGTTACTTAAAGCGTTCTAGCGTTAGAAATATATAGAATAGTTAGTGGAGTTAATATAGCAATTGCAATTAGAACTACCCTAAAGATAATTATAGATTAACTTAAACTTCCCGCTATCCCTATAATTATATACACTAACTTATATTCCCTCTATAAGTATTTAGTTAAGCTTAGTACTATAAAGGAGAAGCGCCTAATAATTAATATTATAGCACTTTAGCAATCCTATAAGCGTTAAAAACTCTTTAAGATTTAATAAATGAATAGTTAAGATAACCTAATAGATATAATAATAAAGGCGAACCTAAATAGGGTACTAAAGATGTTTATTAATATAAATACTCTATATATATAAGTTAAAGGTTAGGTTAAAAGGGAGTAGGAGTATAATATTCTATAAACCCTAACTTAAACTAGCTAATTAGGATTTTCCATTCCCGGGATAGAAAATTACTATTAGCTTACTTACTACTAGTGCCTTAGCGGCCCTCCTATAACTCCTAAGTAAGAAAGCACTACGTACTAAGAGGTAAATTTTAGAATAGCGATACTTATATTATAATGGCAATAGTAAGTAAGGAGGATTAATATTTATTACGCTAGTTAAGCGGTATATATATATAGATGGCAACTGTAAAAAAAGAGTTGCTAGTGTTAGGAATATAGGTAAGTTACCGTTATATAAGGCAAGTTGCCGTTACGTAAGGCATACTACCGTTACGTATCGCCGCGGCACTAGCGTGGCGAGGAGCCTTAAGCTCCTCGCCCTTCCTTAAGCAAGAAAAAGAAATAGAATAATAATCATTATACTATCTACAACTTATAAATACGTAATATCACCTTATATTATGTCACAGTGCTATAATAAAGTAGACTAAATAACTACGTTGTGGTATAAAGAGGGGAAGAAGGTAGAAAGGGGGTATTATATATAAATAGTAGGGCCAGCCGCCAAGTCGCTAGTAGTGGGCTAGCTAATAGTAGGAAATAGTACAAGATAGTATAAAACAGTATGCGTCAGGTCAGTGCCGTAACAGTACTCCTCTCCCCTAAATGGTTTGGTCCCTAAACTAAATAGATAACTTAAAAATAGGCAGTATATAGGGTTGCCTATTTTTTACCGCAAAGATATTAGTTCCGCTTACCGCCCTTAACTAAGCTAATAGCGATTTTCTATACCAGGCATAGAAAATTCTAATTAGTTAGTTTAGTAAGTAAGGTTAGCAGAACTCTACACCACCACCTAAATTAATCCGTATAGCGTTTCTTAGCAAGAATTTAGCCAATTAGATAACTTTAACCGCTAGTTAAAGTTCTATAACATCTTAACTACTACAAATTTTAATATAGTGGTCGGCCGCGACCTTAGCGTAACTTTTCTTTATCTTGTGCCTAGTCTAGGGGTCCTAGCTTCTTAGGGTATTGCTTATAAAAGCGTTATATAGCTTATTCGCAACCCTTTAGGTCTTCCTCTAGCTACTAGGTTATATCCTTATAATATTTCTATTTAATCTTATAAGTTAGGCCCTAGGGGTCTTCGTTATATATATTAAGGATTTTCTTAAACTCCTATTTATCTTCTATATTGCCGTTATTATCTCTCTCTACTACTCGTCCTTATATATTACGGCGCTTTACGGTATTAATATTTGCTTAGCTAGGGATCTCTTTAGTAGCCTAGAGGCGGACCTTAGATATATAAAAGGATTTGTTTACTTAGATATAGTTTAGGAGGTTTACTACAACTACCCTTTAGTATACTATAAGTACGGGGTATAGGCCGTCCTATTTGTTGTCCCATTTCTTTTTAGGTCTATTTATCTTTATATTTTCTAAGCTAATTATAACTATATCGCCTTTGTAGAATAACGCGCTCTTATCTTTATAGGTATTAGTATTATTTTTATAGCGTTACTGTAAAATCTAGGCTAGGGCCTTAAGCTGTGTTAATATCCGCTTAAAGCGGTTAGCTATAAAGTCTGCGTGGAAGAACTCCTTCTTTACTTATACTAATATTGTTAGTAGGTAGGGGCTAGTAGGCTTAATTCTAAGGTAAGGGTTAAAGCTATAGTTTGCAAAAAACGGGGAGATACCTATGCTCTTATTGACTTAGTTATTTATAGCAAACTTAGTAAGCAGTAGGTAGTTAACCTAGTTATCCTATATAAAGCTAATAAAAGCATAAAGGTATTTATTTATAGTAGCGTTAATAATTTTAGTTTAGCCGTCCGTTTCTAGGTGCTAGGCTAAGCTTAGTTGTAAGGTTATCTTAAGGTGTTTACTTAGTTATTGCTAAAAGTTGCTAATAAATTATATACCGCGATTAGAGATAATTATGCTTGGTATACTATAGAGCTTATATATATTATTAATAAAGCTATTAACTAGCTCCTCTATTAAGAGTCCTGTTACTAGAATAAGGTATTATATTTTAGTTAGGCGGTCTATAATAACAAGGATATATTTATATGCCTTACCGTGGCGTTAATATACCGTGGCGTTGTAATATAGTTAATTAAGATATTAGTTTATAGGCGAGCGGGTAATTCTAGTAGCTTTAGGAAACCAGGCGGGGTAGAATAGGGGGTCTTAGTGCGAAAGTATAGGGTATAGTCTTTAATAAAGGTAGCTATAAACTAGGAGATTCTTAGCCACTAGTATATTTGGTTTAAAAGGTTAAGAGTCTTAACTTGGCTAGGGTAACTAGTGGGGCCGCTGCTATAAGAGTAATGGGTAACTTCTAGGTGGAGGTCTAGGGTGTTAGGGACGAAGAGATGTTAGTAGAAGTAGATCTGTCCGTTAATAATACTATATTTTAACTTATTATAATAGAGTAATTTCCTAATCTTTTTTAGCTAATGGCGAGCTTTCCAATTACGTAGGGCTGCCACTATATCTCTTATAAGTTTGTTCTCTTGGTATTCTAGCCGGATTAACTTATTTAGTGACTTTTTGGCTATTTTAGGGTCTAGAGCGGCTATAAACTTTGTGTTGTTAGAGTTATAGGATTTGTATAGTAATTCTTCTAAGATTATAGGGTTAACTTTTTAGGGCGGTATAACGACTTAGGCTTAGTAGTAGAGGCGTTTATTATTAGCGTCCTTAGGCCTTATTCCTAGTAGCCGGCTTAGGGCGTTAGGGAGCGTGGCTTTGCTATTAGGTCTATATATAATTATAAAGTTAAACTATAAAAGGAACTCTGCCTACTAAACTTAGCGCTAGTTTAGCTGCTTAGTAGTTATAAACGTCTATAGGTTTTTATAGTTAGTAATAATTTTAAACGGCTCTTTAGTCCCTTATAGCTTAGGACGCTATTCCTCTAAAGCTTTAATAATAGCTAAGAGTTCTTTATTATAGATCTTGTAGTTATACTTTGGCGTAAAGTGCTTTATAGAAAAGAATGCGATTAGTTTTAATTTTCCGTTATTATTATATTGGGAAAGGACTCCGCCGGAAGCCTAATTTAATACGTCTGTTTCTACTACTGTTTTCTTTATATAGTTATAGTATGCTAATACTAGTGCTAAAGTAAAGGCTCCCTTAAGGGCCTTAAACGATTTAGCTTATTTTAGTCCCTATAGCTATCTAATATCCTTCTTTAGGAGTTTTATTATAGGTGTAGTAATGGCAGAGTAGCCTTAGATAAATTATTAGTAGAAGTTCGCGAAGCCGAGAAATTGTTATAGTTCTTTAATTAATGTTGGGTCCTTCTATTTCTGTAAGGCCTATACCTTCTTAGGGTTTATAGTTATGCTATTAGTTAAGATAATTAAGCTAAGGTATTTTGTTTTAGTAGAGTAGAACTTAAACTTATTAATATTAATTTAAAGTCTAGTATTGCCGAGTCTTTAGATGACTTTATTTATATACTTAGTGTGCTTAGCGCGTATTTTAGAAAAGATAAGGATATTATTAAGGTAAATAATATAGTAGTTATTAAGGGCGTTATATAGAATATAGTTAATATAGTTTTAAAATATAGTAGGTGCGTTATAGAGGCTAAATAGTGTAACTAGTATCTTATAGAGTCCGAACCGGGTAATAAATGCTATAAGCTACTTATAGCCCTTTATAATCTAGATCCAGTTAAATATAGCAATTATATTAAGTTTAGTAAAGTACTTAGCACTATAAAGTGCGTTAAATGTCTTATAGATTAATAGTAGTAGGTATTAATTCTTAATAGTGACTGTGTTTAGGCCTTAGTAGTTATAGTAGATTTATATACCGCCGCTAGGCTTAGTAGTAAGGAGGAGTAGTACGGTAGCTAGTGAGGTTAATTCGCGGATAAAACCCTTATTTAGTATCTTATTAATCTACTTTTTTACACACCTAAGTTTAGTAGGTGAGAGTAGTCTATTTTTATAGTACGGGGCTTAGTTTTCGGGGGTGATCTTAATTTTATAGTCCTATGGTTAGTAAGGGGGCAGCTTATCTATATTTTTAGGGAGAAAGTGCTTAATATGTTTACTAAACTCCTTTAGTAAACGTTATAGAATATCTTCGCAGGTTAATCCTGGTTTGCCTTTTAGGAATTTTTTAATATTAGTGTTAACTATCTTCCAACGTAAAAGCTTAGGTTTAGTTTTTAGATTTATCTTAAGGAAGTTATAGAAATAAGGGGGGAGTACTTTACAGGCTTTCTTTATTATATAGTTGCCTTCTACTAGCCGGCGGAAAGACCTTTCTAATAGGTTTAGTACTTTTATTAGGCCTATAAGCAGCTCTTTAAGCAGCTGTCGGTGCTTATCTTGTTTAACTAGTTCTACTAGCTCCGCTATATAGATCCTTATTACCTTTACGTCTTTTTATTTATAGAACTAGGTAAAATTAATAGTATAAGTGTATTTAATATTATCTAGGTTAGGGCGTGTCTAGTTCTCCAGTACTATAGCTAGACTAGTATAGCTTGGTTAGCCTAGGGGGGCGGAAATAAGGTAGTGGCCCTATATGGTACGCGCGGGAGACGGGTATAAGGTTAGGCGTTATAGTAGCGCGGTTTCTATTATCCGGGTCTTAGTAGTTCTATAGCCAGTCCTTACTATAACGCGAGCTATAGTATGCGTATATAGTATATAGCTTAGTTCTAGGTATTAGGCTAGGCGGCTAGGGTTTAAATAGTGCCTAGGTTGGGGTTAGATTTTTAATAATGGCGGCGTAAAGCGGACCTTCTTCCTTAGTCTTAGTAGGGCTGGCTAGCCTATTGTTTTAGTCTTAAGTACTAGGGTAGTCTAGTCTTCTACTATCTTATTTCTTTACAGCTATATAGGCTCCCCTTTATTAGGAACGTCTTCTACTATTAAGGCTTTATATATAGTCCTAGGCACTAGGCTTAGTAGTGCTAAGTATCTATATAGGGCGTCCCTACTAACGTCGGTTATTTCCTATAGGAGGTAGTGCCTAGAGTAGTAGTCTAAGTTAAAGCAGATTTTAAGTTTCCTAAAGCTAGGACGGGGCTCGTGCTTTTGAAGCTAGGGTATACCTAAAATAATTAGGGTAGTGGGCGAGAGTTTAGTAATAAAAAAGAGTATGGCTTTAGTATAGAGGCCGATTAACATTTAGGTGGTAAAGTAGTCCGTAATAAGTGAAGTTGGGATACTATCCACAAGGCGTAGTAGCCTAGGTGCTAGCAGCTTCTTAGTTATAACGTTATACTTTTTTACAATAAACTCTGCGTCGGTAAATACTATTATAGTACTACCCGAGTCCACTAGGCTTACTATATTAATATAAACTTAGGGGTATAGGTTATATAATAAGGAGAGTTGGGTTTAAATAAGGATTAATTTTTTATTACTGTTTGCTAATCTAAGATTAAGTAGCAGTTTACTAATAGAAAGGACTAATTAATCTAGTAATAGGGACCTAATCTTCTTGTCTTTCTCCTTATATAGTTTAAACCCTTAGACGTGACTTAGTCTAAGGGTTTATCTTTTAATGACTAGGGTATAGGGCTGTCTTAGCGGGGCGGTCTAGTGTCCGTTTAGCTAGCGGTATCGGTTTTAGTTTTAGTTAGGGTATAGGAAGATAATACCTTGCCAACGACGTGGCCGTATTTATATTCGCTAACGCGAAGTTGCTAATACTAAGCGTTGTTAACGGGTTAAGCTCCTATATAGGGTATAGTTTAGAGTAACTAAGCTATAGGGTTAAAGGGGGGGGTCGTCTACTGCGGCTATAATAGGCTCCGCGGTCGCCGCGTTTATAATAGACTCTATAGTTGCTGCATCCGCGGCTATTAGTTTATATTATTTAATAGGGTAGTATTAGGACTAGGTTTGCTATCTTAGTGGGGTTATAGGCATCCTTTTAGTGGCCGGGTAGGCTATAGGTAAGGCATAGTCTATTATTAATATGGCGCTTACGCTCTGTATCTAAGATTCTATTAAGGTCTATAGGTTCTTTAGTTACTACTAGGGTTAGGGTTAATATAGGGGTAGGGGCTTAGGTAGGTAGGCAGTGGTTAGCGTTTTTCTTAAAGTTAGCTTAGTATGCATAGTTCGCGAGGTTTTTAGTAAATATATCTATCTGCTTACTCTAACCTATATAGTCGCTATTATTAATTTTATAGGCAAGTCTAAGTACCAGCTCTTCTATCTTTAAAGAGATAAACTTTTAGAGTAGGTCTACCTTCTATTTATCTGTCTTCTTAGCGCGGACTATTAGCTTATTAAGCTCTCCCTTTTAGGACTAGTAATTACGCTTACCCTAGGGGAAATAGTTAAGCTTATTCTTTGCGACCTAGGTTATATTAAGGACCTTATAGTAGGTAGTAAAGTCTTTAAGTATATCTTCCTTAGTAGGCCATTTCTACGTAGATATATTGTTTAGGTTCTTATATATAAGCTCTAAGCCCTACTTAATAAACTTATAGGCCTTATTCTTTAGTATGTCCGAGATATAAAGGATCTAGAACTAAACTGTGTTAAAGTAATCCCAGTCCCAGTTAAAGACTCCCTTAATCTTAATATACTAGGTTTTAAAATTAGCTTATTATTCTAGCGGGGTGCCTTTTCCGCTAAATATGGGCGGGTCTTTAGATCTCCGTTTTTTCTGCTATGTTACTACTGTTATTATAGGGGTTAATTGTTTTAGAACGGTAATAGTCTCTACCTAGGAGTTAATAGTTCCTATTTAGGAAGCGATAAGGGCACTAAGGTTTTTATTAGCTTTTTTATTAGCGGTGTTTATATTATATATACACTATAGTCCTACTTTAATATTACTAAGGAACTCGTTAGTATAGTTAATAAGGGTAAGATAAGCTTTACTAGGCTTAAAGGTCTTAGGGTATAGTAGGGAGCGGTAGATTATCTACGCGATATTAGGGTATATCTCTATAAAGAGGTCTACAAAAACGTCGCGGGGGTTCTAAGTTTTAGCCATTTCGGCGTTGTTAGTATCGCCTATTTAGGCGCTAAGTAAAAACTAAGGATTATTCTAGAACTGTGCTGGGGGTGTATTAGTTTTAGCAAGGGCGTATATAGGTCGCAATTGCTCTAGGGTAGAGGTTAATTAGCTAGGGTACGGGGAATTAGTGATCGCGATGGGGCGCAAATTAAAGATACCATAAACTATTACAGTGCTGCAATAAAGTAGACTAAATAACTACGTTGTGGTATAAAGAGGGGAAGAAGGTAGAAAGGGGGTATTGTATATAAATAGTAGGGCCGGCCGCTAAGTCGCTAGTAGTGGGCTAGCCAACAGTAGGAAACAGTACGAGATAGTAAGAAACAGTATGCGTTAGGTTAGTGCCGTAACAGTAGTTAAGATATTATAGAACTTTAACTAGCGGTTAAAGTTATCTAATTAGCCAAATTCTTGCTAAGAAATGCCAAGCGGATTAATTTGGGTAGTAGTATAAAGTTTTGCTAACCTTACTTACTAAACTAACTAATTAGGATTTTCTATACCTGGTATAAAAAATTGCTATTAGCTTAGTTAAGGGCGGTAAACGGAACTAATATCTTTATAGTAAAAAATAGGCAACCCCGTATACTACCTATTTTTAAGTTATCTATTTAGTTTAGGGACTAAACTATTTAGGGGAGAGAAATACTGTTACGGCACTAACCTAACGTATACTATTTTATACTGTCTTAAACTATTTCCTACTATTAGCTAGCCTACTACTAGTGACTTAGCGGCCGGCCCTACTATTTATATATAATACCCCCTTTCTACCTTCTTCCCCTCTTTATACCACAACGTAGTTATTTAGTTTACTTTATTACAGCACTATGACAATTAAGGCCTTATTTATAATCCCATTCTTAATAGTAATAAGATACGGATTAAAACTATTAAGCTTTTAGATATTATCTAACTACTTATCCCTAAGCTTACTTAATAGGATTAACTAGATAGTAATCTTACCCGTTAAGATTAAAATAGTATAAAAAATAAGACTTTTTTAAAAACCGGTGCGTATAATAAGAAGTATGTTACTAAAACTAAATATTAAACGTTTTAAGATACGTACCTACTCTGGATAAGAGGTTTAAGGGCGGCCTTCTAGGTTTATATACTAGAGCATATATTTAAAACATTTTTTAAAAACATTTATTTATAAAGGAATGTTTTCCTTATACCAAGCTTCCTAAATAATAGATGGTAATTCTTTTAGATCTATTTAATTAATTACTATAATATAACCTAGTTATAGTATTAGGTATAAATAAGCTTTTACCCTACCTATTCTAGCCTTCTATCGGCTGCCCTTATACTATTCCTTTCTATAGTCACGGTTAGGCGGTATTTAATTAGGCTAAGAGTTTATAGAAGCTTATAGGAGTTTATAAATGTTAGTAAGAATATAACCTAGTTATATTTTAGCCGGTAATAGATATAATAGTAAGTAGAACAGCCTATAGGTAGTATAAAGATATATTATAAAAACGCGTTTAAGGTTTTACGCGCTATATCTTATAATTAGCATTTATACATATAGAATTAAAGGTAATTACTTAAAGATTAAAATATATTAAATAAAGCAATAATGACTATTAATAATGCCTTAGTAAAGCTATTTAAAGCTAAGATACGCGATCTAAAATATTTAGTTACTACTAAAGCGACTCCTATAAGCTTTTAGACGCTTTATAGAAGATTTACTAGTGGTAGGGGTGCGTAGGGGGCTGAAACTAGTTCGCGGTTCTAATTGGTCTAGGAGTTCGCAGGAGTTAGTGTGCAGCCTATGTGTTGCCCCAAGTCACCCGAATCTTCTGTGGAGCGTCGGATTTACGAGATAACAATGAGGTAACAGTTTCAAATCGATGTCAGTATCGACGTCAGCCTTTGCCACCTACTTAGTGTGTATAATGAGGCTTTAGAGCCCCTTGCAATGAGACAGAGTCATTATTCTTCTTTATCTTTTGATCTTCCGATCGACACAATCCGACCTGATTTTGTATTTATTTGACCAATCTTTGATATTTATATATACTGCTCCCTGCCATGGCGCCTGCTGCCCACTTCAACGGAAACATGGAGCAAGATCAGCTCGAGCCTCTTGCCGTAATTGGATTCTCTTTGAAGTTTCCTGAAGATGCGATCTCGCCAGATTCTTTTTGGAAAATGTTGATGGAGAAAAGATGCGCATCAAAGGAGATCCCAAAGGACCGTATGAACATAGATGCATTGTATCATCCCGATATCGAAAGACATGATACGGTATATAAGCTTATAAGATGTTTCATCTTAGCCCGTACATATCTCAGTGTTGAACTGATACTAATATTGATTCACTCAGATACCAGTGCGGAACGGGCATTTTCTCAAAGAGGATCTCGGCGCTTTCGATGCCCCATTCTTTTCCATCACGGCCACGGAAGCTGCCGGGTTAGACCCACAGCAACGAATTCTCCTGGAAACGGCCTACAGGGCCCTCGAGAACGGTTAGCATTTCCCTTCTAAACTAGGGCGTTTGCGAGCATTTTTAATTGGCCTACCTCCAGCTGGACTGCCTATGGAGAAAGTTGTCGGTTCTAAGACGTCAGTCTATACGGGGTGCTTTACGAACGACTATCAAAGCTTCCTTTACAAAGACCCTCAAGCTCCTGCAAAATATGCAGCTATCGGGACAGCCACTACGATGCTTGCAAATCGCATCAGTTGGTTCTTTGACTTTACCGGTCCAAGTGTCAACCTCGACTCCGCATGCTCTAGTAGTATGATGGCACTGGACATGGGCTGCCTAGGCCTATGGAATGGCGACTCAGAGATGGTAAGTCACGTTCAAGGAGAATTAGAACTTGGCCCGTACTTATAACCGCTGCCATCAAGGCTATTGTCGCGGGGTGCAACTTGGCATTCGTCCCTGAGCTATTGCTCACTATGTCAAACATGAACGTTTTATCACCTGATGGCCGCTGCTACAGCTTTGATGACCGTGGCAACGGGTATGCTAGGGGTGAGGGTTTCGGGGTCGTTATCGTAAAAAGGATTTCCGATGCCATAAGAGACGGAGATACAATCCGTGCAGTGATACGGTCAACTGGCTCTAACCAAGACGGCCGCACCCCTGGTGTATCGCGGCCAAGCAAAGATGCTCAGGAACGCCTAATTAAAGAAACCTATGCAAAAGCCGGACTCGATATGAGGATGACAAGATTTTTCGAAGCACATGGAACTGGTACGGCCGTTGGTGACCCTATAGAATCGGGTGCGATTGGCGCTGCCTTTAGAAAGTACCGTAGTCCGAGCGAGCCGTTGTACATGTATGTCTTTCTCTTCGCTTAATCTCCCTTACGTCAATTTTCTCGCCAAGTTCAAAAGGTATAGGTCCGCCCTTCCTCAAAGGTAGTATTGATATAAATTTGGGTGTTCGCTAATCATTCATCATCTCCGCTTTAGTGGCGCAGTGAAGTCCAATATTGGCCATCTTGAAGGTGCAAGCGGTATCGCTGGAGTGATTAAGACTATCATGGTGTTAGAGAAAGGATTGATACCGCCCAACACCAATTTCGAGAAGCTGAATCCGAAGATTGACGCTGAGTTTCTGAATATCGCGGTATGCTTAGTTATTTGTGAGCCATTTGCATTACTAAATGTTCTCGTAGTTTCCTACTCAGGCCATCCCCTGGCCTTCTAAAGGCTTGCGGAGAGCTTCCGTCAGTTCATTCGGGTTTGGAGGTTCAAACGGACATGTCATCCTCGAAGATGCGCATCACCATCTTCGTCTACGAAACCTTCCAGGCAATCACTGCACAGCGCGCGATCCTCCTTCAGCTGCAGAAATGCAATTAATCTCTAGAGAGATTGACTCTTTCTTCTTGCTAAATGGCGAGCTCTCTTCTCATTCTAATGGCAGCCGCTCTCAAATCAATGACACCTCCAATGTCAATAGTACTTCTCATGCCAACGGTACGCCCCATGTCAACGGTACTTCTTCTACAAAAAGTCCTTCCCCAATCAATGGGTCTATCGCAACCAATGGCAACAGTCCTTATTCAAATGGATCAAGCCATGTTAATGGGCTCAAAGAATCAAAGTTACTCGTCTGGTCAGCTGCGGAAGAAGATGGTTTGAAGCGTCTGGCCGCAGTGTACAGCGAGCATTTTTCCCAGGTTGAGCAAGATCCCAGCCAAATAGCAACATACCTTGGAAATCTGGCACATACATTGGGTACGCGAAGGAGTCTGTTGCCTTGGAGGTCCTTTGTCGTTACAGATTCCATTGAACCGTTGCGTGAACTCGATAACTGGACGACGAAGCGGTCTTCGACAGCCCTCGGACTTGGATTCATTTTTAATGGACAAGGAGCTCAGTGGTTCGCCATGGGGAGAGAGCTGTTGGTGTATCCTGTCTTTAAACAGAGTCTCCTTGATGCCGAGAGCTATATGTTTTCACAGGGTTGCTCCTGGTTTCTACTGGGTAAGTTTTCTTTACTCTAAACTCAGTCGCCGCCTAACCTTTAGCAGATGAGTTCCAGAAGGGCAAGGAAGAGTCCAAGGTTAATCATCCAGCATACAGCCAAATCCTCTGCACGGCTTTGCAGGTCGCCCTCGTTGACCTTCTTCGAAGCTTTAACATTTTCCCTTCTGGAGTGGTCGCTCACTCTTCCGGTGAGATAGCCGCTGGGTACTGCGCGGGCTTCCTCTCCCGGGAATCGGCCTGGAAGTTGGCTTATTATCGAGGCGCTATGGTAGCGCCGTTGATGAGATCCAAGCAGAATACTGGCACTAAGGATTTCGGGACTATGATGTCCGTGGGGCTTTCCGAAGCTAATGCTCAGGCCTACTTAAATGAACTGAAAAAGGACTTCGGATACGCCGCCGTCGTTGTGGCCTGTATGAACAGTCCAAAGAATGTTACTCTTTCCGGGAATGAGATTCAGATCAATTATTTGAAAGCGCGTCTCGATAATGAGGGTATCTTTGCCCGAAAGCTTCAAGTCCCTGCGGCTTATCATTCTCCACAAATGAACGAGGTTGCAGCCGAGTATCTGGCCTGTATACAGGAACTTGAGCCCGGAAGACTCCCTCCAGGAGCACCGGTGACGATCATGATATCCTCCATTACGGGCGAGAGGGCCACCCCGGGAGAACTGTGCAACCCAGAATATTGGGCAAAAAATATGGTATCCCCGGTGAGATTTTCGCAGGCACTCTCGAAACTTTGCACGCAATCGACCAAAGACCAAAAAGGGGGGATCGATGGCAGCCATGGTAACACTGTTCAGGTACACGACTTGCTTGAGGTTGGTCCACATTCAACCCTCCAAGGAGCGGTCCGAGATATCTTAAAAGAGGTCGGCAAAGACAAGAAAACCACGTATAACTCCATACTAGTTCGAAATAATTCCGCTTTGCAGACCACAATGGAAGTTGCTGGTCAGCTCCACTGCACAGGTTATCCCCTTGACGTCGCCAAAGTGAATTCACGCGGCATAGGAGATTTCAAGAGTAGTGTAGTTTTAACTGACCTCCCTGAGTACCCTTTCAATCATTCGCAAAGCTATTGGCACGAATCGAGGTTCAGTGGAACGGGGTATAGGTTCCGCAAATTTCCTCGCCTTGACCTACTGGGAACACCAGCGTGGGATTGGAACCCTCTGGAAGCTAAATGGAGGAACATTATCAAAGTCTCCGAAGTCCCTTGGATAGAAGATCATAAGGTTTGAACTCACTCCCACCGGAAATACACCAAGCTCATTATTGCAGATCAATGGCACAATTCTGTACCCAGGAGCTGGCATGCTTGTTATGGCCATCGAGGCTGTTCAGCAACTTGCCGACCAGAGCAGAAAAATAATCGGATTTAACATCCGTGATGCTACGCTTCATACCCCTCTAAACGTACCGACCCGTTCTGAAGGAATTGAAACACAATTCACACTGCGTCCTCTGACAGACTCATCTGAAAAGAATTCTGGCTGGTTTGACTTCAGGCTTTGCACCTGTAACGATGCTGAGTGGTTCGAGAACTCCCACGGGTCAATTCAAGTCGAATATGAAGAAGCTCTGTCAGAAGTCGATGCCGGAAAAGAAACGGCGGCCAGGCTGGCTGAGTACAGGGAAAAATTCAAGAAAGGTCTCAGAGACTGTTCCAGGCCTGTGGATACCGATTTTATGTATGGACGCATGTTGGATTCTGGGTTTACCTATGGTCCAGCTTTCAGGCCCTTAGTAAATCTGGCTTGCAGTGAGGATGGTCAGGCAACTGCTGAAGTACTAACCTATCAATGGTCCAACAATCCGGATGCACCTCACGCTCAGCCTCATGTTCTTCATCCTACAACGTTTGACGGCATGTTGCAGATGATCTTTAGTGCTCTTACACGAGGTGGCGAAGACCCATTTCCAACTACTATTCCAACAAGAATCTCCAAACTCTGGATGTCAAGTTCTGGTTTCAGCCATCCAGATACTGACGCACTATGCTGTTATGCACGATCACAACGGGTAGGTTATCGTGGAACTCAGTCTTCTCTTATTGTGGTGGACAAGGAGACACACATTCCATGCATGTTAGTGGAGGGTATAGAGACAACTCTTGTAGCATCCCACAAAGCATCGGTCTATTCAAACGCTACCGAAAAACAGCTCTGCCACAGCATCGACTGGAAGCCAGATATTGATCTCCTTGACAGGCAGCACACTCTGGCATATTGTGAAAGCGCTCGTGGTTCTGAGCCTGAGCCCGTTCAGTTCTTCGAAGAGGTAGAGTTTCTCATGACGGTGTTCGTGTCCAGAGCCTGGAATACACTACGCGAAAACGCAATAAAAGTTCCCAAGCCGCATCTAGAAAAGTATGTTGCGTGGATGAAACATCAAATGGAACTGCTCGAGACTGGAAAATCACGATATAGTGTGACTGAATGGAAGCGTTTATTGAACGACTTCGAATATCAAGAGGCCCTTTGCGAGAGGTTAGAAAACGGATCCAAGCAAGGGTTATTCCATGTTACGGTCGGACGTAATCTAGTAGGCATGCTTTCTGGCGAGGTAGATCCCCTCAACCTCCTATTCCAAGGTGACCTCGTTACGGACTACTACTTTGATCTTTGGGACAACCTCCCTTGTATCCAAACTTTCCGGAAGTACCTGGATGCACTCGCCCATAAAAATCCTAGAATGAAGATTCTCGAGGTCGGCGCAGGCACTGGTGCTATGACCAGACATATGCTGGCCAATTTAATGCAACACGGAGAGGATGAGACCGGAGCCCCAAGGTTTGCCCAGTTCGACTACACTGATATTTCAAGATCGTTCTTTAAGAAGGCCCAGGATAGATTTGGACATAACAACAGGAGGTTGCATTTCAAGGCATTGAATATTGAAGAGAATCCTGTGGAACAGGGATTTGAGGAAGGCTCATATGACTTAGTTGTTGCTTCAGCTGTAAGCTCTACTGCTAACTAGTGGTCTATTAACTAGTCCGCCATGCTAATTTACGACAGGTGATACACGCCACCCACGACCTAGAAGCAACATTGAAAAACGTGCACAAACTTCTTAAGCCGTAAGTTGGATCAAAAGGGTACATGAATGCACACTAACCTTGGAAGTGGTGGAAAACTCGTCCTGTCCGAGATTATTAACCCGGAAGCCTTCCGGGCAGGCTTCTCTTTTGGATTACTGGAAGGATGGTGGTTAAGTGAGTACAGCAATGCTCCTTGGAAGCCACCAGCGAGCTGACTTGAAAGGCCATGAGGAATATAGACGATGGAGTCCTTGTATCTCCGAGGAGAAGTGGGATGAGGTCCTCTCCAACAGCGGATTCTCGGGAGCAGAATTAGTGCTCCGAGACTATGCTAAAGAAGTGTGCCACGAGTACAGTATCATTGTGTCCACAGCGCAAGAACCCACGCCTACCACGCCAGCGATACCAAATTCTGCGATTATAGTGAATAAGAACTCTGCCACTCAACGCACGCTTGCGCAGCAAGTTCAAAAGCAACTAGAGTCGCTCGGAAGTGCAACGCAAGGTATTATTTCCCTTGAAGAAGCGATGTCAAGCGGGGTCTTGAACAAAGCGGTCGGAATTTTCCTTCTGGAAGTGGACAAACCACTGTTCCCTAGCCTGAACCAGGAGAACTTCGCAGCATTGCATTCTGCACTCATTTCTACCCAGTCATTGATTTGGGTGACGGGAAATAACCGCAAAATCCCAGAGTTCGGAATTGTGGATGGACTTGGAAGAGTGCTCTGTTCTGAAAATAGCGAGCTTGTGTTTACAACACTCTCTCTAGAAGATCCGGTTACTAGCCCAGATCGACACGCGAAACATATTGTCGACATTTTCGAACGTACATCAACATCGATTCCCGATGACTGTGAGTCTGGATATTTGGAACGAGACGGAATGCTCCACATCAGTCGGCTTGTGGAAGCAGCTTACTTGAATCATGACGTCCACATGAAGAGTATTCCGCAGCAGGTCGAGGTCCAGGAATTCGGTGCTGGGCTGCCGTTGAAGTTAAGCGTTGCATCCCCGGGCTTGCTGGATAGCTTGCAGTTTCTCGAAGATAAGGATGTCGACTTTACCGAGCCTTTAGGGCCTGACGATGTGGAGATCGAAGTTAAAACAGCTGGAGTGAATTTTATGGACTGTCTTGTTGCCCTCGGTCGAATCAATCAGAGCACCATGGGCGCTGAGTGTGCTGGAGTCGTAAGGCGTGCCGGCGAAGCGTCTGGATTTCACGCAGGCGATCATGTCGCCGCATCTACCTTGGACACAATGAAAACGATAGTCCGAGCACCGTCGCTATGCTGTGTTAAGATTCCGGAAAATATGTCGTTTACAGAAGCAGCTGCGCTGCCAATTAATTTCGTCACAGCGTGGTATTCGCTGGAAGAAATAGCGCGAATTCGCAAAGGAGAGACCATATTAATCCATTCAGGATCCGGAGGAACTGGTCAGGCTGCAATCCAAGTTGCGCGCCATTTCGGTGCTCAAGTGTTCACAACTGTGGGCTCCGAGGAGAAGAAGAAACTTCTCATGGATTTATACGACATTCCCGAGAATCACATCCTATACAGCAGAGACAACTCCTTTGCGAAGGGCATTAAGAGACTTACAGGCGGCAGGGGAGTAGATGTTATTCTGAACTCACTAGCCGGAGAACTCCTTGTAGCGTCGTGGGAATGCATTGCACCCTTTGGACGCTTTATCGAGATCGGAAAAAAGGATATCTGGGGCCACGGAAAACTCCCGATGTTCCCGTTCGCAAAGAACGTAGGCTTTAGTGCCGTTGATATCGCTTCCATGCCTGCCGAGAAATTTCCATTAATCCAACGAGCACTAAAGTCGGTTGTAGACCTAGTGGCAGCCGGAAAAATGCATAGCGCTCTTCCTTTACAGGTTTATGGAATTTCTGAAGTCGAGAAATCCTTCAGATTAATGCAAAGCGGTAAGAATACAGGCAAGATGGTCATTCAAATGAACAGCGAAGAAGCTGTGCTAGTAAGTGAATTCTGAGCGGTATATCTCCATGACCCCTAACCGGCTTTACAGACTGCTCTCGACACAAAACCGACATTCAAATTTTCTGCCAATGCTTCGTATCTAATTGCAGGGGGGCTTGGTGGACTCGGCCGAGTTATTACACGTTGGATGGTCGAGAGAGGTGCAAAAAATCTGATCCTCCTATCCCGTTCAGGTCCACGGAGTGAGGTAGCAAAGAAGATGGTCCACGAATTGCAGGCTCAAGGCGTACAAATTGCGACTCCAACCTGTAACGTGGCTGATGAATTGGCATTATCAACCGCTTTGGAGCAGTGTGCTAAGACAATGCCACCGATTATGGGATGTATTCAGGCTTCCATGGTATTGAAGGTATGTGTGCTGGAGTTTGAATAAAAATTGACCTTCAGAATCTGACGACGACAGGACTGTATCTTCGAGAAAATGTCTTTTGAGGACTGGACAGCTGCCATCCAGCCCAAGGTCGACGGCACACGAAATCTGCATAATATTTTACCCAAGAATATGGACTTTTTCATCTTTCTTTCTTCAATCGCCGGTATTTTCGGCTCACCCGGCCAAAGCAATTACAGTGCTGGTAATTCTTACCAAGATGCCCTCGCGCAATACCGGGTCGCCAATGGTCAAAAGGCTATATCGCTGGACCTAGGCATCTTTAGTTCAGCGGGTATCTTGGTCGACAACAAAGACATGGCTGACAAATTCAACGCACGCTCAGTGTTCCAGCCAGTAACTGAAGAGGAGCTTCTGGCACTTCTTGAAATTTACTGTGATCCTGCGGTGGGGCTTCTTTCCCCATTGAAGTGCCAGCCCGTCATAGGAATCGGGACGATGGCCAGCCTGCGCGAACGGGGGGTAGATGAGGCATATTGGATGCGCAAGGCGTTCTTCCGTCACTTGTACCAGATTGATGGAACCAACTCTGCATCATCAGCATCATCTGACAAGTCAATTAACTATGTCGCAATGTACACTGGATCCAGCTCGCTCGCAGAGGCAGGGGCTGTTGTATCCCAGGCTTTGATGGCCAAGCTATCGGAGACGCTGTCCATTCTCGTCGAGGAGTTAGATTTGAACAAGCGGATGCATACGTATGGGGTGGATTCCCTTGTTGCCGTTGAACTGCGGAACTGGTTTGCGAGGGAATGGAGTGCTGACGTGGCTATTTTCGATATCCTCGGAGCAACACTTGCTGATGCTGGCATGATAGCGGCCGGGAAGAGTTTGCACCGCCAGGCCGCGTGGATGGAATAATAGGCATGCTTCTAGGAAATTAATGCAATAGCCAGTTAAAGAAGGTTAAAACACCTTAAAGATAGACTTTAGTTCTATAGCAAAAGTTTGATGTCGTGCTAAGATCCATGGGCTGACCTTCGCTTCCGGATAAGGGCTCCCGTTCTGCCAGGACTTGGCAGGAGTCAGTGTGCGGCACGTGCGTTGCCCCGAGTCACTTGAGCGTCGGATTTATGAAATACATAAGTCTGGTACATCATTTGGGGATCCTCATTATTGATTCACCTCTGGGCCCATGCACCCGTGCTTCGTGTGCTTATGATACCTCGAAGATCACTTATTCTTGCGGACCGTGTGCGCCGTACCACTCGTTCTTACAGTAGTATTAACTGTTACCAGTGGTGTCATTGTGCTCGTCTACCGCACGGGAACTAACCTAATTAGTCCTTCACCCGATAACTATTGCCATACGCGAACCACTCGTTCCCGTCACCTTCTAACGTAGCTGATGGGGCTATGAAGGTGTCCCTAGTTACCAAGGTTTTGAACATAGACGGAATTTGTTTGCAAAACCTGCAAACCTTCATAATTAGGGACGCCTTCATAACCCAATCACCCTGCGTTATTGAAATCTTCTTCTACCTTTTAACCCTCTTTCCTCAGCGCGCCCAAACGCCCCAAGTTGAATTCCATCGCCCGGCATGGCTCGTTCAAGAGCAGGATCACGGTCAGATTGTCGCACGACAGACATCCGAGCGCTGTCACCCACTGCATTGCACAGTGAATCTTCATGGCGCCATGAATCCACTACCTTAGCACGCACTTCCTGGCCCTTGATCCTGGCTTTCCTCCTACAATACTCCCTTCCTGTAGCCTCCGTTTTCACTGTCGGCCACCTGGGCAAAATCGAACTCGGCGCCGTCTCACTCGCAGGCATGACCGCAAATATTACCGGTTATGCTGTTTACCGAGGCCTCGCCACCGCCCTCGACACGCTATGCGCTCAGGCCTACGGTTCCGGGCACAAGACGCTTGTGGGGTTGCATATGCAGCGGATGGTCTGTCTTTTGTGGATGGTTACAATTCCCGTCGGACTGATCTGGTTTAGCAGTCCCTGGATCCTGAGCATGATCGTCCCGGAGAAGGAGACGGCTCGCATGGCGGGATTGTATCTACGCATCTTGCTACTAGGAGCGCCGGGATGGAGCGCCTTCGAAGTAGGAAAACGTTTTGTTCAAGCACAAGGCATTTTTACGGCGCAGCTGTGCATCCTTCTTGTGCTAGCTCCGTTGAACGGCTTCCTCCACTGGCTGTTCGTGTGGCATTTCAAATGGGGATTCGTGGGCGCACCGATTGCTGTCGCAGTGACGAATACGCTCCTACCACTTTCGCTGATTGCATATGTGCGCTTCGTTGACGGCATTCAATGCTGGGGTGGCTTCGCGAAAAAGCCATTTGAGAACTGGGGCCCGATGATCAGTCTCGCTCTTCCAGGACTGTTGATGGTCGAAGCCGAGTGGCTGGCTTTCGAGATTCTAACCCTATCCTCCAGTTTCCTCGGACCTGACGTTCTCGCAGCGCAGAGCATCGTCATAACGCTCGCGACACTTGCCTCACAAGTTCCCACCCCGCTCAGCATCGCCGCTTCCACGCGTGTCGCGAACTTAATAGGTGCTGGGCTGGCCTCTCAAGCGCGGTTGGCAGCTAAAGTTGCCCTGGCGGGTGGAGTATGCGTCGGCACCTTCAACGCCGCTGTTTTTGCGAGTTTGAGGAACTACATCCCTCGACTATTTACGAACGACGAGGATGTTGCTAGATTAGTGGCAACCCTCCTTCCTTTGTGCACAATGTTCCAGATGCTCGACGCGCTTGCGACCGGGTGCAATGCCTTGCTTAGGGGCATTGGGAGACAGGAGGTCGGCGGATATGTTTGCCTAGGGTGCTTTTACATCGTATGTCTATGTGCACTCCCGCTAAGTTTTATAATGCGAAGGCTGACAAAGAACAAAGGTTGGGCTGCCAATTTCGTACGTATTAGCATTTGTCGCGCACTGGGATCTATTTGGCCTTTGGGCTGGACCTTCATTGGCTCTTGGACTGTATGCCAGCTCTCCTCCCACTACATTATTTTATCCCGTTGCTGAGCTAATATTTTACAGGGTTGCTGCCATTGAAGCATGCTTCCTGTTTACCACAGGCTGGGATCAGGCAGTCGAGGAAGCGAAGACGAGAATTCCACTACTGCAAAATGGATACTAAAGAAAAGCCTCGCGGCTAATAGATCACGCCCGGGTTACGATAACAAAATGTGGCATTTAAGGTCTATTGGGGTGTCTTTTGGATGAGATCTAATGTACTGCTCTAAATCCCATGATAAATGTATATTATGAGTGGATGAAATCTTCAAAAGCGTTTAAGGCGCAATTAAAACTGTCGACAATTAAATTAATCGTAAGAGTGCGACTGAAGGCATTTGTTGACATAGGATGATTTACAGCACTGAAATCACGGATCAACTGAAAGCTCAAGTAGGAGAAGATGGAAGCGCTGCCAGACCTTTAAAGCTTAATTCTTACTCCAGCTCAACTGCGTATAAAGCTCCAACACCGCCACTTTATTAAAAATTTTCTGATTCTAAGCCTACTTTTGCCTCGGCTAGCCCATTGGTTTCATTCGCCTACACTCTCGTCTCCAACACCCATTCGTCTTTGCCACTCCAATATTAGCTACAACATTTTCAAGCACCTTCACAAACCCCCTGACTTCCTCAACGGAATTATAGTGTACCAAGCTGACTCTGATTATGCCATCTGCTGGTAGCTTCAGCACGTCATGGACCGGTGTTATGGATCTCATTTGCTATGACCTCTGACAAACACCCCGCAACGCAGAAGCAGACAAGTGAGACTCTATGCTCCGGGCCTGAGGAAGGATCCCTGTATATCGTGTAAATTTCTGGCTTATTTCTCAGATACGCCAAGAGTATCTCAGTGAGCACGGTTTCCCGGGCAATAACGTCTTCCCATCCCGTCTCGTTGAGGTAATGCAAATGGGCACCAAGCAATCCTCTAGCTCATAGACATTGCAACCTATGCGGAGCTTGACGTCTGCGGAGAAGGGATCGAGGAAGAAATGGTTCAAGCTTGTCATCGTGCGGTTCTGCACGCTTCGTCTCGCATACATCTGCGCGATATGCGGGCCAAAAACTCTATACCAGCTAAAGGTGTAGAAATCCACATCGAAAGCTTTCACATCAATGGGTCTATGTGGCGCCCAAGCCACTCCATCCACGCTCAGTAAAGCTCCCGGCACTGTGTGTACGAGGTCTGCGATTTCACGAATTTGGTGGATGGAGCCGAGGACATTGGATATGTGACCACAGGTGACAAGGCGGGTTTTAGGGGTGAGGAGGGATTTGAGAGTCGAGAGGGAGAGGCGAGGGTTAGTACTGGAAGGTGGGGGACTCCACCACTTGATAGTGATACCGACGCTTTTGGCGAGAGAGACCCAGGCGGAGATGCCAGCTTCGTGGCACAGCGTCGAGACGATCATTTCGGAATCGGAATTAAGATAAGGGCGTAGAGAGTGCGTAAGGTTGCGGAATAGTTGGGTTATAGAATGGCCTAAGACAATCTAGCTCTATTAAAGCTTTATAAATTAATAACTTTATACTACTACTACCTATTAACTCTATCTATAATTCTTTAGAACGCCTAATTTATTGCCCCTTAACCCCCCGTAAGCGGGAAGCTAAATAACATATTTGTAGTAGTTATATACTTAATTTTATAAAAATATTTAATAAGGATCTTAATACTTTGTATTCTTAATGCTCTAACGTGTTTTACCATTCAGTGGCCCAGCCCACTCAGTGGCCCACTCTGTTTTCTTACTAAAAATTATAAAAATTACTGTCACGGAACGAGGGCAGTGGCTACAGAGCGTATGTATTTGAGGAGTCTACAAGACGTTGCGCGATCGATCGTAAGGGTCGAGGGCGTAAGGAGGTGATATACCTACGCGTAGCTGACATAAGCTGTACGCGAGGTGTA
>Ga0307515_10002908_pt1 | contig 36383 bp, 31 predicted proteins | sample 17_EM_MG_FD_194513 | JGI IMG/M metagenome (GOLD analysis project Ga0307515, IMG submission 194513) | Populus trichocarpa ectomycorrhiza microbial communities from riparian zone in the Pacific Northwest, United States - 17_EM | ecosystem: Host-associated > Plants > Roots > Unclassified | place... | reverse complement strand
TTTTTGCAGGATACTTATCATTGGTATTTACCAGCATCAATCTTTTGCCGGTGGGGCAGTTAGACGGAGGTCATGTGCTTTATGGACTGGCAGGCTACACGTGGCATAAGCGGATAGCCTCCACTATCTTTATATTGGCAATTCTTCTGACCGGTTTGGGGTTTGTATTACCGACAGAGCCAACCGATGTATTGATGTGGAAGATTCCGGTAACGATTGGTGTGATCTACATGGCACTCACAGGGCTGCGCTTGCCTCAGCGTGATACGTTCATGTATGCGCTGGGCATATTTGCATTCCTTTTCGTGATCGGATTTCTCTTTCCCGGAGTAACCGGTTTTATTGGCTGGTGGCCTTTCCTTTTTCTGGTTGGCCGTTTCTCCGGAGTGGCTCACCCACCATCACCTGTGGAGGCGCCACTTACTTTTGGAAGGAAGATATTGGGCTGGATAGCGCTGATGATTTTTGTTTTGTGCTTTACACCTGACCCTTTGCAATTGCAGATGGTCGATCCCCTGGCTACTCCTCCTGCTACAGAGCAAGGAGTTACTGCCTCACGATGATCTTTTGAGTAATCATCTGGTCATTCAAAATAAAGCGGACCAGGTATAAGCCGGTTACCGGATTTTGAATTTGCGCCTGAGTAAGTTCACCACTCTCTTCCATAGAGAAAAGGACGGGCTTACCAGTCATGTCGGTGATACGAATGGTTTGTGCATCGGCAGGTAAAAAGAAAATGCCATTGTTAGGATTCGGATAAACAGGATGCACAACCTGATGCTGCTCTTCAGGTAGTCCTACAATTTCACCCGTACCGCCAAAGGCAGGTCGCATCATCAGGCTGCCTTTTAAATTAGCAGGTTGCTCCCATGTTCCGTTTGTATTGTAATAGATCTGATTACTGGTGTCGGTATTTTTATCCAGGCCGATGATCATCGAGGTGGAAGTGCTCTGCTTCCATCCGATATAAAATGAATCCTGCACCACCACAAAACGCTCGAACTTATGGTAGGTAAACTGATTTTGTTGTGACCGTTCGATGGTCATGCTTTCCTGGTAGAGTGGTGAGCCTGAAGTGCTGAGATCGTTGAAGATCTGGATTTGAATAATCTGAGAGCTTTCTACCCCGAAGCGCGGAAAGTAAAAATAGACGCCAAGTATGGTCTGTGGTTCTTCGGATAAAACATCAAAACGATACGCAAGCTGAGCCCCTGATCCGTTCAACGTTGCTCCATATTCGGCAGAGCCATCATCGTAGGCGTAAAAATTCTTCAATAAGTATTTTGTTGTTGTTGTGTCGTTTATTCTAAAATCAATTGGAGAATATTTCGGGATATCGTAGTCACCATTGTTGGCTATAGGTAAATTATCCTTAGTTGTCAGCGCAAGCTTGAAATTGATCTCTATGGAATCAGCTAAAGGATTAAATAAATTAACAGGCGGTAATGTTCTGATCTTCGCAGTAAGATGTTCCAGTGAAGGAATCGCTCCAACAGGTTCAAAACTATCGAGATTTGTAGAACTTGTTTGAGGAACCCCATCAATATAATTAGTGAGGTTGATAAACGTATAGTAATTGGTTACCTGTTGAAGGTCCGCTCTGAGATTATACATGGTAAACTCCGCTTGAGTAAATGGATCAGTGATATTTAAAAAATGATTTATAGGAATGGAGTAATAACCTTTGAAAATAGAGGAAAGCGGTTTTGTCAATGTTCGATCGGGTAGACTTGAATTATTTGCTGTTCTATTGGTATTCACGTATACATAATCCAGATTCCAGGTATCGTAAGGCCCTGATAGTCTTGCGTAGTTGCGAAACTGAAACTGGAAACTGTCATAATAGAAACGATCGGCAGCGATGGGCAAAATAACCTGGACGAAATTATTTTTATTCAGGGTGCCGTTGTTATTTACTGACCATACGGTCTCCCACACATTGTCTTTGTTTTTAAACTGAAGGAACAAACTGTCGCCCGCATCAGGCGCTTCTCCATTGCCCTGAAACTGGTAATAGAAACTTAAAAATACCGTGCCTTTCAATGAAGGATCCACCAGATCCATACGCAATGGCTGGGAGGTTAAATTGTCGGCAAATCCTTTTGCCAGCACGTCATTCACATTGTAAGGTCTGCCAACGGAATCCAGTCCATCAAAGGTGACCACGCCAAGCGATGGAGGATCGATACCCATTCCATTGTTCGCCCAAACCGATTTCCCGGCTATCCAAAGTGAGTCCTGCACATACGAGCTGTCCGCAAAAGAAAAATCATCCCAGAAAGGAAGTTTTTTTTCAATTGCCTTAGTGCGTGAAGCAATTGTTGTTCGGGATTTTGTTGGGAAATTTCTGGGGATAGGCACTTGCTCCAGCTGTGCATAAGTAGGAACGATGCATGCGATAAAAAAAGTAATTAAAAGGAAGTACTGAAGTGGTCGCAAGTTAGTTTTCGTTTTCTTCAGGGGCTTTGTATCCGCGGGGAGCGATCCATAAGTCGACCGCGCCACCCATACTTACCGAATCGCCAAAGGCAGGATACTGCTTGTAAACGACCGATTCCACTCCGGTAGTATCGATACCATCCGGTATTTGCACGTTGCCCAAGTACATGTCCCACCCCATAATGTTAACCAGTGCATCTTCATAGCTTTTTCCCACCAGATTGGGAATTGCAAAAGGCTTACTGTTGTTTCCATCACCCACCACCAGATCGATGGCTGAACCTTTGGGAATACGGGTTCCGGGCAAAATAATCTTGCCTTGGTAGCGCATCTCCTTTACCAGATTTAAATGTGGGCTGGGCTTGAGAATAATCTGCCCGCGTCTCAGCTCGTTGCTTTTTAAAACTACTTCCGCATTAATGCGTGAACCATCTACCAGATTGGGCAATGGAACAGTGGGTGGATTGATCTGATTGATGGTGACATAGATCAGTCTTCCTTCTTTCACTTTGGTTCCTGCTTTGGGGAACTGAAGTAAAACGGAAAGAGGACGATAATCCTGTGAATAAGCGGAATCACTTACTTCGTAACGCAGATCATGTTCGCTTAGAAATCCCTGCAGTTCTTCCATACTCTTGCCGGTAAGGTTAGGTACGGTGATCGATTCACCATGGTTGGTGACACTGGGCAGGTAGATGTAAAAATAACAGATGGAAATAAGCAAAAGCACACCGATACTGATGGCCAGGTGAAGCAGCACGCTGCCTAACTTATTATTGCTGAAAGGAATTTTAAAACTCATGCAGTGCTAAAACTTTAATGAAGATTGAAATTCTCTTTCAATTCGCTTGGAGCGGTCAAACCGTTCCAGTGAAAGATGGATCAATTTAGTAATTAAATCAGTGAAGGAAATGCCACGCTCTTTCCACATCATGGGATACATGCTGGAGTTGGTGAAGCCCGGAATGGTATTGATTTCATTCACATATACTTTTCCGCTGTCGCTCAAAAATAAATCGATGCGCGAAAAATCCTCGCAGTGCAATGCCTGATAGGTTTTAACAGACAACTCACGGATCTCCTCCACAATAGCAGGTGGCAGCTTTGCGGGTACTTCAATTTTTACGGCCTCGCCATCTACATACTTGGCATCAAACGTATAAAATTCATATTTGGAACTGATAATGATTTCGCCCGGCAATGAAGCAGCAGGAGGAGAGTTACCCAGTATGGCGCATTCAATCTCACGGCCTTTCACATATTCTTCGATCAGCACGTTGTCGTCATAACGGAAAGAATCTTCGATGGCTGTTTTAAAATCGGCCTCGTTTTTTACTTTGGATACGCCCACGGATGATCCGAGGCTGGCTGCCTTCACCATAAAGGGTAATCCGAATTCTTTCTCTAAGGAAGCAAAATTCAGTTTATCTTTTTCGTTGAAAGTAGCGGCAATAAATTTCGTTACCGGAATCCCTGCTTCCTTAAGCAAACGCTTGGTTACTAATTTACTCATCGACATGGCCGAACCCAAAACTCCGGTTCCTACCAATGGAAGCTCCATTGCCTTAAGCAAGCCCTGAATACTTCCATCTTCACCATCTGTACCATGAAGTACGGGAAAAACCACATCCACCTTAAGTTTTTGCCCGTCTTCTGTAGAGAAGAATGGTTTTTCCGGGTTAAGAAGAAGCGTTAATGGTTTTCCGTTTTCAATTTCCTTGTCTACAGAAGTGGTCAGGAACCAGGTTCCTTTTTTCGATATCCCGATTGGATAGGGCTCGTACTTTTCCTTGTCAATGTATTCGAAAATGTTTTTAGCCGAGTTGATCGACACTCCATGTTCGACCGACCGTCCGCCATATAGAATTGCAATCTTGATTTTGGGCATGAATAGGGGTAATTCTAAACCTCAAATATATCAGAGTTTAGCTAATCCTGCGAACGTTTAAAAGGCTATATCCAGATTCTGACGATAACTTTTGAGGCAGCGATCGATGGTTAACGGCTCACTATTATTTTGGTACCGCTCAACCGGTTTCCGATCTGCATTTTGATGATGTAAACACCCGTGCTTTTTCCTGTGAAATCAATCGGGTAGGTCTGGTTTAACGTGTTGGGCAATTCATGCTCGGCAATCTTTTGGCCCATCAGATTATACACATGAAGGAGTACATCCGCTCTTTCCTCCAGGTTAAAAGTAACGTTGTATTCATCATGCAACGGGGAGGAGGCATAGATGTAGTAAGGTGTACCTACCTGTGGCGGATCAGGATCATCGTCTGCATAAAAATTCAGATTATCCAGGTATAGATTATTGCCGTTTTGATTGGTGATTACAAAAGCAAGGCGCACATTTTGTTTCCCCGCCAGGGCGTTGAGGTTAATGAAATCTTTTTGCCAGTCACTTTCTGTTTTGGGAATCCATGATGTGGCAGAATTTAATGAGGAAAACTGGCTGGCTTGCCGGTCGTAAATGACCTCATTGAAGGTAACGCCACAATCTTCCGATGCTAACAATTGAAGCTGTTCGGTTCCGGTGGATCGGTTCGCGTAGCTCACATTAAAAAATAAACCCGCTTTAGCTGCTTGAGAGAAATCAAGCACCGGGCTTACCAGCCACGATTGCTGCCCGGAGTTGGTGTTATTAAATGCGTTGTAGACCAGAGAGGTGGTATAGTTGGTAGATGCCGTCTGCCACACCGGTGTATTTCCCTGGCTGACGATGGTCCAGGCAGAGGTAAAGTTAGAATCAAAATTTTCACGCAATGGTATAAGGTCTGCAGCTTCATTCAGATTACGATTGACGGTAATTGAATTATTAGCAGTGATATCATCGGCTATGCCATTAGGATCTTTGACGTTAAACAGCACAGTGCTTTGTCCGGAGTAGAAAGAAAGTGTATTCAATGTAAACGATTTCTCCTCTCCGGGAAGTAGTTGAATGTTGCTGAAGGCTTGAGTTACAGTTGTTCTTCCATCCATTGTGGTTTCCACATTAAAACGGGTAATCACTGTGCTGCCCTGATTTTTAATGTTAAGCACAGGTTGTGGATTGGAAATGCAAAACACAGGGCCGGGACTTTTAACTTCTGTCAATGCGATGTCATTAATGCTTTCGTTTAAAACAAAAACATTGTCGAGGTAAAGATTATTGCCATACCCGTTGCGGGCTACAAAAGCGATCTGAACGTTGCCCTGCCCGATAAAAGGAAGTAAAGATACCGTAACCGTTTGCCATTGGGCGGCCGTAGTAGGGGTGAAGGAGTTGCTGGTGGAAGTAGTGGTTGCCAGGGAGCTTCCGTTTTTACTGAATAATGTTGTGGCATTACCCAGGTTCGCTCCACAATCAGTAGTGACCAGGACATACAGCGAGTCATCTTCTTCTCCCGGAAACTGCGCATAGGCATAATCGAATTTCAACAGTGCGGTAGTCACGTTGCTCAGGTCAAACACTGGTGTGATGATTCGGTCAATGGCACCCTCGTTTTCATAATCATAAAAATTCATTCGCATTGCTTTGTTAGCCGATAGCGAAACATTCTCCCAGGTTTTTAATCCGTCCGGATTTTGAGTGATCCAGTTGACGGGGGTAGTGTTAAATAATTCGGTAAAAGGTAATGACGCTGAAGCCGGTGTGAGTACATTTTGCTGAAGGAGATTGTTATTGGGTTTCGCATCAGGTACCCCATTAACAGAAAGAATCTCAAATGCAATTGTCTGACTCGAAGAGACAGGAAGTGTAAGTGACGAAAAGTCGAGAGAGATGGTAGCGAGCGGGGCTAAGCTGATGGTATAATTTTTGGTTTCGACTACTGTGCCATTCACTTTCATTTGGATACTGCAGGCGGTAACGGTATTGTTCCCATAATTTTTTATTTCTACTGATGGCGTAATGGCGCCAAAGCAGGAGAGTGGCTGGGGATGGATGATTGATTTGATGCCCAGATCATTGGCCACAGGTACGGGCACTGTAGCTCCGGGAGAAGTAAGCAGACTTTTTCTGCGGATACAATTATTGATGACCACGTCCATTCGCTCCACTTGTTTTACGGTGAATAGATTCATACAGTTATCATCTGTATAGTCAAGATAATTTTGATACATTTTATTATGTCCGCAGGATTGCTGTGCGGTCGTTGGGCAGGTGCGTGTTGCGGCATCTTGTACGGGAGTGTCATCCACGTAGTCGGTAGATGAGCAATTATTCACATCACCCCAGATGTGTCTCAATCCAAAAAAATGACCAATCTCATGTGTAGCCGTTCTTCCTTTATTATACCGGCTGTCCAGGTTAAAGCTGCCATCGTTAATAGAGCCGAACGTAGTATAATGAATGGTTACACCATCGGTTAAACTATCGGTGGAGGCATCTTCCAATCCACCCAGAGAAGTACCGGTTGGTTCAGGCAGCTGTGCATAACCAATGTAGCCACCCGGATCGTCAAAGTTAATCACCCAGATGTTCAGGTACTGATCGGCTCGCCAGTAACTCAGTGATTTGAAGGTGCTGCTTTCAGAAAGTTTCCAGCCGGCTTTGGTCCCCTTTACTCTTACAATGCCAGTGGTAGCCAATCCCTCCGGATCTTGTTTTGCCAATACGAATTGTATATCCATACTTCCGGCTACCGGTAAAAATTCAGAAGAGGTATTGGTAGCATCGGCATTAAGCCTCCGGTAATCCTTATTCAGTACGTCAATCTGAGATTGGATCTGCGCATCGGAAATATTAGTACCCGTTCCTACCGCTTCACCATTGTGGATAATGTGAACCACCACTGGCACCGTATAAGAACCTGCCTGCGTACGCTGGCTGGCTGAAGTTTTACGCTTAAGATCAGTTTTATTTTTGATCCACTGTTCGAATTTCAATTCCCCCGAAGAAGAGGGATGGATCATCTTCTCATAAGGGACCTGGGCACAGCGCTCCTGTGCGAAAAGAGAAGACGTGATAATTACTAATAGGAAAACAATGACTAATCGCATCGGGTAGTTAACGATTCGTTAGACCATAAAATTGCCGTAAAGCTTAACGCCACGTAGTCATTAATTATTCACGGGAAGAGTTCCCGCAAGCGTTCAGGCGATTGCAGTGAGGTTAACGACTTCAATGATTTTGATCTCTGGCACTGCACGCTTGATCGCCTCTTCCACACCTGCCTTAAAAGTCATGGTAGACATAGGGCAGCTTCCACAGTTACCCATGAATTCCAGTTTGAGCACCCGTTCACTGGTGATTTCCAGAATGCGCACATTGCCTCCATCTGCTAACAGGTAAGGTCGTATGCCATCAAGAGCCGATTCTATACGCCCGCTGATCTCTTCGTTGTTTATGCTGATTGTACTCATATTTCAGGCCATCGTAATTTCTACTTTCTTTGTTCCTATTGTGCTGGCATTTCGTATAGCCACCTGCCGCGCTACGGCTTCTGCCAGATCAACAAATGCATCTTTGGTAACACCTTCTTTCAACACCGCAGGCAAGCCGCTGTCTCCGCTTTCACGGATACTTTGCACCAGAGGAACCTGACCAAGGAAAGGAACACTATGCTTTTCAGCGAGGCTCCTTCCACCGTCTTTGCCAAAGATATAATATTTATTGTCGGGAAGTTCTTCCGGAGTAAAGTAGGCCATGTTTTCAATCACACCTAATACAGGCACATTAATCTGGGGCTGTTTAAACATCGCCAGTCCTTTATTAGCATCCGCCAGGGCTACTTTTTGTGGCGTGGTTACAATAACTGCACCGGTAACAGGTACTGTTTGCACCAGTGTAAGGTGAATGTCACTGGTGCCCGGAGGCATGTCAATCAGCAGATAATCAAGGTCTCCCCAGATCGCATCGCTGATAAACTGCTTCAAAGCCGAGCTGGCCATAGGTCCACGCCAAACGACTGCACCATCCGGAGGAATCAGGAACCCGATAGAAAGAAGCTTTACACCGTATTGCTCTAATGGAACAATCAGATTTTTGCCATTCACCACACGCACTTCGGGTTGTTCATGCTCGCAGTTAAACATCACCGGAATAGACGGTCCGAAAATGTCAGCGTCAATCAATCCTACCTTAGCGCCCGACTGGGCAAGCGCCACAGCCAGATTGCTGGTTACTGTTGATTTTCCAACTCCTCCTTTTCCTGAAGCAATGGCAATAATGTTTTTTACACCTGGTAAAAGAGGGGCATTGTCGCGCAGTGTGGTTACCGAAGAAGTAACTAAAATATTGATTTCCACTCCATCGCCAACCACGCTTCTTACCGCATCTTCACAGTCTTTCCTGATTTTTTCTTTCAGCGGGCAGGCAGGCGTAGTGAGCACTACCGTAAAGCCGACCGCCTTTTCGGTCACCTTCACATCTTTAATCATGTTCAGGCTTACCAGATCGCGCTTTATGTCGGGGTCGTCTACGGTAGAAAGTGCCTTAAGAATGTCAGAATCAGAATATTTCATTATCGGTCTCAAAATCAGCGCAAGTTAGCTATTCGGTGCCGGGCGTCAGGTATGGAAGGTGAAAAAAGTGTAATTAAACTTATCCCGTACGACCAATTCCAATGCTGGCTGAATAACTATCTTTGAGGTGAAAAAGTTTGTTTTTTTAAGTATTCACATTGATTAACCGCGATACCATAGAAGAAGTCAAGAACCGCATCGACATTGTGGATGTGATCAGCGACTTCATTTCACTCAAAAAATCAGGGCAGAATTACAAAGCGCTCAGCCCTTTCTCAAGTGAGAAAACACCTTCTTTTTATGTGGTTCCCAATAAGGGTATTTTCAAGGATTTCAGCAGTGGCAAGGGAGGCGATGCGTTCACTTTTGTGATGGAGCACGAGAAGATGACTTACGTGGAGGCCATTCGCTACCTGGCAAAAAAATACGGAGTAGAAATCAAGGAAGAGAAACCTTCCGATGAACAACAGGCGCAGCAAAGTGAACGTGAGGGACTTTATATTCTCATGAACTTCGCCAAAGATTTCTATAAGGATAAGCTTATCAACTCCGATGAAGGTCAAAGCATTGGTCTAAGCTATTTTCGCGAACGTGGATTTACCGACCGCACCATACAAAAGTTTGAGCTTGGCTACGCATTGGAAGGCTGGGAACATTTCAGTAAGGAAGCCATCCAAAAAGGATACAACAAAGATTTATTAGAGAAGACAGGGCTGATTGTAAAAAAGGAGGACGGAAGCAGCTATGACCGCTTTCGCGGAAGAGTGATTTTTCCGGTGCATAACCTTACAGGAAAGGTGACTGCCTTTGGCGCACGTATGCTGGGCAAGGATAAAAACCAGCCCAAGTACATCAACTCTCCCGAGACGGAGATCTATCACAAGAGCAATATTCTCTATGGTCTCTACCAGGCGAAGAATGCCATTCGCCAGTTTGATAATTGCTATTTGGTAGAAGGATATACCGATGTCATCTCCATGCATCAGGCCGATGTGGAAAATGTGGTAGCCTCATCGGGCACAGCACTGACGGAAGAACAGATTAAACTCATTCGCAGGTTTACCGAAAACATTACGGTATTATTTGATGGTGATGCAGCGGGTATTAAAGCAGCACTGCGGGGTATCGATATGATTCTTCACGGAGGGCTCAACGTACGAGTGCTTCTGTTTCCTGACAATGAAGACCCGGATAGCTTTTCACGAAAAGTGGGTACTTCCGAGTTTCAAAAATACCTGAAGGAGAACACCAAGGACTTTGTTTCCTTCAAGGCCGATCTGTTTGCCAAAGAAGCGGCCGGTGATCCGATTAAAAAGGCCGCGTCCATCAAGGAGATTGTCACCAGCATTTCCATGATCCCCGATCCGGTGAAGCGATCGGTGTACATTCAGGAGACAAGTCAGCTGCTGAAGATAGCCGAACCTGTTCTTCTTACAGAGCTGAATAAAATTCTGATTCAGGAGAGAAAGAAACAGGATAAAGACAAGCCACGCGTTCAGGAGGAGATGCCGGAATACTCCGACCAGGTAGCCGATGTTTTGGCACCCACGCGCATTGACGCCCGTACACGGGTGCTTTTTCAGGAACGGGAATGCATCCGCTTGCTTTTAAACTATGCGGATGTAAAGCTCGAAGAAGAGGCGCTCAGCGTCTTTCTTTTAAATGAACTCAATGATGTGCTTTTTGTAGATGAAAATTACAAGAAGATATTTGACGAATTCCTGCACGCATCAGAGAAGAGCGTGCATATCGATAGTAAGTATTTTATAGAAAACGGAACTACCGAGGTCAGGCAAATCGTTGCTTCCCTGGTTACTGTTAAGCGCGAAATTAGCCCGCATTGGGAAAGCAAGCATAAAATATTTATTTCAAAAGATGCCGATGAGCTGGATAAAAAAGCGCTTTCTAACGTTAGGTACTTTAAATACCGCCTGGTGCAGCTTTGGGTAGAGGAGAATAAAGAAAAACTGAAGTTAACTTCCGATGAGCTGGAAATAGATGAACTTCTGGATAAACAAATTGCATTGAAGAGTGCCGAAACCGCATTGGCCGAAGAATTGGGAATTGTAATGGGAAAATACTGAAGAGTTAATATATGGCAGATAAAATAAAAGTAGATACGATAGAAGAGGCGATTGAGGACATCAAAAATGGCAAAGTAATTATTGTAGTAGACGATGAAGATCGTGAGAATGAGGGCGACTTCATTTGTGCAGCAGAAAGCATTACTCCTGCCATTGTCAATTTTATGGCCACTCACGGTCGCGGATTGATCTGTGCACCTATCAGCGAAGACCGCTGTGAGGAACTTGGTCTCGAACTGATGGTAGGAAAGAATACGGCCGTTTACGAAACTCCCTTTACTGTTTCGGTGGACTTGATTGGTCATGGATGTACAACGGGTATTTCCGCTCATGATCGGTTCAAAACCATCAAAGCATTGGTTGACCCGGAGATCAAGCCGGAAGAGTTGGGGAGACCCGGGCATATTTTCCCTTTGAAGGCAAAGAAAGAAGGTGTGCTGCGCAGATCAGGACATACTGAAGCGGCCATTGATTTTGCGCGCCTTGCAGGATTTCGTCCTGCCGGTGTGCTGGTGGAAATCATGAATGAAGATGGAAGCATGGCTCGTCTTCCTGACTTACGCGAAGTAGCTAACCGGTTCAATCTTAAACTGGTGACGATTAAGGACCTGATCGCCTATCGCATGAAGAAAGAGTCGCAGGTGTTGAGGCAGGTAGATGTAAATATGCCTACTGCCTTTGGTGATTTTAAACTCGTGGCTTACGAACAGGTAAATACGAATGAGGTTCACATGGCGTTAGTAAAAGGAACGTGGGAGAAAGACGAACCGGTGATGGTACGTGTGCACTCTTCCTGTGTGACAGGAGATATTTTTGGTTCCTGCCGGTGTGATTGCGGGCCTCAGTTACAAAGCGCGATGCAAATGGTTGATCGGGAGGGTAAAGGTGTCGTATTGTACATGAAGCAGGAGGGTAGAGGCATTGGCCTGTTAAATAAGCTGAGGGCATACAAATTGCAGGAACAAGGCCTGGACACCGTAGAGGCAAATCTTCAGCTGGGATTTGATATGGATAACCGTGATTATGGAATTGGTGCGCAGATTCTTCATGACCTGGGTATTTCAAAGATCCGGTTGATCACGAATAACCCCAAGAAGAGAGTTGGGTTAATGGGCTATGGCTTGGAAATTGTTGAAAATGTTCCTATTGAAATTGCCCCTAATCCGCACAACGAAAAGTATTTGCTGACCAAGCGGGATAAATTAGGTCATAACATATTAAAGAACGGATGAGATCAGCGCTTATAGCGATAAGTATATTCATCTTTAGCAGCGGGTATGCTCAGCATTTTGCCTCTGAATTATGGCACGATGGTAAGTTAGTACTCGATTCGGGAGATACATTGAAAGGAGCGGTAAAGTATAACATGCAGAACGATTTGGTGCAACTTCAGGCAGGTGGCCGCAATGAATCGTACACGGCACGAAAAGTTCTTTTTTTTGAAATCTTTGATAACACTGTAAAACATTACCGTCAGTTTTATTCATTGCCTTATTCGTCCACAGGTTCTTACAAAGCTCCGGTCTTTTTCGAGCTGCTGGAAGAAGGTAAACTTACTTTGTTGTGCCGCGAATCGGTAGAGTATAGAACCTATTCTTCGCCTTATAGCTTTTATGGAAGTTACACACGGCTGGTGTTAGTGAATAAATATTTTCTCCTTCAGGAGAATGGAGAAATCAAAGACGTAGTGGATAAGAAAAGTGACTGGCTGGATCTGATGGGAAAGAGGGGAGAGGAAGTTCATAAATATGCCAAAGCCAACCGGCTTGAATTCGACAACAAAGAAGAACTTGTGAAAATTATCGATTACTATAATTCCTTTTTCCTTAAACAATGAACCGACCTCTGATTCTCGTATCCAATGATGATGGCATCACCTCACAGGGAATTTTAAATTTAATTAACGTAATCAAAGAGATCGGAGATGTGCTGGTAGTCGCTCCCGATAGTCCGCAGTCAGGCATGGGCCATGCGATCACGGTAGGTGAAACTTTACGGTTGGAAGAATCTAAAATTTTTGAAGGAGTGACTGCCTATGAATGTTCCGGCACTCCAGCGGATTGTGTAAAGATGGCAAGGCATTTTTTATTGAAAGATAAACGCCAGCCCGATGTGGTAGTGAGCGGTATTAATCATGGAAGCAATACTTCGATCAGCGTACTTTATTCCGGCACCATGTCGGCAGCGATTGAAGGTGCCATTGAAGGTACTCCCGCCATTGGCTTTTCACTGGCCGATTTTAATCATGATGCAGACTTTTCCCATACGCGTGAATACATCAAAAAAATTGTACTGCAGGTGCTGGAAAAAGGTCTGCCTAAAGGTACAGCCCTCAATGTCAATTTTCCGCCTAAGCGGGATGAGCCATTAAAAGGAATTCGTGTTTGCCGCCAGGCCAATGCGAAGTGGGTAGAAGATTTTGTAGAGCGTCAGGATCCCAACGGAAGAAGGTATTTCTGGATGACGGGCAAGTTCGTCAATTTTGATAAAGGGGAGGACAATGATGAATGGGCGATAGCCAACAATTATGTATCGGTTGTTCCCTGCCAGTTCGATCTCACCGCTTATGCAACTATTCCGGTATTGAATGAGGAATGGGAGATTTTGTAGGAATTAACTAACTTTAGTTCATGCTTCCGAATTTACGCGTACCTCAGCATATTATGCCGCTCAGTGATGATGAGTTGTTTGAGTTATGTGCTTCCAATAGCGAATTGGTTATCGAAAGAAACTCAGATGGCGAATTAATCATTATGTCACCTACAGGCGGTCTTACAGGAAACAGAAGTTCCAGATTGTTATATGAATTGTTTCGTTGGAATGATGATCTGGATGCCGGTTATGTATTTGATTCATCAACTGGCTTCCTGTTAGGGGATAAATCAATGTTGTCTCCAGATGCTTCATGGATAGAAAAATCAAGGTGGGAGGCTATACCTCCTGAAAAACAGGAGAAATTCCCGCCCATCTGTCCTGACTTTATCATCGAATTACGTTCTCCAAGTGATGAGTTTAAATACGTTCAGAATAAAATGAAAGTATGGATAAAGAACGGCTGCCGTTTAGCCTGGTTTATCGATCCCATCGAAAAAAAGGCTTTTGCATTTTATCCCGATACATCTGTTAAGGAATATTCTTTTCTGGATACACTTACGGGCGATGATGTGCTTCCTGGATTTAAACTTTCTCTGAAGAAATTGAAGTAGGTGGTTCTAAACAGGATCCACATCAAACACTATCTTCACATTCCTGAATTCTTTTGAGCTGGTAAGCTGATTGGCTACGTGAAGTATGGCCGATTTGATTTCCCCTAATCTTCCTCGGTCGCGTGCTATTTTGATGAGAATTGACATGAGGTACTCATTTCTGATTTTTGAAATCATAGGTTCGCCCGGACCAAGTACGTTAACGCCCTTTAATTGATTTCGTAACTCATCCGCAATGCCATGTGCTGCTTCGTAGGCTACTTTTTTGTCAGCATGTTTGATCATAATTTCGATCAACCGTGAATAAGGTGGATAGAAATGAGTTTGCCTGTCCAGCAGCTGATCCCTGATGAAGCTGGCGATGTCATTTTGAAGAATATAAGCGAATAGCGGATGGTGTATATTCGAGGTTTGTATAACCACTTTTCCTTTTTTCTCTCTTCGGCCCGCACGTCCGCTCACCTGGGTGATCAGCTGAAATGATCGTTCATAGGATCTGAAATCAGGAAAGTGCATCATCCGGTCAGCATCAAATATGCCTACCAGGCTGACCCGATCAAAGTCCAGACCCTTTGTTACCATTTGGGTGCCAACTAAGATATTGGTTTCTCCTTTTTCAAAATCTTCAATGATGTTTTCATAACCCGATTTGGATCGGGTAGTATCCAGATCCATGCGCTGAATTTTCGCTTCCGGGAAATGAAGCTTTAACTCTTCTTCCAGACGTTCGGTGCCATATCCTAAGGTGAGTATTCTTTTCGATGAACAGGTGGGGCATTGCTTAGGTAGCTCTTCCCGATATCCGCAGTAATGGCAAATGAGCGCATGCCGGTATTGATGATACGTAAGACTTACCGCACAGTTTATGCATTTAGGAATCCATGAGCAATCTTCACATTGCACCATAGGCGAGTGCCCTCTCCGGTTTTGAAAAAGAATGACTTGCTCGTTTTTGGAAATGGTATCTTTGATCTCGTTCAGCAGGAGCGAAGAAAACTCTCCTTTATTACTTTTGCGTTGTTTTTCTTTTGAAAGATCAGCCAGAATAATATCCGGCAGCGCAGCACTTCCAAACCGTTCTGTCAGGGTAACTAATCCGATTTTATTTTGAGCTACATTATAAAATGATTCGGCAGAAGGTGTTGCGCTCCCGAGGATTACTTTAGCATGTTGCTGATGCGCGATGACCAATGCGGAATCGCGTGCGTTATAGCGCGGTGCAGGCTCGTGCTGCTTGTACGATGAGTCATGCTCTTCATCTACAATGATTAATCCAAGATTATCAAACGGTAAGAAAACAGAGGAGCGTACGCCCACCACAAACTTAAATTTTCCTTGTAGTACCCCGTTCCAGACTTCCACTCTTTCATTATCTGAAAACTTGGAATGATAAACACCCATCTCACTGCCAAATACTTTTTTCAGGCGGTGAACGATCTGTGTAGTAAGGGCAATTTCCGGCAGCAGATAAAGGGATTGTGTGCCACTATCCAATGCACGCCTGATCAGGTCGATATAGATTTCTGTCTTGCCACTTCCTGTGACACCATGCAACAGGACAACTTCTTTGTCTTCGAAGTGTTTCAGTATGGCGTTTCGTGCTTCTTCCTGCTTCTCGCTGAGTAAGATGGGATGATCTGTACCTGCATCGGGAAATCCAAAGCGGGGAAGAACCAGATCAAACTCTTCAAAGACGCCTTGCTTGATCAATGTACTGATTGATGATTCTGAGATGTCCTCTTTTACCAATTGCAATTTCGATAACCCATTGGCATTTAATTCCGGATGAGAGAATACAGGTATGTCCTGCAGGTATCGCAAGACTACGGCTTCCTGCTTTGGTTTACTGGCAAGTTTTTCGAACAAGCTGCTCAGGCTTTTTTTATCAATGAATTCGGGTGTAAGTTTTATTCTTTTCTCTGTCTTGGGCTTGAATTTTTCTCTTACCTCTTCATACAAAAGCACTGCTTCCTTGGCAGTGAGCGATTTTAGTAAACTATAAATATTTTTTACGCCTAATAGCCGGGTTACGTCCGTATAGTTCATCGCTTCCGTCTTCAGGTGCTGAAGCAATAGTCGTTCTTTCTCCGAGAAATCGAAATTGCTTTCTTCCTGGTGAAACGAAGGGTGAAGCTGCACCATCGATTCGCTGGAAAGCTTAAGCCCTGAAGGCAGCGCAGCCTGGATTACTTCACCAAGTGTGCACATGTAATAATCAGCCATCCACTGATAGAACTTGAATTGCGATGGAGTAAGCACTTCATGGTCGTCTAACAGCTCAAGGATGTATTTGGCTTCGTACTCCTGGGGAGGGGTGTGGTGAAGTGTATGAATAATTCCGGTCAGAATCTTCTTCTGCCCGAATTGTACAATCGCACGTTGACCGGTTTTTATTTTATCATTAAATGTCTTCGGTACGCGATAGGTAAAAAGCCTGGGAATAGGGACCGGGAGCACCAACTCGGCAAAGAGTGTGTCAGAAGGAATTTCACTATCAAAATCGAATTCTCGTTCTAATGCCATTTAACTGAAACTGGATGTAAGATACAGGATGTTGGAGGAAGGATACAAGATGCTGGATTCTGGTACGGAGGATAATGATGATTTAATACCTTCACCAATATTCAGATCTAATTTGCCATTTGCATCAAGGCTTCTTTCACCGTATGTACAGGAAGTTGGCAGCTTTTATCAAAGCAGACATAAATAGTCGATGCTGTTTCCTTTGGCTGCCGGTCTTTAAGCAAAGGCAGGTTACTTCCCGACTCGCTACCCATTACCAAAGCAAAAGGTTCGTAGTTGAGGTGCCACTCTTTCCTTAACGATTCCGTCTCTTTTCCTGTAATCACGATCTCTGCCATTCCTTTCGTCATTTCCGCCAGGGCGATACCCCAGTTCGACATATTACCCGGTTCGCTTTTAATGATGGTTGAAAGTCCGGCTACCATTTTGATAGCCATGATTTTCCATTCGGCATGATCAAGAATGATTCCCAGATGGTAAAGTGCGCGGGCCATCACTGAATTGGATGAAGGAATAACATTGTCAAAGATTTCTTTTTTCTGCGCAATGAGCTGCTCACTGTTTTTACTGGCGAATAGAAAATAACCTTCGCTCTCATCATAGAAATTTTCAATGGTGTAATTGGCCCATTGCTTTGCCTTTCTCAGGTACGCTTCATTAAAGGTGGCCCCGTACAGGGAGGTATAGGCAGTAATGATAAACGCATAGTCTTCCAGGAACCCTTCCGTAACGGAGCTCTTGTTTTTAAAAGAACGGTGGAGCTTTCCATTCAGTACCAGGTTTTCTTCAATGAAAAGAATAGCATGCTCCGCTAATTGTAGAAATTCCTTTTCAGCAAATACTTTGTAGGCATCGATCAATCCGGTTATCGTCATTGCATTCCATCCCGTAAGGATCTTATCATCTAACCCGGGATGAATGCGTTGGTTTCTTGCTGTTAATAACTTCTTTTTTAATAAAGTGATTTCCTGTGATTCCTGATCACTGCTACGGATCAGAATGCTTCGGCCATGTTCCCAGTTGCCTTCCGGTGTGGCCTGATAATGCCCGATGATTAGTTGTGCCTGATTACCCAATACTTCTTTAAGCTCATCATGTGTCCATGTATAAAACTTCCCTTCTACGCCTTCGCTGTCGGCATCCAATGCAGAATAGAATCCACCCTCCTCATGAGTCATTTCTCTCTTGAGCCATCCCACCGATTCGAAAACGATTTCCCTGAAGAATTCATTTTTAGTAATCGCATACGCCTCCGAATAAAGACTAAGCAATTGGGCATTGTCGTACAGCATTTTTTCGAAATGCGGAGCGAACCATTCACCATCTACTGAATAGCGCGAAAAACCTCCACCGATCTGATCGTACAATCCTGCGCTCGCCATTTTAGTCAGCGTAAGCCGAACGGGTGCAAGTACCTTTTCGTTTTTTGTAATCGCGTAGTAACGCAAAAGAAATAGCCAGATGGTTGGCATCACAAACTTGGGTGCACGATCCATACCTCCCCACACCTTGTCAAATTTCGGTTCCAGTTTAGTAAACATCAGGTCAAGATCAGAAAGCTGAAAGCCTCCTTCCGTTGATGAATGTCCAAAGCGTTGCAAGTCACTCACTCCGATATGTTTTGCCAGCTCATTAGCAGAGGTATTGACCTCATTACGATTTTGCTGAAATGCCTTATTGATTTGCAAAAGCAGTTGCGACCAGTTGGGAGGCGGGAAGTAAGTGCCTCCGTAAAATGGCTTCTGATCGGGGGTGAGAAACACATTCAATGGCCAGCCTCCATGTATTCCCATGACTTGTACCGCTTCCATATAAATCTGGTCAATATCAGGTCGTTCTTCGCGATCCACTTTCATGCAAACAAAATGCTCGTTCATGATTTGAGCGATGTCATTGTTTTCGAATGATTCCCGTTCCATCACGTGGCACCAGTGACAGGAGGAATATCCAATACTCACCAGGAGCGGTTTGTCTTCTTTCTTTGCTTTCTCCAATGCCTCCGCTCCCCATTCATACCAATGAACAGGGTTATGGGCATGTTGCAGAAGGTAAGGTGACGTAGCGTTGATTAATTTATTGGCCATGGTGTTTAGTTAGCAGTTAATCGTTAATAGATATTAGTTGGAAGGCCCGATCAGTTTTCTTTCCGATTTTCGGTCTTTCCGATTTCCTGACTTAATAGAAGTATTTCATCTTCTACATTGATCTTAGTACTTAATGCCTTTAACTTCAAAAGAGTTTCGTTCAGGAATTTTTGGTGGGAAGCTGATTGAGCATGGAACGGTTTGTGGGCAAGTAATTTCTTTACTAACTCCCATTGTTGGATAATCGATTTCGTATCAGAATCGAAATAACGGTCTGTCAATTTTTCCCAGATGTATTCCTCTGCTTCAACTGAGGGGTGAATCCTATCGGCTGCATAAAAACGGTAATCGCGCAGATCGTCCATCATAATTTCATAAGCAGGGAAGTAATCGGTTTCTTCCACGCGTTGAGTGATGGAGTGACATGCCAGTCGCAATACGGACTTACTTACGTTGTTTAATTCCATCGTATCCTTCAAATGCCTCACCGGACTAAGTGTAAGTATAATTTTAATACCAGGATTAAATTGTTTTAAGTCGTGATGAAGTGCTATAAATGAGTTAATGATTTCTTTGTGCGTAAGCAATCGTTTTGAAAACAGCACAGAAGGTTGCTTGTGGCAATTGGAAACGATCTGCCGGTTGTCTTTCCGTTCGTACACCCAGGCGGTGCCCCAGGTAATAAAAAGAAAATCGCAGGTGTGAAGGTAGGTGTGTACCGTATTTATTTGACCCACCATTCTTTTTTCTAATTTTCCTTTCGTGAGGTCTGAAAAAGAAGAATGGAAATCGTAGTTGCTATGGATTTCATCTCTTAACAAGTAGGTGTCGTCCGATGGTTTTTCGTTCCGAATGGCCATTTGCATGAGCTTTTGAATGGAAACCGGATTGTAAGCGGTGCCAAAAGGATTGACCAGCGTGTTGATTTTATTTCCTTTTAGCGTATTGCCAATACTGTCTGAAAAGCAGGAGCCTAAAGTGAGAATTTTTGATTCCAGGCCAATTCTTGTTTTGTGCAAACGTGTGCTAAATTCGGTCCGGAAAGATGCCATAGCCGGTAAAATTATCGGTTTGACATCCCATAAAGACTACCCTTTGAAATAAATATTTTTTCTTTTGTGTGCGCACACAATGAATATTTTAGCACTTTTAATAACTTTGAGGCTCCGTCCACTTTAATACATAATCATTTATGCTAGATCAAAAGGATATCGAGAAAATTCCAACCCGGATTTTTGCAAGCTCTGAAGAAGCTTCTGTTTTTGTGGCAAATGAAATTGCCAGCCTCATCAAGTCGAAAGAGAAGCAGGGAAAACCTTGTGTACTCGGACTGGCTACCGGTTCAACACCTACGCGTGTCTATGCCGAGCTGGTGAAGATGCACAAAAAAGATGGACTGAGCTTTAAGAACGTAGTCACCTTCAATCTGGATGAATATTATCCCATGCCACAGGACTCGCTTCAGAGTTATGTGCGCTTTATGAACGAGCACTTGTTCAATCATATCGATATCCCGAAAAAGAATATCAACATACCGGATGGCACATTGCCAAAGGATAAAGTACAGGACTTCTGTATAGAGTATGAAAACAAAATCAACGAATTGGGTGGGATTGATTTACAAATCTTAGGTATCGGCCGTACAGGGCATATTGGTTTTAATGAACCAGGTTCTTCTGAACGCTCTCAAACACGGTTGATCACCCTGGATCAGGTAACCCGTATTGATGCCGCAAGTGATTTCTTCGGGGATGAAAATGTGCCGAAGAAAGCCATCACCATGGGCGTGGGTACGATTATGAAAGCCAAACGCATTGTAATGATGGCGTGGGGTGAAGGTAAGGCAGGGATCACTCAGAAAGCCGTGGAAGGACCAGTTACGGATCAGATACCGTCTACATTTCTTCAGAAGCATCCCAACACGTTGGTGGTATTGGATGATGCAGCGTCTTCCAAACTGACTGCAATAAAAACTCCCTGGTTATTGGATAGCCTGGTATGGAATGATAAGCTGATCCGCAGAGCGGTGGTATGGTTATGCCAGAAAATCGATAAGCCTGTACTCAAGCTCACCAACCATGACTATATGGAGAACGGGATGAGTGATCTGATCACTGAATTTGGTTCTGCTTATCAGGTAAATATTAAAGTATTCAATCACCTGCAACATACCATTACCGGATGGCCGGGTGGTAAACCCAATGCAGATGATTCACAGCGTCCCGAAAGAGCTACTCCGTTTCCTAAGCGTGCAGTCATTTTCAGTCCGCACCCGGATGATGATGTGATTTCTATGGGAGGAACATTTATCCGTTTGGTTGACCAAAAACATGAGGTTCATGTTGCCTATCAGACTTCGGGAAACATTGCCGTGTTTGACGATGATGCCATTCGGTTTGCTGACTTTGTTCGTGACTTCAATGTTCAGTTTGGACTCAGTAAGGAAGATGGTCATAAGTTTTATCAGAAGACGTTAAAGTCATTGAAAGAAAAAGGCCCCGGTCAGGTAGATAGTCCTGAGGTAATGGCGATTAAAGGTTTAATCCGAAGAGGAGAAGCAAAAGCAGGTTGCCGTTATGTAGGCATTCCTGACGAAAATGCGCACTTCCTCGATATGCCTTTTTATGAGACCGGTACCGTAAAGAAAAAACCGTTGGGTGAAGCAGACATTCAGATCATTGTGGATCTGTTAGAAAAGATTAAACCGCATCAGATCTATGCAGCAGGCGATCTTTCCGATCCGCACGGAACACATCGCGTATGTCTGGCAGCGATCTTCCAGGCAGTAGACCGGCTGAAAGATAAGCCATGGATGAAAGATTGTTATGTGTGGCTGTATCGTGGTGCATGGCAGGAGTGGGACATCGATCAGATCGAGATGGCCGTTCCGTTGAGTCCGGAGGAACTGATGCGCAAACGCAGAGCGGTGTTTAAGCACCAGTCGCAAAAAGACAGTGCTTTGTTCCCCGGAAATGATAAACGTGAATTCTGGATGCGTGCTGAAGATCGTAATCATGCCACTGCCGAAGCGTACAATCAGCTTGGCCTGGCAGAGTATGAAGCGATGGAAGCATTTGTACGACATCATTTTTAGTTTAGAGACAGGTTTTAGTTTTAGGCTTAGGTTTAGTCCACGGTTGACGCTGTCCACCGTGGACTTTTTTGTTAGATTTGAGTTCGCAAAACTCTGTCTATGCCATTATTGCATTTTGTTAACTGGAACGTGAACGGTATTCGTTCTATCGTTAAAAAGGATTTCCTGAAAGACATTCGTACGATGAACCCGGATGTGCTGTGCTTGCAGGAGACAAAGGCAGGAGAGGAAGATGTAAATACCGCCTTACAGCTATTGCCGGAGTATAAATGTTATGTCAATTCATCAAAAGCACGTAAAGGATATTCGGGAACAGCCATCCTCGCGAAAGAGGAACCGCTTGGCATTACGTATGATATGGCGCTGGAAGAATTTGACCAGGAGGGAAGGGTAATCACAGCAGAATACCTTACTTTTTTTGTAGTTACCGTGTATACACCCAATGCAGGCGATGGCCTGGCGCGACTGGATTACAGGGAACGATGGGATACCGCATTCAATGAATATGTGAACTGGTTGAAAAAACGAAAGCCAGTAATTGTTTGTGGCGATCTCAATGTGGCACACAAAGACATTGACATTGCACGTCCGAAAGAAAACTATAACAAGTCAGCCGGATTTACTCAAAGAGAAATTAATGGCTTTCAGCGATTACTGGATACCGGCTTTGTAGACACCTTCAGGAATTTCCATCCTGACGAAGTGAAGTATACCTACTGGAATTTTGTAACCAGCGGGCGTATTAAAAACGTGGGATGGAGAATCGACTATTTCCTGGTTAATGAAAATCTTCTCGGCTCAATGAAGGAAGCAATCATCTATAATGAATACCATGGCTCGGATCATTGCCCGGTGGGGCTGAAGATTGAGATGTGAGGGTTTAGTCTAATGGTCAAGAATTATTAAAGTTGACGTATTGTCAACTTTTTGTTTATATTTGGATTTTAATGAGAATCATTGCCAAGAAATCATTAAGGGAATATTGGGAATCCCATGCAAATTGTAGGAAGGAATTAGAAGAATGGTATGGCATTGCCTGCAAAGCAGACTGGTCTTCGCCAAAAGAAATCAAGCAGGTTTTCCCTAAGGCAAGCATTGTGGCTAATAATCGAGTGGTTTTTGATATTGTAGGAGGAAACTTCAGACTCATCGTAAAGTTTGCTTATAAAATAAAAATCGGTTACATACGATTCATAGGCACTCATAAAGAATACGATAAAATAGACGCAGAAACATATTGAGATATGAAAGCAGAAGAAATACGTGCGATCCGGACTAAGAAACAATATGAGGAATATCTTAGTAAGATTGATCAATTAATGGATAATGACCCTTCGCCCAATTCAGCCGAAGGGCAATTATTGGAAACATTAGTCATTCTTGTAGAAGACTATGAAAGGAAAAAAGGATGGACTATTCCTGCTCCTGAAAATCCGGTGGAAATGATTCGAATCAGGATGGATGATCTTGGTTTAAAACAATCCGATCTCGTTGCTGCAGTAGGGGATAAGACGGTTGTCTCCAGAATCCTAAATGGCTCACGGAAGTTAACGTATTCTATGATTACCCCACTAAGCAAGTTACTAAAAGTGCCGCCTGAATTTTTACTAGAAAAAACCTAAAGCGTGCTAAGTTACCGTGATCTGTATCCTCACAGACCATGATAAGAATTAAATCCGCTCAATCTGTGCCCCCAGTTTCTTAAGCCTTCCTTCAATATCCTGATAACCCCTGTCAATCTGTTCTCCATTGGAGATTTCACTTACGCCTTGTGCAGATAAGGCGGCAATCAATAACGCAACGCCCGCGCGAATATCCGGTGATGACATTTTGATTCCACGCAGTGGATTCTTTCGATCCAGTCCAATCACCGTAGCGCGATGAGGATCATTCAGAATAATCTGTGCACCCATGTCAATCAGCTTATCAACGAAGAACAGGCGGCTTTCGAACATCTTCTGATGGATGAGTACGGTTCCCTTTGCCTGGATCGCTACTACCAAAACGATACTGATCAGATCAGGAGTGAAGCCCGGCCAGGGAGCATCGGCTACGGTAAGAATAGATCCATCAATAAATGTTTCCAGTTCGTAACGTTCCTGTGCGGGAATGTGAATATCATCGCCACGGAACTCCATTTTAATACCTAATCTCCGGAATATTTCCGGAATGATACCCAACATATCAATACGACAATTCTTGATGGTGATTTCAGATTGGGTCATGGCAGCCAGGCCGATGAAACTTCCGATCTCAATCATGTCAGGAAGAAGTGTGTGATCGGTGCCTCCTAACTTCTCAACACCTTCAATGGTGAGTAAGTTGGATCCAATACCGCTGATCTTTGCACCCATGCGGTTAAGCATATTGCATAGCTGCTGCAGGTAAGGTTCACACGCTGCATTATAGATAGTGGTCGTTCCTTTGGCCAGTACAGCGGCCATCAGAATATTAGCCGTTCCGGTTACGGATGCCTCATCGAGCAACATGTATTTGCCCTGAAGGTGTGTGGCATCAATATGAAACAGATTGCCTTCTGCTTCGTATTTGAATTTAGCTCCCAGGTTTTGGAACCCGATGAAGTGTGTATCCAGTCTTCGTCTTCCTATTTTATCGCCACCTGGCTTGGGAATACTTGCTTGACCGAAACGTGCCAGGATTGGACCCAGTAACATTACCGATCCGCGCAAGGCAGATGCTTTCTGCTTGTATTCATCTGTCTCCAGGAAATGGGTATTGATGTTGGCAGCCGTGAAGCGATACGAACCTGTTTCCAGCTTCTCTACTTTACATCCCAGGTCGCCAATCAATCCGATCAGCTTATTCACATCTACAATATCCGGAATGTTATGAATAGTGACTGGCTCAGCGGTGAGTAAAGGAGCGCAAAGTACTTGTAGCGCTTCATTTTTTGCTCCTTGTGGAATTATTTCTCCCTTGAGTTTAATTCCACCTTTGATACGAAAAGAACTCATTGATCTCTTCTGCGGTGTGGGTTATTTCTATTGTTTTTATTGAAAGGTCGTTGTCCTCCGCCATTATTGTTATGACGATGACCACCGCCATGGCGCTGATCACCACCTTTGGAGCGCATCTTGTTGTTATTATTGTTGTTGCTGCTGCTTCCTGTGCTATTGGCACGTTCGCGATACAACTTCTCAAACAGGTTGTCTTCACGAACTTTTTCAAGATCCAAAGTCAACTGTCCGCCCGACATGGTTTTAATATCGCGGATAATAACAGAGTCATCTAAAATCTCTTTGTTCCAGTTACCATAGAATGTCTTCATCAGTTTTCCGAGATAGATCACCGCTTCTTCACGCTCCTGCGGATCTTCTTTCTTTACTGCTTCTTTCACCAGACGCTCTATGTTTTTGCCATAGTGTTTGAAGCGTACTTCGCTTTGCGGATACTCCATCTTGCGTGGCTTCTTGAAAAGAATCTCGCGTTGCGGAACACCAAACGGGGTGTCAACATCGAGATTGAAGTCAGCAATGATGTAAAGATCATCCCACATGCGCTGCGGATTTTCATTCGGCTCTTTGGCAACGGGAGCAAGTTGTTTGATCAACTCAATCAGCGTGGTTGCCATTTGTGTTCTCTTTTCTTTTTCCGGTATAGTACGGATGTATTCCACCAGTTTTTGAACGTTGCGGCCATACTCTTTCAGAGTAATCGCTTCCCGTTGCGTATTGTATTCAATTTTTTGCATGATAAATCCTTTTTTGTTTTGATGATGTAAGCCTTCGCAGCTAAGATCTTATTCTCATCGGGGACTTGTTGAATAGTCCGCAGAAACAAGAATAGAGAAGTAGGAATTCGCAGGAGGAGATCCTTTGAATGCGTAAATCTAAGCCATTATGTACAATCTTCCAAAAATCAATTATCCAGGATGCGCAGCTTGGCAAAACTCAATAAAAGCGTTTTTTCACCAATATCGGTGAAGCTGATCTTGGCCTTGCGGTCGCTGCCCGAGGTATCCATCTGTAATACGGTACCAAAGCCAAACTTCGGATGTTCTACTTTCATCCCTTCTTTCAGGCTTGATGTGTCACTCGGGGCAAAGTCAGCCGGAGCTTTGTATGCGGTAGGTTTAGCCACCGCCTGCGAGCTGATGGTTTTCTTCATACCCGATACAAATGTCTTGGCAAAGTTTGGATTAGGAGCGATGGAATCCATTCCACCCAGCTTGGTGCTTACTTTAATGTACCGAGAATCAATATCATCGAGGAACCGGCTGGGCTCACAGTTTTTTAATCGTCCGAACCGGTAACGGGTCAGTGCATAAGAAAGAAATAACCTTGCTTTTGCACGCGTGATTGCAACATAGAATAATCTTCGCTCTTCTTCCAGCTCTGATCGTGAGCTGAGCATCATCTGAGAGGGGAACAGGTCTTCTTCCATGCCAACGATGTACACATATTTAAACTCTAATCCTTTGGCCATGTGTATGGTCATCAGTGTTACCTTGTCGGGATCGTTGTCTTTATCGTTATCCTGGTTAGTGGCCAATGAAACTTCCTGAAGAAAGGCACCGAGGCTCTTGTCTTCTTTTTCCGGATCGTCTACATATTCTTTAATCGCATTGAGCAATTCCTGTACGTTTTCATAACGACTTAATCCTTCTACCGTTTTATCTTCATAGAGTTCGCGCAGTAATCCGGATGCTTTGGCGATATCAGAAGCCGCTTCGTAGGCATCTTTGGTTTGCAGCTCAATACTGAACCGTTTGATCATGTTTACAAAATCTTCGATAGGGCCGGCTGCTCTTCCCCCTACAAAAGGTGTTGCATTCTGAACCACATCCCAGATGGAAATGGCATGATCATTTGCTGCGACCACAATTTTGTCGATCGTAGAATCACCAATACCACGCTTGGGTAAATTGATGATCCTGCGGAAGGAAGCTTCATCCTGCTGATTCAAAGAGAAGCGCAGGTAAGCGAGAAGGTCTTTGATTTCCTTACGCTGATAGAAGGAGAGCCCTCCAATGATTTTGTATTTGATGTTCATCCTGCGCAGCGATTCTTCAATGGCGCGCGACTGACTGTTGGTACGATAAAGAATAACAAAGTCGCTGAACTTGAGCTGTTGCTGCATCTTCTCTTCAAAGATGGAAGAGGCGACCAGTTTGCCTTCCTCGTTGTCCGAAACCGCTTTGATCAGTTCTACAGGATAGCCGTCTTCATTGGAAGTCCATACATTTTTAGGAAGCTGTGCTTTGTTTTTTGCAATGACGGAATTCGCAGCTTCTACAATGGTTTTGGTAGAGCGGTAATTCTGCTCCAGTTTTATAATACGCAGGTCGGGATAGTCTTTTTCGAAGTTGAGAATGTTACTGATGTCTGCACCGCGGAAGGCATAGATACTTTGTGCATCATCGCCCACTACGCAAATATTTTGTTTTACCCACGATAGCTTACGGATGATCTGGTACTGGCATAAGTTGGTATCCTGAAACTCATCCACCAATGCATAATGGATCTTTTGCTGATACTTATTGAGCACTTCGAGGTGTTCTCTGAATAGCTTATCGGTATTGAAAAGCAAATCATCAAAATCCATTGCCCCGGATTTGAAACAACGCAAAGAATAATTTTTGTAGATGTTGCAAATCTCTGGTCGCATGTTTGCCGCATCATCGCCTACGAGCATCGGGTTCCCCTGGTATTCCTGCCAGGAGATAAGCCTGTTTTTGGCAGCAGAAATCCGGCCATACACAGTATTTACCTTATATTGTGTTTCATCCAGTCCCATTTCTTTGATGATTGATCGAAGAAGTGATTTGGAATCATCCGTATCGTAAATCGTGAAATTGCTGGGATAGCCTAAATGTGGTGCCTCTGTTCTCAGAAGGCGTGCAAAAACGGAGTGAAAAGTACCCATCCACAGATTACGTGCATCAGAGCCGACCACTCCTTCAATCCGTTCGCGCATTTCTTTGGCCGCCTTGTTTGTAAAGGTTAAGGCCATGATGTTGAATGGATCAACCCCCTTGTCTTGAATCAGGTGTGCAATACGATAAGTGAGCACGCGTGTTTTTCCTGAACCTGCTCCCGCAATCAGCATGCATGGCCCTTCGGTATTCAGCACCGCTTCACGCTGCGGTTCATTCAGTGTTTGTATATAATCCGTCATAAAAATCAGTGCAATATAAGAGGTTAGTACATCAATAGTAAAGAATCAAAAAACCATTGCTTTTGTTCATTTTACCAGGATGAAAGTGAACATAACGGAGCCAATGCGCCTCATTTTATTCTATCCACTTTAAAAAGGAATTAAGTAAATTTGTGTCATGATAAAAGTAGGAGAGGTTCTCGTTTCGGATGACATCAAAACGGTGGAATTTGTTTGCCACCTGGAAAAGTGCAAAGGGGCTTGTTGTGTAGAAGGAGATTTGGGCGCTCCGCTGGAAGAGGATGAACTGGCCATCATGAAGAAGATTCAGAGGAAAATCCGCCCTTACCTTACTCCGGATGGAATCAAAGCTATTGAAGAGCAGGGACCTTATATTCTGGATGAGGATGGCGATTACTCAACTCCTACCATCAAAGGAAGAGAATGTGCCTATGCGCATTACGATGCGAAAGGGATGCTGAAGTGCGGAATTGAGCAAGCTTACCTGGACGGAAAAATAAAATACCGTAAGCCGATCTCTTGCCATTTATACCCAATTCGTATCACGAAGAAAAAAGATTTTGAAGCAGTCAATTATCACAAGTGGAGCATCTGTTCCGATGCCTGCTCTTTCGGCAAGTCATTGAAAGTGCCGCTTTATAAATTTCTCAAAGATCCGCTTATCCGTAAGTATGGTGAAGATTGGTATGAGGAATTGGTGAAGGTGATTGAGCAGCCGGTAAGTAAAACATCCAAATAAGCTTTGCTTAATCTTAATCACTACCCTGTTTTAGGCTCTTGTTCACTTGATTTCAGGAGAAGTCGTTTAATCAATCTTACTTACCCTAAAAACCTTATATATAGTGATGTTCTACCCACGCGTAGCCTATTTAGTCAGAGTACTTCTTTCTAAAATTGTTATTGTTTTTCTTTTTGGGCCACTCGTATCTACTGTTTGTGCTCAAAATGAAGTGATACAAAAATATCGATCAAGTTTAAATGATTGGAAAAATGGATCGGTTCAGATAAATGGTAAGACTATTATTGAAGGGTTGGTGCGATACGACAGGAATGAAAATATTGTTACTATTAAGACAAAAGAAGATACACGTAGCTTTAATGCGCAAGGTGTTCAGCGCTTTGAAATCGATGATGCCGATGGAATGAAATACTTTATTTCCTCCCCTAATAAAAAAACTTCTGATGAAAATGCTACTTGCTATTTTTTTGAAATTCTTAAGGAGTGTGGGCACTTTGCTCTTATGATGCAAGAAAAAGCATACACTTATAAAAAAGTTAATAATCCTGTTTTATCTACTCCAGCCGGTTTGGGGCAAACAACAAGAATGGTTGTGGTGGAAAAAACGCTTTATATTTTTGATGAGGAAGGAAACATTAAGCCGTATATGATCATAACGGAATCAGAAGGGGTGGCTGGAATATCGCCACTCCCAAAGGTGAAAGTACACATAGTAGATAAAGGGTTGATCAAATATCACATGGGAGAAGGGGATCGCTATACTGAAGTGAAGGCATATGCGAAAAAGAATAAACTAAGTTTTCGTGACAGGAATGACCTTGTTACCATATTGACCTACTTTAAAAAATTGGAGTCGTTATAGATTTGAAAATAAAGTCATAAAAAAGGCCGCCCGATATGATCAGGCGGCCTCTCTCAATGATTAACTGTTTCTGATTACTCAGCTACCACATTCACACTGATGGTGTGCTTCACTTCCTTATGCAGGTCAAGTGTGGCAGTATAAGCGCCCAGTTGTTTAGGCTGTTCTTTGAAATGTACTTTCTTACGATCTACATCAAAGCCTTTTGATTTCAGGATATCAGCAACCTGTACGGCTGTAACCGCACCGAAGATTTTACCGCTTTCACCGGCCTTCGTTCCGATTTCGATCGTAATGTCTCCGATTTTTTGTGCCAATGCTTCTGCGTCCTGTTTCAACTTGGCTGCCTTGTGAGCTACCTGGCGTACGTTTTCTGCAGTCATTCTTTTATTCGATTCGTTGGCAATCAACGCCACTCCCTGAGGAATGAGGTAATTGCGTCCGTAACCCGGCTTCACCTTCACTATATCGTTCTTATAGCCAAGTCCTTGCACGTCTTGTTTTAATATTATTTCCATGGTCGTGTCAGGTTATTATTTTAATGAATCGCCTACGTAAGGAAGGATGGCTAAGTGACGGGCACGTTTTACAGCCTGAGTCACCTTCTTCTGGAACTTCCAGCTTGTGCCGGTAAGTCTGCGCGGAAGAAGCTTTCCTTGCTCATTTACAAATTTCATTAAAAAGTCAGGGTCTTTGTAATCAATGTACTTGATCCCGTTCTTCTTGAAGCGGCAGTATTTAGGTTTAATCTCTGCGCGCTTGATTGGTTCGTTCATCAATGTCATGCTTCAGCTCCCTCTTTTTTAGTTGCCTTTTTGTTTTTGTTAAATTCGCCCTTGCGTCTGCGTGCGGCATACACAACTGCGTTTTTGTCCAATGCTACTGTTAAAAAGCGCATCACCGATTCATCGCGTCTGAATTCGGTTTCAAGAATGTTGATTGTTTCCGGAGCTGCCGTAAATTCAAGAAGGTTGTAGAAACCGGTTGACTTGTTCTGGATGGGATAAGCCATCTTTTTCAGTCCCCAGTTTTCTTTGTTGAGAATGTCAGCTTTCGCCTTGTTCAACACCTTCACGAACTTATCGACAGTATCCTTTGCCTGGTCTTCAGACAAAACGGGATTCAGAATGAATACTGTCTCGTAATGGTTCATGATTATTAATTGGTTTTAAAAAATTGAGGTGCAAAGGTAATAAAGCCTTTCGAACCTTAAAAACCCGACTGAAAGAATTCTTTGATGAAGAAGATGCTTCTTTTTAACTGAATTTAGCCTGTTTTTGACCCCAAAAGTGTGGTATCTTGAAGAACCCTTCCGTTTTTTAAGACTTGAGCATAAAGGAGACAGGGAAGCTGGTGTTTTCTTTGCTTCTGCCTTACCCTCTATTTTTCCTGTTATTCCTCTCCTTCATTCTCTATGCCATCCTCCACTCTTTCTGCACTCTGCTGCCCACTCTCGCCCCACTCTTCCCTAATCCATCCTTGCTGTACGCCTTTAGTTTGTGAGCAGTCAGAACAGGCTCTGTAGCAGAAGCGCTTCACAGCAGCGCAGATTTTTAAAATAGCAGGAGGGGATTTTAACGGGATGTTGTCTTTTCTTTGCAATTTGCAGGTTGAATATATAGACTTAACCCTAAATTTTTATAGTGCATGAGTTATATCATCAGCGGAATACAGCAAGTGGGGATCGGGGTAAATCAAGCCGATGAAGCATGGAAATGGTACCGTCAGCACTTTGGAGTAGATGTACCTATTTTCAAGGACTCTGCTACCGCTTCTTTAATGACTCCTTACACCCAAGGGAAAGCTGAAAGCCGTTATGCCATTCTGGCCATGAATATGCAAGGCGGAGGTGGTTTTGAGATCTGGCAATATACTTCGCGGACACCACAGCCGGCTTCATTTGAAATTAATATTGGTGATACCGGTGTTTTTGCGGTGAAACTGAAATCGCACCAGGTAGAGAAGGCATACGAATTCCTTCAATCCAAAAAGGCAAACATATTGGGCGAGCTTTCCAAGGCTCCCGATGGTAAAATGCATTTTTATCTGGCCGATCCTTTTGGAAACATATTCGAGATTGTTGAAAGTGAAAACTGGTTCAACCGCGATGACTCCCGGGCTTTTACTGGTGGGGTGGCGGGATGCACGATTGGAGTAACTTCAATAGACCGGGCGCTTCCGCTCTATAAGGATGTATTGGGCTATAGCGAAATTGCTTACGACCAGACTTCAAGTTTTGATGACCTTAAAGGTATCCGTGGAGGAAATGAGCAATTCCGAAGAGTACTGCTGAAGAGACGTGAATTTGGTAAGGGAGCTTTCGGGCAATTGCTGGGAGAAACCGTCATTGAATTAATAGAAGTAAAAGGCAAGAAGCCGAATAAGATTTACGATAAGCGCAACTGGGGTGATCTTGGATTCATCCACGTGTGCTTTGATGTAACCGGAATGGCTGGACTCGCTGAGAAATGTGCGGATGCAGGCTTTGCGTTTACGGTAGATAGTAGCAATTCATTTGATATGGGCAAGGCAGCTGGTCATTTCACCTATTGTGAAGATCCGGATGGCACACTTATTGAGTTTGTGGAAACACATAAGGTTCCTATTATTGAAAAACTCGGTTTGTATCTCAATCTTCAAAAACGCAATCCATCAAAGAATTTACCACGATGGATGGTGAAGATGTTGTCACTGAATCGTGTGAAAGACTGATTCAATTACGATTTAGAATTACGAAGCGCGATTGATTGGTATTCAGTTATCCACGATATACTTTAAAATCGTACATCGTAAATAACTGAATTCTGCATTTATTTATTATTTGTCCATTGATCGTAGCACCAGATGCTGATAGCTGCTGTGATGGCCATGGTGGCTAATGCCGGTAAGATCAACACAGGATTGATAATGCTGAGGATAATAACAAGCACAATGCAGTAGAGAAGAGAAAGAATCATTCCTCCGGCTACGATGACAGAGTCTTTAAACTCTTTCAATTTCACTTTATTCTGAGTGAGCTTCTTTGCAGCTAATAAGGGTAGTCCATTCAGTAGAATTCCGGGAAGCGCAATTAACTGAAAGAATAATTTTGCTAACCCGGTTTTGCCACGTTCTTGTAAAATTCCTTCTGCCTTCGGTAAAGAGTCAGAAGCATTAAGTTGATTGGTAAAAGCAACCAGTTGGGTTACTATTCCTGTATTCTCCAACCGGAAGCCGGAGGCCGTTGGAATTTTCTTTCGTTTCTCCAGAATCAACTCATCTACCTGCTTTTCTTTTGCTTTGTCTTCAATGTGAATGACTACTTCTCTGAGTTTCTCGGCAAGCACGTTATTAAAAGCAAGTATGGATTGAGCGGGGTTATCATTAAAGCGGGGAAGAATTCCCTGCGCGTCAAAAGGCTTGTTTAATCCAATGACTACTTCCTTGCGGAATTTCATCGGCTCCATATAATTCATGCCGACAGCTACAATGTGAAGTGGTCTATTGGAGTCGGAAACAAAGTCCAGCGCAATGCGGGCCGTTCCTTTTTTTAATTTACGAAGACGTTTTTCCTGAATGCAAATTCCCTCACCGAAAATGTTGATCCAGGCCTCTTGTCCAAGTAATTCATGACATCTTTTAAACGTGTCCTTATTCTTATCCAGATTTTCGATTCCTTCCTGCAGGCGATAAATAGGAATTAGTTGTATTTTACCCAGTATCCATTGCTTCAAAGGCGAATTGAATACATCTGATCGCGCGATGTAATACAACCGATGAGGCATGTGGCAACCAAGAATGATGGAATCCAAAAAAGAGTTGGGATGATTGCTGGCCAGTATTACTGCTCCGTCTTTGGGAAGATTGTCGATGCCGTCAATAATAATGCGTTTATAATACACGCGAAGTGCAACACGCATAAGAGCTCTGCCAATGGTATAGATCATAGGAACTCAGAGATATGAAAAATCTCTGCTGGATAAGTGGAGTTTATTTTTTAATGAAATCGATGCAATCACTTTACGGAGAATTGAGCACTTCCCATTTTATAGCCATCTGTGTAGATCTCGATGGTATAATTTCCTGAAGCGTAGTCGGAGCCTTTTTCGTAATAGTAGGTGAGTTTTTGTTTGGTGTTGTCAAACAGAATCTCTTGTGAGGCAGTATAAAATTCTTCTTTGCCGTTCACAATGAAAGTGCCCGATCCTTTGGCAATATCAAAAATCACCTGCCCGTTTTCGTCAATGACGCGGACTACAATTTTCTTTCCTTCAATCGGAGCAACGTTATTCTCCGCGATGTTGAATTCTACTTTCAGTTTTTGAAGCTGTCTGTTTTTGAAAGGTGATTCGCGTTCCTTTCCTTTTTCGTTTACAGCCATCACAGCAACATTTTCAGCTTTAAGCTGGGAGGCAATGGCCACCTTGGTTGCCAGCTCTTCTTTTTTGGTAGATAAACTGTTGATGGAATCACTCAGTTTATTCTGGGTGGTTTTAAGGGAGCGGTTTTCTGTGAATAATTCTTTATTTACCGATTTGAGCTTGTCAATCTCTTCGTCTTTGAGCTTGAGCAACTCTTCGTAGCCTTCTACACGGTCTTTCAGCTCTTTTATGGATTTTGAGTTACGCTGGTTATTTCTCTTCAATTCGCGGTCCACTTCCGCTTTTGCTTTTTGTAGTTCTTCCACATTGCCGCCTAGCTTTTGAATCTCTACAATCTTCTGATCCAGTTCGGCCTGAATTTCGGTAAGGCGCTGCATGGTACTACCCAGTTCCTGCTCTACATTCACCTTTTGTTCGGTGATCTCAATCTTATCTCTATAGTCCAGGTATATTTTTACACTCTGCACGATAATGATGATGGCAAGCAGTGAAATGATAATGGCCGATTTGTTACCCGATTTTTTCTTTGGTTCTTCTGCTGGTGTAGCGCTCATATATGTTCAGTCTGTTCAAAAGGTAAAAATAAAGGATTGCAAGGGAAAATCAACTTTTCACAATGTCCAGACGAAGTGTTGCTTGTTGAGGTCGACATCAAAAAACAAGATACCGCAGCGAAACAGGTCGATGCTTCCGTAAATCAGGTCGTGCGATTTCAATTCGTTCCAGGCGTTCTCCATCTCTTTTGAATGGTGAATGTCATCAATAATAATAATGCCCTTCTCGCTCATGCGTTTGCTTAAAGCCGTAAAATACCTGAGCGTAGGTTCATAGCGGTGGTTGGCATCGATGAGGGCAAAATTGACTTTGGCCGGATTTTGTAAAAAATCGGGGAGTGTGGAGTCGATATTGCCTTCCACCAGTTTGATGTTGGAAGCATCTAACGATTCGAAATTGGTGAGGGCAATTCCGGCTATGGCTGGGCTTCCTTCAAAAGTGGTCACATGAGTTTTCGGATCAGCTGCAAGATAAAGTGTTGTAATCCCCAGCGAAGTTCCCAGTTCGATAACACTTTCGGCTTGCTGAAACTGAAGGATACGGTAGTACAATGAACAGTAGGCAGCAGGTGAGAGGCTGGTGGTGGCAATCCGGGAAAGTACTCTTTTTGATTTGGTAAAATGGGCAGAGCCCGATCCCAGATCAGTTACTTCCAGCTCTAATGGATTGCCTAATAGATGTGACCGTGTTTTTTCAATTTCACTAAATTTCTCGGGAGGAGATTTCTTTTTTACTACGTTGAGATAGAAATCAAAAAAGAAAGGAGAATGGATGGAGTGCTCATCGACCACATGAAGCCAGTGGCTGGCAGCCGCTTTAATTAAATGATAATGTGACATGGATGAAAGGAAGGATTAATTCATCCTCAGGGGAGCGACCATCGAAAACTCCGGAATGTTTACTTCAAAACGGGCACCATCTACCACGCGCTCCATCAGGTAGGTTCCCACCATTTTGCCAATGCCGGATTTAAGATTGCACCCGGAAATGTACTGATGGGTCTGGCCGGGTTCTAAAACCGGCTGCTGTCCTACTACTCCTTCGCCTTCCACCTCCCTGGGGGTAAAGGCGGCATCGTGGATGTGCCAGTGCCTGCGCAGAAGCTGAACCGTGAAATCGCTCTGATTTTCGATGGTAATACGATAAGTGAACACAAAATGGTACTGGCTGGGGCTCGAATACGAAGATTGGTATTCGGTCTCCACAGTTACTTTTACCCCTTGTGTGATTTCGGTTATCATCTGGATCAAAAATATCATTTTTTTCTATTTTACAACCAAATTGAAATCGATGTTCACCAAAATTTAATCTGGATGCCTGCTGATATAAAAATTGCTCCCTCCTGGAAGGAAAAACTGGAACCGGAGTTCGAAAAACCTTATTTTGAAAAACTCATTGACTTTGTAAAGCATGAATACAAGACCCAAACGGTCTATCCTCCCGGAAAAGAAATTTTTAAAGCTTTCGACAGTTGCCATTTCGACCAGGTGAAGGTGGTGATCATAGGGCAGGATCCCTATCATGGTGCGGGGCAGGCCAACGGGCTTTGCTTCTCGGTGCACGATGGCATTCGTATGCCGCCTTCCCTGGTAAATATCTTTAAGGAAATTCATAATGACTTGGGAAAGCCTATCCCGGCTTCGGGCGATTTGAGTCGCTGGGCAAAGCAGGGGGTATTATTACTTAATGCTACCTTAACCGTGAGAGCATCTTCGCCCGGCTCCCATCAAAACAAAGGATGGGAAGCGTTTACCGATGCTGTGATCCGGCACATTTCGGATGAGAAGAAGCATGTCGTGTTTATGTTATGGGGCGCCTATGCGCAGAAAAAAGGAGAGGTCATCGATCGTC
>Ga0307515_10002907_pt1 | contig 36386 bp, 12 predicted proteins | sample 17_EM_MG_FD_194513 | JGI IMG/M metagenome (GOLD analysis project Ga0307515, IMG submission 194513) | Populus trichocarpa ectomycorrhiza microbial communities from riparian zone in the Pacific Northwest, United States - 17_EM | ecosystem: Host-associated > Plants > Roots > Unclassified | place... | reverse complement strand
TACTTAAGCCACTCCTAATACTAGAGCGCCCTTAGCAGTATATCTTTATAGACTTTTATAAACTACCTAGGGACCGTAACGGATATAATATAGTTATAGTTATAGTTAACCGCTTTAGTAAACGCCTATTCTTAATTCCCTATTATAAGAATATTAATGCTAAAGAGGCAGCCCGGCTATATATCTATTATATTTACCAAATCTACGGACTACTAGATACTATTATGTCTAATTATAGGCTATAGTTTATATCGGCCTTTTAGAATAAGTTTACCTAGATTCTAGGCATTAAGCTAAAGCTTTTTATAGCTTATTACCCCAGATAGATAGTTAGACAGAGATTATAAATTAGTACCTAAACTAGAGGCTTAGGCCCTTTGTTAACTATTTCTAGGATAACTAGTCTAAACTACTACTCTTAATAGACTACGCGCAAGCAACCCTACCCCATAACTCTACAGGGTTTGCCCCAATTTAGCTAAAAATGGGATATTTACCCCGCATAAGCTTTAACTGGAAAAGGCTAGAAAAACCCTAAACTATATAAGAGAAGCTATCTTATGCTAAGGCCTAATAGTACGCCAAATAATTAGAAGAAGCTTAGACGGTAGCCCGCGAGAACCTAAAAAAAGCTTAGAGGTTAATAAAACAGTAGGCGAACAAATACCGCCAAGAGCCCGATTTTGCCCCTAGCGATATAGTATAGGTTATAATAAGGAATTGGAAGACCAAACGACCTAGCCGTAAGCTAGACTACTAGATGGTAGGACCGTATAAGGTTCTTAAAAAGATAGGCAACTCGTATAAGATAAAGCTCCCAGATTTAATTAGGGTTTATCCTATCTTTTTACTAGATAAGTTACGGAAAGCTATAAATAACCTATTGCCTAGACAAAAGAATAAGCCTTCCCTACTAGTTTAAGTAAACGGTGATAATAAATAGGAGGTTAATAAAATACTGGCCTATAAGATAGTATAGGGAACGCTAAAATACCGTGTCTAATAGAGGGGCTATAATTCTAACTTAACCTAGTACCCTGCGTAGAACTTTATAGGCTACCCCTAGAAGCTTAAAGAATTCTATAACTAATACCCTAATACGCCTAGACCCCCGAAGTACCTAGATAAATGGATGGAATGCTAGTATAATAAAGGCAATAAGTTACCAGAAGAATATAGGGATAAAAACGCCCTAAAGCCCTAATACAGCTGTCTACTAAATTCTGCTATATTCTGCCGTTTTCTGCCAGTACCGTAAAATTTCAGATATTAAGGAACTTTAACCACCAGTTAAAGTTACCTAATTAGTTAGATCCGTGCTAAGACTTTTAGCAGCTACTCTTTCTAGCCTAGTGCTTCTACTTAGCCTATAATCGCCTTTGTACTTAGTCTAGACGTACTTATATCCCCTTTATCTCCTTATCTTATATTTTATAATCCTACGTTTATAAGCCTAGTGCTACCCTATTTCTAACTAAGCCTAAGGGTAGGCTTTTCTTTTAAAGAGGGGGGTGATGTAACGGCGCTATTGCACGTTACCTGCCAAATTCTGCCATATTCTGCCAACCTGCGATTGGCCCGCCTAAAGCTAGCGCCTTGGCGGCTCCCCTATATATTTATTTACATCGGTCCTAGCAACCCCTTTTCCTTCTCTTTAGCTTAGTATCTTCGTAATATAGCATTCTATAAGCTTTGGTTTAGAGGCATTTATACGAGCCGTAACAAATATAGCTGTAGATTTAATACTTAAAACGCTTTATTTAAAGATATTAAAAAAGTAGTAGAAACGTTATTAACTGCGGTATTTTAGCTATATAGTTAACCTATATACATAGGCGTTTCTTCTAGGTAAAAAGGCGGACACTATACTGGAGGAGCTTAAGCTAGCTTATAGTAGGTATAACTTTAAGTTAATTACAAAGATCTAGAGGAAGTAGGGCGCTTTTAGACGTCTATATAATATTATACAGTATATTTAGATATTGCTATAGTGTTAGGAGGAGTTTCGGAGGATTATAGTAAGGGGGAAGTAGTTAGAATTTAATATACTTAAGGTAAGTATATAGGCTCTAGATAAGATTTAGTAATATTCACCACCTAGTAACGTTAAATTGCACAGGTTTAATTGGCTACGGCGTTAGATTTTATAATATCCGCCTTATAGTCGCAATATTCTCGCTCTACGGTTATAATATTTAACTTTTTACTAACTTTTCTACTAGCTTATTTAAAGTAATACAACATAATAGAATTTATATTTTAGCTCTATTATATAAGCTATTAATTATAGGCCCTATAAATAACGATTTTATAATAGCTATATACTAAAACGCGGCAAGGGTATTAAAAACGATCGACTTATTACCCACTACTAGTTTCTACTTAAAAAGCTCTCCTCTGTCCTTTAACTATTCTATAAGCTACTATATATAGCTAGGGCTATAAGTATATACTTTACCACTGGTTTACTACTATAGATTAGCTTCTTAACTATACCTATAACGCCTAGATTAACTTTTAAAAACTTTACGTTAAATATAGCGACTATAAAGAATACACCTATCTTAAGGCAGCGGCCTACGCGTTATAGAAGAAGTGTAAGGAGTACTATAAGCTTATAGATAATAGCGCTGTATACTATATTATATAGGTACTTTTACCAGATAAGAAATAGTAGTAGTTTTACTAAAGATTTAATTATAATAAGAATAAGATAAACTAGCTTAGTAGTAATCCTAAAGATCTAGAGGATTACGGAATTTAGGGCCTAATAGAGGACCTTTAGCTAAAGGAGTATAAGGGCAAGTATAGTACTCCTATAGTTATTAAGCTTCCACCGCTAATACCCTTTATATATAGTGAGACGTTTAGTGGCCTAGAAAGCTATAAGTAGATTAAATTAGTACCTCTTAATAGAACTAACGCCTACTAAACCTATATTAAAAGCGACCCTAAGGAAGCTGATGATCCTCTAGCTTACTAGAATAGCCTCTACCTCTCGCAGCCTAACCTTGCTTAATTCGCCCTTAATATACTAGCTATACCATTAATAAGCGCCAAATGTAAACGTGTATTTAGCTCCGCTAAGTACCTTATTACTAACCCCTAAAACCGCCTTAAAGCCGATATTATTAAAGCAAATAAGTACCTTAAGTCCTAGTTTGGGCGCCCTTAAGCAAAGGCCTTTATAAAAGGCGTAGATCTTAATATTAATAAGCAATATAAGGAAGAGGCTACTGCTAGGGCTGCTGCTAAAGGGAAGGCTTAAGTAGAAGATGATATAGTAGTAAATATACAGGAAGCGGATAAGCAGAAGGATAAGGAAAATAAAGATAGTAATAAGGATAGTAGTAAGGAAGATATAGAAGATAAGGAAGCTAAGAGCGACACTATTAAATATATACTTATTAACGACTAAGCTGCTTCTTAACACTATACTAAAACTAGTAATAGCTGCTAACGTTGCTTAAGCTATATAGGTCCCTAAACCGTTTTATAACTCTATTTAACTACTCCTTCCCTTAAACTCTTTTACTGTAACGGAACCTTATAGCAAGAACTACAGTAGGTCCTGTTATTGGGCTAGGTGTATAGGAAATACAAGTATAAAAGTCAACAGCGTAATAATAACTGGTGGAGTGGTTGCCTAACAGATTAACTCTAATTATATTCTAAAAATTACTATAAGGAAGGAACTATCTAGGTAAAGACTAAGGGTCCTTAAATATATAACCGTACTTTTATAAAATCCTTCTTATACGTAATATACGTCTTATATATAAGGTATATAAGTTCCTCCCATTCCTCTTATTTAATATATAGTATATTATATAACCTTAGTTACCATTCCTCATTACATAGTTCTATTAGCTCTATTTTAGACCGTGCTTAAATTAACTAACTAGCTTCTTTCGACTCTTCCCTAAGTAGTTATAATATTGTACTTAAAGCGTCCATAACACTATCTCCCTCCTCTTTATTTTTGTCCTTAAAGATTTAAAATATCTCTAAGTCGTTTACTAGAGGTATAATGTTTATCTAATTAATTTAGTTAATATTGTTACTTATTATACCTAAAGCAATTTCTTCTTTATACGCCTAACGTCCTGCTCGCACTATTGCTATAATATTATCTCTTAGTGAGATTATACCGTCTCTGTATTCTTATTGTTTAAAAAAGGGGTTAGTTTATATTGCGCTAGCGAACCCATCTTCGCGATAACCGTCCTCTTGCTTAGAGTGCACTAAAGCGAATATTTATTTGTCCTACGACGTTTGCTCCACCTCTAATGCTAAATATACGCGACCTATTACTCTTAATAGTCGTCTAGTTCCCTAATTGATTTATCTTAGGGTTTTATATTTAATCTACTGCTATATAGCTAGATAGTAAACTATCTTAAGCCCTTACTAAGTTAGAATGTTCTTATAATGCGGAACAGAAGGCCCTAAATATTTATATTACGGCGTCTACTCGGTTACTTTATCTTAAGAAGGTTTATAAAAAGGTTTATTTTAAGGAGTAGAAACTTATAGAATAGGGTCTATAGAAACTTAGTAATAAAAGAACGGATTTTTCTCTAATAGAGAAGGAAATAGGTCTAAGTAGTTCGGCAACTGTTCTTCTTAGGTCCCCCTTAGGTGACTTATTCTTTAGTAATCCTTCTTTATTAATACTACCTAACCTAATTTTTTCTAATACTCCTATACCTTTCTTATAGCATTCTTCAAATTCTCTAGTAGCTCCTAGGTAGTCTTATTATAGCCTATCTACTTAACCTTATACTATATTTTGTTGTTAATGTCCTTATAGCTAACAATCTTTAAAACTTGCTATTTATCTTCTTCTTATCCTCTATATATATCTGCTTTATAAACTAGTGGCTTAACATCTCTATATACTAGCTTTAGCATTACGATATACTGTATAGGGTAGATCTTTATTTTAGCTGGTAAGTTTAACTTAAACGTAACCGGTGAAATTCTCTATATAATTTTAAAAGGTCCTAGTTTAATATAGTCTAACTTCTTACCTAGTCGTTAACTCTTAAATTTTTTATATAGTAGCTATACTTTATCTCCCTCTTTAAGATCTAGTCCCTTAGATCTCTTAGTATTATAGTACTTTTTTATTTTTTCTTATACCTTCTTTGCTGATTCTATAAGGTCTATATAAAGATTTATTAGTGTCTTTATTCTTTCTTTAGCTATACTACTTATTTTCTTTACTTACTATAGTAATAATAATATTCTTAGCTCGTATCCGTAATTTACCTTAAATAGTAATATGCTTATTCCTTCTTAAGGTGTTATATTATATATAAACTATATAACTAGTAATAGCGATACCTAATTATTCTGTGTATAATTAATATAGTGCCTTAGATACTGTTCTAATATCTAGTTTAATCTTTCCGTTTACCCGTTTATCTATAGATAATATATAGTAGAAGTTACTACTCTAACTCCTTATTCCGCTAAGAATACCTCTTAAAATGCTGCTATAAATCTTAAATCTCTATCTAATATAATCTTACTTAGTGCTCCATGTTTTACGAATACTTCTTTAATATAAATTCTAGCGATATCTTCCGCTAAGATTTCTTCTATACATACTATAAAGTATCCCTACTTTATAAGCTTATCTACTATTACTAAGATCGCGTTATAATTCTATTTAGTAATAGGGTCTCTTAACTTTAGTAACTTAACGATAAAGTCCTATAATATAACCTCCTATGGTCTCTCTAGTGTTTTAATAGGTTATAGCCCTCTATATAGCTTATGCCTTACTAGTTTATTCCTTTAGCAATCTAGATATTCTTTTATAACCTTCCTAGCTATTTTCTAGATTCTATTAATAATATATTCCTCTTAAAGTCTTAATACTAAGCTCGTGGCTCTATTATATCCTTAAGTTAATCCCTTATAGAATTCCTCTATAAATTGCTCTGCTATGCTTCTTAGGATATATATTACTTCTTAATTTTTGTATATATCCACCTGTAGATCTTCTAGTTATGCCTCTAGAATTCTTTATACCTAAAAGCTTCCTAGTAACTCGTAAATTCCCTTTAGTTTTTCCTAAGTTGCTATAATCTTTAGATGATTATATCTGATTAGTCCGTCTATATCTTTTCGCAGTAAAGCCCCTAATGGCTTTTCTTTGTTTTATAGTTTGGCCTTCCGACTTAAAGTATCTGCTTATGTGTTATCTGTGCCCTTAGTATACTAAATCTTAAAATAGTATTCTATAAGTATCTCTGCCTATCTAACCTATTTTTAGTTAAGTTCCTTTATTATTAGGAATCCTATTAGGTTCTTATAATCCGTCTTAACTATAAATAGTTTCTCTATACCTTATAAGAATGCTCTCTATTTCTTTAGTGCTGTAACTATACCTAGCAACTCCTTATTATAGATGTTATAGTTTAACTCTAGTAGTATTATCCTTTAACTATAGTATGCCACTAGGTGCCATCTATTTTAATATTTCTATATAAAGCACGCCCCTAGTATATAGTCTAATGTATCTATTTCTATAACCGTCTCTAGTCCTAGTTAATAGATCTTAAGAACTAGCTCCTAGGTAAACAATTCCTTAATTTTCTTAAACAGTTCTTACTACTCCTTCCCCTATGCCCACGGTTCTTCTTTCTTTGTTAGTTGCGTAAGTAGCTTAATATCCTTTAACCACTATGCTATAAACCTTCTACAGTAATTATAAAACCCTAGAAACGATCTTAATTACGTAACGTTCTCTAGTTCTTGCTAATTTACTATAGCCTTAATCTTCTTTAGATCTATACTAAGTTGGCCTAGTTTAATAATAAATCTAACAAAATTGGTCTTCCTAGTAAAGAACTCGCATTTCTTAATTGCTACTAGCATCTATTCTTTTTGTAGTCTCTTTAAAACCCATTTAACGTGTTCCCCGTATTCTTCCTCACTTATTAAGTAGATAATAATATTATTAAGATATACTATAACAAATTCATCTAAGTATTCTCCTAATATATTGTTAATACGCTTCTAGAACGTTGCTAGTGCGTTTATAAGCCCAAATTACATAACTAATAGTTTATACAGTCCTTCCTTTAACCTAAAGGCTGCCTTTTATTTATTACCTTCCTTAATCTGGATCTAATAGTACACCTATCTTAGATCTATCTTTATAAAGATTTGCGCATTACCTATCCTATTTTAGATTTTGCTAATTAAGGGTAAAGGATACCTATCCTTTCTGGTAATGCTGTTTAACTATCTATAGTTAATGTATAGCCTTAGCTTGCTATTTTTCTTTAGTATAAATAGTACTAGATATTCTACTAATGACTATAATAGTCTAATATATCCCTTTTATAAGTTTTCTTAGATAAACTCTTTTAATACTCTACCTTCTTCTTTAGTAAGCTTATAGATTAGAAAAAACCTTAGACTTATTCCTAGTTCTAATTCTATTTTATAGTCCTATACTACATACTTTAACAGCCTTTTACTTTTAGGTGACTATAGTTTCTTACTATACTTATAGTATCTCTTTGGTACATAACTTAAGCCTCGCTTAGTCTCCTTATATATTACTCCGACTTAGTACTATACCAACTTAGCTTATTGTTGTATTTTACGGCGTTAAGTATCCCTAATATTGACCTAACCTATAATCTAATCGATCTTTAGATTATATTCCTATAACTAAGGCATCCCTAATACTGCCTTATCCCGTCCCAATAGTAGGATATTAAAAGATATCTCAATTCGTCTTCCTTTAATGGTTAACTAAATAGGTCCTATTTTAAGATTAATAATCCCTCCTCTATAGGCTATCGGATCTCCTAAAATTGTAACTAATAGGTAAAATTGCTCCTTCTGTCTGTAAGGCAATCCTATTCTTTTAACTGCTGCTAGCGAGATATAGTTTCTTATTGCTCTACTATCTATTAGCGCCTTAAACTGCTAATCTTACTACTTTACTTATAAATTTAGGTGTTATCCTTAAATTCCTTTAAGGGTCTAAGGCTCTATTACTGGCTCCCTCTAGTCCTATAGGCCTCTACTTTTCCCAACTATTAGCTACTTAATCTTTATATACTTAGCTTACTCTTTAGCTAATACCTAGTTTGCTTTTTATCTTTAATATACTATAAATACGTATTCTCTAGGCATTCCCACTACTATTATCCGTCTAAGCATTCTTCTATAAGGAATCTTCCTAGTTAAAGTATTAAGTTACCTAACTCCTAAACTTCTGCTAGATGCCAGCTATATATATACTTAGCATTCCTATATTACTGCTTATCTATTATCTAATATATCCTTATAGGGTATTTCCAATTCTTTTCCTTTAGGTTCTTATACATCTTATATATATTATCCACGCATATAATCCCTAATAGCATATAGTATACTAGGTGCTTTGGGTTAACTCTTAGCTTATCTTTATCCTTAAGTTTAAACCTTTATTATACTAATCTAAACGTTATAACTTTATTCATGGGTACTAAGATGCGCCTTTCGCTTCTCTAGTCCTCCGATCGTTCCTCTAGATCCTTTAACATTATAATTAAGGCTCCTTTAATATAATTTATGGCCTTTTCCGTAATTAGGTGGTCTTAAATAACTTTTTCGTCTAACTATATATAGAAATCTTCCCACTTATTATTATGCCTCTACCTATACTACTTTTAGTATAGCTGCTAAAGTGTATATAGCTTGTCCATAAGGAAGTATCTTCTTATTACTATATTATAATAGCCCTTTATATATCATTCCTTAAACCTAGTTAAAATCCCTAGATCCTCTTTGTTCTCCAATTTAGTAAGCTACTTAGCTCTTAATATGCCTACCCTAGGCCTATTAGTAATCCTTCGTACTAGTACTCTATCCCTTATACATCCTAATATACTAAATCTCTTATCTAGTTTCTGTTCTTACCATACAATAATTCTTTACCTAAACTCTTTTATAGTTTCTTTAGGTTTGCGTCTTACGCTCTAATCCTTAAAGTTCTCTTACTTCTTAATCTTAATATTAACTTTTTAATCTTTAGTCCGAACACTGTATTCTATTAATAAGTCTTTTAGGTCTATATATCTGTCTCCTAGTCTAGTTACTATTTATATTGCAGATTCTCCGATCTATAAAGAAGCTCCTTACTTCTTATCTATAGGTGTCCTAATTTATTCTCTAAATTCTTAATCCCTTGGATTCCTTAATTCTAAGCTTGCTTCTAACTTAAGCTTAGCTCCAGCCTTAGTCTAACTAGGCTTACTTAGTGTTTTTATCTTATCTTAAGAGTTTTAAATCTCACTTATTTTATTTTAAGAGTCTTATACCTGTAGGAAACTTCGTCCTAAGCTTATTTATATGTCTTTAAACTAAGCTATCGCTCTACTCTATTAGTTTTTGTCTATTATAGGTCTTTAAGCTTACCTTATCTTATTTTAAAAATCTTAGTCGTCTCTTATCTTATCTTAAAAGTCTTAAGCCTTTAGCCTTTTGCCTTTATTAAGTGCTAAAGTAGTTCACTGTCCTACTTCTCTTGCGTCTTATAAAGCGATAAATATTATATCTAGTGGGGTCTTAATCCCAACTAATGTTCCTTATTTTATAGTGGAATTATCCTCTACCTCTAGTATAATATCTTTAATGGCTATATATTCCTAGTAAACCACTTCTATTGCCTTATTGTTATAAAATATTTCGCCTATATTAAATTTATTATCCTTAATATCCAATCTACGAACTAGTTTATTGGTCCCTTTGCACTCCGCTAAGTATAGCTCCTACGGCCAATAGCTTACGCTATACTTAGCGTCTTTATAAATTTGGCATATATTATTATAACAAAACGCGAAACTTCTAATTAAACATTCTTTTGTTCCTTATAGTATATTATTATCCCTCTATACGTGTATGTCGTCTACTAGTCTTATACCCTTTACTACATAGTAACTCTGCCCACTTTTATAGTCTCTAACGTAATAACCTTGTTTCCCATAATTTATATAAGCTCCCTCTTTAAACCATTTTTCTTGCTATAGAGTCCGCCTAAACGTCTTCTGCTGCTAAGATCCCTAGTTTAGCCTTTACTCTTTAGTCCTATAATTATTAGATCCTTAACCTCTAGGTTTTTATAGTTTTCTGCTCTATCTCTTATAGGCTTCTTTAGTACTACTTAGGTCCATTAGCTCTGCGCTATACTATAGTTTCTAACTTAGCTTAGGTTATTGCGTGCTCTACGCCTTATACAACTATAGAACTTTATCCTAACCTTACTTAGTCTATTCCCTTTAGTAGATCTAATTATTAATCTTAATTACCTAATTTATTAGTTCCCTTAGGGTGTCCGTATCTTCTATTAGAATAATTATATTCTAGACTTTAGCCTTAAGTCCTTGTTTGTACTATGCTATAAGCGCCTTATTATTCCACTCTACTTATATTGCTAACGTCTAGAACTACGTTGTATACTTAATTGCTAAGGTTTACTATATAATATCTTAGAGTTTTCTTTCCGCTGTGGTCGTCGCCTCTAGGTTTCTAAATATTTATATAAGTCGTTCTACGAATCCATTCTAGCTTAAGAACATAAACTATACCTCTTAGTTTATAGTTGTTATTCCGTTTACTTAGATTTCTATAAGGTAAGGCTTAAACTATTTAAGTGCCCTTCCTATTAAGAATAATCCTACGTACGCTATTTGATCTATAGGTGTTGCCAGCTTAGCTCCCTTTTGCGCTACCTTAAAGTGTATCTACGTAAGGAATCCTTTGAGCTTTGATCTCTCTCTTAAGTATTTTTTAATTAATGGTAACTTAACCTTTACTGCGCCTATCCCGTTAATTCTATTTTCCAATGTTATATTGTTTTCTATTAGCTAGTTAACTATCTCTTGTAGTTACCCAACCGTTATAGGTTGCTGTGAGTTAGTGTCTGCTATACTAGTGTCGTTACCTAATCCCAATATAGTTGCCGCTGTTGATGGCGTTATAGTGGCTGCTTTTAGTGGCATGTTGTTTGACTTCTGTATTAATACCGTAACTAGGTAGTGATTGTGTAATAAAATCTTATAGTAAGAACTACGGTGGGTTCTATTATTAGGCTAGGTATATAGGAAATACAAGTATAAAAGTCAACAGCGTAATAATAACTGGTAGAGTGGTTGCCTAATAGATTAACTCTAATTATATTTTGAGAATTACTATAAGAAAGGAACTATCTAGGTAGGGACTAAGGGTCCTTAAATATATAACTATACTCCTATAAAATCCTTCTTGTATATAATATACGTCTTATATATAAGGTACGTAAGTTCCTCCCATTCCTCTTGTTTAATACGTAGTATATTATATAACTTTAGTTACTATTTCTTGTTACATAGTTTTATCGGCTCTATCCTAGACCGTGCTTGAATTAACTAACTAGCTTCTTCCGACTCTTCCCTAAGTAGTTGTAATATTGTACTTAAAGCGTCCGTAATATCTACTACTTTATATACTATATTATACTTAAATATATACTATTTTATTTGGTTTATCTAGTTAAACTAGTTCTAGAACCAGTTTGGAGCTTTGATTTGATTTTTGGATTGGTTTTAAAGTAAATTCTAGAACCGGTCCAGACCGGTTATATCACTGCAGTAAATCACACCCCGTGTTGAGTATTGGATAGAGAATCCCCTCTGCTAGTTTTTGGTGAACAATTGCATTATAAATGTGACTCGCAGTAGGGGATCGCCCCACCTTACAATCGCGGCATGAGAGCAATAGGCTCCAATGTTATATCTTTAATGAAATAACAGCTAATAATGACTCGAAAGGGTCACGGTTAAGCGTATCGGCCAGAACATTATAGCTGAGAAGCTTCATATTTGTTGACGGAAATGGTATATTTAGGTTCCCTGGAAATTTTCCAACTTCCTTTGGTCTTTCTTTCGGTCTAACTTTCCCCTCCTTTGCTCTCTAGGGCAGTGTGGTTTTGGATGATGCAAATAAGCGAGCATAAAATATCCTTATCTAATAGAAAATGTATAAAATATCGCAATTGATAAGGATAAAAGTGTCCATGTAGAGTTTTCTACCCCAACTAGATAGAATAGGACTCTACGGTTCTAGCAGAATTTAGCAGAATTTAGTAGATTTGGCAGAATTTGGCAGATATTACGGATATTGCAGATATTATATAGATATTGCGGATATTGTAATAGGAACATATAAGGTGTTATGGGGTCCTTATCTACCTCTCCCCTAGCTATATAATAGCTAAATACTTAAAGAAAAATACCCTATCTCTCTTGTAATTCTTCTCTGATGCCAATTCTTTAAATACTCTGTTTTCTTAAGAGTTTTGGAATCTATCTATATTTTATCCTATAATACCATACAATGTCCTCTTAAAAAGACACTTTCTAAGTTATCGCTTATTACTAAAATTAAGAGAATTTTAATTGCTATAAGTAAGAGCCGTAGCTAGCGCTTTTATTGCTATTCTTAAGACTACTACTAAAGCGTAGTTATTAAATTTTTATATAGTGTCTTAGAGATAAAGTCTTTATACTTATCCTAACTTTTTAGTTAAAATATTATACTATTAAAATCCTCGGCAATTTTATTAAATTTATTAAGGTCTTAAGCTAAAGCTAGATTTTTATATAATAATATACTTCTAGGTGTAGAACTTCTATTCTAATATCTCTCCTAAAGCTCTTTAACGCTATTAAGTATAGGCTTATATTACTCCTTTTTTTAAACCTACTTAATATATCTTATATAATGGGCTAGGTAAAGAATAAGTGTAGTAATATAAAGGGGCGAGTTATCTATTTTATGATAATACTTATTAAAGGTATTTTAGGCATTTTTAATGCGTTTAGAGAACTCCTTATTAGATATATACTCTTTTTATTATATAATATTAGCTAAATTAAGAAATAGAGAAGGGAGATAAACTAACCTAGGATTTATTAAGGTATTTAATTATAATATCTATTATAAAGAGTATATTCTTAAGCGTTGCTTTATATCCTTAGTATTTTAGGGTTACCTAGTAGATTTTTTAAAGAATTTTTTATTATATAAAGAGCCTCCTAGCCCTTTAGACTAAGATAGTCCTTTTTAAGTATATTAAGGGCAGACTTTTTCTAAATTAATACGCTAAGTATAAGATACTAGCTATTCTATCTTATACAATTATTAAGTAGAATACTTCTCCCTATAAGACTTTTAAACTCCCTTATATAACTAGCTAAGCTATAGGTATATATAGCAATATTATAAAGCTTTCTAAGTATACCAGGTTTCTAAAATATATTACTCTTCTTTTACTTCTCTTTTAGATCTAACTCTTTTCCTTTTACCTTATTTTCTTTATATAACTTAATATTATTAAGACTAATTAAGTTTTTAAAAAGGAAAGCCTATATAGTAAGGTTTAAAATATAACCTTATAGCGGATATGTTAGTAGATAGGATTTTATTTCATTTTCTCTTTCTAGAGAAGCTAGTTGCTGTGAGGTGATAAGCTCCGCACTACTCAGCTACACAAACCAAAAGGTAAGCGAGTGACTGGCTTGATGCCAGGCACGGCTGTGCGGAACAATATATATAGGCGAGGTGACGAATCACCTAATAGTTGCTTATTATATAATAGAGCTTATTATTTATAGTATAGTTATTAAATATAACAGCACCTAGCTTTTGCGTAATTCTATAGTCCTTAAGCACTAAAAGGAGAGTATTTTATTACTTATTTCTGCTATAAGAGGCTACTATATAAAGGCTAAGGAGAGCGTTTATGAGCTTTTTCTAGCTATTAATAAAATAGCCACAAATTATAAGGAGAAGGTAAATATTTAAAAAGGTCTAGATATTAATAAAGAGATAAATACTTATTAGTATAGACTGCAGCCTTTTTTATATAATATCCTTTTATAATAGCTATAAGTTATAAATATTTTTACTAACTACTAAATAGGCTATAGTTATATGGCCGTCTACTTTAGGATTAATTAACTGTGAAAGGATATAGAACTTTAGCTACTTAACTATCCGAAATAGTAAGTTTTATATAATAATTAATATAATAAGGGCCTTACTAATAACCTTCTTTTTTAGTACCGCTTAAAGTACTTCTAAATCTAGCTCTTTTATCTTACTTTAAGACGACGCTTTAAGGTAAAGGTTTTTTAATTAATTCCGTATTACTTCTTTCGTATAACTAGTTTTAGGCTTAAGTATAATACTATGCTTTAACGCCAAGTAGTTTTAGAGGTTGGAAGTTAACTATATAGTATATAACTCTGTACAGTATTTATAATAGAATAAAAAATAGGCTTTTTTATTCTATATGGGCTTATTACTACCTAGTAGACGGGTATACTCCTATATTAAAAGAGCCAAGCAACCTCTTATATTTTTTAATTTAGAGGTATTAATAGAGTTAAGAGCTTCTAATTTTACTTCTAAAGCTATATTTATATAATAATAAAGAAGAAGAAGGCGACTGAAATTTTATTTGGTGTATGCCAAGACTTATCGCGATAAGGTTTATCCAAAACCACACTGTGGACAGCTCGGCGGTGAATAAAGAAGGCGAATAGAGATAATTGGGAAGAATTAGAGCCTGCTAAGGTTTTAGGACAGCCCATGTCACGTGAGGGGTAAAGGAAATGCAGGTGGTCGCCATGTCATGGCAGTGGGCGGAGAAGCTTCCGCAAAACCTGTCATGGATATTTCAGCCCTGCGCTGCGCGAGAACGACTATTAACAGTGGCACCACCCAGAATTAACAAAGGCTTGAATACAGAGCAATAGAGTTAGGTAATCACACTGATCCGAGCAACATGTAGACACTTATATCTAGCAAAGCAACCTCAACCATTCCGTAGCAGCTGTCGCCCTGCGAAAAGTCTCTTCCAGCTCCTTGTACCGTATTCGGACTACATTTGATACAGATACAGACTCTCTGACATCCAGTCTGCCCGGTAGCTTTTGGGCAAAGGGCATAAGACTCTGAACGTTCTCGGTCTGGCACTGCTGGCGACTCACCTTTGGTTATCGTACAGGTTGTTCCACGAACGAGCATAATTTATCCAGGGCAGGACGAAGCGTTTTCCCTAGTTTGTGTACGTATAGAACACTTTGTTGCTGGTAGTAGTGCTGGCGCAGGTCGTTTTGAGAGGATCTACTGGCGGTCTCGGTGAAGATAAGGTAGATCGGGTCTTAGCCTCAGCCATCTCACTCTGCGGTGGTGGTGGCGATAGATACTCGTGGGTTCGCGGGCACTGAGGCACTTCCCAAGAAGAGGACCGGTTACTTTGTGAGCACCTCCGGTAGCAAGGCTAGGGCCCTAATTGGCTCGGGAAGTAGAAGCGCGCCGGCATAGAGCAGAGACGGCATTGTCTAAGTGCGATGGTGAAAGCTGTGGGCAAAACGTCTTTCGCGTACAGTGCATGACCTGCATCCGGAGGTCTTCCCGCAGCATCAAATCAGGCGGGTGATGGGACCATGGAGACCTGTCCGACTCCCCTAACCTGCACTGACGCTCAACAACCGTTCAATTTTCTTTTGCCTCACGCCCTCGTCGCGCGCTTCTTTGCTGCATCCTCCAGGAAGCCCAACCGTGTGCGCCACCACCGACAACGCTGCTGCACTGCTACGATATCGAGCTCCTAGGCTGCATCGAGAGTCCTTGCGTCGCCGCAGATGCGGCTGCTCTTTACTTCATTCTTTCCTCTGCTCACAATTCCTAGTTGAGTTTTTGCCTGTGAGCTTTTTTTTCGCTTCCACCCAGTCAAATCTCTTCCCTCGTTGTGCTCATGAGACCATTGCTGGACCGCCGAGCATACCACCATGGCTAGTAGCTTCGACTCGTCTGGTATAGGGCGAGGTTCTGCCTCGAGCCCTCCCGATAACAACCAGCGACGAGAGCGTGCAGCAATCGCTGCGCAGGCCTGTGAGATGTGCCGTTCAAGGAAATCTAAGTGTGACGAGCAGCGTCCAAAGTGTGGGTTATGTCAGCGCCTCAACGTTGAATGCAAGTACAGAGAGCCCCAGCCCACCAAGTAAGTTGGGAATGCTCGCCAGTTTTTCCAGAATCGGTTTGAAGGGTGCGGTACTTAAGGGAGACTTGGCTGACCGTCTTGCTAGGAAGGACAAGACCATGGTATTTATTCTCGATAGCATCAGCAGACTAGAGAATAAGATAGATATCATCGGAAGATCTGTCAATCCTGGTAGTGTAGCGTTCGAAACGCAACCTACGCTGTCTCCTACCAGCCAGCCGTCTTCCTCGACCAGTAAGGTTGTAGTGCCATCTCCGACAGATGTCCTACGAGGCTTGGACACTGGGCAGGCCTTGTTAGAGCCGTCCGGAGTCTACACACATCTCACAACGCCTCACAAGGTTCTCCTGTGGCCCGCAATATCCATGCATATGTCCACACTCAACATCAATGGTCTTGATGATCTCCGTTATATTCTGGAGGCAGGAACCCCATGGATGCTGCGCCATGAATTAGACAAACATCCCGAAGTGCTTCCTTGTGATAGCTTTCTTGAAAGTAAGCCAGCCTTGAGCATGGGATATAGCGATACCACGAAGAGAGTCTTGTTTACGGAGCTAACCGCAGAGGTGATGAGCAAGTATTCACATGCTTACTTCTCAACCTTCAACGGCCTCTTTCCAATCTTGGATAAAGAAGAGTTTGTGTCAGATGTTCTTCAGGTGGTAGCTCGGAACGGTTTCGGTGATGGTGATTTTCCTTCCATAATTGCCCTGCTCGTTTTCGCGTTAGGAAGTGTTGCTGAAGAGGGAACTTTTGGTCATCCCTTAATGCCTCAGAGTGGAATCCGTGGGGGAACCGCAGCAAGACCCCCAGGACTCCAGCTATTCAACGAAGCAAGGCGGCGGTTGGGGTTCATCATGACACAATGCAATGTGGAGAACATCCAGTGTCTTTTATTGGCCTCGTCAGTCTCCGTTCAAAGATCTCCTTGGATAAGCGTTTTTTGATTGATATCAATATCCAGCATTTACTATGAGGCATGCGCGCGACATCCGGTGACAAGCCTCCTCCATCTTCCATCGCCACTGCTGACTGTTGACTTTAGGATTTTTGGCGCTGTACTGTCAACGCAGCCACAGCTTGTCAAGTCCTTCTCCGATGGTTTGTTCTTGCCGCAAGTCCATCTTATACAGCTAATTTCTGGGGATAGTGAAGCCATAGAGTGGAATAGTCGAAAAGGAAATGCGATCAAAAGAGTATACTGGACATGTAACACGATCGAAAAGTACTCACCTCATCTTCCTACTATGAATAAACTCTAAAGCCACACGATTGACTCAATCACAGCTGGTACCACATCGATCTAGATCTCCCACGCACCGGAATATGTGATCACGAAGACGCAGTACCCCTACCCAGCGACAACTCCCTTACGATTGGTGCGGAGAATCAGCACAATCTAATGCATTTCTCGGCAATGATATCGCTCCGAAGATTGATTACCCGCATACATTCGGCAATCTTTGAAGGTGGGTAGGAGTTCGTTGCCGTTCGGGAGCGTTTCTAAAAACCCATCTTACCACGATATCTATATTAAGTTTTCTTTTTCGCGTACCTTGCCACGGAGTATACTCCGCAGTTACCGAGTTCGGTGATCGTACGGAATATACGCCGAACATTTATACTGATTTGTTCTCAGCTACTAACAATACGGCTGAATCCTCAGATGAACATGGCGGCCCTCCCACAACAGTAATCAACGAACTTGCGAGACAACTTGAGTCTTGGCGTGCTCTCCTCCCGGCTGCGCTGCAGTGGAGCGACGCTGACAGGTTCGCGTACCCGAGTGCAAACAGTCTATATACCCGTCGTCCGTCCATGCCCCTATTCACCGTAACCAAAGAGTCAATGCGAAACGAGCAGTCCTTCAGCGCCATCTTGGATATTCTCACAGCGCAGCTTCGCTCGAGATACTACTATGCCCGCTTCATGATCTACAGACCCTTCATATTCAAGGCCCTGCACTACTCAGAGCTCATGTCACCTGAGGATCGACAACTCGCCGGCCGCTGTCTGCAGAGCGCACTGCTATGGCCAATCGCAATGTCTACTTGCAAAGACCGCAAGAGGCTGGTTCCTGTTCTCTTCGCCTGGACACAAAACTTTCTCGGTGTGTTGCTGATATTGCGGATGATCACTGTCAATGATTGTATGGGCCAGATTGCTCGAGATTATCTTGATGCCAATGAGATCAAAGATACTGTGCTATTGTTGCTCAACTGGATGAGGGATATGAAGCAGGTCGATGGCATCGCAGAGTGGAGCTGGAATATCTTGGCAGCCATGTACAATGAAGTCCCTGGCGTTATGGAATGAAAAAGTGGACAAGCATCAAGTCTGGATAATTTTTTCTGAGCAAAACGATTGAAAGCGGCTCAAGAAAAGAGACGGAGTCTATTAATGCTTACCGACCGATCATATCTGACAAGTTTGACTGGTAAATGGATAGATGGCGAAAAGAAAGCATGAGCGAGCCTTGGATACGAGTTTTACAGGATGCTATATATTTCGACTTCGAAAAAATTGACCAAGAGCGGCTAATTTATTGGTTTCAACCGATTCTAGCCCCTTTCATTGTCTCTTTCTTCTTAATTCACCACGGCTTAGACGATCGATTGTATCGATAACGACGCATAGGACATCACGGCATATAATTGACGGTAAACCAGAGCATCACGGCTTATCGACGACGGCATTTCGGCATTACGTGGTCTGTTGTGATACCAAAGACGCTTTTTTTATTGCATTTGTGGCGAACGAAGGATGCGCAGTTCATGGGTTTGCTTAATAACATTGTTTAATTTAGGGGTGGTAATGAGGAGTGCCACCGTGGCCAACTCTGAGAAGCTCTGCGAAAGGTGGAGGTGCAGCTGTATGCAGCTGGGCTAAGTTGTACGTCACCTTAGAATTAAATATTGCTAAACCTGCCGTGTTATTTGCTTCTTTTCATGTGAATCATAGTGTAGTAGTTTGTCTGGGTGTTGTAACCTGAACCAAGATATGGAATGGCGAAGCGAAGAGTATATTAACGCATTTAAGGGCTATGTAGTCACAGACGTACAGCATGTTTTGTGGGTTACCTTAAATCGGACAGGATCCGGGCAGTAACTCTTGGCAGTAACTTTACTGCCCGAATCTTCTGCCAAGTTTCATTCTGCCGGTGCAAACTTAGTGGCTTAGAGCTTATTTTTTAGACTCGTAGCTTAATTTAGCAGGGTCTACCCCTAGAGATACCTCTACGCCTCTACACCCTCCTGTCAATTCCGGTTGTTAGCGCAGCCATATCTACACGGCCTTACTTTCCCTCAAACAGCAAAAATATCAAAACTTCCCCTACAAAAAGGCCGTGCAGACGTGGCTGCGCTAACAACCGGAATTGATAGGAGGGTGTACACCTCTCCCTACGCCTCTACGCTTCCGCGCCTCTACGCCTCTACGCCTTTATATCTCCGCGTCTTTACGTCTTTATATCTGCGTCTGTCTTTACACCTCTCTACCTAACCCCCCATAAGACGCGTAAGAAACGCATAAGGAGACGCAAGGAGACACGGGTAGAGATACGGGTAGAGGCACGGGTAGAGACACGGGTAGAGACACGGGTAGAGCCATGAGTAGAGCCATGAGTAGAGCCACGAGTAGAGCCACGAGTGGAGGGAGGAGCAGAGGGAGGATCAAAGAGAGAAGCAAAGAGAGAAGTAAAGGGGGCAGTCTAGATAGGAAAGTGGGTCGGTAGGGGTGGCTCTACTCGTGGCTCTACTCGCGGCTCTGCTCGTGGCTCTGCTCGTGGCTCTGCTCGCGGCCCTACCCGTGGCTCTGCTCGTCCTCTACTTGTGTCTCTGCTTGTGGCTCTGCTCGTGGCTCTACTGCCCGTGTCTCGCCCGTGCCTCTCTTATATAAAAAGGGAGACGCATAGAGAGAGACGCGTAGAGAGAGACGCGTAGAGAGAGAGAGACGCGTAGGGGAAAACGCGTAAAGCACAAGAAAGAGTAAAAATAGATGATAAAAGTACGTGCACCTTCGTTTAGTCATGCGGCAGCTTGCGGGGTATGCAGGGGGGAGTATTGGTAAACATTGCATTGTATGGCTTTTACTAGTAAAATAGGTGCCCGAGTAGTGCCTTGGCTACCCTTACCGCCTGCTAGGCCGCCGCTGATCAAAAGATTCGGGCAGTAAAGTTACTGCCAGGAGTTACTTCCCGGATCCTGTCCGAGCCTTTTCTTTTTTTTAGTTAGAAAGAGCGATCCTAATAACGAATAAAAGCGCTTAAATTAAGCGTAGAAGAGGTTAATATAATAATTAACAAGATATATAAGAGCTAAGAATTAGATAATATAGAAGCTAAAAGCCTAATTAAGCCCGAGCTCGTTACTACTTTGTTTAAGTTTAATAACGTGATCTGCGGGGAAGCTGCCCATGCGGGCATCCTGCCCACCTACCCCACTACCGAGGGCAAATAATGCGAATTACTCAACCACAAATAATTGTATTTAGTGTAGCTATCTACTAGCTAGTTGCCTGCCGTCTAGAGCACGTACGTGCTGTATGTTCTGTTGATTTGCACATACTGCACTTGCGTAGGGCTCGCTGCGGTCGCTCTGCTGCTGCCGCTGCTACCCCTCCTGCTGCACCTTGCTGAGCAGCTTGTGCACGAGAGGCCCCTTCTGCTCCTGATAGAACACCTCCTCTAGCTATATACGTGCGCTTCTTTACCCTCTTCCTTTTCTGGCGGTGGTTTTCTATATATAGCCTCTCATTTTCAACTGCAAGTAGTATAGCGCTTGACATCGCTATTTTACACCCCTTAATAAGCTGGCTAAGAGCTTGCTCTGTCGGACTTAGTGGGCTATACGTACGCCGCTTAAGACAGCGCCTTATTAGGGCTGTTTGCTGTTATAATTTAGTAATATTGTGAGGTGTTTCAGCTGTCTAGGATACGTTTAATGGTGGACGAGGTGGTAGTGTCTGATATTCAGCATGTAGCTGCGACAGTACGCGATTGGGGCTGTATGGAATAAGACCAGTAGCTGCAAATCCTGCCTGTATATTGTTTTGATGCAGCGCTATTTATCTAGCCTGCCTATACAGCAGCAAGAATTTGTGTTTATCTATATGATTAACACCGTGACCCATAAGCTGTTTAACAAGGTGTCCATAGGCCTACTTTAGCGGCGAGAAACAGCCTATATCAAGAGGCTGCAGTATATGCGACGAATGCGCTGGCATATAGATAGCAATAATCTGACGATCTAAGCAGAACTGATCGAATTCGGCGTTAATATAGCTGCCGTGGCCGTCCAGTATAAGCAGCCGATGCGTGCTAATGGTGCGATTTTTTGTATACTTATGGAATAGATTTAGCCAGGTAAGGCCAATCTTATTTGTTGTCTAGCCATTCTCACTAACACTAATTAACTAGTCGTGTGGAATAATATTATTCTCGTACCAAGCAGCTTAATATATTACTGCTTTAAAGATAACTAGCGGTGGAATAGCACCCCCTAATGCATTAATACACTTAATGATTGTAACCCATTCTTAATTGCCTGGCTGTACTGTTCTAGGCCGGCCAGCCCTATTAGTTCCAGTAATAACCCTTATAGTTGTAATAACGCCCATTTAGAAGCCAGTCTTATTAAAATTCTAAGTATCTTCGTTAAGAATACTATATTGTATCTTTATATCTTAAACGCGCTTAAACTAGCCCCGAATAAGCACAGGATCCTTATATTTAGCACGCTGGTAGTCGTATTTGCGATTCCATTTAGATTATAGGTCGTTGTAGCGCTTAATAAAGTTGTATACCCATCGCTTACCAACTAGTCGTGAGCTAGGGTGCTAGGTAGCTAGCAGGCTAGCCATCTGCCGTACGGTTGCGATTCGTGGTGACATACCGCGTTAATCCATTAATAGAATCCACTACTTAAGGCTCTCTTCTTGTGCTAGTGTAAGACGGTGATTTGGTGCAATAGAATCGCGTTTTGGTTTAATGCCCTTAACGCGTAGCCGGGCAGTGCTCCGGGGCACATTGTACGTAGTAGTAGCGGCTCTAAAACTTTAAAAATTGCCTTGCTTATAGGCTTGAATAGCTAGATTAATTCTGCCCTCTTTGAAAAGGGCTTCTTGTTGTTGTGGCGTAGGCATTGAGGTGGTAGTTGAGCAGCGCGTCGCGTGTATGATGGGGTGGGCAGGATGCACGCATGGGCAGCTTGCCCGCAGACTACGTTACTTAGGCCTAATTATATCCCGTAACGGAATTAAAATAAACCCTAAAAAAATCGCTGTAATTATAAACTAGGAAAGTCCTAGTAGTGTATAAGATATCTAAGAATTTCTAGGATTTGCAAATTTCTATTATTAATTTATTAATTACTTCTTAAAAATTATTTAGCTATTAGTAAACTTAATAAAAAAGAATATAAAATTTAAATAGACTACTAAATATAAATAAGCTTTTAATGACCTAAAATATCGTTTTATAACTACTTTAATTCTTATCTACTTTAATCTGGATCTTAAATATATTATTAAAACAGACTCGTCTAATTATATACTAAGAGGAGTGTTATTACAATATAATAAGAATGGCGAGCTATACCTAGTAGCCTTTCTCTTCCGGAAACTTACCCCTACTAAATTAAACTATAAGATTTATAATAAGGAACTGCTTATAATTATTAGGTATTTTAAATAATAGCATCTAAAACTTAAAGGATTATTATTCCTAATACGCGTATTAACGGACTATAAAAACTTATAGTACTTTATAACTATAAAGCAATTAATATAACGCTAAACTTATTAGGCTGAATACCTCTTATAATTCAACTTTAAGATTATATACTAATTTAGTAAACTTAATTAGAAGCCTAACTTATTAATATAATAATTATAGGACTTACCTATTAACGCTTCTAACGAATAGATTATAAATTAATTATAAATTTTACTGCCCCCTAAATACTTTAAGAAACTACGCCCTATATTTCTAAATGCGGAGTTTAATAAGAATAAATTAGAAATTAATAAGCAGGATATAAAAATTAATAAATTACCAAAGTATAAATATAAGAATAACCCCTAGATAGCAAATATAATAGAAGCGATTTAAATAGAGAAATAGTAATATAAGGATATTACACTTGCCAAATATAAAATCCGTAATAATTAGTTATACTATTAATAAAAGATAGTAGGCCCAAATTCCGAACCCTTACAATTTAAGATACTTAAATTTATATATAATTCCCTTATAGTAGGGCATTCTAGCTATATAAAGACCTATAAGATTATCTAATAAGTATATTACTAGCCTATAATATATAACTATATACGAAAATACGTTTAAGTATACAGAATATATATATATATAGGAAGACCTCCTATATAAAGAAGTAAGAAGTACTTTAACCGTTACCAATTCTAATATAAAGATAGCGAGATATCTTAATTAACTTTGTAGTTAATCTACCTAACAGTAATAGGTTTATAAATGTTATAGTAATTATTAACTATTTTATAAAAATACAACATATAATTCCTATAGACTTAATTAATGCAATATTAGTAGCTAAATGTTTTATTAAGTATATTTTTAAGCTATATAAACTTCCTAATTTAATAATATCTAACCGCAGAAGCTAGTTTATTTTAGATTTCTAATAAGACTTATATAAACGATTAAGTATATAAATATAACTCTTAACTATATTTTATTTAGAGATAGATAGTTAAACTAAAATTGCAAACGTAATTATAGAATAATACCTATAAATATACTGCTCCTACTTATAAGACAACTAGGAAAAGTGGCTACCTTTAGCTAAGTTTACTGCAAATAATATAAGAAACGAATTAATAGGCGTAATGCCGTTTTACGCAACCTACGGATAAGACCCTTAACTTAGATTTAAACTATAACCAGAAATTAATATAATAGGACTTATAATTAAGAAAATTTAACTAATTAATGTGTATAACTTTGCTAATTAAATAAAGTAGTTAACGGAACTATTATAAAGTAAATTAGCATACGCTTAAATAGTATAGGAATGGCATATAAATAAAGGACAAGCTCCCGCTTAGGACTTTAAGGAAGGTAATATAGTTTACCTAAATATATAAAACTTAAAGACTTAATAACCTTTAAAGAAACTTAATTGGAAGTTTATAGGCCTATACTAAATTAAAAAGAGACTAAGCCCGTATACTTATAAGCTTAAACTACTAACTAAAATAAAAATAAATCTAATGTTTTATGTAAGCTTACTATAACCTTTAAAGGGTAAACCTATAACTCGCGAAGTGCCGCCGCTATCTTCTATAATTATTAATAACGGTAATTATTCTTACTTTATTAACTTAATTAATAATATATAATAGAAAATATAATCTAAACAGTTTAAACTCCTTATTAAGTGGGAAGGATATAAAATATAAACTTAGAAAACCTATAACTAGATTAAGACTAACACGCCTTTTCTAGTAAAAGAATTCTATAAAGACTATCCTTCGCGGCCTACTTTAGCTAGATAAACATAATATAAAGGTAAACAACTACTACCTAATATAAATACATAAAATATAATAGTAGGAAGCTTAAAATTAAAAAGAACTTAAAATACATTATAATGTTTATAATACGATTATATAATACACAAGATATTAAAGAACTTTAACCGCCAGTTAAAGTTGTCTAATTAGTTAGATCTGCCTTACTAAGACCTACTATAAAGATGTTAGTTCTGCTTACCGCCTTAACTAAGCTAATAGTGATTTTCTATCCTAGGGATGGAAAATCCTAATTGGCCTACTTAATGATTAGAACTGGTAAAACCCTATACTACTACCTAATGCAAAAACACGACATATAATAAGTTATAAGTCTTAACTAAAATTAAATTATTTAGACCTTCGGCTAAAAGGGGGGAGTACTATAACGGGACCAGCTTAGTTATAGTAGGAATATCTTAGTAAAACACTTAATAGATAAATTCCAACGCTTTAACCAAATTCTGCCAAATCCTGCTAGCTTAATTAACTTTTACTAAATTTTACTAGATTAATCGAATTCTACTAAAGCCCATTAAAGACCGCGTGCGTATATGCGCACGCATCAACTACTAAGCCCCTAACTATTTAATTATATAATTCTCTTATTATTCCTTTCTCTTCTTTACGCAACGTCTTATTCTCTACAAGAGCTATACTCATAGATTTAGATAGAATTTATATCATTCCTTCGAATCTGCCCCGAAGCCTCTTTACGCCCTTATATTTAGCTAGTTATAAGGACGCGAATCTGCTTATATATATCTATAGCATTATTATTATCTTTAATTTCTAATCCTAGCTAGATTTTAGATTCCCCTTAAGTAAAGGCAGTTCTTTTAAATAAGCTTACTTTAGATGCCATTATTAGCTTCCTAGGGTTTATTAAAATTATATAATTTAGTTTTAATTCTAGGAGTCTTTTAAGGATATAGGTTAAGTACAGTCTAGCCTATAAAGTGAGATATTATTAGGGCCTTCCCAGGTAGTATAAGGTAAGTAACTTTTAGTGTTTAAATATATCGCGTTAACGCATTATTATAAAAAACTGTCTTTTTAGGGTAGGATTTTTTAAGGCCTTTCTAGGCAATATAAAGGTAAGCTTAGTGTAATATTACAGCTTAAATAAATGCCTCTAGATTAAAGCTTAAACGAATGCTATATTATAAAAATACTAAGCTAAGGAAAAGGAAAAGGGGTCGCTAGGACAATATAAATAAATATATAAAATAACCGCTAAGGCGCTAATAGTGAGCGAGCTAATTATAGGGTAGGCAGAATATTGGCAGTATTATAGCAGAATTTAGCAGGTAACGCGCCCAGCGCCGTCATATATGGTATACTAGGTATTTTAGGTTAACTTTAGGCTTATTATTCTCTTTAAGCTTAAATCTATATCTTAGTAATCTAAATAATACTACTTTATTCGCTAATATTAAGATATACTATTACTTTCTCTAGCCTTTAGCTTATTCCTCTAGATCCTTTAAGGTTATAATTAAGGCTCCCTTAATATATTCTATATACCTTTATATAATTTACTATTTTAGTATAACGTGCTTATCTAGCCATATATAAAAATTCTCCTATTTATCGTTACTTTATTATCTATACTGCGGTGCAGACGGCGAGTGACCGCATGCTCCGCGGGCGATCGCCCTGGGGGTTGGGAAGGGGTGTATATTTGTTTGTTTGCTCATTTGCTCGTTCGTCGATGCGAGGTCGTCGATGCTTTCAATTGAGGGTCGGGGAACGTTGGAATCCGTCTCGTATCTATGAGGAGTATATAGGTGGGCTCAAAAATAGGAGCGTAGTAGCTATTTACTGTGAAGGGGTACCAACAGTAGTAGTTTTCAAGATCTCACCATCCCGTGTGAAAACTTTTCATTACCGCCCCAACGTCTCGACGACCACCACCTCCCACCTGCACGCTGTGCGACGTCTCTGCGTTGGCTCTGCTGAACCCGAAGGCCAGCAGGTAGCCGTCACCCCGTACAGGTGCAGAGTCCGATTTCGACGACCTAGCTAAATATTAAAATATAATTAAAACATTTTTAAATACTGAAAGGTTATTATTAATTTTTAGTAATATAGAAAATCTAGATGGGTCTTATAAAGCTACTTACTATAGTAAAAATTAAACTATAATCGCCTCTTGTAATTATATAGTTATTGTCATTACTGTAGCTCAATTTAGCGGCATGGAACCTTGTGTGAAATTGTCGATCGGTGGTCCGTGCACCGATGAGTAAGTAAAGAATGAGGACTCTTTCTATTCAACTATGAAGAAAAGAAGCTATTTATACATGAGGTAGGTGTCTGAAATAGGAAAGGGAGGGGGGGTAGTAGTACACCCGGAATGAGAACAAGGATAGGGTAATAGGCTAAATCCAACCTGAATCGACAGAAATATTAACCTCTCTGCCTGCATAGAGCGGTGTGACCGGCCCATGCGTTTTCCCAAAACTTTTGGTTGGCGAATCGATAACACCTCACGGCTACTGGCTACTGTTTCCGCAGTTGGCTGCGAGGCACTGCTAGTCGACGGGCTGTGTAATCGAAGCAAAGCAATTACATAAACAGGGGTCGGCTTGACAGTGTTGGAATTACAAGATCATGTGGTCACAGCGGAACTATCTTGAGGGTCTTATTAATGATAGAGATGACGTAGACGATGAATATTGATTGATTCGTGATGCAGTAGATGCGGTTGATGTCTATATAGATTGCATGCGGACTTCGTCCTCGCAATGTGTCTACAGCTTAGTCAGCACCTCTCGCTTAATTCTGACAGAGAGACTCTAATCGCAGTTGCGATTCTTGGCACGACTCCCTCCCACCCGAAACAATTATAAGCTCCTTTCTTCATAAAATCGAATTTGCCTGTCTGTGCTGCACTTTCACTACGAAATATTTCGAGATCAGAGTTCCCTCACAGCTGCCTGCAACAGTATTGCAAATTTTCTTGCGAATATTTTTACTTGCTTTTACTGGAATTGTGTGGTTAGTCCGCCCAAGCGAGACAATTTTTAACACGTTTTCTCGATTTTAGTAGCAATAAGATAGCTTTTTCTGAAATTTAAAATTTTAATATAAAGCAAGTATACTCTAAAAAAGCCTCCTAAAAAGTATATTAAAAAAATTTGAAGGAATAAAATTTTATCAAAGATCTTTAGTTTCTTTAGTTTAGCGTGAAGATCGCAGCACGCTAGGTGGATCCTTATCACTAATAAACCAGGCTTCCCAACCTTTTTTTTTTAATTAGAGTATATTTTTATCTTCCTTCCTACTTAATAAAGTAAAAATTTAAATATATAGTTCATTTTTAAGATATACTCTATTTTAGAAATAGATTTAATATAATATTATTTTAATAAGCGTGGCTCAGAATCAGGTAATTAAGGTGTCTCGCTGGGGGGGATGTCTCGCTTGGGGGGTTTTTACGTTAAGACTTCTGTCGCGCTCAAAAAAAGATTTTGATTTAAGTTCAGGTACAGTTTCGCTTCAATCACAGGTAATGATAGATTGTTCCAGACGTCTTGGATCTGGTATACAATGTTTCAACATTCAAACTCTCTGACTCCAAACATGTCGCCCAGTAGATGAACCCCCATAACTGACCGTTCGATTTAGATGTCTTCTGCCAATAAAACTTTTAGATGTGAAGTTTAAGCCGCTGCGATAGTATCTGTATTCTCCAGAGAGAACACCAAATCCAGATGAGTAGCAAGCGGGCGCCTTCGTACACGATCCAGCGCTGGCTTCGCGAGTCTCGCGAGGATAGCCCGTGGACCGGGTGTGAGGATCGTATTGCGTGGGCGAGGTGTGAGAAAGTAGAGCCGAACGAAGCTCGCCCTCTTCTTGGGAGACGAACCGGGTCAACGCTCTCAGGGGAGTCGTCTGGCACTGATCGGGGGGCGACTCCTGCTGTGTCAATCTATTTTCGAGTAATACGAAACGATTGAGGTACACCGGAAGGCCCAATAACAATCCCGTGGAGAAATTTCAATCAATCATACAACAATTAGATGCCGATTGCGTATGGGACTCTAGTGACGTGAATCATGATTTGCAAGCTAACTGTTGTAGTATGCGAGCCCAGCCTCCGACCTGGCAATTTCAAGAAGACTACGTTGTCCAAGCCATAGGCGAGGTGCCGTCAAGTTTACCGTACCATCATTTCTCGGACGGACACTCAGAAAGCATAAGTTCGATCGTTAGCACAGACGATATACCGCACTACTGCGGACCACGGGGGGTGAATTCTTTGAAAGACCAAAGGCCCAGGTCCACCACATCTCTAATAAATGATGGAAAAATTGCAGAATCGGTCTATCCATCAGAAACCCTAGCACTTCCCGACGAATTGGAGTATGAATACAGTGGGCATGAGCGCGCTCAGAATACCGATGATATCGCACTGTGGATTGACTCCTTGGAGCTGAATCCTGCTGGTTTCAGGAAGGCATGCGTACTCACTGCCGGCTGCATTGTCCAAAAACCTCAAATGCATGTTTAAAACCTGCCAATTTTATAAATCAGCTAGCAAGCCCTTGCAATGAGCACCCTGATAAGTCGCAACGACAGAAGGGTAAAAACTCAAAGGGAGCCAAGAAGCCACTTCCGAATCGAAAGCGATCTCTTACATTAGATGAAGACAGCGAATGCAATAAGGCCGAGGCTGATACTGTGCTCCGTACTAACATTATTGGGCTCGCCTGTCCCTTCACTAAGCATAACCCTGAGCGATATGAATATGTAAAAAACTCTTGCACTGAACGATTCGGCTTCCCGACGCCTGGAAAACTTGTGTAAGGTATTCCATTTACGATATTCTGAATTATAGTAGTTAACTGCAGAGACAGGGAGCATTTGAAGAGAGTTCATTCGCGAACCCACCTTTGTTGCATTGTATGTAAGCGAAGGTTTAATGGTAAGACTCGTGCCGATGCCGAGCGAATTCAAAAGAAGCATGCAGAGGAAAGGAAGTGTGTTCCAAGGGACCTGACCATTTTTGAGCCTGAGTGGATGAGAGAAGAGCAGGATCTTCTTTTTCAAGACTCAATTATACAAGGACAGACCGGAAGTGCAGAGGAAAAGTGCGCGAGTATCTACCGCTTTCTTCTTCCAAGCACGAATGAAATTTGTATACCTAACCCGTGTAAGTTACTCGTTCATACGTCCACAGCGTTGATTGGCGAATAGCTAACCTGAGTGAGACTATGACTATTTGACGCTACGTCACCTCGCTACGCAACCAGTAAGAGATATTAAAAGCCTCTCAGACCGAATGGTCAATCAGAACACCGTTGACCCCCCTTTGCATACTTGCCATTCGCCGGTCGGTCAGCCAGAATTGAGCCGCCGGCCTAACCCCAATCTTTCTAATCCAGCGCCACATATCAACCAAACTAGTCCCAAACTTTCCCTAGCAGAACCTCAGGTGAGTGTGAATTGTTCAGCTTCTCATAAAGATCTTATATAACTTAATCATGCTAGTTTACCTCACAGTCACCAGAGACCAGTCTTGAGACGTCCCGCAAACTCATAAGCCCGGACAGTCCTAGACTAGGTTCCTTCGCCATGGCCAATGTCAACACTTCATCCAACCATCTGCTCAGTGTCCCACAAATTCTAACATCTGAGGCCTTGGCCTTAAATGACAAATATATTCCGCCAACCGAATTTGACTATACGGTATACGAAGGCCAAGACTCTGGTTATCAGTCGATAGAGCATGCACCAGATATGTATGACGGAGCACGAGCGGAACCGACCTTGGCATATTCAAACAGCCCTTCACATACTGCGATTCGCACCCATAATGTGGAGTCTAATGTAACTGAAAGCAATCCACGCACCCACTGTCTGGATATGCAATCAGAACTCATTGGGCTTGGAGCTGGGCTGTTTTCTCAAGGCAATAGTGAACACGACTCACAATTTAATGATGCTTTCGATCCTGAGATGGTGAGATACTGGGATTGCTAAGCGTACAGTGGATGTAATGCGGTAGTAGCATGAAAATATATTCCAGGCAGTTGTAGTGTTAAGGAACCCATTTGCGGCGCATTCGCCAGGAGACACTCACCTAGATTTGGAACTATACGATCTAAGTCTCCTGCTACATCCGTAGATTCTTAATGCTAGATTTAGAACCCTGTTTAGGTGCTCGGTCACTGTTTATGTTTGCGATAAGATTCTTTGTGATCTTTACGTGTTGTAATTCTCCTTATTGTCGAGCCTTTGAATACCTCGTTGTCTGAGTTTAGCATGAATAAAGGATAATACCCGACTATTCGGCCGAAGTACCTTGGTAGGTAGTCATTCTAAGGGAGTAAGGGCATGTTGGCCGTAACCCTTCTATTGATATTTCATAGATATTCACAAAAGTCAAGAACAGCGCTACTGCATCGCCAGTAAGAAAGAAGCAGAGATGCACATAGCTATTCTATTAGTTACATAAGTTAAAATTATTATATAATCTAACTAATTATAATATTTATCCCACCTTAACTAAAAAAGCCGCAACAGCAGCGAAACCAGCCCAAAACCACTTAATAAAGCAACCCGATATCGGAATCCTATTCCCCGCACCGAGAAACCCCATAAAACCACGTCGCCCCCATCTAGAGCATGGGGGACGACGGAGGGGCGTAGGCTTCCCGCTGGAGTCGCGAGAGTCGCGACGCGCGGGAACCGAACCACGAACCAGGTGGGCAACAACGCGAAAAGGACAGCTGCTAGCAATGGTAAAAACTAAAGGAAATACTTGAATAAATTAAAGACGATCTTATAAAAGAGGAGGAAGAAACTCTACAGCACTAGATACTTACCTCTATTTAAGAGGCAATATAGTATATTAAAGCCCTTTTAACGCGTCTAGTCCCCCAGATAACCTAAAAATAAGAGACTAAGGCCTAGCTTAACTAAATTAAAGCTAGTATTAAGAAAATCTAAAAAGAAACGCGTAAAAAAGGACCCCTAGGCTTAGGAGTTCCCCTAGTACAGGTCTAAACCTAGGCAGCTATTACTGCGTAGGCGGCCCGCACGGTAAACGTAGTTGCGGCACCACAGAGAGCGAGTGTATATGTCTAGCTTAAGGAGCCCTAGGGCCATAAACTAGGGGAGCTTCTTAAGACTATTTAGAGAATAATACTAAGTATATACGCCGTACGCACCCTTAATAGTAGGGACGTAGATATTTATATCCCCTCCTAAATAATAAAGGACTAAATCCTAAACGGGCTAGACGCACTAGGACTTAGGATACTAAAAAAAGATTACCTTCTAAAAGTACTAGGAGTCCTACTTAAGACTCTAATTAATAGCGGAAGGGACGTAAATAATTTAGAATTAACTTAATCTATTTATAAAGCTATAAAGCGCCTTATACCTAAGATAGCCATTAGCTAAATACAATAGCTATATAACCCTAAAGCATAGGCGAAATGCTAGGCAAACTCTAGCAGCGCCTAGAGAAAACCTAAGAAGACTAGGGGAATAATTATAATTGGCGTTCTAACCTAAGCAATTTAGCAAAAGATTGTAAAAAGTGAAATAGTTATTAAATCCCAGCTTTTTAAGACTAGGCTATTTAAGAATAGCGTAATTATAAAGTAATACTACTGCTATAATTAATAGGGGCACACATAAAGCGTATATAGAAAGTAAATAAAATATAGATAATATGCGGGACCATATAATACCACAGATTGCCCTAAGAAAAGGGTATCCTATATTAACTACGGTAAAGCCTATAAAGTATAGCAAAGAAAAGAGTATAGGACCTTTTAAAGCTACCTTAAAGGTATCTAAATAAAGAGGATGGCCCTCTTAACGCAGTCGCTCCATATATAAAAAGCCGCAGAAATAATATACTAACCCTTAATACTAAGAAACCTTATAATTAGCACTAATAAGAAAAGAGGATGGGAAATATCTTACTTAGGGATTTAAGAATAACTACTTAAACGGGGACCAGGCAAACTATCTTTTATTAAAATAATAAGTAGAGATAGATTATAATTAAAACTTTAGCTTCGCGCTAATAGAGTAATAACAGTTAATAGCGAAAACGATAAGGAATAGGACACAGATATAAATAAGCCCACACCTACTTTAAATAAGTAAGTGTATAATTATCTAGTATAACTACGGAAATGCAAACTAAGGGGCGTATCGCCCCTTTTTTAATAGTGTTACGCTAGTAGACTACTAGGTCCTTATAATCTAGGAGCCAGTATATAATAGATACACTAAATTAATATACTGCCCTAGGGGATTCACACTTATATACAACGCTCTCCCTATAATAAAGGTCTGCTTTATAATTAGCTAGAATATTAACGCCGCGTATTAGAAGTGCAGATAGTATAGCCCCTTTACTATAGCCCTCTAGGTACGCCTAAAGGGGCTAAAGGCTATAATTATTAATATCTATAACCCACGCGAAGATAGCCCTTAGATTAGGGTATAGCCTAAGGTTAAAATAGCTATTAAGGAAGCTAAGGGAGAAATTATACTCTTAGGTGACTTTAACGCCTACTATTTAATATAGGGCGGAAAGTATATAGCTAGTAAAGAGCAGGCGGAACGCCTTCTAGCTAAAACTAATGCTAGAGGCCTAGTACTCGCCATACTAAAAGGAGAGCCTATATAGAAAAGAGGGCAATAGGAGAGTGTAATAGACCTTACGTTTATATTACCAAATCTATATAAAAAAGTTAACTTCTATAGTATAGTTAAGGAATAGGCCCTTATAAGAGACTATATACCAATTTATATCCAAATTAATAACGCTAGCTATCCGCTAGCGGAACGCCAGTGTTTTACCCTTAAGAAGCTAAACTTATAGGGCTTTCTTTAAAGTATTTAGGAGCTTAACTGGACTATATCTAAAGACCCCTTTTAAACCCTTTAGGAAGGGATTAAGTAAGTACTTAAAGAACACTGCCTATAAGCATAGCCTAGCCAGTAGGCCTGTTAAGAATAGTCGCCATAGGCTATATAGCTCCACGCTAGCGCCTAATAGGCGTAATAACAGCTCTAAGCTTACAACAACCCTAAGGACTATTAAAGATATTTAGTATTAAACAATCAACTATAAAAAGAGACTAGGAGAGTCAGTTATAATAACTAAAGACGCTTTATTTATAAACTTACTAAAGATTAATTAAAACCATATAATAAGGGACTTTAGACTTTATTAAAATAGAGTAAAAAAGCAAGTGTAGTAAAAGCGGACCCCTATCTACTAGACCTTAGGAGGTCTACTAAGGATCCCCTAATAGATAATAATATTATAAAGGCCAATATCCTTATAGCCAAGTTCTTTCCTAAAACTAGAATAGCAGACCTTAGCGATATAGAGATAATAAGGGAATAAAATGTGCTTAATATTAGCCCTACTATCTTAATAGAAGAAATTAGTAAGCTTATTAGGAGTCTTCTAAATAGAAAAGCTCTAGGGCTAAATAGCATACTAAATAAGGTCCTTAAAGTGGCTGCCCTAGTTATTATAAAAGATTTAGCAAAAGTAGCTAGTTATTGCTTTACCAGCGGAACAATACTAGAAAGCCTTAAAGAATCTATAACTATAGTATTACGTAAAGAAGGAAAGAAAGACTACTCTTTTCTAGGCAGCTATAGACCAATTACCCTTAAAAACACGCTAGTAAAAGTCCTAGAAAAGTATATAGCTAATATTATATCTAAGGCTGCGGAGAAGTATAGGCTACTCCCTTAGAACTAGATAGGAGTAAGGCGTAAATAATCTACACTATTAGTGGTAGGACTGCTTAGCTCTTGTATATAGATGGCGTAGCGAACGCGCCGTAGGAGTGTAGTATTAATACTAAGCCTAGACTTAGTAGGGGTATTTAACAACATCTCCTATAAAAGGCTCCTCTATATTTTAAAAAGAAAAGGCTTTTTAAAGTAGCTTATAGACTTTGTATAAAGCTTCCTAATAGCATATAAAACCCGCATTAAGTTTATAGAATATAAGAGTAACTAGATTTAGATACAGATAGGTATCCCCTAGGGGTTACCCTTATTACTAATCTTATTCCTCTTTTTTATATTAGAGCTGTTAGAGGAATTCCAGCGCCCTAATAGCGGTATGCTAGGGTTTAGCTTTATAGATAATATAAACCTTATTACCTAGGGGGACTCCACAGCAAAGAACTATTAACAATTAGAGGCCGCCTATAACTGCTATACTGCATAGGCAAATTAACACGGGGCGGCGTTTACCTCTAAGAAGTACTAGCTTATATACTTTATAAGGCAACAGCGCCACACTACCGCAGACCTTACGTCTACTGTGCGTATCGCTAGCTGCGAGACAGCCCCCTAGAAAACCAGCATGCAAGTCCTAGGGATCTGGGTAGACCCTAAGCTCCAATAAAAAGAACAGGTTAAAAAGGCCGCGAGTAAGGGCTTAGCAGCCTTTAAAGCAATATTAAGGATTACTGCGTCTACATAGGGCCCATTAATACGCCGCTTACGCCTCCTATATACAGCTACCGTCCGACTAGCGATGCTGTATAGCGCCTAAGTATAGGGAGTACGGGACGACGGCGGAACGCTAGTAAAAAGCTTACTTAAACCACTATAGAAAGTCTAGAACTAGTGTCTCCGTAGGGTTATAGGGGTATACTAGTAAACACTAATAGCTATAATAGAGAAGGAAGCGGCTATTTCCCTAATCTAACTCTATATTAAAATAATAGCCCTCTAAAAAGCCGCCAAGACGGCCTCTAATAGGGTAGAAAAGGAATTAGTAGAGGCACTTAACGGTATCTAGAATATATTAGTAAAGCGCCAGCAAAAAATAAAATGGCCACTAGTACTATTAGAAGCGCTTAGGGAACGCGTAAAGGACTATAAAAATAAGATATAAGGCTTCTTCGCGTATTAGAAGGACTATATAGAGCGGGAAGCTATAATAAACCCCTATAAGCGCGGCCAGCGGAACGCTGGTAGAGTGTAGGCGGAGCGCCGCTACCGTATAGGAGGTCACTAGCACTAAAGGCAGGCAACCACCTTTATCGCGAAATGGGCAGATTTAGAATGGCGACGACGGTGGCAGGCAAAGGCTAAAGACCGTATAGAAATTACATAGAAGACCCCATAGGGGAAACCTATAATCCTATTATACGAAGGCCTAATAAAAGTAGAGGTTATAGCACTATTTCTTCTTTGTATAAAGGTAATAGGGCTTAATATATAGCTTATATCCGTTAGTATACCGGCAGTTCTCCTGCGGTGCAAATATGGCTAAATAAGGCAGATAGTCCACTATGTGCTATTCTAGTATCCATATTACTAAAGGGCGGACTTTATAGCAAAATACGCCTCTAAACGCCTTTAGGATGTTTTAAATAATAAAGAAAGCGCCTAAGTGGCAGTAAAATAGCTAGTATAGTTAGGTGCGTTACCCTAGTTTTAGGCAGTAAAGGTAATGGATATAGAGGATATAAGTGGATACTAGCCCTTTTAAAGCCTAGAGAACTAGTAAAAGAATAAGGGTAAAAGGATAAGGAAAGAAGGGGGTAGAGTAAGATTATCCGCAAAGCGTGGCTAGTTAGCTTAATATGCAGACTTAAAGGCAGGTAGAAGGCGAGCCGCTGGCGCTCCGATATCGGAACGCTGCTATCTCTCTAGCGTGGCCCGAGGTGGGGTTTTCTCTAAGTTAGAGTTTTTCCTATAGAAGGTATTAGCCTGCGTGGACCCACTAGGGGGACCAGGACGGGCGGTAAATTGAATT
>Ga0307515_10002906_pt1 | contig 36386 bp, 10 predicted proteins | sample 17_EM_MG_FD_194513 | JGI IMG/M metagenome (GOLD analysis project Ga0307515, IMG submission 194513) | Populus trichocarpa ectomycorrhiza microbial communities from riparian zone in the Pacific Northwest, United States - 17_EM | ecosystem: Host-associated > Plants > Roots > Unclassified | place... | reverse complement strand
TAGGTCTTAGATAATATCGCGATCTTAGGTAGTACGTATCTCAGCTTATATAAGCTTTAGGTAGTAGTTCTATAGAAGGCGGTAGTATTTATTAGGGTTTTATGCTACTATTTTTATAAACGTCTCGACGTCTTATATTTTAATTTTAATAGGTAGTAGCCCTTCTATTTGCTTATCTGTAGTTATATAGTTAATAAAAGATAAGATATTATTAGTGTCCGTCTCTTTAGGGGTTAAGGCTAGGGCTAATAAATTAAATTCTTCTGGGATTAATTGGCGTCGTAGGTTAAGTATAGGTATTAGATTGTTCTTTAGGTTTAATATAGTAGCTAATAAGGAATATTGTCTTACTATTATGGGTTCCTTAGAAGTATAAAGTGAGGTAATTTATAGACACGCTGCTTCTAGCAGCGCCTATAATATTATAGAGACGTAGAATTGGTCGTAGGCTAAGCGTTAGTAGTAAAAAAGGCGCAACGTAATGTTATGGGACGGGGGTAGTGGCTATAAAGCGTATGTATTTGAGGAGTTTATAAGACGTTGCGCGATCGATCGTAAGGGTCGAGGGCGTAAGGAGGTGATATGCCTACGCGTAGCTGATATAAGCTATACGTGAGGTGTACGCAAGAGCACGGGGCTCTCCTATAGAGGCCCCTGCGGTAGGGTTCCGTGACACTAAGCTTTATTATTACACCTAGGGGTATTATAATAGACCCTAACCGCGTAAAAGCTATTAAGGAATGGCCTAAGCCTAAGTTTTATAGGGATATCTAGGTCTTCCTTAGCTTTACTAACTTTTATAGGCAATTTATCTAAAACTACTTAGATACCGCATACCTCCTATACGTATATCTTGTATAGGTATATTGCGACCTAATGCTAAATAGAGAGAAGAAGTAAAAGCGTTAGTTAAAAGGGCCTACTAAATGGTACTAACCCTAGTCCTGGCCTAATAATATATAGTAGGCGTTTTATAAGCTACGCGCTACGTTTATATAGGCTCCTTTACTTTACCACTTTAACCCTAATTTACCCTTAATAGTAATTACTAACGCTTCTAACTATACCTATAACGGTATACTTCTACAGCCTTTAGGGTAAAGAGATTAACCCTACTAGTACCCGATCGCCTATTATAGTTAAAAGCTTACTAACCTAAAATTATAGTATAATATGTATAATAAAGAACTACTTACTATAGTGCAATACTTTAAGACGTGGCGCTATTACCTTAAATACGCCGCGCATATAACGCGTATACTCTACAATTATAACAATTTTAGGTACTTTATAACTACTAAAAGCTTATCTGCTTACTAGGCCTAATATGCTAAGGAACTAGCTAAGTTTAATTTTAAGATTAAATATAAGCTAGGTAAAGTAAATCCCGCTAATACACTATTCTATCGCCTAGATTATACTAAAGGCTTTAAAAATAGTAGTAAGAGGACAGTTTTTAATACTATACTACCTATATTATAGCAAAAGTTATAGGTTATAGGCCTTATGGGCAGCCCTAGTGCCACTATACTAAATTAGTAAGTAGTATGTATATAATATATAAGAAACCCTTATAAACTTAGCGCTAGCGGACTAGAGCGTCCTACTATTCTTTTTAAAACCACTTTAACTAAGCTAATAGCGCTTAACCCTAGGGAAGACCCCTTAGCTTAGGCTATAGTCCCCTATAACAACCTAGCAAGTTACTTATATATCGTATATTACTTCGCTAGCGCTAACTTTACGCAGAGTCTCGTGCTATAGCAAGAGGTAGTAGTAGCTACTTTAGCCAAAACGGCGTTTATAAAACACCCCCCTAAGTTACTAGTTAATTTTATTTATAGAGTATAAAAAAGGGACGCCTTTATACGCTCTATATATAATTAGTTAACTTAGGGATAAGTTCTTACTAGTAATAAGGTCTAGGTGCTAAATTATATACTACTATAATAGGAGATCCTCAAGCGGAATTATAACGATCCTATCCCATGCGCTGGTGACGTCCCTTTTTAGCGTGTGGCCCGTGCGCGAACATTAAAACATCAACAATTGTCCTCAGCAGAGGCCCCTAAAGAGCTTCCTACCTTGATTATCCACTATAATGGGCCGTAAACGTATATCCAATAATGCAGATCTTGTTTAACCTACTTAATATATTGTTCCAAAGCATAAGAAGGCGAAAGAACACCCCCCTAAGCTATAGCCACTGCCCAAATTCGACCCCCTTTCTATTAGCAGTCCCCATATTAATGGCAGTGCAAATCTACCCGACGATATAGATGCGGGCAATCCTTTTAATTTATTTAAACTTATATTTACGGACAATATTATAGAGGAGCTTATTGCCCATATAAATAAGTATGCAGTACTACACCTAACTAAAAAAAAGAATGTAAAGCAAATTCGCCTATGGGTGCAGACCTCTATTCAGGAGCTCTACGCGTACTTTATAGTAACGATTTATATAGGTATCCACATAGAATCTAATATTAAGGACTACTAGAATAGAAACCTTAAGAAGGGACCACTATATACTAAAGTTTTTAACTATATATCACTCGTTTGATGGTAGTAGCTCAATTGCTAGTTTTATATATTAAAACTAAAGCCTACCGACGATGCTAGGAAAGAACCTCCTTTTAATAAAATTTATATACTTAGTAAGCACCTATAAGACCGCTTTTAACGCTTCTGGAAGCTAAGAACGCACCTTACTATTAATAAAACGATGAAGCGCTTTACTGGCTAAGCATTTAAGACTTCTAATATACTAAGCAAACCAACTCCCAAGGGCTTTAAAATATAGGTTATAGCCAACCAGGGCTATATATTAGACTAGCTATAGTATACTAAAGGTGATTGCAAAGGCCCTATTAATCTAGACGAGTATTGGATAAAGAATAAGGGCTTTTTAAAAACCTAAGTAGTAGTAATAGATTTACTAGTAGAAGAGCTAGATAGAAAACGCTATTTTAAGCGCGGTAAGCATATTGTTTAGTTAAATAACCTCTTTATAAGCGTTAAGCTACTTACCTAGCTTTATAAGGAAGGGATTAGAGCAGCAGGAATAGTACGAACTACCAAAACAAGGCGTAAGGTGGTAGAGGAGTGGGACGCTAAGTATATGGAGTTAGCTCTAGGCACCAAAAAAGCTCCTCCTAAGCAAATTAATTAATCGCTTTTAGACCTCAAACTAGTATATTTAAGCCAGATTAAATAGGGGAAATTATATAGCAGGCTCTTATAAGACGGCACTATTATAGAATTTGCCTAAAAGGACGCTAATATAGTGCTTTTTATAAGTACGGTTAATTCTAGTAAGTTCCTATACCTAGAATAAGGCTCTGCGGATAATAATGTCATACATTACCAGGTAGAGTAGAGGTTTAACAATAGCGACGACGCCCTACTTCTACCGCTTCTGGAGCTAGGTAAATGTATAAAGTCTTTAGCAACGAGGCTATAAAGGAGCTCTTAATACCACAGTTTATTAATATATACAACCACTTTATAGGGGGCGTTAATTAAGCTAATCAGCTAAGGTTTTACTACACTAGCTAAGGAATTAAATGCAAGTCCTGGAAGCCTCTATAGCACTTCCTCCTTAATACAACTATCGTCAACTGCTATAAGCTATCTAGGGACGCTGCTAGCGAAGCATAGCCCCATTAAAGCCCTCACAAAGCCTTTCAAAAAGCCCTCGTTAACGCCTTATTTAAACAATCAAAACGCCTTGTAAAGCCGACCCACCCGACCTCTATAATAAAGGATAAGGGTATACATAAGGCACCAGCTAAGGAGCATGGGCAAGGGCCTATTTGGGTATTTAGCAAGCCTAAAAGCTGCGCAGCTTGCGTTAGTGCCGGCAGGAAGACAACAAACACGCTAAGGCCCAAAAAGTCTCTTATAGAGCTTTCAATCAACACCATAAGAAAGCCTCGGGATAGTAAGGATTGGGTAAGGCCTACGAGGCCTCCTAGGACGTGTATGGGCTGCGCGCTCTGCAAAATAGCGCTCTGTAAGGAAGGACCTTACTAGCAGGAACACCTTAATCAAATTATGTCTTTATAGTATCAATATATATCAAATTTAGGCTTCATTGCAGCTCTATTAAGCTTCAATTAATTGATTAAATCTATGGCTTTAATTTAACGATGGGGGTATAAAATCTAAGCGATCTGATTAGTCACTAAAAAGGGACGTGTCTCACCAGCGCATGGGATAGGCAACCACTATAGTTTTAACTATACCTTTAAGGTAACCGCGCGGAAGTATACTTAAAACGGCCTTATTTAGGACCTCTATAAATACCTAAATAATTATAATACCTACTAACGCTTTAAATCGCGCCGCTATAAACCCTATAGTAAGCTATAGCCTCTTTAGGTCCCTACCTAAGCCTAGCGGCATTATTTACTTAATTTTATTATAAATCTCTTAGAGTCTAAAACTCCTAATAATATAGAGTATAACTCCGTCCTTATCCTTATAGGCCGTTTTATAAAGCTAGTACGCTACTATCTAGTATATAAGACAATTAATACTACATAATTTGTAAAACTCTTATTTAAAGTCTTTATGTAAACAGGGCCTCTAGATAATATTATCTTTAATAGGGGTAGTATATTTATAAGTAAGTACCAAAGCACTATATATTACTATCTCCGCGTTTAACATAAACTTAGCACTATATTCTACCTATAGATAGATAGTTAGACAAAGTGTTAAAACTAGGAGCTTAAGGTATACTTACGTATATTTACAAACTAGGAATAGTCTAATTAGGCCTCTTTACTTAAAGAAGTAGCCTTTACCTATAACTCTAAGGTCTATACTATAATAAAGCGTTCCCCTATTAAGCTTACCTATAGCTAGCTACTAAACGTCCTAAATAGAGTCCTAAATAGCGTCTAAGACACCCGGCAAGGTAGGGAGGGGTCTAAATTAACAAACATCCAACTTGTAAAAACGTATTTATAACGCCTACGCCTTATATATAAGGTAGCGGCGGCGTTAATAATATACGCCTAAAAGCTTTAGGTAAAATATTATAATTATTACCGCCTAGCTAAGTACTTCGCCGTTAGTAAACGAGTAAGAATATCTGCACGAAACGTCCCTATAAAAAGCTTAACTATAAGTTTATAGAACCGTTTTAGATCCTAGAGCGCGTAGGGCAGTAAGTATATAAACTAGAGCTTTTACTTACTATAGTATGGCTCTACCTAGTCTTTTATATCTCCCTACTAGAGCCTTATAGGTTACGCCCTAGGTTTTAACCCCTAGTAGTAAAAGAGCTTAAGGAAGGCAGCTAGGAAGTAAAAGCAATTGTCGCCTACTAGGATTGTGCTGGACAACTATAATACCTTATTAAATAGCTAGGATAGCTAAATAAGTAAAATAAATAGAAATACAAGATAGAACTTAAGAATTATTAATAACTGCTAGATAAGTACTATAAGCAGAATACCCTAGCCTTATAGTTAAAGCGTAGGCAAAAAGTAAGCGCCGCTACTAAAATATAACCTGCATTAAAGTGGAGCAGAGGATGTTCTAAGGGATTAAAAAATAAGTAATGCTTATAGTAAGAACTGCGGTATATATATAGGGTAAAGTTTTAATTTATTAGTATCTTATATAAGCTATACTCTAACGTAACCTAGCTATGCTAGTAACCTATAGGTAACTTATAAGCGACTTATAGGTAAGGCTATAGTATACGCTAGTAATAAAGCTTAATTTAAAAAGCACCCTTTTTAGACCTAGTCTGTTACTCTATGCTAGCTTAGCAGATTGTTTATATTAGAAAATAGGCCCGTTTATAACTAAGGTCTATTTAACTAGGGTTTATAACCTATTAGTAACCCGCTAGTAGTAATCTATACTAATAACTTATATACTATTCCACGTATATACTATATAGATAATGCATAAGGCTAAAGCATAGGTTAACGGCGGATTTAATAGGTATATAGCCTTACCGTCTATAAATCTAGCTATATATAAGTAACTTATAACCTAGCTATAAAGTATATACACCGCTACACCAGTATAGCGTAAGGCTAAGGTAGGGTTAGCGATGGATTTAATAGGTATATAGCCTTACTATCTATAAATCTAGCTATATATAAATAACCTATAACCTACCCACAAGGTATTAGCAATAAGCTTTAGAATACTTCTAATAGTCTACTAAATTTAGGCGATAATGTCGAGCAATAGGCTCTAGGCGTTAAATAGACTAATTAGGATTTTCCATCCCGGGGATAGAAAATTGCTATTAGCTTAGTTAAATATAGGGGAGTTTTAGTAAGGCAAATCTAACTAATTAGACAACTTTAACCGCAGGTTAAAGTTCCTTAATATCTTCGCGCCGCGTATATATACTATCCGTCTCTCTATACGTAAAATTAAAACGCTCTTTCCCCTCTAAATTTATTCCTTACGAAGGTTTTTTATAGGGTTTTATTAAGGCTTAAGTATATAAAAGATTAGGGACAACCCTTTTTAAAGGGGGGGGGGCATTATTAGGTAAAACCTAAGTAGATAGTTATATAGCTATAAGGTATAGGCAACCCTAGGGCAACCTAGGGGTAACTTACCTATAAGGTATATGCGCTATATATACTTAAGAAAAACCCTTTCTACCTTATATACAGACTCCTCTTTTTCCCTTAAAGATTTGTCTCTGTCTATACAATATACCCTATTGTTCTATTATTGGACTCCCTATTTACATCCTTACCTTATAGTTATTTATAGCTTTTTATAGCTTATTTAGTAAGAAAATAAGGTAAACCTTATTTAAATCTAGGAGCTTTACTTTATACAAGTTACTTATCTTTTTAAGGACCTTATACGGTCCTACTATCTAATAGTCTAGCTTATAGATAGGCCGTTCTATCTTTTAGTTCTTTATTATAACCTAGACTATATTACTTACGGTAAAGTTAGGTTTGCGCCTATACTTATTTACCTACTATTTATTAATTTCTAGGTCTTTTTTAGATTTATATAAGCTACCATCTAAGCTTTCTTTAAGCGCTTAGCGTACTACTAGGCTTTCTTATAGGACAGTTTTTTATATACAGTTTATAATCTTTCTAGCCTATTTTAGGTAAGGCTTATTTAGGGTAAATACCCTATTTCTAGTTAAATAGGTGCAAATCTTGTAAAGTTATAAGATAGGGTTGCCTGGGCGTAGTCTATTAGAAGTAATAGTTCCCCTTAGTTACTTAAAAGTAGTTAATAAAAGGCCGAAGTCTCTAGTCTAAGTATTAATTTATAATCTCCGTCTAACTATCTATTTAGGGGTAGTATACTATAAAAAGCTTTAGCTTAATCTTTAGGATCCGGGTAAACTTATTCTAAAAGGCTAATATAAACTAGGGTTATTTTAGATAATGCGAATAAGTAAGTATTAAATATCCTTTATCTAATAGAAAATGCATAAAATATCGCAATTAATAAGGATAAAAGTGCCTGTGCAGAGCTTTTCTACCCCAACTAGGCAGAATAGGATTCAGTTCTGGCAGAATTTGGCAGATATTGCTAATATTGCAGATATTGCGGATATTATAGTAGGAATAAGTAGGTATCTACCTTCCCCCCCTAACTATATAATAGCTAAATACTTAAAGAAAAATCACCTATTTCTCTTATAGTTCTTCTCTAATACTAATTCTTTAAATACTTTGTTTTCTTAAGAGTTTTAGAATCTATTTATATTTCCTCCTATAATACTCTATAACGTCCTCCTAAAAAGACTCTTTCTAGCTTATTGCTTATTGCTAAAATTAAGAGAATTTCAATTGCCATAAGTGAGAGCTGTGGCTAGCGCTTTTATTACTATTCTTAAGACCACCACTAAAGTATAGTTATTAAAATGTTATATAGCGTCTTAGAGATAAAGTCCTTATACTTACCTTAACTTTTTAGTCGAAACATTATGCTATTAAGATCCTTAGTAATCCTATTAAACTCATTAAGGTCTTAAGCTAGAGCTAGCTTTTTATATAATAATATACTTCTAGGTATAGAACTTCTATTTTAATATCTTTCCTAAAGCTCTTTAACGCTATTAAGTGTAGGCTTACGCCACTCCTTCTTTTAAACCTACTTAATATATCTTATATAATGGGCTAGATAAAGAATAAGTGTAGTGGCGTAAAGGGGCAAGTTATCTGTTTTATGGTAATATCTATTAAAGGTATTTTAAGCATTTCTAATGCGTTTAGAGAACTCCTTATTAGATATATACTCCTTCTATTATATAATATTAGCTAAATTAAGAAGAGATAAACTAACCTAAGATTTATTAAAGTGCTTAATTATAATATCTATTATAAAAAGTATATTCTTAAGCGTTACTTCGTGTCCTTGGTATTTTAGGGTTGTCTAGTAAAATATCTAAAGAAAACTTTTTATTATACGAAGCGCCTCCCAGTCCTTTAGACTAAGATAGTCCTTTTTAAGTATTTTAAGGTTACGCTTAGTATACGTATTAAGGGCAGACTCTTTTTAAATTGCTATACTAAGTATAAAATACCAGCTATTCTATCTCGTACAATTATTAAGCGGAATTCTTCTCCCTATAAGACTTTTAAACTCCCTTATACAACTAGCTAAGCTATAGGTATATACAGTAATATTATAAAGCTTTTTAAATACGCCAAGTTTCTAAAATATATTACTTTTCTCTTTCTCCTCTTTTAGATCTAACTCTTTCTCTTTTACCTTATCTTCTTTGTATAACTTAATATTATTAAGACTAATTAAGTTTTTAAAGAGGAAAGCCTATATAGTAAGGTTAAGAATATAACCCTAACAGCAGATCCGTCGGTAGATAGGATTTTATTTAATCCGTTCTTCCTAGAGAAGCTAGTCGCTTATTATATAACAGAGCTTATTATTTACAGTATGGTTATTAGATATAACGGCACCTAGCTTTTATATAATCCTATAGTCCTTAAGCACTAAAAGGAGAGTATTTTATTGCTCGTCCCTACTATAAGAGGCTACCATATAAAGGCTAAGAAGAGCACTTATAAGCTTTTCCTGGCTATTAATAAAATGGCCGCAAATCGCGAGGAGAAGGTAATTGTTTAGAGAGGTCTAGATATTAATAAAGAGATAAATACTTATTAGTGCGGACTGCAGCCTCTTTTATATAATATCCTTTTATAATAGCTATAAGTTATAGATCTTTTTACTAACTGCTAAGTGGGCTATAGTTATATGGCCATCTACTTTAGGATTAATTAACTATAGAAGAACATGGAACTCTAGCCACTTAACTATCTAAAATAGTAGGTTTTATACGATAATTAATGTAATAAGGGCCTTATCAATAACTTCCTTATTTAGGACCACTTAGAGTACTTCTAAATCTAGCTCTTTTATCTCATTTTAAGATAACGCTTTAAGGTAAAGGTCTTTTAATTAATCCCGTATTACTTCTTTCGTATAACTAGTTTTAGACTTAACCGTAATGCCATGCTTTAACGCTAAGTAGTTTTAGAAGTTAGAAGTTAACTATATAGTGTATAACTCTATATAGTATTATTTTACCTATACAATACACCTATTATGCGCCTAGTTTAGCCTAGTGCAGTTTTCTGCTACTATATTTCCCTATATAATTAGGTTTATATTATTAATAAATCCTAGGGCTATTATATCTTAGCTGTTATTATATATCTCTAGTAGTTTAGATATAAAGAAAAGGAATAGGATTGGTAATAAAGGTGATCCCTATAGGATACCCGTGGGTATTAGTATTAATTCGCTTTTATAGCCCTCAATTACAATTTTAGTAGTACACCCTATAAGGAAGGCTTAGACGAACTTAATTATCTAATTTAATAGGCCCTTGTTTCTTAAAATCTATAGGAGTCTCTTATATAATATATTATTAAAAGCTCCGCTTAGGTCTAGTATTAGGCCATAGAGACGTACTGGCCGTAACCGGCTTAGCGCAGGCGAGGCGCAGGCGAGGCGCAGGCGAGGCGCCTACAAAACATAGTCGCCCCGCATTAGAGAATAGCAGAATTTAGTTCTACAGTTCTACTTCATTAAAAACTAGATACCTATTATATTCCGCTACTATTGTTACGTTACTACATGCCCTAAGAACTTTAGCGTCCTAACAGTACTAAATTCTTATCCCTTTTTAGGGGTAGTGGCCTAATAACATAGCGGTCTGCAAAGGCCACGACTACATAGCGGCAACCCTCTGTCGAGAAGACGACCTATATTTATTAACTATATCGCAGCCTATTAACCTAATAGTGAGACGCGAGCGTACTAGCGTAGTGCGTACTACTAAGTCTAGGAATCGGCCTTAGGATAATATAGGTAAACCTATATCGTCCCAGACAGAACTAGAAGCTATAGGTAAAGGGGATATATAGGAAGAAATATAATAGCTAGAGAACGAGAAGCTATAACTCCTAGAGTAAAGAAAACTATACTTACTTAGGGAAGAGGTAAAAGTGCTAAGACGGCGTTAAAGCGGCGAGGCGACGTTGACTCCCGTTTTTAACCCATCTCTATAACCTTAAATAATCCCATTAGAGTACTTAGGGGGTAGCCTAATATATTTAAGCCTTAAGCGGAGAGCTACTAATATGTTAGGCGCTCTATTAAAACGGGCCGTTAAGATAAAGAAGATTGCTTTATATTATGGCAAGTTTATATAAAAGCACTAAGACTTCTGTAATAGCTTAAAGCTAGCGTTCCGCCTAAAGCGCGATATGAGGTAAGGATGTGGATAGGGAGTCCAATAATAGAACAATGGGTATATTATATATACAGAGACAAATCCTTAAGGGAAAAAGAGGAGTCTGTGTGCGAGGTAGGAAGGGTTTTCCCTAGGCACGTGCAGAGCACGTGCCTCACGGGCGAGTCACCCCTAGGTTGCCCCAGGGTCGCCCGTACCTTACGGCTATATAACTATCTACTCAGGTTTTACCTAACAATGCCCCCCCCTTTAAAAAGGGTTGTCCCCGATCCTTTATATACTTAAGCCTTAATAAAACCCCATAAAAAACCTTAGTAAGGAAAAAATTTAGAGGGGAAAGAGCATCTTAATTTTGCGTATAGAGAGACAGGTAGTACACGTGCGCGGCGCGAAGATGTTAAGGAACTTTAACCGGCGGTTAAAGTTATCTAATTGGTCAGATTTGCCTTACTAAGACTCCCCGCATTTAACCGAGCTAATAGCGATTTTGCATGCCCGGTATAGAAAATCCTAATTAGTCCATTTGATAGGTAGAGCTAGTGGAGCTTAATACCGTTACCTAAATTCGGTAGACCAGAAATATTCCAAAAGCTCGCTTACGTAGGTAGGTCGCTAGTACCTCGCGAGTTAGTTATAGGTTATTCGCATACAGCCAGATTTATAGACAGTAAGGCTATATACCTATTAAATCCGCCACTAACCCTACTTTAGCCTTACGCTATACCGGCGTAGCGCCGTGTATACTTCGCGGGTAGGTTATAGGTTATTTACATACAGCTAGATTAGGACGGTAAGGCTATATACCTATTAGACCCGCCACTAACCTATATTTTAGCCTTATACGTTATCTGCGTAGTATATATATAGAATAGTATAAGTTATTGGTATAGGTTACCACTAGCGGGTCACCAGCAGGTTATAAACCCTAGTTAAATAGACCCCGGTTATAAATGGGCCTATTCTCTAATATATAAACAATCTGCTTAGCTAGTATAGAGTAATAGACTAGGTTTAGGAAGGGTACTTTCTAAATTAAGGCTACAGTTCTTACAGCAATTGTTACTTGTTCTTTAATCCCTTAGGACGTCCTCTGCTCCGCTTTAATATAGGTTATATTTTAACAGCGGCGCTTACTTTTCGCCTGCGCTTCGGCTATAAGGCTAAGGTATTCCGCTTACGGTACTTATCTAGCAATTATTAATAATTCTCGAGTTCTGTCTCGTATTTCCATTTGTTATACTTATTTAGCCATCCTAGCTATTTAATAAGGTACTGCGGTTGTCTAGCATAATCCTAGTAGGCGACAATTGCTTCTACTTCCCAGCTGCCTTCCTTAAGCTCTTCCACTGCCGGGGGTTAAAACCCAGGGCGTAACCTATAAGGCTCTAGTAGGGAGATATAGAAGACTAGGTGGAGCTATACTATAGCAGGTAGAAGCTCTAGCTTATATACTTACTGCCCTACGCGCTCTAGGATCTAAAACGGTCCCATAAACTTATAGTTAAGCTTTTTATAAGGGCATTTCGTGCGGATGTTCTTAGAGGAGAGCAGGACTCGTTTACTAACGGCGAAATACTTGGCTAGATAGTGACGATTATAGTATTTTGCCTAAAGCTTTTAGGCGTACATTATTAACGCCGCCGCTGCCTTACGTATAAGGCGCAGGCGTTATAAATACATCTCTATAAGTTAGACATTTGTTAACTCGGACTCCTCCCTACCTTACTAGGCGTCTTAGACGCTATCCAGAACTTTATCTAGGACGTTTAGTAGCTAGCCATAGGCGAGCTTAATAGGGGAATGCTTTATTATAGCATAGACCTTAGAGTTATAGGTAAAGGCTACTTCTTTAAGTAGGGAAGCCTAATTAGACTATTCCCAGTTCGTAAATATATATAGGTATACCTTAAGCTCCTAGTTCTAACGCTCTATCTAACTATCTATCTACGGGTAGAATACAGTACTAAGTTTATATTAAACGCGGAGATAGTAGCATATGGTGCTCTAGTACTCGCTTATAAATATACTACCCCTATTAAAGATAATATTATCTAGAGGCCCTATTTATATAAAGACTCTAAATAAGAGTTCTGCGAGTTGCGTAGCATTAATTATCTTACGCACTAGATAGTAGCGCACTAGCTTTATAAAACGGTCTATAAGAACAAGGACAGAGTTATACTCTACGCTATTAGGAGTCTTAGACTCTAGGAGATCTATAATAAAGTTAAGTAAATAATGCCGCTAGGCTTGGGTGGGGGCCTAGAGAGGCTGCAGCTTACTATAGGGTTTATAGCGGCGCGATTTGGAGCGTTAGCAGGCATTATAATTATCTAGGTATTTGTGGAGGTCCTAGGTAAGGCCATTCTAAGTATACTTCCGCGCGATTACCTTAAAGGTACGGTTAAAACCATAGTAGCCGCCCATAGGATCGTTATAATTTCGCTTAAGGATCTCCTATTATAATAGTGTGCAATTCAGCACCTAGACCTTATTGTTTTACCTTAGGAGTCCTTAATTATTAAGGATATAGTCCTTATTACCGGTAGGAACTTATTTTTAGGTTAACTAATTATATATAAAGCGTATAAAGGCGTCCTTTTTTTATACTCCACAAATAAAATTAACTAGTGACTTAGGGGGGTGTTCCGTAAACGCCGTTTTAGCTAAGGTAGCTACTACTACCTCTTGCCGTAATACGAGACTTTACGCAAAATTAGTGCTAGCGAAGTAACGTACAATGCGTAGGTAACTCGCTAGGTTATCGCGGAGGACTATAGCCTGGGCTAAGGGGTCTTCCCTAGGGTTAAGCGCCATTAGGCTGGTTAAGGTAGTCTTAAAAAGAATAACAAAACGCTCTATTCCGTCGGCGCTAAGTTTATAAGGGTTACTCGTATACTACACGCATGCTACTCACTAGTTTAGTATAGTAGCACTAAAGCCGCCCATAAGGCCTATAACTCGTAACTTTTACTATAATGTAAGCAGCATAGTATTAAGGATTATCCTCTTACTGCTATCCTTAAAGCCTTTAGCATAATCCGGGCGCTAGGATAGTATATTAGCAGGATTTATCTTACCTAGCTTATATTTAATCTTAAAATTAAACTTAGCCAGTTCCTTAGCGTACTGGGCCTAGTAAGCAGATAAGCTCTTAGTGGTTATAAAGTACCTAAGATTATTATAATCGCAGAGCACGCGCGTTATATACGCGGCGTATTTAAGGTAATAGCGCCATGTCTTAAAACATTACACTATAGCGAGTAGTTCTTTATTATACGTATTATACTATACTTCTAGGCTAGTAAGCTTCTAACTACAATAAGCAATTGGGTGCTAGTAGAGTTAATCTCCCTGCCCTAAAGGCTGTAGAAGTATACCGCCATAGGCATAGTCGGAAGCGTCAGTAATCACTATTAGGGGTAGATTAGGGTCGAAGTGGTAAAGTAGAGGAGCCTATATAAACGCAGCGCGTAGCTTACGGAACGCCTACTACGCGTTATTAGGCCAGGACTAGAGTTGATACTATTTAGTAGGCCCTTTTAACTTACGCTTCTTCTTCTTCTCCCTATCTAACGTCGGGTTGTAATATGCCTATGCAAGATATGCGTATAGGGGGTATACAGTATCTAAGTAGTTCTAGATAAATCGCCTATAGAAGTTGGCAAAGCTAAGGAAGACCTAGATGTCTCTATAGGACTTAGGCTTAGGCTATTCCTTAATAGCTTTTACGCGGTTAGGGTCTATTACAATACCCCTAGGGGTAATAATAAAGCCTAGAAACTTAACGTTCTTAGTATAAAAGATACATTTTAATAGTTTAGCGTATAGGCCCCAAGCGCGGAGCTATCGCAGTACCTACTTAACGTACTTGACGTGCTTATCCTCGTCATTTAAGTAAATAAGAATATTATCTAGGTAAACCACGTAGATAGTATCTACTAGGGTTCCTAAAGCTTTATAAATATAGCTCTAAAAAGTTGTAGGGGCGTTAGCAAAACTAAAGGGCATTACTAGGTACTTAAAGTAACTATAGTATATCTTAAATACGGTCTTCTATTTATCTCCCTTTTTAATATAAATCCTATAGTACGTATTATAAAGATCCAGCTTTATAAATATCTTCGCATAGCTAAGCCTATTAAAAAGCTCGCCAACTAGCGGTAGGGGGTACCAATTTTTAATTATAATCTTGTTTAGGCGTCTATAATTAACGCATAGCCGCATTATACCGTCTGCTTTCGGCATAAAGAGGATAGGCACTCTAGCAGGCGACTTACTGGGCCTAATCCAGCCCTTTTTAAGAGCACTGTCCAGGTACTCTTATAAGATCTATAACTCTTTCTATAAGAGGTTATAGAGGGGCATTTATAGTAGCGTCTTACCTTCTTCTAAGTTAATCGCATAGTTGTACTTAGAGTTCTACGGTAGTATACTTACTAGCTTATTAGAGAAGATATTAATTTCCTTCTTATATATATCTGGCAGGCCAAGGGCCACAGAAGTTAAAGCAACTATTATATAGTAGTGTGCTTCTAGGAGCTAGTAAAGAGAAGGGTATAGCTAATATACGTTTTATAGGTATACTCGCACAGAGAGTATATATAGCTCTGCTATAGTATACTTAATAGTTTTAAGGTTTTAATTACCTCCCCCTTATATATAGGTAATCTGCGCCAGCACCGGAGGGTCTTTATAGGTACTCGCTGCCAATAACGACAGGTCCTCTACTATGTTTATAACTAGTATCTCTACATCTAGAGAGTCTGTATAGGTACTCGCTGCCAATAATAATAGGTCCTCTATTATGTTCATAACTAGCGTAAAGAAGGAGTCTTCTAGCTATAGCGAATAGACTATTTCACCAGCCTTAATATCTACTAGGAGAGCGTTAAGGGTAACTATCTAAAGGCGTCTAGGGTCCGAAGTACCCTAGACAAACTATCTAGAACGGAAGCTAATTAATAGATCTGCTTCCGCGAGCTAATCCTATTTAAGAACTATATTATAATTATTAAATAAGCCGCCCTAAAAGGTCTACGGGCTAATAGTACAAGAAGTACCCTAGGAGTCGCTAGTAGTAACCGTTAGATTATAAGCATCCTAGATTATTATCTAGTTGCTATTAAGGAAACATATAATAGGTTTACGTAAACGTAGCGCGTAGCGTATAGGCAGGTTAAATTTATAGACGATATCTTAATTAATAAGGTTAATTTAGTACTATATAATTATAGCACCTATTGTTCTAACCGCGTGCTTACACGTTCGATACACCAAGTACGCGTTTACGCGTTCGGTGTACCCACTCGCTTACGCGTCTGGTGCACTCCTAAAACACTAACTAGTTAGGGGGGGGGTACGTTAGTATATAGACCACATAGTCTACCTTAATAGAATTGACAGTCACCACTATCCTAAAGAGTATACAATACTATACGTATTTCGTGCCCCGGGATACGGCTTACTTGTGCTATTAAGTTAGTACAAACACTAATCAGTAAGCGCGCATAGATCAGCAATTACTCAACACCTCCCCCTAAGCGATACACGACAGCGACCACCCGTTCAGACTCCTAGTATAACCTACTAGAAGGTCGGAAGTTGGGGATTACGGACTTATCACCAACTCTATATACTTATTTAAGTCTTAGTACGGTTTACCGGAAGTTATAAACGCGAATACAGACCTTTACGGAACCCCCTATCCTTAACCCCCTTAAACCCTAAACCTCTTCGGACCTTATAAAAACCCCTTACCCTTCTATAAACTATTACGGACCCGTTAATCGCCTTTACGGACCACTATAAGACCCCTTAAACTATTACAGACCCGCTAATTAATTTTACGGACCGTTACAAGACCTCCTCCACCCGCTATAAGCTACTATAACCCGTTACAGCTTATATAGATATATAACGCTATATAATATAGCAGATATAAGCAAGCAAATCAGCAAAGGTTAAAAGAAGTAGAGCTAAGGAGTCGACCTTACGCCTACAGACGACGTTAATAACTATATTAATTTTAAAATCCTTAAATACGGACACTATAAGCTTCTAAACAATGACCTATAGGAGCAATACAAGGAAGACTTTACGGACTTTACGGAAGCTATTCTTAAGGCTTATAACCCTACTACTATCCATAACCTATAAACCCTTTTATATCACCAAGGTATATAGGTTAAAAAGAATAAACGAGTTACTATTATATAGTCCTTATATAACATAATATAGGAGGAAGACTAAACGGAATGGACTAAAGAGAAAATCCTAGACTAGGTTAAAGCCACTAATAATCTCTCTACTTCTCCCAAACTTAATAGCATCGCTAGCCTTATACTTAACCTACTTAACTAAATTTGTCCTACAAACCCAAGCGATTTCGGAATTAATCTTGCGGGCCAAAGCACACCTAGTACCCAAGTTACGGACCGTAATACCCCTATAAACCAAAATACGGACCAAAACCCTTCCGTTAATAAAGCCACAGATCCACAACCTGCCCAAGTCATAGATCTATAAGCTACATATCCGTAAGCCACAGATCCGTAAGTTATAGATCCGCAATGCACCTAAGCGAAGACCTATAGTAAGGAACTAGCTAACCTGGCCAAACTCTATACCGACAAATCTAAGTACAGCGGTAAAAACAACAATTTTAACTTTAAACTAACTATCTTTACGGACCTTTGCCAAAAGGCTAATATTCCTAAATAAGAGTTTAGCCAAGCCTACTCTACTATGCTGCGCGGCCTAGTACTTAACTACTACTACACTAACCTTAAGAGTAACCCCCTTAGTATTCCCTTTAATAAGCTATACAAAGCTACCCGTAACTACTTTAAAGGACCGGAATATAGGCGTAATATCCTTACCCAATAGAATGCGACTAAGCTACGGACCGTAATCGATAAGAATACTAAAAAATCGACTATAGAGTGCCTACAAATTCTTATTAAAGACCTCCGGCATTTATAGCATGGCCTTAACGCCAAGCTTTAAATAGACAACTTCCTATATAATAAACTTATCACGGCCTACTAGGAAGTAGAGCCCTACAAGTACGCCTATTATAAGCCTATAGACACCTTAGCTGGCCTTATTAATAATTTACACTCCTCTATTATAATATATAAAGTCTTAAACCCACCAGGCAGCACTTAAGCCTTTATTACGGATATTTAATATCTATAAACAGACTTAGACGTCTACTTTACAGACCGCCGCTACCGCTAGCAGTACCTATATCGACTAGGCCTTACCCGCAACCCCCGTAATAACTTCTATATAAAAATATACCCCTACAGACAAACCAGCCAGAAGTGCTTCATATGCGGTAAGGAAGGATATTAGTCTATAAGGCATACCCAGGAAGAACGTAATAAGTCTAGAAAGAGACTTAATAGCCGTATTAGCTAGTTTATTTTAGAATACAAAGGAGAGGAAGTAAAAGAGCCCCCTAATAAGTCAATAGAAGCCCTTATAATTAACTTTAACTTAAACGCTTAAGAATAAGAGACCTTAGAGACATTCCTAACCACTTTCAGACCTTTTACGGACAGCTAAGCCTTCAATATTACGACCGTATTAGCCAACCGTTCCTTTATACACTTAGTTGCACCTAAAAACCATTCCGTAAGCACCCCCGTTATAGACGTTATAGATTATAAACAGGACCTATTTGTATATATTACCATAGAACGCTATACCCCTAAGGAATTCTACGGTGTTATAATCGACATAAGTGCCTCTAAGAAGTCTACCGTAGGCTATAGACAATACCTTATATATAGGACCACCATAAATAACAATACGGACATTAATATTACGTAAACTGGGGCCATAACCGTCTAATTCGGCATCGGCTCAACTATATTAATCGGATTAGTAGCAGTTAAGACTCCAATTAGCCTAGTTAACTTCCACGTAGTAAAAGCGGACACCCCTTTCCTACTCTGCCTTGCGGATATAGACAGGTTATAGGTATACTATAATAACGTTACGGACACCCTAATTGGCCCTACAACTACCCCAGGAAGTAAGCATATTACCCTACTAATTACATAACAATTTGGACACCCGTTCCTTATATAGGGAGAGACCTTACAGACGTACATTTAGGAATCTTTTAACTATAACCCGTACTACTTCACTAGTACGGAAATCCACCGCCTATACCGCCGTTTTGGCTACCTATCAGCTAAAAAGCTATATAGAGTCCTTAAACGCTCTAGACACGACAACGTTAACAGGAAGGCAATTAACTACCTAACTAAATACTGCTCCTACTACTAGAAATACGGACGTTCTCCAGGCCGATTTAAGTTCACCCTTTATAAAGATCTTAACTTTAACCACTTAGTATACATAGACATTATATACATTAACGGCAGCCTAGTACTATATATAATTAATAAGGCAACCTATTATTAAGCCGCCCGTTAGTTATAAAATATATCCGCAAAGCATACCTAGGATATTTTACGGACCTGCTAGATCGATATATACGTTAAACCCCCGCAGTATATCACCTACAATACTAGTAGAAACTTTATCAGCAAGGAATTCTAGCAGTATACTATAGCCATAACTATATTAACAAAAGCCGTTCCAGTTAAGGCGCATTAGTCTATTAAGCTTATTAAGCGAGCTTACCTAGCCTTACAGAGAGCTTACTAGATTATTATAGATAAATATAAGGACATCTAAAAGGAACTGGCTCTATAGATGGCCGTAAAAGCCGTTAATAACACTACTAGCCCGGACGGACTAGTACCTACCCTCTTAGTCTATAGAGCCTACCCAAGGATAAGCAAACTGGATCCTCCTACCCCATCTATTACAAAACAAGCAGCCGCAATACAGAAGGCAATAGCCGAGATAGTCAAGCTATAGGCCAAATAAACTATTAATAACGCCCTATACTACCGTAACGGACCTAATATAACCCTAGTATACAACCTCCCGCTTAACTCTAAAGTCCTTATATGGCGTAAAAGCGGCAATTAGAATAGACCTTATTGCCTACTAGCCGTAGAAAACGAGACGTACTGCGTACAACTCCCTAGCGGGCTAACTAGCTTTAGAAGCACATCCGTAAAACCCTACTTTCGGCCCAAAGACAACCATGACGTTAAGCTAGACAAATTGGAAACACCCATCAAACTAGATAAACTAGAAGCACCCGCCGAACCAGATAGACTGGAAGCACCCCTACCTTTAGATAAACCAAAAGCACCTATACCTACTATAGAAGTCCCCTATAAACCTATTAAACCCACTAAACCTACTATAAAACGTGGTTAAGGACGCCCCCGAAAGCACCCTATAACTAAGAACCCTATAACAAAGAATTACCTAACCTCCGTAGGAATATCCGTAAGGCAATCTCCGCCTATAGATATATTAGTTTTAGTACAGGAAACCCCTTTTACGGACTTACAACGCAAAGAGATTAACGGACTACTTAAAAAGGGCGTCTTTATGGTTATAACGGAGAGAGATGTTCTATAAGGCGTCCGTATATTTAACTTACGCTTCGTTAATAAAATTAAGCACCCTAGTACTAATAAAGCCTTTAAAAAGTTAAGACTTATTATATAAGCTTATAACGACTAAGAAAAGGACCTAGTCCTTATATAATCGCCTATAATTTAACGAGTTAGTTAACGGATTATACTTACACTTACGCCTAGACTACAGTAAACTAAACCCGTAGCCTTATACTTACGGGATATCTTATAAGCCTACGTGTAGTCTAATATCTACCTAAGTAGGGACATCTTTATACGACCACCGCTTAAGCTTAATCTATAACTAGGAATAATTTTATAGGTTATAAAACCTCTATACGGAGTACCGGAAGCTAGAAACTATTGGTTTAAGACATACTACTAGCATTACGTCAGTAAACTTAAAATAAAACAGTCGACCTATAACCCCTACCTCTTATACACCCTATTAAACGGCCTTAGTATTATTGGACTCTAAATAAATAATACCCTATTCCTAGCAGACTAGACCTTTACGGACGCTAAAGAAACTAAACTATAAAAGGCTAAGTTCTTGGCAAAGCTATAAGAGTAGTTAACTAAGTAGAATCCGATTAAGTTTAATAGAGGCCTAATTATATAAAAGGGCAACCTAATTAAGCTAACTTAGGAGCGCCAGGCTTAAAACCTAAAGCCTATTATAGTAAAGCCTACGGACCTTACTAGCTTCCGCGGAGAGACCTATAAGACCATAAATATAAAGGACTAATACGTTATATAGCGTGCAAGAGGCGCCTATATTGCTATAGTCTGCCAACCCAAATCTGCCTACAATTTATCCTTTACGGCCCAGGCAGTAGATCCGTAAGAAAAAAATATTAAGCAGCTTAATAAGCGCATTTAGTGGCAAATTAATAATACAGCAAGGGGACTTACTTTTGTACCACTAGACCTAAGTTCCCTTAGCTTACTAGTATTTACGGATGCCTCCTTTACCAATAATAAAGACCTATTATTATAAATCGGCTTTGTAATTATACTTACGGACCGTAATTAGGACGTAAATATACTATACTAGTCTTTAATTAAGTGTAAATAAGTAACCCGCAGTATACTAGCTTCTAAACTATATGCATTAGCTTATAGCTTTAATATAATAGCCGCAATTAAATTAACGGTCTAGAAGATTCTATAACTAGAGCAGTTACCCCTAGTTTTATACACCGATTTAAAGTCCCTCTACGACTACCTAGTTAAACTAGGTACGACATAAGAGAAGAGGCTTATAGTCGACCTAATGTGCTTACATTAGGCCTATAAACAACGTGAAATTGCGAAGGTTAAATAGATCAGCGGCGGAAATAACCTAGTAGACGCCATGACTAAGGCAAAGCTGTGTTAAGCCCTTAAAACCCTAATTAACACAAATAGGCTTAACCTAGAAGTTACGGAATAGGTAGAACAAGACTAACGGAGTATCTACGGTACGTCTACGGCCCGTTGGAAGGCCGTACAGCTTATACGGCCTATTATTCTGCCACGGTGGTCGAATTAACTAATTACGATTTTCCATCCCCGGGATAGAAAATCGCCATTGGCTCGCTTAGCACTAGCGCCTTAGCGGCCCTTAAGATCTAACTTACGGCACGTCGGAAGGCCATACGGTTCATTTTACGGACCGTAAGCAGGACTTACGGCTAGCTTAGAGTACCGTTTGGAAGGCAGACCAGACGGCACCTTAGGGAGGATTTCCTATATATTTTCTTACGTCTTTTATGGTTCTATTAAGGCAATTACGGAGGCTATACGTAAGTAGTTCTATTTTCCAAGTACCGCTAGTGTATAATTACAGCACCTGTTGTTCTAACCGCGTGCTTACACGTTTAATACACCAAGTACGCGTTTACGCGTTTGGTGTACCCACTCGCTTACGCGTCTGGTGCACTCCTAAAACACTAGCTAGTTGGGGGGGGGTACGTTAGTATATAGACCACGTAGTCTACCTTAATAGAATTGACAGTCACTACCATCCCAAAGAGCATACGATACTATACGTATTTCGTGCCCCGGGATACGGCTCACTCGTGCTATTAAGTTAGTATAAATAGGTACCTATTATTGTATAAAGCACGTAGGCGGACTTTACCCTAGGGCGTATCTATCGCAACGTATACTATAATACGTTTCTTCTCTCCCTCTATATTAGGCCCTAGTTGTAGTTAAAAGAGATACACTACTAGGGCTTTAGGTTTTCCGAAGCCCAAGCTAACTTCTCTTTATTAGCCTACTTCCAGTGTTCCTTATAGTAGCCACCTACGGTCCTTTAACTCGCCTATATAGCACCAGCGTCTAGGGGGTCCCCTAAGCCATCCGGCTTTTAGGTGGTCTCCCCAAGAGTTTACTTAAAAAAGCGTCGCCCTTTTTAGGTTCTGTTCCCTAAGCCTAAGTCTATAGAGCCTATACTGCGACCGCGCTTCATATGCGATAATTTACCGCTACTACTTACGCAATCTTCTGCGAGCTTTGTAGTATCAAGTAATTGCTCTACACAGTGGATTTCGTTAAAGAGGTCTTTAGCGGTTCTTACCCGTTAGGCAAAGTTCTGGCGGAAGAGCTCTACTTATAGGTAGGCTAGGAGACGTAAGAACTAGAAGTCTACCTATTATTTAGGATTAATAAAAGGGGTATATAAGAAGAGGTCCTCTAAGCTACGTATACGGGCTAGGAAGACGTTGAACCTTTAGTTCTCCTTTATAACAACCATATAGTATATTATAGCGTTATTAAAGTGTTTCACTATAGGGTTCCTAATCTGGTCTTAGACTATAGTCTTAAATTCGTCCTATAGTAAAGGACCCTTATCCTTAGTACCTAACCAGCAATAAACCAGTTAGGTGATTATCTTCTCTTTTATAAGACCTTTAATAGCCCAGCGCGTACGTCGCTTATAGTCGTAGTTAGCGTCATTAACCTTAAATCGGTTCTTAACTGCGGCAATCCACCGGTTAAAATACTGTTAAGTAGTACCGCTAATATCAGGTAGTAACTTCTTAACTAGGGCGTTAAGATTTATTCGGCGTATACATTCACTATATAACTTATGCTCTTCGCTAGAGAGGCAACGGGAGGGCTTTATCAAATTAATAATACTCCGTAAGTTGGCTATCTTCTTAGCCAGCTCATCTAGCTCCTTTATATTAGCAGTATTAGGTAGGACGCTAGTAACCTTACTAAGCTCCTATTAAGCCCAGGTATATAGGTTAAACTAGTCTCCAGCGTTCGTAGATGTCTAATTATTTTAAGATTCGGAAAATAGCTTAGATACTACTGGTATACTTCTAGCGGTTTCGTCTGCACTAGATCCTAAGGCGTTCTGCGGTTATATCACTAGCGTATTACCGTCGGGTATAGGCGTCGGTTTTCTTTTCGGAGGCATTATAGAAAAATTAAACCGGCTATCCTCCTAAGGGGATTGGTAAGGATTTAAATGTAAGGTAAGGATGTGGATAGGGAGTCCAATAATAGAACAATGGGTATATTATGTATACAGAGACGAATCCTTAAGGGAAAAAGAGGAGTCTATATGCGAGGTAGGAAGGGTTTTCCCTAGGCACGTACAGAGCACGTACCTTACGGGCGAGTCACCCCTGGGTTGCCCCAGGGTCGCCCATACCTTGCGGCTATATAACTATCTACTCAGGTTTCACCTAATACGCGACGGCTTTATAAATAAGGATACTAAAGTTGCGTTTACTATATAATATATAAAGGGGACTAACTAAACCCTTTGGCTATAGTATAAAGATAACTATCTAGATACGTAGTTCATCTAGGAGAAGCTTATAGAATTCCTACTTAACTAGATTAAAAGTCCTATTAATTAAAAACTTTATATAGCCCTAACCTACGCGAAGGCAATATAGCGAACCGATTAACTAGTAAATGAGTTTACTACTTACCTAACCTCCTTAAAAGCGCAAATTAACCCTTCTTATAATATAAAGCATCTAATAATATATCTATTCATGAAGCTGCGGCTAAAGCTATAAGTTGCTATTACTAACTATTAAGAATTCCCTTAAACTTAAGACTAGCTAGTTTCCCTAGCTGCCCTATTAAAGGAAAACCAGAAGAGCGTAAGCGCCCTATAGGGTAGAAGTAATAGGCACGCCGTAAACTTAAATATAAAGACCACCTAGTTAGGTAACTTAGGGAAAGTAGACTCTAAAACCACCGCTAGCGATTTAACGGCGGGGTAAAGTAATACTACTAGGGGTTCGACTCAGCCTAAAGGAAACTGCTTAAAATGTAGGTAGCTAAGACATTAGTGGCGATAATATAAAGAGCTATAACGGAATTAACCACCGCTAAGTAGCGTAAACGCTACCTCTATACTAGGAAAAGATAAGCGCCCTTATACCTCCTTACAGCTATAGGGTATAAGCTCCTACTAGATTATAAGGAAGCTATTACTATCTTAGGTAAAGTCCTTTCTAAGCAGATCTAGAAGGAGACCTTAGTAATACTTAATATCGGTGCCGAAGTAAATATAATTAACTAGCGATTTGCAATGGAGTGTAACTTTAAAACACTAGACGTAGAATTACCTACCTACTCCTAGTTAAATAAAACTTAGGCATATTACTATAAAGCCTATAAGGTACTATTATAAATAAAGGATAGCTAGGGCAGGATTAGGAAAGTAACCCTTATCTACTATAAAATGGCTAACGTATCCCCCTCTATTACCCTAGGTATACCGGGGTTAAAGAAGGCCTAACTTCTTATTAACTATAAGGCGAAGGCGTAGCGATAGAAGCTAGACGGCTTATCCCTATTACTATAAACCCCTAAGGGTTTTATAGAGTCTCTCTAGAGGGAACCTAAGGTCTTTACCTTAGTAATTACTAGATTAATACCTAGTAAATAAAATAATAACAGCTTACTAGTCTTTTCCCCATAGTTAAAAGAAGTTAGTAATGTCTTCTTATATAAGGAAGCAGGAAAGCTACCCTAATACCACTAGGGCGACTATACTATTAACCTAGAAGAGAGATAGGAGGTCCTATATGGACCGCTCTATAACCTCTTAGTTAAGGAGCTAGAGGTACTAAGGGAGTACTTAGATAACGCCTTAACTAAAGGCTAGATCTAACTAAGTACTAGTCCTATAGGGGCACCTATTTTATTTATACCTAAAAAAGATAAGAAGCTGCGGCTCTGTATAGACTATAGAGGTCTTAATAAGGTGATAATTAAGAATTATCTCGCACTACTATTAATTAGTAAGACTTTAGACCGCTTAGTAGGTTCTAAGATCTTTACTAAGTTAGACCTAATAAATGCGTACTACCGCCTTTGTATCTATCGGGGTAATAAGTAAAAGACAGCGTTCCGTATATATTATGGCCACTTTAAGTATTTAGTTTTACCTTTTAGGTTAACTAATAGACTAGCAACCTTCTAGGGCTATATTAATTAAGCCTTATTAAAACTAGTAGACGTCTTCTATATAATCTACCTTAATAATATTTTAATTTTCTTAGAAAATCTAGAGGAATACTAGCGCTACGTACTAGAAGTACTATGTAGGTTGCGGTAATATTAACTATATACAAACCTTAAGAAGTGCAGGTTTAGCGTACGAGAGGTTAAGTTTTTAGAATATATTATTAGTCCTAAAGGCGTAGCGATAGATCCTAGCTGGGTAGAAGCTATTACTAAGTAGGAGAGCCCTTAATCCTATAGGGATATTTAGGTCTTTTTAGGTTTTACTAACTTCTATCGCCAGTTTATTTATAAGTACTTTACTATTATAAAGCCTATTACTAATCTCCTTAAGGGAGTAAAGAACGGCCGTAAAGCTGGGCCTTTTAGTTAGCTAGAAGAGGCAGAGTAGGCAATACGCTGGCTCTACGACGCCTTTATAACGGCGCTGCTCCTGTAATACTATACGCTAGGCTTACTAACCTAGTTAGAGACTAATACCTCTATATAAGGCCTAGCAGCAATTATATTACAGCTATTTAAAGATAGCCTTTAGCATCTAATAGCCTTTTAGTTTAGAAAGCTTTCGCTAGTAGAGTGTAATTATAAAACCTATAATTAGGAGCTACTAGCTATCGTAAAGGCTTTTAAGTATTAGAGATACTATATTAAGGGGCTATTAAGCCGCCTAGAAGTGCTTACAGATTATAATAATTTAAAGGGTTTTATAAAAGTAAAAGCCCTTAATAGACGGCAAGCTAGATAGGCTATAGTATTAGCTGCCTATAACTTTATAATTAAGCATAGAGTGGGAAAAACAAACCCTATAGACGCGCTGTTAAGGCGACCCCTAGGCGTAGGGAGTCCGCTAAAAGAAGACACTATACTACTACTGCTTTAAAGGACTTTGGGAATATAGGGCCACCAACCTAAGGTAAAAGTCCTATTAGGTATATAAGAAAGCGAGCCTTTTATAAAGGTATTGTTTTTATAGCTATAAGCTAGTAACCTGACGGCGGTACACCTAGGCTATATAGTATTACGGTTTAACTAGGCAACATATATATATGCCGTTAAGTAGCGTATAATAAGGACTTAAGTTAGAGAAGCTAGTACTTAAGAGAGTGCTTACAAGTTTAGTATAAAAACAGTCGTTAAGCTTATTAAAGGACTTTAGACTAAAGATAACTTAGTACTATAAAAGCGCAGCAATAGCGTAGATACTGCAAGACGCCGTTAACGCGCCCGCTTAAAGCTAGTATAGTGGTTTAATTCCACTAGACTACTTTATTACTATGGAAGGTTATATATACCCCTAGACCTAGTAGTTTATATAGAACTCCTACAGATCCACTATAATAATACTTTAGCTAGGCACTTTAGTAAGAAAAAGACTCTAGATCTACTTTTATATAAGTACTACTGGCTTAGTATAAATACAGACGTTATAAACTATATCTCTACCTATGATTTATACTAATATATGCGTGCGCCTTAATATCGCCCTTATAGCGAGCTTTAAGCGCTGCCTTGCCCGGACCAGCCGTAGCAAAAGATTATAATAGACTTTATTATAGGCCTACCGCCTAGTAAATGAGGTAAGAAGGTATATAACGCAATATATATAATAGTTAACCGCTATACTAAGATAGCCTTATATCTACCTATAGTAAAAACTATTACTGTAACTAAACTCGCGGATTTCTTCTTTAATAAAGTAGTACGCCGTTTTGGAGCCCCTAGGGGGATTATATCTAATTAAGGCAGTATCTTTACTAGTAAGTTTTAGTCGGAGCTATACTTTACTGCGAAGATTAAACGTAGGCTAAGTATAGCCTTTTACCTATAAATAGATGGGTAAATAGAACGCTAGAACTAAACCTTGGAGTATTACCTCTATGTGTTCTATAATAAAAAGTAAAGTAACTAGGTAGGCCTCCTATTGCTAGCTAAATTCGCCTATAATAATACTAAATATAGCATAACGGGTATAAGCCCGTTCTATACCTGCTATAAGTTTTACCTACATTTAGAATATAAGGTTAAGGCAAATAATAGTAGCTCTATTCTAGCCGCCTCTAAGAGAATTAAAAGGATATCCCTTAAACGTAAAGCGCTAGCGAAACGCTAGAAACACGTTACTAAGGCGTAGGCGAAATACTATAATTGTTATTACTAACTATAGGCATATAAAGTAGGGGATTTAGTCTTACTATCGACTAAGAACCTTAAACTAAAAAGGCTAAGTAAGAAACTTATAGCACGCTTTATTAGACCTTTTAGTATAGCCGAACTAGTTAGAAAATAAGTATACTGGCTATATCTACCTATACCTTACCGTATCTACCTAGTGTTTTATATTAGCTTACTAGAGCTATATAAACAACATAAGGGCACTACTAGAGACCCTTTACTAGGGCCTATTAAGCTAAACAATTAAGAGGACTAAGAGGACTAATATAAGGTAGAAGAAGTATATAGAAGGAAGGGATATAACTAGACCCTATAGTACCTAGTTAAGTAAAAAGGCTAGCTGGAAAAGTATAACAAATAGGTCTTAGTAGAGGACATTAATAAGGACGTAAAGGAGATATATAATAGTTACTTTACCTTAAGGGGCAAACGGAAAAGAAAGTAGGTGGGAAAATAAAAAAAACTTTTAATTGCAACTAAGATTACGCCCCACTAGCGGGGCAATAACGGAATAATAGTAGAGTAATAGTAGTACGCCAATAGAAATATGGATACTCTACAGCTCCATTAAATCCTCCCTCTCCTCCCCTTCTTCCTCTTCCTCCTCCTCCTCTCCCTCCTTATCCTCCTCCTTATCCCTTATAATAGGAGGCATACTGGCCTATAAGTACTATTAGTATATACTATAACGGCGAAATACTTGCGCTATAATACGTACTAAAGCGCGTATTATATTAAGAATTCCTTTAAGGGTATAACGGATGGCCTATAATTCCTATACTTAGAGTAGGGGAAAGTCTTCGCCCTTTAGGCGCTAGCGGAGACTGTGCTTAGCGCTGGTACGTACTAAGGCCTTAATGTCCTTCGTAAAGGACTTCTAGGCGGTAGTAACGTAAGCGTTAAGGTTAGCCGTGTCCCCGCTAGCAACCCGCTAGCGCTTAGCCCTATTAATAAGGGTAAGTAGCTTATTTAGGCGGCTATAGAAGGCCTTAGGGACCTAGTCTATTAGCTATTAGAACCTAAACTAATGTACTTAAACTTACTACTTAGCACGACTTATTTAGTTGTTGGTAGTACCCGCAATTATGGTTAGCCTACTTACTGTAGGTGGCCCGCCTAGTAGTGGCTATATACTTAGTATAGTAGAGGTAGATTAGTTCTAGTAAGGCTAGGGGAGCGGCTTACGAGCGGTATGGGAGCTTTAACGGCGCCTAGTAGGGTTAGCGATAGCTATAAGCTAGTATAAAGAATACTTATAGAAGGCTCGCGAGCAGGCGAACTGATAGCTTAGCGCTTGCAATTTATAATTAATTAGAAATTATAAAGAAGGCGAGTCATAGGCTAAATAAATAAAAATAAAATTGGAAGGGAAACCTAATATTCTACCTAGGTAGGAACTCCTACCTTTATAGATCTCTATAGGGTCCAAGCGTCTTATTATTCTATTATTCTATTATCCTATTATCTAATTTATATAAATTTTATTAAACACTTTTATTTAGTAAAGGATAATAATAGCACTCCTATTGTATAATAGCGTCGGCTAAGAACAGCCGCTTAAAAAAGGGGGGGTAATTATTAGGCTATAGAGACGCACTAGCCGTAACCGGCTTAGCGTAGGTAAGGCGCAGGTGAGGCGCCTACAAAACGTAGTCGCCCCGTATTAGAGAACAGCAGAATTTAGTTCTATAGTTCTACTTTATTAAAAACTAGATACCTATTGCATTCCGCTATTGTTATTACGTTACTACATGCCCTAAGGACCTTGGCGTCCTAATATCTAGGCTTAGTATAAATATAGTATATCCTAGGTAAGCCTACTATGCCGCTTAAATACTAGAGGTAATTAGGGAGAGGGCTAAGAGGGTCAATTATTTCTTTTTTACGCCCATTTATGTCCACGGTAGTAGCTCCTATACTTCCGCCGCTTCTTATATACATTTTATAACCATCTTTTCTAGGAGCTTTCCTAGGGTATTTTCTAGGGCAATTGGTCAGTAGCTTCCTAGAAGGGAGTAGTCTTTTCTCTTTAGTTTTCGTAGGACGACCGTAGTTATTGCTTTAAAGCTCTTAGGTAGTTCGCCTCTCTAAAGGTATATAGTTACAGCCTTAGCGAGTAGTATTACTACCACTTTTACCGCAGCTTTAATTGCCTTATTTAGAATCTTATTAGGCCCTAGCGCTTTACCTATAAGGAGCTTCTAAATAGCGTCCGTTATTTCTTTTACTAATATTATATGGCTTATTTCAATAGGTAAGGGGTAGGATTAACTACTAATATCCTATAAGTCTACTTGGCCTACGCCTAAAAAGAACCTCTCTATAAGTATTTTAATCTTTTCCTTATTATCGTTTATATATTAGTCTAGTTCTATCTAGCGGAGTGTAGGTAGGTATAGGTCCCCTAGTATCTCTTTAGTAATATATTTGCTCTACTTTAATATACGCCAGAGTCCCTTATTATATAGTTTAGTAGGGTTTAAGGTAATTTCTTCTAGGAATCGGCGCCACTAATTTTTACCTTCTTTCCGTAGTGACTTCTTAAGCCTATTCTTTAGGGCCTTGTAGCTCTATTAGTAGTAGGTTTCTCCTATTACACTATACTGTCGCCTTGCCCTCCTTACGCCTATAAGTAGCTAGGCCGCCTCTAGCAACTATTTACGGCGGGCGTATTTGCTAGGCTAGGCTTTTAGGCAGTATTCTTCTAAGCAATTGCTTATAATTCTTTAGATATCCTCTAGTAATACCTAGGGGGTCGCTATTAGTCTATTAGCGACTTCCTAGGTATACTTTTCCTAGTTAAGTTTCTTAGTAGCATATCTTTAGCGGGTTTATTACGCGGGTGCGGCGACGTTAAGCGCTATCCGTATGGGTATATAGTCTGCGGTAATTACCTATATATCCTCTAGTCCGCAGAATTCTAGTTAGTCTATAAGTATTTCTTAAATAAATATAAGGTTAATTATGCTTTCTAGGGTTCCTCTTTTCTAGGTAGTTTTGCCGGTTAGGGTAGTAAGGGAAAAGCCCCGCGTTTCTAGCTCGTTTAGTAGGTAGGTTGCTTATACTTTAACTATAGCCTAAGGTCCTCCCTATAATATACAATATACGTTAAAGTCCCCTAGAACTATTATCTCGCCTTCCATTATATTAATAGCCTATTAAAGTAGACCCTATATGGCAATTTAGGGGTTATTACCCCCTAGGTTATAAACGTTAATTATACTAATTTAGCCCCTATTAGTAGCTATTTATAGTTTATCTATATTAGGGCTAATATTATAGTAGCTCTATACCTATATATTAATATATTAACTAACTAAGAAGTATATACGGGTAGCTAGGTTCGGTTTGTATAGGAGGTAATATCCTTTTAGTTAGTATATTTTACATATTTATTTATTATATGCTAGTTCCTATAGCGCTATTATCTAGTATTCTTCTAGGTCTAGACTATTAAATAGGGGGCGTGTTACTTAGTAGTTTAAGTATCCGCAGTTGTATTATACTATTTTTAGTCTTTTTATAGTATTAGTTGGTCTAGTAACTCCTAGGTGTCTTTATTTCGCCTCTATAGCAACCCATCTAGGGTAGTTATAATTAGGATTCTTTACTAGGATAGGTCTTTAGCGGCGTTTATACTGCCTTATAGGCGTCCTACGCTCCGCTTTACCGCTAGTTAGGCAGAGGGTGCCCCTATTAGGGTAGGTACTTTAGATCTCTTTCTTTATACAACTATCCAGCCACCATTACCCGTTGCGCTTAGCTTCTTCTCCTTATATACATTTCCTCGTATTATAGCTGTGACCTAGTATAGTTAGGCTTGCCTTATTCTAGTAGATTCTAGGTATACATAGGAGGTTTTATATGCCGTCTTTTACTATACTTTATAATCTTTACCGTAGTTTACGCATCTCTTACCGTTTTCCCTAGGGCAGTCCTTCATCTCGTATATATCGGCGCACCGCCCGTACCTTTCCTGTCTCCTATATACGCTTTAAGTATAGCCCTATTACTAGTATTTAAAGCACTAGCGGATTTAGGTTGCGTAGTAGTATAGCCAGGCTTTATACTAGAGGCTATCTATAACAACTCCTTTACAGGCTACTGCCGCCTGCATCTCTTAGGTTGGTAGGTGGATTATTAAAGTACCGCGCGTTTTAACCCTCTAGTACCCTAGCGATACCCCTATATATAATAAGCGTACTCTATAGAGCCACGCGACTTTAGATATCGTAATTCCTAGGACTAGTTTTTTAGTGGCCTCTATAATCCTTTAAATAAGTTATAAGTTTATAGCGCCTCGCCCGCTTTCTACTTGTATAGTAAGGGGTACTCTAATTACTTTAACTGGGTAGTCCTAGCGGAGGATCTTATATTTAAGGGTGTCTCCCTAGGTAATAGCCTAGTCCTTTACCTGTTAGCTAAGGAGAGTAACCTCTACGTTACCGCTATATAGGACCTTTACTGCTACCACTTTTAGTATATATGCTCTAATTAACGTAAGAAGCTATTTTAGCTCTGCTCCTGCTGCTTTTAGTATATAAATCCTAACTATAGACCTTACGGGTGCTATACTAGGTAGGCGCTAGGGAGGCGCCGGTAGGGCGCTAGCGGCAACATTAGCCTATAAGGGTTTTATTATATACGTTATTGGAGTTTTTTTATAATTTTATAGCCTCCTTAATGCGCCTAAGCCTATCCTCTATAGCGTTTTAGTTTCTGTTATATCTTATCCAGAGTTCCCAAGCGATTTGTCCTGCCTGTTAAGCCGTATACGCTACCCCTACGCGTAGGTGTTTGTCCTCTCCCTTCCCTAAATCTTCCTTAATGTCTTTTAGGATATCTATAAGTTTTTGCCATTTCTGGTCGTTGTCCTTTAGTTGTTGTAGTTAGGTCGCCCCCTATTAGGTTTATTATGGTGTTGCGTTTTTCTATATATTGGCCCTATCGAGTCTACTGCGACCCTCCTATGTCGCGCAGGCTTTCCGGCTAAGATGCGTGCATTGGTTCTAGGGCATAATATGCCGTAGATTTGATTAGAAGTGGTTATTTCTTTATTAGGTAATTGGTGGGCGTATACTACTGCTATAGCGGCTTTTTTTTAGTGCACTTTAAATCAAGTGTTTTTAGGATCCTATATTATATAATATAGTAATATAGAGCAATTCTAGAATAGTATATAGCGTAATAATAAAGACTTCTACTAGTTTATAAACTTTATAGAAACCTAAGCTTAATGGATAGATCTAGAGCCCTTTAAAAATAGGGATAGTAGTATCTATAAGAAAGAGAAGATTAGATTTATCTAGGCTGGAATTAAGCTACTAATTTATAAGAAAATAAGGCGCGTAGGAGCCCTATTACGGATTACTATATATACTAATTTTAAACAAGCGGTTTTAAACGCTAAGGACGCAGTAAGGAACTAGAACCCTTTTAGTAAAAAGCTAAGGGGTTACAAAAAGCATAGGCACTTTAGTAGTAATATAGAGTAGACCTAACCTTTAAAGAAACCTTTTTTAAAAAGAAACTTAGAAGGGTTAAAGCTAGGAACCTTAAGTAGTAGAAAAAAGTCCTAGGGCTAATTTGGCACCAACACCTACCAGAGGCTCCTCCGCCCTTCCTATCTTCTTTCTTGCCTATCTCCTCGTCTAATACTGTCTATATTGCTATATTAACTAATAAATCCCTTAGTAGAGACTAAGGAGTATTAAAGCACCTCTAGCTCTTATAAGGAAGAAGAAAAGAAGAGAGGAAGGTATAGAGAAGGGAGTATTTATAGATGGGAGGAGGCCCTGTAAGTACGTAATTTGGTAAGTACTAATAGTATAAGATTCTTATATAAGATGGGCTTAATAACTTACCAAAATATGGGGTGTCTCTATTACTGTAGTAGCTACTATAGTAGTAGGGACGCCTTAAATATTAATATAACTAACTACTAAGGCTATTAATAAGTGGAAGGTAGGCTACCAATATAGTGCAAACGATATAGTTGTTAATATCGTTTATAGCCTATTTTTACTTTTAGTATACGCGTAGATCGTCTTTATATTTAGCGTAGAGCTAGTTATAGGCAGTAAGCTAGTTTGGGTCTAGCTTTACTATTAATATAGTCGTAGGTAGTATGTTCCTTAGTAGAGGCCGACTTAGTAGTTTTAGCTTTAGAAGATTATCTTTCTTCTTAGATGGGTCAATATACTGCTATACCTCGTTAGTTTTAACTATGGCTTAGATAATAAAGAACTATTAAATCTAATTGGATGGCTTATTAAGGATAAGGTTAATTTTTAATTTAGTAGAGGTTGTTATTTTTAGAATTTAATAGGTTAGGAAGGGTCTAGGTTAGGGTTTAGCTAGCCTCTTAGCAGAACCTTATTTAGACGTTCTAAACTTTTAATTTAATTTAATTTATTAGTTTGTTTATTAATTAGGTATATTTATTAACTAGGGTTAATTATCCGTTCGTTTAATAGGTAAAGAAGCTTAAGACACTATAAAGGTGGTAGTATAGTGGTGTAGATTGGACGTCGCCTACTGTCTTAGCATTTTCCTATATTTATAAAGCCTTCGGCTTCCTTCCTTCTTTCCTCTATTATATTTATCACGACCCTACCAGTTACCGAAAATACACACTTTTCTTTCTTTCCTACTGACTGTTCTACTAACTAATTACAACCGACCAACCAACCAACCAACTGATAGACTAATAGCACCGTGACTTTCCATCTTAGAGAGGTCGTACCCTCCTATAGTAGAAGTAATAATGTAAGGGTACTTTTGGTCCCTTATAAATAACTTCTTAAATAAGGTAGTAGATCTAGACTTCGGATTACTAAAATCCAAAATTTTATCACGGGGAGCGCGATTAATAACCCCTATTAACAGCTCTAACTATATCTAATTTTTAATTTATAAATTGGTAGATCTATAGGTAGTAGTTATTTTAAGTAGCTCTAGGTATAATATATATAAAATATTAACTATAGTATAGAGAAGTCGTGGCTGCTAATATATGGTCCTAAGTAGCATTATACAATAGAATTAGTCAGTATAATCGCGCGGAAAGAAAATTAGAAATTAATTAAGAAAAAAGGACTAAAAATTAACTACCCCTTACCAATTGTATTAATATTAGAGGTATAGCCAAGCCTACTTATAGAGGGCTTTACTAGATATATATAACACCTTATATAGCCGCTAGGGTAACTAAGTAAGGCTATAAGGCTAGAAAGAGGGTTCTTAGTTAGGAATTGTTGCATTTTTAAAGGTTATATAACTCCTTATATAAGTAATAGTTCCGCCCTTTAAAAAAAACTTAAAAATTTTTAAAAATTAATTAACGCTATAGACAGCAGTAATATTAATCCAGTAATACTACTAATTCTCCCTATATACTACTATATATATATCTAACAGCCCTAAAAGCTATAAGAAGGTAGGACGGATAGGGGGATTAGAATTTAGAAAATTGGATTTTACAGTTAAGCTATTTAAAAGTTAGAAAACTAAGATAAATGCTATATTCTCTACTTACCTCTAAGCTAGTATATAATTTCCTATTTAGGAAAAGTTGTTTATAAGTAGTTACTGCTGCCTCTATATAAAATCTTCTTATTATACCTCTTTAGCCTTACTTATAGATAACTAAAATCGTTTTATATTAAACCTATGTTTAAATATAAGTCCTAAAAGCTTCTTAACTTATAAGATTCCTATATAGGTTAGCCTAGCTATTTTATTCTTTTCCTTAATATCTAGAACTACCTAGTTAAGTATTAGGCCCTAGCTTTTATATACGGTAAGAGTAAAAGCTAGAGTAATTAGAAATTAACGCTATAAGTAAGAGCCTCTTATACCCTCCTATTTACGTAGTATAGAAAATATAAAGATAACTTTCTTACTATCTTACTAAGTAAATAGGGCAGGTCCGTTGTACCTATCTATTATAATTTGTCACGGCACTGACCTAACACGTTGTTATGACTCAGTGTTGTCATGACACGAGCACAGACCTGACCCCTGAGCGACGTGTATATATACCGCCTCACCTCCTACATAGATCCTCACACGACATCGTTTATCAATGATATACAGTCACCTCGTACCTCGTACCTTGACAGTCGGCACGTACTGTGACAGTATATCGTGTCATCTTATACGCCCCCGGTAGGGCTTTATTTTCACCATTCCAAAGCTACATTCTAAAGCTACGACCCTACCCCGGGCGTGATTCTTACCCCTATTTTACGTTAATGCGACCTAGTAAAATCTCTATTAAATCTATTCGAGCCGATCTCCTTTCCGTCCACCCGAGTTTCTAAGCTAGCTGTAGGGAGTTCACCCTACGGGCTATATTCCTCGTATCTCCGTCTCTAAGTCTATTTTTAGCTATACTATTACTTTACGTCTAAGTTTCTAAGCCGGCTATAGGGAGATACCCTATAGGCTATGTTCCTTGTGTCTTA
>Ga0307515_10002905_pt1 | contig 36391 bp, 27 predicted proteins | sample 17_EM_MG_FD_194513 | JGI IMG/M metagenome (GOLD analysis project Ga0307515, IMG submission 194513) | Populus trichocarpa ectomycorrhiza microbial communities from riparian zone in the Pacific Northwest, United States - 17_EM | ecosystem: Host-associated > Plants > Roots > Unclassified | place... | reverse complement strand
TACAGTCAAAACCCCTTATAACGATATGGGGTATATAACGATATTATCTATATTACGATACATACCCTTAATCAAACCCTTTTTTGGTGTAATATTACGATATTCTGGCTTTTGGTGATATCGTTAAGGTGTCTCACCAATATCGGTATAACCAGATTTTGATTCGTTGGATTTAACGCTTGCTTACCGCATGTTTAGCCATCAATACCCACCACACAACGATTTAAATCCATCAAAATAACCCTCAGATCTTACTCTCTATACTTAATACTACCTTATTTATTATAATAAGACATCAAAATCCTAAAAGGCAACGCCGTTATGGATTCTCTGACTTTGAACGCCAAAAAATACGCGCCCACCACCTAAATTACCCCTACCTATTACAAAACCAGCTTGCTTAATGGGCTACCGACTTCTTCCGTCGTAAAATTAATTAATCGTTAATATCAGAAATACTTAGCGATAAGTTTAAGCACCTTAATATAGCCAAACTACCACGCGGGTAAGGCAGGCGAGAGCGCAAGAGGGACGCTAAACAGCCTCTTTTAGAGGAAGCTCTCTTTAAGTGGCACTAACGCCTACAGAACTCTCGCATTCCCATTTCTGGCGAGCTTATACGTGTCGCCGCCGCTTAGTTATGGCAACGGATACCTACATTAGCTAACACACTAGAGCCAAAGTGGTCTATTGGCTGGTTGGAAGGCTTTAAATCTTGCAACAATATTCGCAAGAGAAAGCAGCACGGTGAGGCTGCCTCAGTCAATATAGAGGGGGCGGAGGATCGCATAATAGAGCTTTAAGCAATTATTGTACCTTATCCACTAAATGATGTTTACAATATGGATAAGACAGGGCTATTTTAGAAGGCTATACTAGATACTATATTGGCTACTAAGGCTTAATTAGGAATAAAGAAACAGAAGGCACGAATCTCTCTAGGAAATTGCACGAATGCAGATGGCTCCGACAAGCTTCCTCTTCTTATAATTGGCTTAGCACAACGGCCACGTTGCTTCGCGGCTAATAAAGTTAATATAACCTCATTAGATATTATCTGGAGGTACAATAAGAAGGCCTAGATAACAACGGTTATTATGCTTAACTGGCTTACCTGGTTTAACAAAAGGATATCCGGCAGGAAGGTGCTCCTCTTAATCGACGGCTTCAGCGCCCACAAAGCAGCCGTTCGAACAATCTTTAAGAACGGCTCTCTTAAGAATACGCGCGTCGAGTTCCTCCCTCCAAATTACACCTCTGTATACCAGCCTCTTGACCAAGGGATAATTGCAAACTTTAAGCTTTTCTACCGAAGATATTAGATGCGGTTTATGGTAGAGCAATCGCTCAAAAACCAAGATCCAATCAAGCAGATGCATGTCCTATGGGCGATTCGATGGATAATTGCAGCTTAGCAGGAAGTTACACCAGAGACAATTAAGAACTGCTTTATTAAATCTACGTTATTTAGCTCTCGTATAGGCCCACAGCCTCGCCCTCAGGGTTATATAGATCCTCCTATTATCAATAAGCTGCAGGCAATAGCAGAAGAGCTGTAAGTAGCAGGAAGAATCCACGCTGTGGCAAATATTCAGGATTTTATTGAGCTACCGGGTGAGGAAGTAGAGGATTCAACGGAGGATCTTATTAAGCACATAGCAGAGCTCTACGCAGGGCCTGACCGCGATGCAGAGACGGATGAGGAAGTCATTAAGCAACCTCAAATCAAGCTTGACGAGGCGCTTGACGCCTTACAAAAGCTTTGTCTTTATAAGGAACAGCAGGAAGATTGTAATAGAGACGTAATTACGACTCTATTAAGGCACGAGCGACGACTTCAAAATCGACGAGGTCGGAACACCAAACAGCAATCAATTACGACGTATTTTAGTGTAGCCAATCGCTCAATTGCGGCTTCACGGGCGTAGATATATAATATCATTACCTAATTTTGATTTTGGGTGCATTTTACATACAAATACGGAATACAACAATACCCTTGGTATTACGATACGGTCGGCTAAATAAGTCGTATCGTTATAAGGGGTTTTGACTGTAGCTATATTATAAAATTCATACTATTTAGAAGCCCTAAGTCTTAAAAATAATGTATAAACTTTTAGTAATAATAACGCGTTATATAAATAAATGAATTAGATATCCGCAATCTCCGTTTTACGGATTTTGCTTAGGATTTTAACAAATCTCGCCAAACCCTCTCAGACGTGATTTTGCAATTCGGAAGACGGCGTAGGTTATTCCGATGCTAGCTAAAAAATCGCGTCTGAGCTCGCTGAGGTAAGCGATTTGGATGTCCACGGAGATATATTACTAGCGTCGCAACAACACAACAGGGGTTATATCACGCTAGCAGGGGTTTAATAAAGCTAGTAGGGGTTTTATATAAAGCTATACTAGTTAAGTACTAGCGAGATTTACTGTCTCGTTTGCCGTCTGAGTCGCTTACTGAGATAACATACCTACCTTCGTACCTTCACGCTTTCGATGGTAATCACACAATGAAAACTCAGGACTCCCCGGACACTCAAGTTCTTCGTTTTCCAAAGGCGCCGCCCTCGGTAAAATCGCCGCCTTGAACGCCAGACCTTAAAAATGGCCTCCGGTACTCCTTCGAGCGCGCAATTGCAATTGACCATATCTGCCGACAACCTACCATTATGATGGCCAATAATGCGAATCTCGATCCATGGGATATCTATTTACCCCCATTAGAAGACCTTTTCCAAACACCAGAGCTTGAGGGTCTCCATACCCTGCAGAACGTCGATTTTGCAGACACCGCTGGTTCTCCAAATCTTGAATTTGTGCTTGGTCAGTCGATGGTTTAACGTTTCGGGTTCTAGCCTGGCTGACTTATAGATCCTTCATCAGATGACTCCTTGCTACCCATTGGCATGGCGGAACCTCAGACGGAATCCATGTCCCACGGTGTGCCTCCGATCTCCCATCACGGTGTTACACGATCCAGCGAGGGGAAGCCATTCCCCTGCACCTACTGCGAAAAAACTTCCAAAAATATATACGAATGGAAGAGGCACGAGGTCACCCACGGTCCCAAAATGTGGGTTTGCATGCCTGACTGGTCGGCCGTTGTGAACGATCGATGTGTCTTTTGCGGCCAGGAAAATCCACCTGCGGCACATTTGGATACTCACGAAATTGAGCCCTGCTTGGCTATACCAATTAAAGAAAGGGCGTATTCGAGAAAGGATCAATTACGCAACCACGTTCGAGCCAAGCACCTCAAGGAATATCCGACTCCCGCTCAATGGGATGGTGGAGCATCTCGCTTGATGAATGTCAATAACGAGATTCTGAACAACTGGCGCCGTGATACGACAACGGAGACCCCTGACCCAGCTAACCTGCGGTGTAATATTTGCGAAGCAGAGCTTGGGAGCTGGCAGGACAGGGTGAATCATGTCGGCGAGCATCTTCGAATCATGCAGAAGCAGCAAGAGGAGGCTGAGCTAAGGATGTAGACAGCATTCTCCATGCCTCTGCGAAAGAAGCAATTACTGGTCATCAGTACTTGAATGTCGTGATCGAAGGTAAAGCTCAGACTGGGGACGCATTTATTACTGATTGGGGTGGAGATGCAGCAGGGCTATCTCATACGTATAATGACGTGAATGTGAATAAGGACGGAAGAGCATAGATTCAAAACAAGTACGGAGGGAAGGAATTTTTTGGCAAGATTAGATATGGCTCTGATTTCATGCGATTGAACTATCCTTTATCTTTTTGGTTTCAGGACTTCCGAGAGCAGTGTATTTGAGAATATATTTCCAGGATCTGCAGCATTCCAGGCTAGCTCGGCGTGAATTTCGGAAGTGAGCGCAGAATCTGTCTCTCAGGCGACGCCATCGTAACGTTCACCAAAGCTAACACTCATTGCTGGGAAGTTAAGAGGGAGTAATGCCTCTTTTAGCATTCATTGTTCTTTAAATGCTGGATTCAAGGTCGGACCTAATTGGTGCCAAGACCTCATGTGCATGACTGGAGGACCGACGACGCCGGCGACTTTGCCAGCAACTTGCCGGGGTGTACTTGTGGTGGTGCTTTGGTATACAAGGCAGAAATAGAACGAAAGAAATGATTCTTTAGTTTTGCTAGAACGACGACATGGACGGCTGAACAAGCGCATGTGTTTATTAAAAGATATAGTAAGATACAAAACAGAGGTCTAATCGTATGTAGGTTAGCCTGGCCTGAAAGCCCATTGGCGTGAAGTGGGAAAAAGGTTTAAGCGTGTATCGACTATAGATGCATCAGATGGTGAGGGCTTACATGTTACATGATGCGATGCGGCATTCCTCTCCTGCCTTCTCGGCCTCTTGGTAAGGGCTTGGCTTTGAACTGCTGGGCATGCTATTTACAATGGGGGGTCAATCAACCAGACCCTACGATGTGGTGACATGACATGACGCACCCCACGTACGCGTATCGCCAGGCAACTAGCATTTTAGACAAGCTCTCGAATTATTTAAGAACTTGAATAACTTACACGAATTTTAGAATGATGACAATCTTTCGCAAAGCGTCTGAGAGATTAGAAGGCTTGAATAGGAAAGACTAACAGCGACTTTGCTATCCGCATTGCTGATGGAAATAATGAATGCATGGACCCGGCGAATTCATCGAGTCCGTTAAGTGTATTAGATCGTTCAAGATGTAACACATATCTTAAAGTTCCAAACCATACCATCATTTCCACGAGTTGCATTACAAACCAGTCTGCGAGCGACATACCCTAATGGCTTATACCGGTTTCCTCTAATTAAACTCAAGTGACGGGAGACGACTCTCCAATTATCCATAACTACGTTACGACTGAGACAGCACTGATTTTAGGCGACAGCCTCAACTGCAGTTGTACCTCCAGAGCGGTAGTGGCTTAGATGGGAGCATTCCAGTGAATTCTCCTACAAACTAGCGTTTCCTGCTGTTATATATTATTTGCAGTTATGAAAAATACCGGCAATCCTCTCGATGCATGTGGTTGCCCTGGTCGCGAATTGGTCGATAAGGCGCAAGGCAGACCCAGCAAAATTCATGCCTGCATTTAGAACCTGCATCCGTCAGTTAGCTAAGAAAAAGCAACACATCTAGCGTTTTATCCTTACACGTCATGTGATCACATCCGTAGTTTTTCTCAATATCCCATTTACACCCCGGGCACTTCTTCGTAGTTTCCAGAATGACCTTCTTTGACGCTTGTTCCTCTGCTTTCTTCTGCTTGCCATCCGTACGATAATCGTACTCGGCGCAAGTCTCCCCTTCGTGCCAGCGCCGGTTGTGTACAACACATTGCCGGTTGCCGCAGCCCGCACACTCAAATATCGGTGCCTCCGGCCCCGCGTTGTGAACTTGGCCGGATTTGCATCCCTTGGTAGTACACCATCGGAAGCCCGGGATAGTTTCGAAGGCGGCTTTGGTGGAGAGCCTATCGTATCTACGGACAGGTGAGTATGAACATTATCATTTTTGAGTAACTATGATGAACCTACTTGCGAAAAACTACCGAGGGGGCAAATTTGCGGATATCTTCGTACTGCATTCGTGAGCGGCATTCGGGACAGTTGATCTGATCCCACACTTTGGATTCGAATTCGGACCGGATCCATTCTCTCAAACATCCTTTGCAAACTTGCACTTCATGTGTGCATGCTGCGGTTGGGGGCCGGCTAGGGAAGTATTTGATAGGTAGAGTATTTGCGCAGACGATGCAATCTTTTTGCGGACCGTGATCTCTAGGCTGTTGGCCACTGTCCCATAACTCTTCTCTTCTTCGTGATTTTGATTCCCGACTCTTTCGCTTTGGAGTTGCACTTCTTGTGGCCTGTCCAGACCTATTCTGTTGCTTCGTGCGAGAATTGGACTTCGAGGTTCTAGGCTCTTTATCTCGACGAGTGCTGTTGGATCGTCGATTCCGATCAGGGCGAGAAACGTTCAGCTCAGCATTTCTACGCCGTAGCGGTGGTCTTGCATTCTGGCTATGTTCACTGGAATATAAGCCACCTAAGGAAGCTGGAGCGAGTCCCCGTTCTGTAGTTGCGCGGCGGCTTGAAGCTGTTCTTGTCGAAACCCGCGTCTTTGTCCCAGCTTCGACTCGGTGCCTTTTTGAATGCCCATCAGATCTTGAGTAAGATCTAGACCGTATCTCTCGGGCGGAGCGAGATGATTTTTTCTTGGATCTGAGCGGTTCATCATCACTGCTGTGATCAGACAAGTATCGTCGTGTTCTAGACGAGGAGCTGCCCTCTGAACGGTCAAATAGCAGTCTCGCTGCTGCTTGGCCCATATTATACTTTTAAAGGCTGTGTCCACTTTAAAATCTCTTTGTAAGGGCGTATGTAAGATAGAAACACTGCGAAACAGCGAATAAAGATGAACTTGGGTTTTACACTATTTTACGAGGCCCAGAAGAGTGAAAATATGCTTGTACGGGGCAAAAGCGCAGACTGCTGCTATCGCGGCTGAAAAGAAGATAACCTCGACTGAGTCAATTGAGGACCACGTGAACTGGCAGATAAACCGTAGAAGGGAGGGGGAAATGCGACCAGGTGCCTGCTGTGGTGTCTTTGCAACAGAGACGCTGGATTGGCTGGCATGGCTGCCGAGTTTTCCCCTTGTTGCTTTAAGGCCACAGTAAGGGTGGTGAAGGTGTCGTTGTCCCTTGGCCAGGGCCAATACTGCGGGGAGTAAGGCTACGCTAAGACCCGAAAAGTGGGAGTTCCGGTGAAAATTTACCTGACCAATAGGAGTGAAAGTGGGGATGAATTTTGTAGGCAATGAACTGTCAGAGTGCAAGATATATTTTCTACTAAGCCATATCTGAATATCCTCTTAGAAATACTAATAACGACCTTTGGAGCAGTTTTAAGCATCAGCTTCTCGGTGATCAAATATGCTCAAGTGGTTCTTATCTCATAAATTAGCCCCTCCGTAGATTGTTTGTGGGCATACTGCTCCTTATCCAAACAAACGAGATCTTATGGTCCAAGCTTGGTGGGTACTTGGGCAGTCTCTTTGAGCTCGGCGACGTGCACGTGATAGATCACGTGACAGCGCGCGGGCCATCTCGCAGATATCTTCTCGGGCCATTGAGCCTCTTAGATTCTTCCTCATAGAGCATCATATGTATCATTTCCGCCAGCCTGCTCAATGGTCTGTCAGTTTTTAAAATCTTGCCTCACTGCCATACCTTACGTACTTCTCTAGGCCTAATTATCTTCAAAATACTACGAGGTAAAAGCTCTTTGCCTTCTCTATCGCCTCCACGTTGTGGCGATATTGTAGCTTTATTACATAAGAGTTGGACATGGGCAGTTGGCCAGATTTTGGTCCAAAATGCCCCGTGACCAAGCACGAGCTGATCTAACTGAGTTCAAAAGGTACCTTGCTGCAGGGGTAGGCAGCAATAAAAACTTTAAATAAAAACGCGTACGATATTTGAACTTGCAAAAATACGACAAGAACACCTCTTTGACGGCTTTCCAACCCATATCGAGGTTTGCATAAACAGCTGCGCCTGCTCTATACTAATACTCATTCTGCAAGGCTCTTTTAAGAGTTTAACGCCTTACCATTCAATCTGGTAGGTCACCAAACTTCAATGGAAGCTCCATGAGGCCTTATTGAGCTGACAGCAGTGTACATGAATTAGTTGTTGTTCCTTTTGGTCTTTCAGATGTCTCGTCTCTTCCAGCTACCCGTAGAATTGGTCGAAATTATCGCTTCATTCTTACCACTCGAGGACTTATTCAACCTCCGTCTCACATGCCGTGAGCTTAGCACGAAGACGTTCCATTACTTCACGCAGGAGCATTTCACTATAAAACAATTCTTTCCATCTCTTTATGGCCTCGAGGCTTTACTCGCCATTTCAAAGTCAAGATTGAGAGAAAGCCTGAGGACTGTTGTACTTGGTCCCCACGATTCCAACACAGCAATATTTCCAGTAACAGCCAGGGATGAGGAAGATAGGAAGCAAAGTCTGCAAGATTATCTTCGCTATGTTAATGAGAACCGATATATGAAACGAACAGGTCTTGACGCAATAATCCTCCAGGAAGCCTTCGCTAATCTACCCAACTGCTCTACTCTCGAAATCCGAGACTATTCACTGCTTACGATTGAGGCTGGTGAATGGTGTGACGATGTTCACCCATTGAGCAGCTATGGGCAATCTCAATCCAGCAAGGTGGCCGCCGGTTGGAAATCGCCAAAGGACACGACTGCATTTACCCAATTTACCAGAACCTTCACTCTTGCTCTACACGCTGCGGTGACAGCCAAGCTCCCATTAGAGTCAGTTATCATGGACTGTGAGATGTCTTGGGGTAAAAATGAAATCCCACTCGACTTACCGTCTCCGAGATGGTTTAATCCAAGTGACTGCTCCCTGGAGAAGTTGCTCCACCTGCAGTTGTATATCGCATGGTCTGCCAATTTGCGGAACCCAGGGTGGGTCGGTATAGTGGATAGTATTGTGCAATTCTTCATTCTGGCTCCTAATATCAACAGATTGGGGTTGAATTTGGCATACCGACGAAGCGCTAGTTCATTTCTTATCCGCCTAGCCGATACTCTGGATTTTAGAAACATAACGACATTAGACCTAATATGGATCTGTACTGACCAAGATAGCATTATTAATGCCTTTGCAAAGCTCTCCCCAAAAATCTCTTGTCTTAAACTGTGCGGTTTTAAAGTCAACGATGGGAACATAAGGGACATTTTTAAATTTATTGGGGACAAAATGCAGCTTAAGAAGATTTCTGGGCAATGGTTTTGCCAGGGTCATTCCCGAATTGCATTCAAATCTCCTGGGAGCAAGAATGGATCCGGTCTTTCAGATCGTTTTCATTATGAAGGGCCAGATATTATGAATTTTATGAACGACCTCATTTCTTCTATAGTCATGGTGGACGGTGATTGGATAGGCTGGCAGCGCCGCAAGCATTGGCCTCTTTCTCTTCAAATTTTAGTCTAGGTTTTATTTCGGATGGTATTTGAGAATAATTGTTTGGCTCTTCTTCTGCTAAATCTTGCTACTAGCATCATCCTAAGCAGGGTTCTTAGTTCCAAGACGTAAAGTTTCATCGTGTCAAACTCTCCACTTGTTAATATGACAAAGTTGCCAACAGCATCCAGCAACCTATCGGTTCATTTTCGAGGGCTCCTTTCGGCTTATTTTTCCCACGACCAAAATTCCGAGAGCCGCCTTACCACTACGGCTTTTATAACTCGCCGCGGAATAAATGCTCTTGGCGCCCATAAAATGCATATCAATTGACAATCCAACTCTACTCTCCTCACCGATCTCTAAATTCCAAACCCTAGACCAGATTGCCCGTGGACTAGAAATAACTTGACAACCCTCAATTCAACACGAAGTAAAATATCCAGTAATATAGATATCGTTGCTCTACAGCGGTGGATAGGCAAAAAAACCCATCTACCCAGCCTGCCGAGTCTCGCAAAATCGGCCGTGCATCTCATGACATCAATGCGATCCCTAACCGGATCTTATCTCATAAATCAGACCCTTGGTAGATCGTTGGTGTGCACGGACGAACTGCTCCTTACCAACCAACGAATTCTCCACGAAGGGTCTGACTTATGAGATGAACCGGATCCTCACACGCAAACATGACCAGAATCTAAGCAGCAACGACCAGGCCGCAGCCGAAACTTTCACAAACATCCAAATTGGCCTCATTAGGGTATCATCCAATCAAATATGCAGTGAGAACAAACCGGGCATGACAACACGCTCCAGCTAGCGTTCCTAAAACAGTGGGGTACTTGCCTCACTCCATAATCTCGCTAGCAAAGCGACTCCTCGCCCTGATCCTCGGCCCGTAAAACACCAGTACCCACGGCACGAGCGTCAGCAGGGCGCCCACCCCGCCCAGCAAACTGCTCGCGCCGCCATACGTCAACTGCTTGTACATCTGGGTTGTGACGAGGGGGAAGAGGCCGGCGAGGATGTTGCGGCAGAAGGACTGGGCGGCGAGGGCGGAGCTGGCGTAGCGGTGGTACGTGTCGGCGAGGTAGTTGAAGACGGCGAGGTAGACGGAGAAGATGCCGATGGTGGCGAGCGCGATGGCGATGGTCGGCACGATCCAATGGATGCTGGATGCGGACGTCCAGCCAAACATGAACAGGCCGATGGGCATGAGTGCGCTCTCCACGCACGAGAAGTACAGGCGGCCCTCTGGGGTCGAGGCGATTTTCCCGTGCCGCTTGGCTAGCTTTTCTTGGTAGATGGAGAGGACGGTGGCGAGGATCGAGCCGATGCACATGGAGGCGAAGACGGCGTTGGCTTGCGAGAGCGTGAAGTGGTGCTTATCGCGGAAGACAAGCGGGATGGCCGCGAGGGTGAGGTAGAGGACTGCCCAGCTGAAGGCGACCCATAGCGAGAACCAGAAGACGACGGGCTCGGTCAGGAGGAGGTGGAAGGGGCGGTAGAGAGAGATTCCGATCATTTTGCCTATGCTGCTGCGCTCTTCGTCCGACTTGACTTTCCATCGAATGCGCTGAGACACCTTTTCCATGTCGGCGGAGTCAGAGGGCATGTCGAAGCCGTAGTAGCCAGCTGCTTCTCGAGCTTCGTACCACCGGTTGAGTGCTTTGGCTTTGCGGCTCAGGAGAACGCTCCCCCTGGTCTCTCTGAAGAAGACACAGACAAGTGCGATCATGACGCCGCATGTGATGGTCTGCAGGTAGAAGATCCAGCGCCATGTTGTATTCTGGGCCACGAAGCCGCATACTAGCGGTCCCCACCCGGTCCCAAATAGCGCTGCCCCAGAGAACAATGCCATGGGGGTGTTCCGATCTTCTGTATGATATATATCGCTAACCACGCCTCCAACCATCGTTGAGAATGTTGACCCACCCACTCCGAGGAAGAAGCGAGCTACGAGCATACCCACATACGAGCGAGTTACGGCGGAACATAGCTGGCAGATTACGAAGAGGATGCCGGAGACCATAAAGACAGGGTATCTGCCGTTGATCTCGGAGAAAGGCGCCAAGACCATGGGAGCGACGCCGAAGCCGGTGGTAAACGTGGTGATGCCAACAAGTGCAGCGACACCGCTAACGTGCCACTCCGCTGTCATTTGCTCTATTCCTGGGCTGTAAGAGCCAGCAGAGAAGGCGGTCAATGCTGTTACAGCGCAAGATAGCCATATGATGAAGCGTTTGTGGAAGTCGGACCATTCGAATGGAGAGGTATACTTCTTGAGATTCGGAGGTCCCGGTAGAGGTGACTGGGGTGACTGGGGTGACTGGAGTGACTGGAGTGACTGGTTGCTTGAGAGGTGGATGGCTGAAGGCGGGGGTAACTCGGTCTCGAAGGTAAGGTAATGGTAGACAATGGCCCCTCCGCCATCGCTCATCCCCTCGCGATCTTCAGAATCATCCTTGACGGACTCCTCCAGGTCTGCTTTTTGCGGATATAAACGATCCGTTGGAGGGGTTATTCCCGGGTTATCCCCGGAAATTAAGATTTGAGATGACGTCCTCGGCATGGCAGGGGGGCAACACTTTAATGGCTGGGAGTGTAAAGATGAAGGAGAAGAGGTCGCATTAAAAAGAAAAGCCCAGTGCAGAGGCAGGAAGAAGGATCTGAGTGAGGGGTTTCACAAAGAGGGTCAGTGAAATACAAATAGCTAGCTATGTTGAAATGTGACCCACCAAGAAAATTGGTTAGAACCGGAGCTCTGCATATCCTAACATTAAGCGTCGGATGGCGCTCAGTAGCCGCAGAAGGGTCTATTGAACGACACATGGTTGGTAGACGGCCGGGTTTCCGATTATCCAGAGCGTTCAGCTCACTGCTCAGCTGGGAACCGAAGGAATGGAGCGGCGCCATCAACAACGAGGGTGTGCAGGCCGGCTAACTGAAGATGCATAGGGAAGCGATGCTCAGGGCAGATCCCTCGGAGGCGGGTGCCATATCGACAGTGGGAAAATCCAGGATCCAGAAAGACGGTCAGCCATTTCTCGGATTGGGCGATTACTATTGGGACGATTCTCACGATGTGTACTACGTGGTGTTCTAGCTTTAAAGGTTTCCCAACGTGTTCTGGAGCCGAATCTTGGATTCTGTAGCCGTAAAAGTCCATTAGCAAAGAGTAAGAGAAGGAGTTCCGAAATTTGTACTGCTGATAATTTTTTGGGTAGATTCATTGTGACATAGCAGGATAGCGGCGGAGGATTGATACATAAGGAGCAATACGCGACAGCTTAGGCATGCACCGAATAAGGTCGCTTTTTACGGAGTCGGCACCGCGGAATGTCGCCTCTCCCATGTGATGCTGCTCGTATCTCGTCTTGGTAGTACATCATTGGTGTGAGGGGGTGGTGTGGGGTCGTAAAGATTGTGAGCAAGAGAGCATGTCGAGCACGCAATTGCACTAAACTAGTCGACAAACATACAAATTAAGCTCATGCCGCACTTCAGACCCTCACGCTCCTTTGTCCTCTTCTGCCTCTCTGAATTCTGAGGAAGTCTTTTCTGTCGAGACACTTGTTATTTCCCAGCTTCTCAAGAACCTCCAGTGCCTTGGCCTGTGAAACGTGAGATGCACCCCACTTGTTTGCTTGGTTTGCTTGGGTCTGACTTTTTTTCCTGAAAACCAGATCACCATGGCTGAACAGCGCGCCGAACCTCTCCGTCTTGGAAGCATTGCTCCCAACTTCGATGCTGAGACCACCAACGGACCCATCAACTTCCATGAGTTCATCGGCGAAAGCTGGGTGGTGTTGTTCTCTCACCCAGAGGACTACACACCCGTTTGCACGACCGAGCTGGGCGCCTTCGCGAAACTCGAGCCAGAATTCACCAAGCGCGGCGTGAAGCTCATTGGATTGTCGGCGAACACAATCGAGAGCCATGGAGGATGGATCAAGGATATCAACGACATCTCCGGCAGCAATCTGACGTTCCCAATCATCGGGGACAAGGAGAGGAAGGTCGCATATCTCTACGACATGTAAGCTTTTCACCCTTTCCAGGCAGGAAAACACCGTCTAAAGCCTGTCCACTAGGCTAGACCACCAAGACACTACCAACGTCGACTCCAAGGGCATCGCGTTCACAATCCGATCGGTCTTCATCATCGACCCAAAGAAGACCATTCGTCTCATCCTCTCATACCCGGCTTCCACTGGCCGTAACACTGCTGAGGTTCTTCGTGTCATCGATTCATTGCAAACTGGCGACAAGAACAGGATCACTACTCCCATTGACTGGGTGCCTGGTGAGGACGTGATTGTTCACCCTTCGGTCAACAATGAATTGGCCAAGGAGCTGTTCCCTAACTTCAGGATCGTCAAGCCATACTTGCGATTCACTCCACTGCCAAAGGAGAAGACTAGTGCAAATGTGTAAGAATGGATAGGCATGAAAAAGGGCGGGGGACCGGGTTATTGCTATGACCGGCGTTGTGCAATGAGTATTTGGAAACATAGCCTGTGTTTGGGCATCGACACAGAACACGGGAGGAAACTTCAGGAGGATCGTCAAAGCCAAATGCAAACTAGGAGTTGTGGCTGCTTTAGACTGAATCCCACAAAACTTGTCATGCTTCCAGAACACTACGTGCTCTATATAGGGATATGCAAAACTTTTCCGTAGGGCTGAAACGGCTAGCTTGACATACCCAGGACTTGAAGGCGATCAAGCTTCAAGCATTTGTCATTGAGCTGGGCCTGAAACGAGGCGCTTGTCGTGCCGAACCCGCCGACGACCCCCTTCTTGACATAGAACCACAAAGCCGGTTCACAGGGCATCCGAACGGGATGACGCCTGGAAGGGCTCCAGCTTTGAGGTCCAAGGCCAGTGCTGTCCCAGGCTGACCCAGGAACCGGGCAGGGGAGCGGAATGGAGACTGAAATATGCGGCCTTGGGCGAGCACGGGCGAGTCGAAATTTTACCTCAACGCCATCCCGAACCGCCCTCGAATCATTGTGGTTATCATCGCAACGCCATCTCCTTCCCGCCAGCTGAAAAGCGCCCTGGGCCGCCCGCGCGCAGCTGTCACTCGCGTACTAGCCCTTTCAGCATCCAGCGCTTTGTCGATGGTCGAAATAAGTCCTTGCATTCTCCAGCCTCGCCTAACCCCCCATACGGTCTGTGGTACCGAGGCCTTCGCACTTCGTCCACCGCTGCGCTGGGTCTGCGAAACCTCTCGTCGTATACGCTGACCCCCCGACCTGCCTGCAAAACACCCTTCAACTCCTGACCACGCTGACCTGCATCCGTCCCAGAGCCAAACGGTGCATGCTAAAAGAAGAATACAGCTGACGTGAGGCTCTCTCTTTCTTTCCTTCAATGTGTCTACATCCCATACATCCCATGTCCCGCGTCTTAGACAATCTGGTGCCACCATTGCCCACCGTTGCCGTAGTACGACAGCTCTCCTCCATGTCATATAGTGCTACCGACGGCTGTCCTCGTTGATGCAAGACTGACGTTGCTGGCCGAGACCCATACTATCGTGTACCGACGCCTGCAATGATCTAACCATCCACGCAGCTGGTACCGGGGGGGTCGTTCGAGGTACTTGAAAACTGCTAGATCGTCCTCTTCATGCCGCTCCTGGAATCTCGTCCTATTCTCTTTGGTCATTTTTCAATTCATCTAATTGCTACGCTGACAATGATTCCTCTAGGTGTCATCGCATATCCCGCTGTTGGATCATCCACCGCTCCGCTCGAGGACTCTTCATCTATCTGGAGGAGGCCAAAATCTCCAAAGACCAAAAGGGTACAGTCCACCGAGAGGAAACCATCTGAGGATTCTGCAAGCTCCCTAGCCCGCGCCTATCGCAAGGTTTACTCTCCGGCCAGGTACCCCATTTCTCTTAATCATTCACCAACGACCGGTGCCGATCATTCGCCTTCCGCTTCCAGGCCCAAGTACGTTCCCATTGTTGTTCCGCGCTATGTTCCGATAGTAGCACCCAGTAGCCCGTGCTATTCAGCTGAGTCCAGCCCATCAAAATCTTCCACGAGCACATCCAGCGAGTGCTGTAGCATTTCGGACTTCCCCTTACCCGGCCGGAAGGCGTCTGAGGATTCTAGCAGTCCCAAGTCCAGGCATGTCGAAATCTTGATTCCGGATTGGGCCCAACCTGTTCAGAGATTGTCTGCATCACCTGTTAATGCACGGAGTGACGGTTCAATCATTCGAGCGCCGCTTCGTGCATCACCTATTAAACCTGCCAGTATGGCTCGTCAGACGCCAAATACGAGCAGGACGAACACCATAGATTCGCAGACCTCAGCACCATCCCCGTCACAACTTTACTCGGACCAGTTTCGAGGCGGTTCTAGCGCATACATACCGAGCTTGAACAGCAGTCAAACCAGCTTAAACCGATCGGATGGTCAGGAGCTAACCACAGAGCGAATTCCTGTGAGCGCGACGTCAAGAACACCTGGCTCCGGATTTCCTTCCGCCGGTCCTTCTCCCGCGATATTACAGACGGCAGGCCTATCTTCAACTCCATCGAATACGACATCAGGGTTATCGGGACTGGTGTGCAATGTACATCGGACAACAGGGAGGGAGCCTCATCCCTTAGTTGGGGCAACAACAACCATTCTTGGGGATAAACTCTACGTCTTTGGTGGGAGGAGGCTTTCTCGGACACGACCTCTGCTTACAGCAGATCTGTACGAGCTGGATCTTGTTAGGCGGCACTGGGCACAGTTAGAGACCAAAGGCGAAATCCCACCGCCTCGATACTTTCACAGCGTTTGTGCGTTAGGAGACACAAAATTGGTCTGCTATGGAGGAATGTCTCCAGCTCCGCCGCAAGCCGGCCAACCAATACCACCACAACAAGGCAGCAACTCAGATGCGCAACCTGAGGTTGTTGTTATGTCGGATATCCACATCTACGACGTTCCCACACGAACGTGGATGAACATTCCCACACCCGATTCTCCCCAAGGACGATACGCACATTGCGCGACCATATTACCTTCGTCCGCAGTATTCTCTTCCCCGAGTGCGCCACTCACAGCAATCCATCATAACCCACCTTCCGCGAATCCAAACCAAGGTTCACTTGGAGTTCAGCTAGATGGTACAGGTGGCGCCGAAATGGTAGTCGTCGGCGGTCAAGACAGCGCAAATCACTACATTGAGCAAATAAGCGTCTTCAATTTGAGGAGTCTCAAGTGGACTGCAACAAATACTCTTGGAAGGAGCTGTGGAGCCTACAGGAGTGTGGTGGCACCTTTGAACACATTAGAACCATCGAAGATTGGGACGGGAACAAGAAACAATAGCGACGCACAGACACAAGACTCTCAGAGAACGGAGAGCGAGATGGATGGCGGTTCCGCAATGCTGATATACTCGAACTACAACTTCCTTGACGTGAAGCTAGAACTTCAGGTCAGGCTTCCAGACGGCACACTCTCCGAAAAGTCCATGCACGGAAGCTTTTCACCCCCCGGCCTTCGATTTCCCAACGGCGGCGTAATAGACAACCATTTCGTCGTCAGCGGCACCTTCCTCACATCCTCGAAGCAAGAATACGCACTGTGGGCACTGGACCTCCGGACACTGACGTGGAGTAGAATAGACGCCGGCGGAAGCATATTCAGCCAGGGCAGTTGGAACAGAGGCGTGCTCTGGGACCGGCGCAACTGCTTCGTGATCCTGGGCAACCGCAAGCGCAGCCTCGTGGAAGACTATAACCACCGCCGGATCAACTTCTCCAACATCTGCGTCGTCGAGCTCGAAGCCTTTGGACTGTACGACAACCCGCGCAAATCCGCCCCAACCTCCGCCTACGCCTCCATCAGCTCCCCGCTCCAAACTGGCCGCCTGGATGCCCAAGCCGGCGGCCGGCAGCTCTCCGCCGCCGCCGCCGAGCTAGGCCAGCTCGCGCTGGGCCTCCGCGAGCTCGCCGACATGGACTTCATCGCACTACGCGGCGAGCGGATCCCCGTAAACTCGCACCTGATCGCGCGGCGCTGGGGACCCTACTTCAACCAACTCCTGCGCGAAGCCAGCAGCGCGCCGCTGCACGAGAGCTTCGACACGGCGACGCTGCGTCCGTCGACCATCACGCAGGCCTCGCGCAACTCCAGCATCACCATCACGCCGTCCATAAAAACGACCTTCTCCTCCGCGACCACCCTCACAAACAACACCGACCCCTCCGCCTCCGCCTCCGCCACCACCCCCAGCTCGCCCTTCGACCCCCCGGACCCCCGCGGACCCCCGCCCGCCCTCCGCCCCCGCGCCCTCTATCTCCCCCACACCCACCTCACCGTCCAGGCCCTCGTCCACTTCCTCTACACCTCCGCGCTGCCCCCGCCCGGCTCCCCGCTGTGCAGCCCGCAGATCCTGTGCTCGCTGCTGCAGATCGCGCGGCCGTACCGCGTCGACGGGCTGCTGGAGGCTGTCATCGAGCGCTTGCACGCGCTGCTGGACGGGCGGAATACGGCGGCCATTTTTAATGCGGCGGCCATGGCGGCCGGGGGCGGGAGCGGGGTCGCGTTTTTGGGCCCTGTGGCGGGGGGGTTGGGCGCGTCTGCTGCTGCTGCTGCGGCGGCGGCAGCGGCTGGGGCTGGGGGAGGGGGCGAGGGCGTGGATGCCGGAGCTGTGGTCGTGACGAATGGGAATGGTGTTGGAGCTGGCGCGGCGTCGTTGGGGCCCGGGCTCAGGGCGTTGAGGATCGATACTGATGTTGGGGTTGTGGGGCGCGGGGCGGAGGAGGGGGACAGTGCGAATTCGGCGACGAGTGCGAGTGCGAGTGAGATTGGGAGTACGAGTGGGGTTGGCGAGGAGAGGGAGGTGTGGGCAGGGGAGTTGAGCGCTGTGGTTGGGTTGCAGAAGCGCGGGTTGAGGGGCTTGATGGAAGGGCGCAGGATTAGGGAGATGGGGAGGAGTGGTGGTGGAGGGGGAGTGAGCGGCGGGGCAGGAGATGGCGAGAGGGTTGGGTTGGGGATCGCGTAGGTGGATTGATCCGGCGGTTGGATTTGGGTTGCGGATTGCTCGGAATTGGATCTGGGTCTGGTATGATATGGTATGGTAATAGCATTGGATTAATGAATGGACGAGTGTGGGCAGTGGGGATGTAGGCAGAAGATAAAAAATCAGCGTGTTGGATAGACTGTTGTCACGGCTTTTGTATTCACTCTTCGTTCTTATCCACCCTCCTTTTCTTCTCCCTCCCTCTCTCTCTCACCGGTTTCCCTAGGGTCTGGCGTTTCGGCTCTTGCTTTTCCTCTCTTTCGCTCGGATTTTTTTTGTTCGAGAGGCCTCTTCTTCTCCTTTGTCCTTTTTGTTAGATCTACCACGCGCGCCAGTAAGCATTTCGGGGAGCGTAACCCAGGCGTTTCCTCTATTAATTCTTAGAGCCCGTTTGTTACCGCGCGCGCGAGTCGAGACGGGGTCGGTTGCAGTGTCACGAGTGGGTTCTGTACGCGACTTGTTGTGGGGGAGTGGAGAAGATGGAGCTTGCGAGGTTTCTCTGGGTGAGATAATGGTTGGTGGAGTTGGGTAGGGAGATGGGCTGAGAGGGATAAAGAGGTGGGAAGTTAATTGGTTAATGGAGTGTTTTGCTACTGCTGTGTGTGAGCTATATGGTGTGAGCTTTATAGTGTGAGCTTTATAGTGTAAGCTTTTAGTGTGAGTGAGTGAGTGTGATGTGCACATATGTATGGTTGCGGATTGATGTGAGAGATATGACGGTATTATTTATGGATTGTCAGCCGCAATTGAACACGGGTTGCTTGGGCGCTTCCACGATCTATAACCTTAACGACTGTGCTTACTAGTGGCTATCTATCTAGCAGCGAAAAGGTATGTAGAGGGTGGGTTGCAGAGCTTCTATGGATTTCACCGGTTGCAGTGCTTAGCAGCTTATGAAGGCCAGCTATCACTAAATTCACACCCCCTCCGCGTCCTATTTCATCTATCTAACAAACGCCATGGCTCCGCAACACGAGCAGCTTCGCGAACTCCACTGAACACCGCAAATACGTAGACGACGTGCTTAAGGAGAAGCTGGGGCCTATGTACGTTAGGGTTCATAGTTTCTTCGAAGCCTTCTTCAGAGGGGCCGCAGGTCTCGAGTTGGCAGCGCAGGCCGTGTTTGAAAATTGCAAAGAAGGGGATAATCCGTTCGCCTGGTTTATGGATTTCTGGATGGCAGAAGACGATTCTGGGATATCCCAAATGCCTGGTTCCTCTAATTTCTTTTCACTGTGTCGACCTGAATCAGGTTGTCTTGCCACCCCGACTCAGCTACCTACCCATTGACTCAGTCATTGACTCAGTCACCTACCCCGTCTTGACTCGGTGACCTACCCCTTGTTTCTATTGCCACCCCCCTCCCCCCTTCTCTTTCCTATTTCCCACACCTTGTCCACGCGGTAGCCCTCTCGCCGGACGGCAAGGTACTGGCGTCGGCCTCGGACGACAAGACGGCCAAGCTGTGGGATGCCGGGACGGGGGCGGCGCTGTAGACTCTGGGGGGCCATTCAAGCTGGGTCAGCGTGGTAGCCTTCTCGCCGGACGGCAAGATGCTGGCGTCGGCCTTGCGCGACAAGACGGTCAAGCTGTGGGATGTCGGGACAGGGGCGGCGCTGCAGACGCTCGAGGGTGACGCTGTTGTTGAAATCCTTTCGTTCTCTGAGGATGGGGCGTTTATCCAAACGAATAGGGGAGTTTTACATACCACATCTCCCTGCCAATCGAGTCCTTCACACGGTATATTTGTGAAGGAGTGGTGGGTTCGTTGGGGTATAGAAGGTATGCTTTGGGTTCCCTCTGAGTATTGAGAAATTTGTATTGCTGTTTTTAGGAATACCTTGCTCTTAGCTTGTCCTCTGGCCGCTTGTTAATTTTCGAATTCGCTTTTCAATTTCCCTAGACCTCCCCACTTGCCTCCATTGCGGATTGCGCCTTTTCATACTTAAGCGTGGCATAAGTGGCACTAACTTATAAATGTTATTAATTAGAAATTCAGCCTCTTTAGGCATCAGTAACCACTATGCTTATATCGGTTTGATGTCGTTACAAGGGCTAAGGCATGTGATGTATTCTTAACTCCCTCCGAAGTCACCTGCGACCACCACGGACATCACGACCGTCGCAGTGATTGAACACAAGTAGTAAGGCTTAGGACTGAATGCAACCTACCCAAGTCCACCGATGCAAGTCAATCCTCCTTTATTCTATCAAGAACCATTCTAATGGCGCAGTCGACTTGCTCTTCTGAAAAGGCCTGACTCGATGCCCAGGCACTTGCAGTGCTATTTCTTTGCTTAAATGAGCTAGCGCCTCACCGTTCATAACGCCATTAACGTAGCATTCACCGACAAGTGTGTAATAGCTGTCTTTTTTTCGGAGTACGTGAGGAACTGGCGCACCAAGAAGAATAGCTATGATATCTCCAGGGATCGCCAGTGGCGGAGCAAGACCGGGAAGACCGCTTTTGGTCATTAGAAATCTGCGGCCAAGGCAAAACTTCAGGCCGTCGATCGTTACGGGACAGGCCTCTCGTTTTGCGAGTTCATCAGGTGTTAGCTCCAGTGTTGTAGATGGCTGTGCACGTATGGTAGGCCATAGAACGTCCGAGGCGGGATCCACGAGGAAGAATTGTTCGCCGACAAAGAATATCCCCTTTCCAAGTCTCGACGTAGGTTTGAAGCATTCGTCTTCTGGCAAAGAAATCTGGAGCAAAAGGAGTTAGCTAGGCTATCTGGAAGCTCACATGTGTTATGGTCAGCGATCTACCGCTTACCAGGTCATTCCACTCATTCAAGACTTTAGCGATTGATTCTCCGGGTGCTTCAATGGGGCACACACTGCCAGTCTCCTGAATCACATCCAGTGTGATCCCATAGCATTTAAGATGTAGGAAATCCATTTCCTCCCTAGTTTCGAACTTCGTGAGGGCAATGCTACCACCTGCATCGTATGGCTCAAGATACAGATTTGAAAGACCCAGGGACGTTAAAAGAGATTCTTTACTCCAGTTTGGAACCCAAGAGCCAGAGGTTCCGTCAAATTTGGGACATTGCTCCCCAGGGAACGGCTGCGTGGCGGAGAGTATCCGGAGGGATGATTGGTGTTTAATAATTTTGGCTGCTACCTCAGCATATATCTCAGCGACAGATTTTCTATAGTCTGGTGCAAGAACGAACCTATCCTCCGGCGACAATATTCCGGCGAGTGCGTAAACTTTGTCTCGAGGGTCGGTGGCACGACTCACCCTTGTGTCGTGAAGTTGTTGTAGGAAGGATTTTTTCATGGCAGGATTGTAGGCTAATATTGAAGGGGGGATTCTGTCTTGGAGGTACGCAGCATTCTGAGCCCACCAAGCTGGAAAATTGGCCCAGGGAACGCATTTCGACCCACATATCGCTAAAGCGCAGTCTGCCAAGGCCACTTCCTGCAATACCCAGACACGACTGAACCATGACCGGTGTTCAAAGAAATCGAGTACCTTTTTCTGTATCGAGCCAGTAGAAGTTTTGCGTTCGGCAATGGCATCCATGGCACTGTCGCTGTAGTCATCCGCCTCGCCGAGGTAGATCAAGACACGACTTGCTCGCTGATAGATTAAGTCCATTGCTTGGACTTGATCTATCTTCTCTTGGATGTCATCTTGATTGATGCACAGTGCATCGACCCACAACAACCTTGTAGTGCGTGTTAGCAACTTCAAGGCTTCTAGATGTTTTGATCAGGAAAATTCTCCATACCGTGTGTCGGCTGCAAGGCGAAACCGCCGCAGCAAGGTTTCAACGCTCTTCGTGACCTGGGTTGTCATTCCTGAACATATGACGGGCGCCATTATTTGGTCGCCCCATGTGTAAGACACTGCTTCAAAGAATGGTAATTCTGGTGGCTGCAGCGAAAAAGTATGAAGAGTGAATGAGACAGGATCAGGCCACTGCCCTGGATGAAGATGAATAAGTCGGGACTCACACCGCCGAAGTGGGCTATATAACATTGGCGGCATCTTTATGTTAAAACCAAGAAGGCTTAAGAGCACTGTTGCCTCAAAGTGCTATAGGAGAATACTTGTTTTATTTTGTGACTCATGTTGGGCTGTGTAGCAGCCAACGGGCTATGGTTCGGTGAGGCGGCGGTTGAGGGCGAAAAAGTAGCCTTACAAAATATGACCAGGGCTTGGCCTCTTTATCAATCAATAGGTGAAGGCATTAAACTGCTCAGTGCGATTCTTTATTACTTCTTTGTCTTGGCATGTCCATCGAAGAAATTCCGCGATGACAAATCGACCGACAGTGAGTCCTCGGCGAGCTTGAAGCGATGACGAATCGACCGACGGTGATCTCGCGAGGGGCCCGTGAAGCCGTGCCAGGTGCTTTTAGTGGTCAAAGCGGGTTTGCTTGTTTGTTTATCAGCAACTCTATTCAGGAATAGCTGCTTCCTGTTCACTAACCTCCGCTCTCCACCTATATCGACTCGCGACATGATTCTGCAATGGACCGGTTTGGCCTTTATTTTTACAGAAGTTCTCCTGACATGTCCCACCCTCTGTCACATAGTCACTCTAAAACACCCCCCTCCGCTAGAGTTCCGGAAGTAGTAACTCAATCACGTCGACGAAAGTTCGGGTTTGATGGCGTACGCGATGTTGAAACCGTCAACGTCGGCTTCACGGACCCAGCGCTCGAACTCATCGGCAACCTGGGTAGATGTACCCACCACGGTGGCTCCGAGACCACCGAGTGATAGGTGTTTTGCTGCGGTCGACTTAGTCCACTTTGTGACACCGGGTAGCGACTTGGACCATGCCTCCACCGCAGACCTTATACGTTATCAGTAGAATAAAATCATGACTGATTGAGTGTAGCAATACCTGATCGCATTTGACTCAACGCGTCTCAATTCGTCATCGTCCCCATAGACCGCGAGGCCAATTCTAGTCCAGCCACCAAACAGTGCCAATGCTCTGTTAGTATCCCCATACTGAATATAATTATCATACTTCGCTTTCGCCTGTTCTGTGCTACCTATGATCGAGCATATCATGGCTAAGAATCTAACGTCCTGTGGATCTCTCCCAAAGTCTTTGCCGAACTTCAGCGATGTTTTTTGCAACGACCGACGGTGAGTGTCCGGCGACAAAGATCGCTTCTGCGTGTTGCGCAGCAAAAGTTTTCCCAGTCTTTGAGGTGCCGGCTTGGAGCAAGGGCGGCGTGTGTTAGGGTGAGGGTCGACAGATGTGTAGTAGAGGCTAGGGTGGGGATAGGTAAGGCGGGTGTGAGGTATAGGGGGATCCTTAGGAGTATTTGCTTATTGAGATCGGCTTGTGCGCTTGCTGTATCTTGTTCGCTTGGGTGTAAACGTCCTGGGTTGTAGCTTTGACTGCGCTAATGTCTGGGAAACGCCACGAAAACAAGGGTGTGGCCAGTGCGAGTCGGCCGCCGTCCCTGCTTATGGTGGCGACTTATAGTATAAAAAACTGCTTTTATAACCGTTCTGGATCTGTTTTAAATACTAATACATCCCACTCACTTCGCCTTGCCTCAGCAGCAGGTTACGCGTTTTACACTGCTATACTAATTAATCTACTTATACATTCTACAAAAGGGATGTGTTTGCCTTGCCTATTATCGCTTTAAGATTCTAATATAGTTCACTCCATTCTCCACTTATTGAGAGCCCCAAACGAGAAATGAGTAAAGGGGTGACGGGATCCTAGGATCTTCTTTCGTAGCTCGTGGCATTTAGCTAAGAGAGATATAGCCTCATTACTACGGCCCTGGGACTTCCAGGCATGTGCTAGATTATTCATGCTGGTTAGCGTGTCTGGATGCTCCGCCCCAAGCACCCTCTTTCTCGTCTCCATCACTTGCACGTCCAGCTCTTCGGCTTCCTTCCACCGCCCTTGATTCCAAAACGTCGACGCCAGGTTGGCCATGCTAGTCAGCGTGTCTAGATGCTCCGCCCCAAGCACCCTCTTTCTTATCTCTATCGCATGCACAAATAGCTCTTCGGCCTCCTTCCACCGCCCTTGGTTCCAAAATGTCGACGCCAGGTTGGCTATACTGGTCAGCGTGATTGGATGCTCCGCCCCAAGCACCCTCGAACTCGTCTCCACCACTTGCACGTCCAGCTCGTCGGCCTCCTTCCACCGCTCTTGATTCCGGGACGTCGACGCCAGGTTGGCTATACTGGTCAGCGTGTCTAGATGCTCCGCCCCAAGCACCCTCGAACTCGTCTCTATCACTTGCACGTCTAGCTCTTCGGCCTCCTTCCACCGCCCTTGATTCCTGTACGCCGGCGCCGCCCTAAGCGCCCTCTCTCTCGTCTCTATCACTTGCACGTCCAGCTCTTCGGCCTCCTTCCACCGCCCTTGATTCCTGTACGTCGACGCCAGGCCGGCCATGCTGGTTAGCGTGTCCGGATGCCCCGCCCCAAGCACCCTCTCTCTCGTCTCCATCACTTGCACGTCTAGCTCTTCGGCCTCCTTCCACCGCCTTTGATTCCTGTACGTCGACGCCAGATTGGCCATGCTGATTAGTGTCTGTATATGCTCCTTTCCAAACATTTTCTCATAACTATTTATTACTTCTCGAAGCCTTTCTTCTACCTCTTTAGATTCTCCTAAGTCTTTTAATATCAGCGCCATATTCTCTAACTCGGCGGGCCCCTCCCAATAATGTTCCAACTCTGTTTTTGATTGCTTCTGCACTAGGTTGTCTGCCTCTAATAAGGTTTCGTATTCTTCTTGATTTTTAGGCCTCTCCGGGAACTTTGCCCAGTCCCAGATAAGTAGAAATTTTCGCGGGAAGATTATTACGGATTGTAAGATTTCCGACCATTTTATATCATTACTTCCCATTCGGATATATTTTGGAGGAGTAACTGCTATCATGATAATAGCAAAGTAATACTTGCATATTCTGATAATAGTAAGTTTAATAGCTCCTCGTGGGAGATAAACTAGGTCACCCTGCTGGATGGATTTCGTTGATGTGTGGAGAATTAAGCGGGCGCTCCATTCCCCAATGTACCCAGATGTATTTGAAACGATGCACACTTTTTGCGTGTCACCCCACCCAGAACAAGGCTCTACGGAGGACACTTGGCCTAGAATACAGCCCTGGCTTTTGATTACTGCCACCTCTTTGTCGTCCCAAGTCTTTACAGATACCTGCTTACATAGAAGAAACTTAATAAGCTGTTGAAAGACCTCTTTCCATGGAACTTTATAGTCAGGTAATAAGTTAGCTGTATTAAGAGCGTCGGAGCTCATACCAAGTAAGGCGTACACCTTGTCGTGACGCTCGGTAGCTTCGTGGGTATGGAACATATCTAACAGCTCGCCTAGCGGATGTATAGCTAAAAAGCTCATGTCTGACCAACAGACTCCAACCGTAGGCCGGAACCTAGCTTGCCTTATTAGGTAAGTTACTGAACGGATAAGGCTGTGTAAGTCTGGACGAGCTTGGTAGAAAATCTGTAATGATTCCAAGCCTAAGCAGAACTTATACCCGTCAATCTCCGCTGGGCCACAAACAATTAGAATACGTCGAGCTGCGGCAACTTCCTGAAGTACCTGAATCACTGTTAATAAAATCTCCTAACTTTGTCGAGAGTCTACTCTCTTACCCAGATACGGCGAAACCAAGGTCGTTGAAGCAGCGCGAGCACTGCTTGCTGGATTATTTCGTTGCCCGAAGAATTCAGCCACTTCTTCCGTGCGCGTATTTCTTCGAACGCTCGATCGCTACCATCTGCCGCCCCTCCAAGCCAGACAACTACACGGTGTGCTCTACCATATATCTTCGCCATAGACCTAACCTGATGCCCTCGCTCTTGTTGATTCTGTTGGTTAATACAAATAGCATCTATCCATATCCACTTAATAGAGCGATCTCGAAGACGCTGGAGCGCCGCGTAAAGGTTCTCCGTGACGTTGAACTGATGCTCGTCTACGAATATAGGCAGGGTATTCTCCGGACTGCCCCATATATAGGATAAAGCCTCATACCGAGGAGGCCCTTTATCAGATCCGTCTAAAGAGTAGTTAAAGAGCTGGCATTTTATAGGTGCAGTTTCGTCTTCAGGTGGCTTTAGGCGGAGTAAGCGAATGCTATTACTCCCCGGCAAAAGCGGAGGATAAGGGTAGGAAGGCATGGCATAAGACGAACCCAGAAACTTGAACTTGTGCGTGTTGGGTAGTTAGGATGGATAGTATGATAAAAATGTTTCCAAGCCCTCTTTGCTGCCTGGATGCAAAACTCCCACCACAGCCACCCCCACCAAATTATAACATGCGGATCGTTGGTACCCCTCAACGAAAATTTTGACCCGAGTTTATAATTAATAAGCCGATTAATTAACCCAAAGCTTTAATTTAGAGCCTTATTATATAGAGCTTAATTAGCATACACTAGTAGGTATAGGTTTGTTTCGTAAATCCTATACCTCCGTCGTGCTTTGCAGTAGGGGGTAAGCTTTAGGCAGAACTTTAAGTAGAGCTTCGAGCAGAGCTTCGAGTAGAGCTTCGAGTAGAACTTCGAGTAGAGCTTCGAGCAGAGCTTGGTTAGAGCTTTGAGTAGAGCTTTGATAGAGCTTCTCTATATAGACCTTGTATTTAGGCTTGTTTTTGAAGGCCTTGTAAAGGGCTTTATATAGAGCTTTAAGCAGAGCTTTGTATAGGCGTTCGTGCAGGCGTTCGTGTAGACATTTATAGAGACGTTTGTAGAGACGTTCGTATAGACAATTGTATGGGCAATTATATAGATGTTTGATTAATTAATTATATAGGTTCGTACGGGCAATCATGCGACATTTATAGAGCCGTTCGTAGAGACGATCGTATGGCGACTAATCATATGGGCGTTCGTACGGCCGATTGTAGAACTTCCTAGTATATTAGTGCTGCATGTTAGTAGAGCTTTAGAGCTCTATATAGGGCTTCAAGCAGAGATTTAAGTAAAGCTCCAAGTAGAGCTTTAAATGGAGCTTCGTGCGGAGCTTTTGCAGAGCTTTAGTAGGACGCGTACGGTCGCAAAAAAATCTAACTGCCCTTCTACTGCGCCACCATAAAGCTATTATAAAACTAGCTGCTTATAAATAACATAGATAGTAGAGTAAAGAGGCTATATTAGAGATATAGAGCTTTAATTATATATGGTTGTGGTATAGTTAGGGGTAGTTAATATTTAATTTTGGTAAGGGAACGCGTATTAAGACATTTTATAGCATGCAAATACTTCTACACGTAAGAATATATTATAAAACTGCCAATATATGCCAATAATTTATATAATCTTTATTTCGAAATAAGTATATTTCTATTATAATAATTTTATTTAAATTATTGCCAATATTTAAATATTGACACTGCAAATATTGGCTGGAATTTCGCTTATTGAAAACCACGCTGCACGAGGCTCTACTAAAGCTCTGCACGAGGCTCTACCAAAGCTCTATATAAGGCTCTATTAAAGCTCTGCATAAGGCTCTGCTCGAAGCTCTACTCGAAGCTCTACTCGAAGCTCTACTCAAAGCTCTGCTCAAAGCTCTGCTCGAAGCTCTACTCGAAGCTCTGCTCAAAGCTCTGCACGAGGCTCTACTCAAAGCCCTATCAAAGCTCCACTTGAAGCTCTGCTCGAAGCTCTGCTCGAAGCTCTATCAAGGCTCTGCACGGAGCTCTACTCAAGCTCTGCTCAAAAGCTCTACGCGAGGCTCTACCCGCAGCTCTACACGACACTCCACTCTAAGCTCTACTAACACGTAGCACTGATATAATTAATCATCTACTTAAACGGCTCTACAATTAATCGATTTATCAATTAATTGCCTACACAAACGCCTATACGAACGTCCATATAAACGCCCGTACGAACGTCCGCACGTCCAGACATCTATACGTCCACACGCCTGCACGCCGCACGCGGTTCTGCATAAGGCTCTACGCGAACCTCCGCACGAAGCTCTGTCTAAAGCTTACCCCCCGCTGCAAAGCAGCCCCCGCAGCGCAGTCCCCCGCCCTACTACGCTTCCCCCTGCGAGGATATAAAGGAGGCTGCGCAGCAGCTGACTTTATATCTTCTATAGAGGGAGCATAGCGGGGCGGGGGGCTGCGCAGTACGACGGAGGGATAGGATTTGCTTCGCAAATCCCTACTAACTAGTATCTATAGGTTAAAAGTATTTTTTTACTAGCAGTTAAATAACTCCTCTATATTAAAAAGTAATAAGTCTGCTTTAGAAGCCATAATATTTAATAATTTATCCGTATAACGTAATCTATAAGTAAGTGGCCAGCACAAGCATGTGGCAAAAAACCAAAAAATCGTTCTTTAATATTTCAACAACGGCTTAATAATAAATTATAAAATTTTATAATTAGACTCTTATACTTACTTTAAGACCTCTATTAAAGTTTTAAAGTAATTTAAAAAGTGGTTCTTAAGATATAATAATTAGGCTTAAATTTAAAAGCTAAATCGTAATATATTAATAATGGCTAAACTAATTACTCTAAAACTTTAATAGAGGTCTTAAAGTGAGTACGAGAGTCTAATTATAAATTTTTATAATTTATTATTAAGCCGTTGTTAAAATATTAAAGAACGATTTTTTGGGTTTTTGGTGATTTTGGTGGGGTGGCCACATGCTTGTGCTGGCCACTTGCTTGTGAATTACGTTAATGTTAAAGTTAAAATTTTAAAGGGGTGCCAAGAAGATCTGCAAATATTATAAATATCGCCAATACTCGCCAATACTCGCTAATATTGATTAGTAACAATATTGATCAATATTAACGTGTTTCACCACTCAGTGGCCCACCCCACTCAGTGACCTACTCTATTTCTCACCAAAAATTATAAAAATTACAGTATAATATCTTAACAACCACTTAATAATAATTTCTAGCCCGCGAAGCCCTACTGCACGCGTCCACGTCGCCGCGGGTGGAAACATCATCTGGAATCCTATTCCTCTTGATGGCCAAGTGCAGAGGCGATGGTAGAGAGCCGTCGCAGCGCGTGTAGCGCTGTCGTTTGACTCTGTGGTGACGAGCTCGCGACGCGTGCAAGAGTATCGCCCTTAATAACACTAGGAGCCTTACTGCCTTCGCTTGGAGCTCTTGTTCTACCATCTAGGGAGGCCTATTAAGGGAAACTGGGATACGAAAACCGCCCGATATATAACTACCTGGCTCGCAGCTAGGCCCGAAACTGGCCTTATCTAGCTAGTTGATGTGGACGCGTCCTAGGCGTATAACAGGACACCCTTGGGCTTACACTAGCTCTGAGATCGTAAAGTAAGCGCGATGAGGGCGTAGGGATCCTCCTTTTATAAGAACTTGTTAAGGTTAACGCGTTATAGATACTTTGTACGAAACTTGTTAAGGCCCTAAGGCTACCGCGAAGAACTTGTTAAGGCCCTGCCTAGAGAACTTGTTAAGGCCCCTTTATAAGGGCCTATCTAGTATCTAGTATAATTAGGTGACTTAGAAGAGGGTCTTAATAGGCGTGGTGCGCGCGACCTGGGGGACGGCGACGTAATAGCGCTGTGACGGCGACTAGACGGCCTAATAAGGTGGAAATATGGGTAAAGCTCTAGGCAGGGAAACATAGGCCAGCTTCGACGGCCCTATGGCGTTTAACTTATAGTTGACTTACAGGCGACTTACAGGAGGGTTTTAATAGGCGTAGTGTACGTAACCTAGCGCGTATATATATAAGGTAACTTATAGGAGGGTTTTAATAGGCGTAGTGTATATAACCCGATATATATATATAGGGGAGGCTATAAGGGAAATATAGGCCAGTTAAATAAGGATTTAATAGTTAGAGATATAGGCTAGCTTATAAAAGGGGGGGATATAAGCTTAGTTAGTAGGAGAAGGGAGAGTAGGTCGTCTAGTGTGGGACCTAGTGTCTTTATAGCCCCTTTCTTATAAAATACGGTCGGCCTATTATAGGGAGACCCTTATAGGTAACGTAAAACGGGAGCTGGTAGTATATAGGGTATTGCGCCCCTATATTACTACTAGCCTCCTATAGGGCGTAGTATATAGTAGCTACTGCTAACTTTAAGGACCTTACCCCTTAGCTAGGCTTTAACCCCTAGTGCACCTAGTATATAGGTAGGATTATATCCTAGCTAGAGAAGACTGCTATATAGCTTAAGAGAATAAATACGCGTGTTAGTATATTAATAGACGGAACTGTTCGCCTTTAGGGCGGCTTACTAGTAAGATATACTTAAGAAGTAAATAGGAGTTACTTAGGCAGGGGAGGCTTTTTTAGTCTGGGCCTTAACTATAAAAGGTACCTAAGGCTTCCATATTATAGGATACAGCCATAACGCCCTTATAGGATTACGCTAGTAGGCACGTAAGAAGGGAGTTGCGACCCCTAGAAACGGTAGCTTATGCCTATACTGGCGGAAATAATAAAGAAAGGCGTAAAACTAGAGGCTATAAAAGGCTCCTAAGCTGTATAAAAGCGTACCAACTTTAGGAGGAGACTCTTATATAGACTGCTGGGGGGCGGTCTAGTACTTAGGCTAATCCTATTATAAGATACCTAAAAGAATGGTGAAATTCCCCGTTAATTGGTGGTGGCAGCTAACTGCTTATGGAAAGCCCTAGGCCCTTAGGCTTGGTAAGGGAAAGCTACTTAAAAACTAAGGTAGAGGCCTAGATAAGTAGGCATATTAAACTCTACTATATAACTACCTACTTAAGCCTTAACAGGCTAGAAGTAATATTACGCGATATTACTAGACTATATAGGGATATAAGGGTTACAGGGGATATAAGGGAGAGGACGCCCTATAGAAAGACCCTTATAGATAGCTATAGTAAGCTTAAGACCGGGATAATTAAGAATTAAACTTAACGCGGTAAATATAATATTTATAGCCGACTCCTAAAGGGTATATAGCTAACTAGTAAGAATAGGGGAAGAACCGAAGATAATAATAGATTTAAATATAGAAGCGCTAGTAGGAATATAAAATATGGGAATAGAAAGCTCTATATAAAATAAGTAGTAACTAGGGTATAGATATAAGAGATAGAAGTCCTAAATATTCTAGAGAAAGTGGAAATAGAAGAAGTGAAGATTAATAAAGAGGTGAAGGACCCTTACCGGGGGTCCGCTACCTATCCATTATATAGTATAACTATAGTAATACAAACTACCGTCTTGTAAGGCCCCTACTAGACAGTTTAGACCTAAAGAAACACTATATCCTTGCTATATAAGAGCCGTACTATAATACCTATATATAATTAATATACTGCCCCTAAGGATTCTAGCTCCTATATAAACTAAAAGCAGCCATACGCGTGTGCTTTATGATTAGTAAGACTATTAGCCTATCCTTATAGTTATAGCAGGCAGTTAATCCAGATATTATAGTTATAACAATCTAGATATATAAAGGACTGGTATAAATTATTAATATATATAACCCTAGGGTCGAAGGGGTCCTATAAACAGAGAATATTATATTAGTAATAAGCTTACTTAAAACTGAAGGCATAGAGTCTATCCTATTAGGAGATATAAACCTTTACTACCCGCGGTAGGGGGGTATCTACGTCGCTGCTAAACAATAGGTAGAGTGCTTACTAAAAGCTATAGACATCTAGGGCCTTAAGCTAGCTACCCCCCCTAGAGTAATTATATAGTAATAAGGATCCGCTAAAAGTATAATTAACCTTATATTTATAAATGAAGGCCTATACCAGAGACTTAAAAGGTATAACCCTAAAGAAAAATAGGCACTTACTTTAGACTATATCCCCATCTAGATATAGCTAGATTTAGATATTAAGGCGTAACTAAATAGTAAAAGATATATAATAAGGATGCTTAAAGTAGATAGTTTCCTTAATATAGTTAAATAATAACTTTAAGACCTAGAAGAAATTTACCTAATACTAAACGAGTAAGGCTTATTAGCTACCCCTAAGGAAATTAACTAAAGACTAGAAAGGATCTAGGCAGCGATTAAAAATGGGCTAGAAGAGTACTACCCGGTCTTAAAACCAGGCCCCTACACGTAATACGTATAGTCCGTATAATGCGCGGTTCTTATAGCTAGCTAATAATAAGCAAGAAGGAAATACTTAAGTAGCTATAACCCTAAAGATAAGAGATAATATAAAGACATAAGAAACTAGTTAAAGAATACCCTAAAAAAAGAAGTAAGGAATAACTGGAGATAATTTATAAATAAGCATACTTTTAACCCGAGCCTCCCCTATAATAAGGGCCTGTGGGCTATAATAAAATAGGTAAAGAAAAAGGTAGGGCGACTAGCAGAAGACCTACACCTACTACCCCTATAAAGAGTAGGGGAATTATAGGCCACTAATAATAACAATAAGAAGGTAAAGATTCTTATAGAAAGGTTCTTCCTCTAACCGGCTCTAGCAGACCTTAGTAATATCACGGGTGAAGTACCGGTGACTTACCTGCGGGTCGATAGCGACATAATAATAGAGGAAATGGCTAGAACTATTAGCCGCCTTTTAAATAATATAGTACTAGGACTAGATGGGATTCTAAATAAGGCCCTAAAGACCTATAGACCACTTATAGCACCTTAGCTTGCAGATATAGCTAGAGTATACTTTGCTATAGGCTACTACCCGCAACTTAGAAGATCTATAACGACGGTAGTCCTTTAAAAAGAAGATAAAGTAGATTATTTAATCCTAGGAAGCTACCGCCCTATTGCCTTAGAAAATACCCTTAATAAGATCTTAGAAAAGGTAATAGCGAACTATATAGTAGATATAGCTAAGGAATATACCCTACTATTATAGAGCTAAATGGGGGCAAGAAAGAATCGCTTAATACTATTAGTACTTATACTACTCGCTACCACTATTAAATCTACATAGGCGATACGAAGGGACTTTGTAGTATTAATGCTTAGCCTAAACATTAGTGGCGCCTATAATAACGTACCCTATAAGCGTCTCCTATATATCCTTAGGGCAAAAGGCTTCCTAGAATAGATTGTATAATTTGTTTAAGGGTTTATAGGTTAGAAAGAAACATCACTAGTCTTTAGCGGATACTAGAGCCCCCCTATTGTAGTTGCAATAGGAATACTATAAGGATTACCCCTTTTGCCTATACTCTTCCTTTTCTTTATAAGCAACCTACTTAACTCCTTTAAGGAAGGGGTAACCTAGGGGATAGGCTTTATTAATAACACAAACCTAATTATATACGGGCTAACAGCTATAGAGAATTGCAGAATACTAGAGAAAGCTTATAACACCTATATAGAATGGGCAAGACGATATAGAGTCCAATTCTTACTAAAGAAATACCAGCTAATCTATTTTATAAGAAAACGTAACTAATCTATAGATCTCTAGCATATAATTTATATTTAAGGCTTTAGGGGTTAACTAGTTTAGGGCCTAAAGGTATTAGGAGTATAGGTAAACAGTAAGCTCTGGTAGAGCGTATATGCGGTATAAGCGGCCTATAAGAGCTAAGTATAGTATATTATATTATCTAGGATCGTTAATTCTATATAGGGCCTATGCTTCTAGAGGTTACGCCTACTATATATAGCAGTTGTCTGGCTAACTATAACGTATAGGTCCAGTATTTAGGCCATTAGAGAATCTAAGAAAGGCCCCCCTAAGTCGCTCCTTAAACCACTCCAAAAGGTCTAAATAGCCTACCTTTAGAGTATAATAGGTGGATATAAGCGAACGGCCACAGCACTGCTTGAGAAGGAAGCCAATATTCCCCCCCTATAACTATATATTAAAGCCGCTGCAATATAAAGGGCGTAAAATAAATATAACTCTAATGCTATAAAGTATATTAAGACACGCCTAAATAAACTATAGAGGGACCTTAGGGCGCCCTATAGGAGAATAAACTAATAACCCTAAAGTAGGGAAGACATATTAGAGAAATAGGTAAAGAAAGTAGAAGAAGAATAGTGCCGCTTTAGGGCCCAGGCCTATATAAAGGAGGAAGGGAGACGTATAAGAGGCTAGTAAAGATAATAGTAAAAGAGAGAAAGGAGCTAAAGTAGAGTATAAAAGAATACTAGGAAACTATCTACTGTAATATAATACTAGTTGGACTAATGCTAGAGAGGTATATAGGAGTTAAAGGTATAGAGGCTAATTAAGGCAAGAGGAACCCAAGCCGTAGTATAGTTAACGCTATAGGGGGTAAATACTCTAGGGCTTCGAGAAGGCCTAACGAAGGTAGAAAATATAATAGCAATACTCTTAAGAATAGGAATAATAGGTCTAAAAGACTGGCTCTACTAGGTGGGTGTCCTAGTAGGTAGCCTAAGATGCGAATGTGGTTGGCTAAGATAGACACTAAAATATGTAATACTATTATACCCCTTACGCACTAACCAAGAAGTAATGCTTTTAGTAGCTGGCATAGAGAACTATAATATACTGCTCTTAATATAAAAAGGCCTTAAGGCGGTTACCTAGTAGCTTATTAGCTAAAATATACTAAACCAGTTCTAGGTTATAAGGGAAATAGTAATAGAGGGTAGGGGGGTAAGTAACGGGCGCCCCCTAATAACTCTATAGTAGTAGAGTAAAGTTTACGATACTAGCGCGTCCGTAGGCTTATTACGGCAGCAGTGGTTCCTAAAGAGGTTAAAAAGTAAGGTAGTAGGAGCACTATAGGTGACTCGCAGGCGCCTTGTAGGCGCCTTATAGGCGAGTCCTAAAAGGCAGGGAGATAGATTACGGGGTTTTCTTAAATAGAGTTTTCTCCCTATATATACATAAGGAGTAGTCCGCGTGGGCCCAATAGGGATCTAAATCGGACGTTAAGCAATGAATTATTATTATAATAATTTCTAAAATTTTATATTTAAGCTTGTATATATACTATACTTCTATCCTTTTAATTTTAAATAAATCTATAAAGTAGTTATAGAGATATTAGAGATATATAGTTTTAAATAGTAAATTCTACTTTAATTTTTATATATCTATAACTACTAAATAAATTATTTTAAAATTAAAAGAGGAGAAATAATATATATATATAAGCTTAAATATAAATTTTTAGAAATTATTATTAAGTGGTTGTTAAGATATTATACTGTAATTTTTATAATTTTTGGTGAGAAATAGAGTGGGCCACTGAGTGGGGTGGGCCACTGAGTGGTGAAACACGTCATTGGCAGTATTGATATTGAAAACCACGCTGGCCTCGTGTAGAGCTTTGGTAGAGCCTCGTGCGGAGCCCCGTGGAGAGCCTTGCGCAGAGCCACGTGCAGACGTGCAGACGTGCAGCCGTTTGTTCTGGCGATTAATTGCAGAGATATTTGTAGAGACGATTGTGTAGGCAATTGTATAGGCGTTTAATTAATCGTTCGTATGGGCGTTTATATGGGCAATTAATTAATTAATTAATTATATAGACGTTTGTAGAGCCGTGCGTAAAGCCGTACATAGAGCCATTTATAGAGCCGTTCGTAGAGACGTTCGTATAGGCGTTTAGTTGATTAATTAATTAATTATATAGGCGTTTATAGGCAATTGATTGATTAATCGACTAATTATATGGGCGTTTATATAGGCGATTATATAGACGTTCGCGGAGCCGTTTATAGAGCCGTTTGTGTAGACGATTATAGAGCCTTCATAGTATATTAGTGCTGCATGTTAGTAGAGCTTTAGAGCTCCGTATTAAGCTTTAAGTAGAGTTTTGAGTAAAGCTTTGAGCTCAAGGGGGAGACCCCCTTGGACCCCCCCTGCGCACTACGTGCTCTATTTACCGCGTAGGCAGAGTTCTTGTAGAGGCTTTGGTAGAGCGTTTGGTAGAGCGTTTGGTAGAGCTTTTATAGAGCTTTCGCAGAGCTTTTATAGAGCTTTTATAGAGCTGTGTAGAGCTTCGGTAGAGCTTTGTGTAGAGCTTTGGTAGAGCTTCATGTAGAGCTTCGGTAGAGCTTCGTGCAGAACTTTGGTAGAGCTTCGTGTAGAGCCTTGTGCAGAGCCACATGCAGGCGTTCGCACGGGCGATTAACTGCAGAGACATTTGTAGAGACGATTGTATAGGCAATTGCATGGACGTTTAATTGGTCGTTCGTATGGGTGCTTGATTGATCGATTGTATGGGTGTTTGATTAATTGTATGGGCGTTCGTACGGGCGATTATGCAGACGCTCGTAGAGCCGTTTGTAGAGCCGTTCGTGTAGACGATTTATAGAGCCTTCCTAGTATATCAGTGTTGCGTGTTAGTAGAGCATTAGAGCTCCGTATCAAGCTTCGAGTAGAGCTTCGAGTAGAGCTTTAAGCTCAAGGGGGAGACCCCCTTGGACCCCCCCCCCCCTTGCGCACTACGTGCTC
>Ga0307515_10002904_pt1 | contig 36409 bp, 30 predicted proteins | sample 17_EM_MG_FD_194513 | JGI IMG/M metagenome (GOLD analysis project Ga0307515, IMG submission 194513) | Populus trichocarpa ectomycorrhiza microbial communities from riparian zone in the Pacific Northwest, United States - 17_EM | ecosystem: Host-associated > Plants > Roots > Unclassified | place... | reverse complement strand
CATCGAAGCAATTGCAATCGAAGCAAAAGCAATCCCAAAATCCAAAAATCCCGCAATCAGCAATATTCCTTTGCGTCCGCCGCCCCGCCGCCCGTCCGCCGCGAGAAACCATCGAAGCAAAAGCAATCTCAAAATCTCAAAATCCCGCAATCAGCAATATTCCGCTGCCCCGCTGCCCGTCCGCCGCGAGAAACCATCGAAGCAAAAGCAATCCCAAAATCTCAAAATCGCGAAATCAGCAATCTCTCAATTATTCATTTTATAAAGCTGGCTTCCTGCCAGTAAGAAAGCACCCACGCCATAAGTGTCTGTACTGTTTACATCTACTTTATCGGGCGCGCCGCCAATTGGTTGTACATTGCCGAGTTTGCCGTCATCGTGCACGGCATCCAGCAAAGACTTCCATGCTTTGGCAGCTACCGGCCAGTATGTTTTTTTATCGAGCAGCTGGTGGTTGATGCCCCACAATATTGCATAAGTATAAAAACCTGTTCCGCTGGTTTCTTTGATGGGATAACTTTCCGGATCAAGCAATGATGCATGCCAGCTGCCGTCCGGCTGTTGCAAAGACACAATACGCGCCATCATGTCTTTGTATAATTTTATAAATTTTGGCCGATCGGGATGTTTTGCCGGCATATTCTCCAGTACCCGCACAAGACCGGCGACAACCCATCCATTTCCCCTCGACCAAAAAACTTTTTGACCATTTTTTTCTTTTTTATCCAGGTAGCTTCCATCCCGGAAATAAAGATGTTCCGTGGTATCGTATAAATAATCGGTTGTCTTCCACCATAATTTGGAGGCGATATCAAGGTATTTTTTTTCTTTTGTAACGGTAGCCAGGTAACTTAAAGAGGTGGGCGCCATAAACAGCGCATCGCACCATGCCCATTCCCTGTTCACAATACCGGGTTTCCATTCCAGTGATTCGGTATGCGGTTGGTCAATGATGCTATCTGCCAGCAACCGGAACGGTGCAATCATTTTTTGATCTTTATAGATAACATAGAGTTTGCAATACATCTGCGCCACACAATAATCATCGGCATGAAACCTTCTTGCACCGGTATTCCAGTTCAAGTCATTGGCAATGGCCAGCATGGAAGTTTCATATTTCTTGTCTTTACTGATTGCGGCTAACTCCATAAACCCGGTATAAGCAGCAGCATACGTCCAGTCGTATTTGCGTCTTTTAAAACCACCGGTATCCCATTGATGCAATTGCCAGTCGGCCACTTCCTGCATGGTAGCCAGTATGCTGGCAGGTTTAAAAACAGGATCGGGTGGTGTCTTTTGTGCACTCACAGTATAAGAAACTATTACCAGGCAAACCATTACCAGGCTGGCAGAAAAACGGGCAATCATTTTCATTATCGTCAAATTTTAGACTGTTGCGAATGTAATGATGATTTTGCTAATTCCGTAACACACCGCTGAGGAACAGCACGATGGCAAACTTTTGTAAGTTGAACCAATTGTTTCAGAGCATCGATTTTGGCCCTGCATACACCCAGGAACATCGTACTAATGTATAAACCGGCAATATCTCCACGTATGAATTTGCCAATTAAGCTGACTACATTGCTAACGTTAATCGTCGTTGCCGCGGTCTTTACGGTTCAGCAGTGAAAAATCGGCCTTGCCAAATTTATAACTGAAACTGATGCGGAATGTGCGGATGCTCCAGCGCCGGTAAGAATCCTGGTAGAAGGAAGGCGTATCATAGATATTGCCCCAACGCTGCGTATTGAATATATCATTGATGCCAAAAGTAATGGTGGCTTTATTGTTTTTCAGAAAATCTTTCCTCATGGCAAAGTCTGAACCGAATTCAGACTTGGTTTTGCCCTGTGGTATTACCTGCGGTGATTCATAATCGGCCGATAACTGAAAACTCAGGTTATTAAATACAGGATATTTTTTAGCTGCAATTTTATAATTAACGATCAGTTTCCCATTCCAGTTAAACCCGTTATTGCTCAAATCGAGGCCGTTTACAGCGGCTTTCACCGTTCTGTATTGGAAATTAGCGGTAGGTGTAATATCAAAGTTGGTTCCTATTTTTTGCTGCAGGGTAAGTTCTGCCCCCCAGCGGTTGGTAACACTGCCATTGATAAATGTATTCAGTATGGCATTGGGGTCTACACCCGCATTGGCAAGGTGTGCATACTGTTCTGCGCTGATGGTATCACTGTATTGTGTAATATCTGCCGGGTTATTGTGCAGGTAAATGACACCCAGGAAATTACCCGATGCATAGGTTTTATTATAATTAAGTTCAAACGAGTTTACAAATTCTGGTTTCAACTGTGGGTTTCCCTGGCGCAGGTTTACAGGGTCGCTGATATCAATAAACGGATTCAGCTGCCAGAAATCGGGCCTGCGCACCCTGCGCGAAAAATTGAGTTGTACCTGGTCGTTGTCATTGATTTTTTGTGTAAGAAAAAGACTGGGAAACAATGCATTCCAGGTATTTTTTAAATTAGCGGGGTATTCATAGCCAAACTTGAATGCGCTGTCTACCAGGGTTCCTGTAAATTTTGCATATTCTGCTCTCAGTCCTAGCTGGTAAGAGAATCCACCGTATTTTTTTGAATACGTTGCATAAATGGCATGAATGTTTTCGGTGTAATCGTAATTATTACTCAATGGTAATTTTGTTTCCGCGGCACTGCCCACAGAAAAGGCATTGTAATAACTGCTGAATTTGTTCTGGTAACTGCGCAGGCCTGTTTCAAATTTGGTATTCTCTCCTTTGGGATAAACATAATCTGCCTGAAACGTAAACTGGTTATTATGGCTGTTGCCACTGTTGCGTACCCGTGTAGAAGGTTTGTATACAGCGCCATCCGGGTACATAAAGTTATTCAGTATGTTTGAATTGTCTGATCGGCTTCCATAGTTATAGGTCAGGTCGGCCGTTAATTCCTTACCGGCTTCGGGGAAGCTGTGTTTGAAGTTAAGCCTTGTGCTGTTGCGGTTAAAAGCAAAACGGCCTTCACTAAAACGCTCGCCGGAGTATTGCAGCTGCCTGCTGCTATTGAGGTATTCCTGGTTTTGTGTTTCATTGTTGGTGAAACGGCCGGCTCCAAAATCCTGTATCACCGAAAGTGTGTTACGGTTGTCCATAAAATAGTCAACGCCAAAACGCAGCGACCTGAAACGGCGCCTGCGTTCATTTACACTCAGCTGGTTAAAATAATCCTGGGTGATACCACCGGATTTATTTTCTCTTTTTGTTTCTCCCTTATTTTTTCCGCCGCCCTGGTTGTAAGCGCCGATAACAAAGAGATTTATTTTACCCTGTCTCAGGTTGAGGTTCAGGTTACCATTGGCAACCCCCGGCGTGCCTGCGGAAACAGAAGCTATACCGTTCAGGCCATTGCGTTTATTTTTTTTCAGCACCACGTTGATGATCCCGCCCGAAGTAGCAGCATCATATTTGGCCGACGGGTTGGTAATCAATTCTACTTTCTCAATATTATCTGCCGGTATCTGGTCAAGCGAAAGAATGGATGGCCGGCCATCTACAAAAATTTGCGGGCTGGCATTGCGAAGTTTTACATTTCCGTCTATATCTACCGATACGGAAGGAATGTTCTTCATTACGTCAACGGCGCTTCCGCCGGTAGCAGTCAGGCTTTTGGCAACATTGAATGTTTTACGGTCGATGCCCATTTCCAGTGCAGGGCGGTTGGCCGTAACCGTTACATTTTCCAGTTGTTTGGCGGCAGGCACCAGTACAATATTACCCAGGTCTTTTTCAAATTTTGCAGCGGCATTTGTTGCGGGTATGCCTGGCCTGATAACTTTTTCTATTTGTTCATACCCTATTGCCGAAACAACCAGACGGAAACTGTCTGCATAGGGCAGGTTCAAAAAACTGAAATCGCCATTGGGCCTGGTGAGCATGCCGGCTACCATACTATCGTTTTTTGCAGCAAAGAGTTGTACCGAAGCCGCTTCCACACCTTTATTTGTTTTGGGGTCTACCAGCTTGCCAAATAAGCGGCTGGTTTTTATAAGCAGGGTTGTATTGTCGTTGGCATGCTGCGCTTCCGGATCTATCTGGGCATCAGCCTGCACAAAAGAAATCACCAGTAGTAATACTAAAAAAAGTCTCATGTTATTTTGTTGGAATTATCTTTTATCCTGGAGTAATTGCCAGGAATGTTATACAATGGTCCAAATAAAGCCCGGGGCAAACAATTGTACAGGAAGGTTCAAAATGAAGTGCGAATATAATACTTAATACCACTGGTAAAACCCGGTGCATTGCCGTTTATAAAGTTTATTATATCCGGTGCTTATTTACCATTGCAGCACAGCATTTTGGCGTGACGTATTGTGCTTGAATATTTTCAATTCAATTAAACAACAATCGTTTTTTAATGAAAAATTAATTTGAGATCAGTCACCCACTACCGGCGACTGTGTAATAGCGGCAAAGTCAAATTGCATTTCGTTCAGTTTACGGTACAGTCCATTGTTGTTCATCAGTTCTGTATGGGTTCCGGATTCAATCACTGTTCCGCGGTCAATTACTATTATCTTATCTGCATTGCGGATGGTAGAAAGCCGGTGTGCAATTACAAAAGAAGTTCTTCCTTTCATTAAATTTTCCAGTGCATCCTGCACCAGTTGCTCGCTTTCACTATCCAGCGAAGAAGTGGCTTCGTCCAGTATCAGGATGGCCGGGTCTTTAAGGATGGCCCGGGCAATGGCGACACGCTGTCTTTGGCCGCCACTGAGTTTAATACCCCGTTCACCCACGATGGTTTCATATTGTTCCGGAAACCTTTCAATAAACTCATGCGCATTGGCTTGTTTTGCCGCCGCCATAATTTCTTCACTGGTGGCGCCGGGTTTTCCATAAGCAATATTCTCGCGGATAGTGCCACCGAATAAAATAACTTCCTGCGGTACCAGGGCCATTTGCATCCGTAATTGTGTCAGTGGAAACAGGGCTGCAGGCCTTTCATCGAATAATACTTTTCCGGCATCGGGTTCATAGAAATGCAGTAGCATTGCTGCAATGGTGGTTTTGCCTGCACCACTCGGTCCAACAATGGCAATCTGTTGCCCGTTTACTGCCTGCAGCGACAAATCTTTTAATACCGGCACTTCCTTTCTGCCGGGGTAACTGAATGCTACATGTTCAAAACGCACATTGCCACTGAGTTTATAAGCCGGTTCAACAACGGTCTGACCAGCATCTATGGCTTCTCCCGCTCCGCGCAGAATTTCACGTACACTCTGAGTAGCGCCCAGCGTTTTCTGTAACTGGCTGAACATATCCGCAAACCCGGCAAATGTGCCGCCCACAAACCCAGAAAAAACCACGAACATAACGAGCAGGCCTACACTCAGTTGACCAGACTGTATTAAACCGGCGCCATACCAGATAACAAATGCAATGGCGCCAAAAACACTGAAGATCATAAACGAAATAAAAGCGCCGCGGTAACGTGCATTGGAGATTGCTGTATCTACCACGGCATAAACACTTTTTACATAGCGGCTGATTTCATAAAACTCGGTGGTAAACGCTTTTACCACAGTGATACCATGAAATGTCTCTTGTACAATGGTACCGCTTTCGGCCAGCTGATCCTGCGCCTTGCGGGCCCGTTTGCGAATCCGTTTGCCAAATATTACCGCCAGTACGGCAATAACCGGTACCACGGAAAGCATTACCAGCGCAAGTTTGGGACTGATAAGAAAAATAAATACCAACCCGATTAATAAAGTAAAAATGCCCCGTAGAAATTCTGCGAGCGTAAATGAAATCGCGTCCTGTATTTGCGACAGGTCGGAAGAAATCCTGTTACTAAGTTCACCCACTCTTTTTTCTGAAAAGAACGACATGGGCATACTGAGTAATTTGCTGTAAACATCCCTGCGCATATCCGCCAGTGATCTTTCTCCCACTTCAGTAAGCAGGTAAACACGCAAATAAGAGAATATCGTTTGCACCGTGAGTTGAATAAATATCAGGAAAAGCGTGGTGTTGAGACTCCAGTGAATATTTTTCAGGCTAAACCCTTTTAGTACCCCGGAGCCGGTATTGTTTATAAAACCGGTGTTGCCGCCGGGCGAAGCCGCGTCGATCATTTTACCAAGGAAAAGCGGAAAAAGGCTGGTGGTAAATGCAGACAATGCAATAAAGACCAGGCTCAGAATAAATTTACCGCGATAAGGTTTCAGGTATGAAAATAGTACCAGCGCCTGGCGCAGGTTTTCCTTTGTAATTTTTGCTTTGGGGGTTTCAACCTGTTGTTTTCCGTTGCTGTTATTATTTCCGCGGGCCATTTGTAAGAAATTAAAAATAAACGGGAGATATTCTTCAATAAATAAAGGTAGTGTTTAAAAAAAATGGTGACAGTAATAAATACTGTCACCAAAAGCTGCATTGCATTAACCTATCACTATCTCTTGCTTCACTGTTTGCTTTCCCGGTATAATGGGCATGCTTACCTGTAAAACGCCATCTGTATATTTGGCGGTAATATTTGTGGTGTCTACGCTTTCATCCAGCGCAAACGTTCTTTCAAATCCACCACGGCTGTATTCGCGTACTATCCATTCGGGCCGGGCAAACCCATCCGGCGGTGTATAGGAAACCGTTAATTCATTTCCTTTTACATCCAGGTGAAAATGTTCTTTGATGCGGCCGGGTGCAAACAACAGCATTTCATAACTGCTGTCTGTTTTGTACACGTTTACTGCGGCTCTCTGTTGTGAACGGTAAAGCGGGTGCCTGTTCCTGCTTCCGTATTGGGCGCCTTTTGCGGCACATGACTCATTGTAGTACATGTTTTACTTTTTTACTGTAATAACAATATTGTTATACAGGGGTAGACGAATGAAGGCGGCTGATATTGTAAACCGCAGTGATTCTGCCTGCCGGCGCCCGAAAAATGGTGCCGGCCCTGCTCTGAAAGCCTATTTTTGCTTATCCATTAACCTTTAAAATACATTCTATGGCACTCAACGCATTCCTGACCTTACAGGGAAAAAAACAGGGAGCAATAAGAGGCTCCGTTACACAAAAAGGCCGCGAAGGCACTATTATGGTCATTGAAGCAAAGCATGAAGTTCTGGTACCCATGAGCAATACCGGTGGCGGTGCAGCCGTGGGCAAACGCGTGCACAAGCCGTTTGTTATCACCAAAGAACTTGATAAATCTTCTGTCTTATTGTACCAGGCAATGGTAAATATGGAAGAACAGACCACGTGGGAGCTGAAATTTTATACACCCGGCGGTACAGCCAGTGGTGCCGGTATGGAAAAACAGCATTATACGGTAAGGTTGTCCAATGTATTTATAACAGATATCAGGTTTACGCTCCCCAATACCAAAAACACGGAGACCGCAAAGCTCAATCCGTATGAAGAGATTGAATTTATCTACCAGTCCATTGAATGGGTTTGGGTAGATGGTAATATTACCACCACCGATCAGTGGCAGTAATTATATGCATTATTTATGGTTGCTTTTTAGGTGGAAGGTCAAAGGCTACCGCATTGTGTTCAAAATGGCCATTGTGTGAGCCATCGCAAAAAGGTTTATTTTTTGAAAGCCCGCACCTGCAAAAAGAAACAATTTCCCTGCCCTGTAAATTGTAGGCGGCACCCGTTTTATCCACTACTTCAAAATCGCCTTCTATTTTCAGCGAACCATTGCTGTTGACAGTTATTTTTGTTTTTGACATGATAATAATTTAATTTTTACTCGCCTGTTTTTGCAGGATAAAGTGCGCAATAATACGGTTTAATTACAATTTGATACGGTTTACAGTCGTTTATTGAATATTCAGGCTCAAACCGGGTTATGCGCACCGCAAGTTGGCTGAATGATTTTTATATTTGATACACCTAAACCTTTTTTATGACCCAGCAACGTTTCAAATTCGGGGAAGGAAAAATAAGCGGTTATATTTCCATTTTCCTGGGACTGCTTTCTTTCCTGGCGGTTTTTTGTTTTATGTTCCCGGAATGGCTTACATCGCCCGAATTCAGGGACGTGTATACCGGCAAATCAATGGCCATCCTGTTAACAGCTACTATTATTGCCTCCTTCTTTTTTGCATTGCTTAGTTTTTTGTTGAGCAAGAGAAAGCATTGGGCGCTGATTGGGTTGGTAATCTGTACGGTAACCATTGTAATGGGCGGTTTCAATGTGCAGGGCAGGGCAGTAGATAAAACCGCGTGGCACCTGGGGCTCGACTGGATGCTGCTGGATCTTTTACTGATGGCGGTTATTTTTGTGCCGGTAGAAATGGTGCTGCCCAAAAACCGCAACCAGACCAAGTTTCATGAAGAATGGCGTACCGACCTGGTGTATTTTGTGATCAGCCATTTGTTTATCCAGTTCTTTGGCGTTATTACGCAACAACCGGCTAAATTATTTTTCGGCTGGATAGGCCTCAGCGGCTTACATCATTGGGTGCAACAATTACCCTTTGTAATTGAACTGGTATTTGCTTTTTTTATTACTGATTTGTTTCAATACTGGGCGCACCGTTTTTTTCACAGCCATCATTATCTGTGGCGTTTTCATTCTGTGCACCATTCCACCAAAAACATGGATTGGCTGGCGGGGTCGCGAACACATTTTGTAGACATATTTGTAACCCGGTCAATGGCATTTATACCGCTGTACGTTTTTGGGTTTTCTGAAATAACGTTCAATACCTATATTGTTTTCATGGCTATTCATGCTGTATTAATCCACGCCAATACGCGCATCAATTTTGGATTTTTAAAATACATCATTGCCACACCGCAATACCATCACTGGCATCATTGCGAAGACCCGGCTTTTTATGGAAAAAATTTTGCCACCATCTTCCCTTTTATTGATAAGATATTTGGTACCTACTACCTGCCCGGAAATGAATGGCCCGCAGGCACCGGTCTTCATGAAGCATATTATCCGAAAGGATATTTAAAACAGATGGTATACCCGTTTACCAAAAGCCCTTTCGACAGTGATTTGAAAATGGAAGACAGAACAAAGAGATAGCTATTGACAATTAAGCAGCCATTGCCAATAAAGCCAGGGATAAAAAATTCCCTGGCTTTTTTATTTGGCACACGGTAATATTATTTCACCATTATCTCACCGAATCTTTTTTAATTTTCGATGTATCCTGGTTCTTTGAAAAATTGGTATCTGCCGCAGATGGATTGGTGGCACTGCTGTTATCGGGCGGGGGCACCACTACATTGGACGAATCCGCTTTTGTGTCAGTATTTGCGTTATTGTTACCACAGGCTGTCATAAGAAACAAACCAACAGCTACTGCTACAACAGAAAATATCTTTTTCATAATATATTTTTTTGGGGAATTATAAAAAAACCATGCCAGCAAGCCGGATGCAACCCGGACATGACCTTTTTAATATTTATAGGGCGGATTTACGCAGTAAACAGTAAACTGTTTAATTTTCATGTATTATTAAGGATATGAAACGATTGTTAATTATAGGTTCTGTTTGTTGCATATTTTACCCGGCATGGTGCATTGCGCAAAAAAACAACCCTTCATTGGTTGATAAATATGCCAACCGGGGCACAAAAGCCTTGTACCGGAACCTGCAAAACCTGACCGGCAAACATATTTTGTTTGGGCATCAGCATGCCACTGAATACGGACATGGCTGGCAAAACATTGACGACAAGTCTGATGTGCAACTGGTCACGGGATCTCATCCTGCTGTTATTGGTGCAGACTTCAGCGGCATCACCAATACGCGGCTGCCCGATTCGGTGACTGATAAATTAAAGGAATCGTTGCGTAAAACCATTGCAGCCACTTACAACAGGGGAGGTATCACCACGGTAGCATGGCATTTTTCCAATCCCCTTTCGGGTGGTGGATTTAACTGGAATGATTCTGTTTCTGTACCGGCTGTGAAGTTTCTCATACCGGGCGGAAGCAGTCACCAGCAATACAAAAACATTTTAAAAATTATCGCTTCTTTTGCAGCTTCTGTAAAAGGCAATGATGGCCAGCCGGTGCCCATGATCTTCAGGCCTTATCATGAATTTGACGGCAATTGGTTCTGGTGGGGCAAATCACATTGCACCAGGGAAGAATTTATAACCCTCTGGCAATTTACCGTTGGTTATCTCAGGGATAGCCTCGGGGTACATAATTTTATATATGCATTTTCGCCGGATTGCCTGTTCAGCAGCGAAGCAACTTACCTTGAACGTTACCCCGGAAATGAATGGGTAGATATACTGGGTATGGATGATTACGCAGATTTTGGCCGCAATGGCAGGTACGACACGGCTGCCGGCATTCAAAAATTAAAAATAATAACTGCGCTGGCAGAAAAAAATAATAAACTGGCAGCATTTACCGAAACAGGTCTTGAATCAATACCGGATACTGCATGGTGGACGGGTGTATTGCTCAAAGCATTAAAAACGCCTTCCGTAAAACTCTGCTACGTACTGGTATGGCGCAATGATGCCAGGAGTGCTACACATTTCTATGCACCCTTTCCTGGTCAGTTGAGTGTGCCGGACTTTTTGCTTTTTTATAATGATCCTTTTACATGGTTTGAAAAAGACCTGCCTGCCATGTATAAATAACTGCAGTAATCTTAAATGAATAATAAGCATTATTTTTAAAAAGCGATTAGTAGACCAGGTAAAGCATGCTGCCTTTTATTGCAGCAGAAAATTAATTCAACATGTTACCTCTTGCAGAACATCCCATTCTTCTTGAACTGATTGCAAAAGGAAAACTGATTCCATTTGTAGGGGCCGGTTTGTCGAGACCACTTGGATTGCCCGATTTTTCTACCTTGATCGATATTATTGCGAAGGAGCTGGATTATGATCCGGAAGTGTTCCGGCTAAATGGTACGCCGCAACAACTGGCGGAGTATTATGTGGCCATCAAAGGAAGCATCGGGCCATTGCGCAGTGAAATGGACAGAAAGTTTAACCCGTCAGACAATAAAATATTGGCTTCACGGGCGCACAAAGCGTTGGTGAAAATGAAATTGCCATTGTTGTATACCACCAATTACGACCGTATTATTGAGCGCGCATATAAATTAAATGACACGCGCTATCATTCCATTGCCAGTATAGACGATATGGTAGCTGCACCAGCCGATGATACAACGCATATTGTAAAGTTTCATGGCACATTCAGCAACGACAGCAGCCTGGTACTGACCGAATCCAGTTATTTCGACCGGCTTGAATTTGAAGCCGCCCTCGATATAAAATTAAGGGCCGATATGCTGGGCAAAGTGTTGCTGTTTGTAGGGTACAGCCTCAACGATCTGAATATCCGGTACATGATGTATAAACTTTTTAAATTGCGGGAAGCGGTAAAACGCGATGGTAAACGCATGCCGAGTGCTTACCTTGTTACGTTTGGTTCCGGCGAAATTCAGAAGACATTGCTGGCGCGATGGGATGTAAATATTATTGAGCTGGACCCTATCAATAAACAAAAAAGCACCGATGAATTTCTTGAATCACTGATAGCATGAAAATATATTTTGTAACATCCAACAAATTCAAAGCAGCAGAAATAACTGCCTACTTCAAAGAGGTTGCCAAACAACCCGGATTTACCCTTGAATTGTGTATCGTAAAAACGACGGTACAGGAAATATTGCATGAAGATATTGAGGTGATTGTAAAAAGAAAAGCGCTGGAAGCCTATGCGTATTTTGGAGCGCCCTGCGTGGTAGAACATGGCGGCATTTTTATGGATGCTTTGCCGGGTTTGCCCGGTGGTATTGGTCATGTAATATGGCAGGCCGTTGGCGATCGTATCTGCGGCTTTCTTGGAAAAAATGATACAAGAAAAGCGGAAGCAAAATCCATTATCGGTTATTGCGATGGTAAAAGGGTACGCACATACACCGGCACTACCCGCGGCGAAATTACCCGCAAGGCCCGCGGCAATTATGCGTTTAACTGGGATCCCATCTTTGTGCCGGATGGCAGTAACCAGACGTATGGTGAAATGGGCCCGCGGAAAAAAAGGGCTACTTCGCAATCGCTGAAAGCGTGGAAAGCATTTTTAAAAGCAGAATTCAACAGCGAGCTGCCTTAGCAGGATCCTTTAATAAATACAACGAACAGGTAATTGTTGCAGGCTTCCATCAGCAATATTTTTGCTTGTATTTATTTATTGTATCATTAAATCTTATTGCTATGGCATCTGCATTAATCGGCGCGGTTGAAAATCCCGTGCGCAACCAGGGTTTAACCACCAACCCCGCCAACAATTCTACCAAAGAGCTGGTAAAGCTGGCCGGACCCGGCCTTTTTCTTTCTGCCGAAGTAACCAAACAGGGCGGTAATTCAGACCTTACTTTTGTTATTGTTGATATCGACGGAAAAAACCTGGTGAATATTTCCATGGCTGCATTGTTTAACCAGGGACTTACATCAGATAACTCTTATGGCATATCCATTTTCAGAAGTGCGGCGGCGCTGGAAACAGTTACTATCGGTTTGCCCTACCCGCTTACTTATAAAAAATCTTTTTCACTGAAGGTTACAGTAAAAGAATCAGGCGTTGTGCAGATACTGGCCAATGTATTAACCGCTTCCTGAAAATAACTTTTAGTTTGCAGGATGGGCTATTCAATCTTTATGGCGGCAAAAACCGGAAAATGGTCCGAAGAAAACCTGCCCTGCCAAGATTGGGACAGGGTAGCATGCGCCAATACGCTGACCTTGTTTTTTATAAAAATATAATCAATGGGCTGGTCATTGATTTCTTTTGGCTGAAATGCATTAAAGGTACCATCCGGTCCGTAGTGCGGTGCAACCGTAAGTTCTTTGCTGTCTGTAAGATGCAGCGGCTCCTGCTTGTCAACTATTACGGCAATGGGTTCGTCGCCGGGGTGTGCGTTAAAGTCGCCGGTAATTACAGAAGGTGTTTTTCCGGCAATTTCATTTACTTTTTTTAACAGCAGTACCGCGCTTTCGCGTCGTGCTATCTTACCCACATGATCAAAATGGGTATTAAAATGGTAAAATATTTTTTTGGTAGCCCGGTCTTTAAATTTTGCCCAGGTTACAATGCGTTCAATGGCAGCATCCCACCCTTTTTTGCCTGGTATATCCGTTTGTTCTGCCAGCCAGAAAGTAGCTGTTTGCAATAATTGCAATCTTGTGGTGTCATAAAAAATGGCTGCATATTCACCTTTTTCTTTTCCATCTGTTCTTCCCACACCAGTGTATTTATATTGCAGAAGCCGTTCCTGTAGCTCCATAACCTGGTGGTGAAGCGCTTCCTGCACACCAACGATATGTGCATGATGAAACAACAACTGGCCGGCAACTTTATCCTTCCGGTATTGCCATGCGTTGAGGCTGTCACGCGGGTTATCGTACCGGATATTAAATGTCATTACGTTCAGTGCAGACTGTGCATCTGACCGGGTAATCATAAGAAGCGAAAAAAAAGGCAGCAATATTTTTTTCATTATAAGTAGTATTGTTCGCCGTTTTTTACAGGCGAACAAATGTATTGCAATACGGTATAATATTAAATGGGGTGGAGGGATTTTAATGGCGAAAACACCAACAAAGGCGCGGTGATATAAGTAGCTTCGCGTTGCGTTTGCTGCACCGCCTACCCGCTGCGTGAAAGCAATTCTGGCAAGCGAAATCCCAAATCTCACAATCAGCCATCTCTCACCAGCCAATGCCATAGTCTTCACCATGGTTGCTGCTGCCACCCCAGAGACTGCCATGTTTCCAGTCTATAAATATTGCATTTATAGGGCCGCTGGTGCGGTCTTCATAAGTTAGTGTGTAGCCCAATTGCTTCAGATCTCTGCGAATCCAGTCGGCCGTATTGCTTTGCAGTACAATACTACCCGGTTTGGGTTGGCGGTTGATGATTTTTTCTCCTCCCAGCGAAAGCCATAACTGGTTGCTGTTAAAATTGGCTGCTTCTGTTGCTTCCTGCACCGTCATACCAAATTCTGTCATGTTCAGAAAAAACTGCAACAGGTTTTGATCCTGTGTATCGCCGCCCTGTACACCAAAACACAAAAATGGTTTTCCTTCTTTTAGAGCAAGCGTTGGCGTTAGTGTTACCCTGGGGCGTTTACCAGGTTCTATTACATTGAAAGGATTATAAGACGCATCCAGTACAAAGCTTTGCAGACGCTGGCTCATGCCCACACCCGTACGGCCGGCAATACATGCCGGCACCCATCCGCCACTGGGCGTAACACTTACTACCCAGCCTTCTTTATCGGCTGCTTCAACAGAAGTGGTTCCGCGCCAGAGCCGGTCATGCCAGGCGGAATCGTCAGATGGATCACTGTTGTGCGGTTGGTTGCTATTGACTGCAAAACCACGCTGCTGCATGGAAGAAATAAATGGATTTGTTTTCCCTTCAAAAGGATAGGGATCACCCGGCGCCGCATTGGCGTTGTTTTTATCATAGGTGATCAGCTTAGCCCTTTCTTTTGCGTACTCTTTGCTCAGCAGGCCTTTCATGGGTTCTTCCGGGGGAAAATAGGGATCGCCATAATAATAATCACGGTCTGCAAAAGCAAGGTTCATGGCCTGGTACAATGTATGAATATACCGGGTACTATTATAACCCATGCTTTTCAGGTCAAAATTTTCCAGGATATTCAGCGCCTGCAACATCATGGGACCCTGTGTCCATTGCTGCAGTTTGTACACTTCTATTCCTTTATAACTTACATGCAGGGGCTCTTCTTCCAGCGGCTTCCATTTAGCAAGGTCATCCATTGTTATTAATCCGCCCTGTTCCTGGCAACCGCGAACAAATTCTTTCGCAATGTCTCCTTTATAAAAACGGTCATAGGCTGCGTAAATGGCTTCCTTTCTTGTTTTCTTTTTCTTTAACGCATCCTGTTCTGCCTCCACCAATTTAGTCAGCGTTTCCAGTAAATCTTTCTGTACAAATATTTCGCCGGGTTCGGGAGCCTCGCGTTTGTCTCCGCTGTGCGTTAAAAAAACCGTTTTGCTATAAGGCCATTCCTTTATCATTTTTTTTTCCTTCTCTATACTGTTGGTCGTTTGCGCATCAATGGGATAACCCGCTGCCAGTTGCATGGCCGGCCACAACACTTCTTTCAAACTCATTGAACCATATTCTGCCAGCATATAACATATACCGCCGGGTGTTCCGGGTGTAACGGCAGACAAGGGTCCGTATTCAGGCGGAAAGATCATTCCTTTTCCTTTGAAGAAACCGGCAGTAGCACCGGTGGGCGCAAATCCGAGCGCGTTGATGGCAATTACCTTTTTTGTTTGCGGATTGTAAATAAGCGCCTGTGTTTCGCCGCCCCAACTCAGCACATCCCACATGGTGCAGGTTGCGGCAATCATGGCGCAGGCCGCATCTACTGCATTGCCGCCTTTCTGAAATACCATAGCGCCAGCTTCCGCAGCCAGCGGTTTGCCGGTTACAGCCATCCAGTTTTTTCCATGTAGGGGTGGTTTTTGGGTTTGCTGTGCAAAAACAAATTGAAAAATTAAAATGGCAGGAAGAGATAGAAAGAAGTGTTTCATGCGCTGTAGTGTTGGATAGTGTTAAAGGTACTAATTGTTGGCTTTTAACCCGGCCGGAAAAAGGGCTCATACAAAAAGAAAATAACCGCTTAATAAGCAGTTTTTTTTATTTTAGGTCTTAGTTCATCGTTTATTCCAATATTTATGGGTCGAAAAGTTTTGGGGTATATTCTATTAATTATTGCCGTTTTTTTAACGCTTGCAATAGTAGGGCAATTACCAGCATTAATCACAGTGATAATTCATTTTTTAGCAATATTCATGGGTAGGCTATCTGCTGACCAAGTGGGATTTGCGTTAGGACAAATAGTTGTTTGGGTAATACATTTTGTTTTAACCATTTTAGCATGGAAATATGGCCTTCGATTTGTCCGTAAATTTTCAAACTGATACACTACGGCCGGTACAAGAATACATTTATTTTGCATATATTTATTAGTCCCCTTAATTTCCCCAACCAAAACAACCGTAATGAAAAAATTGATTGCCTTTGCTTTTTGCGCCGCAATAGCGGCTGCAGCATTTATCTCTTGTAATGAATCGCCCGTTGCTACCACTAGCGCTGGTCAACCGATTAGTAACGATAGCCTCGTAAAACGTGGTTTGTACCTTGTTGCCATTGGTGGATGTAACGATTGTCATACCCCCAAAAAATTTGGGCCAAACGGTCCCGAAGAAGATACCAGCCTGCTGCTATCGGGGCATCCATCGTCGGTACCAATTGGTCCGGTTGATACAGCTGTTTTAAAAAACTGGATGTTGTTTGGCGGCATGCTTACCTCTTACGTAGGGCCCTGGGGCGTTTCTTTTTCAGCCAATCTTACACCAGACGCTACGGGTATCGGTAGCTGGTCGGAAGAACAATTTGACAGAGCGTTGCGCCATGGTAGATCAAAAGGTTTGGAAAACAACCGCATGTTGTTGCCACCGATGCCATGGCCTGGTTTCAGCAAATTGACAGACCAGGATGTAAAAGCTATCTATTCATATCTCAGAACAATAAAGCCTGTAAAAAATGTGGTGCCTGCAGCCATCCCACCCGCTATGCTGAACAAAAAAGGGTAAAGCGGGTTAGTGTAAAAAAAACTGGTCATGGCCATTACCAATAAAGCGGAAGTCTGGTTGCGCGGTCCGCTGCCCGGCATTTTACCGGCATTACAGCCCGTAGCGCATGCCTTGTTACAGGCGCGGGAAGAGCTGAACGGTATAATGGCAGCCTTTCCGGATACCTTGTTATGGCAACAGCCAGCCGGGGCAGCATCGGCTGGTTTTCATTTGCAACATATGACCGGCGTGCTTGACAGGTTGCTTACTTATGCCAGGGCAGAAATGCTTTCACCCCAGCAATTGCAATACCTGACAGCTGAAGAACACCCGGCAAAAGAAGGCACAACAGTTGAAAAGCTGGTGCAGCAATTTAATACACAGGTAGATTTGGCGTTAATGCAAATCAGCCAGACGCAAGAGAAGGTTTTATTTGAAACCCGCGGTGTTGGCCGTGCACAAATCCCTTCTACGGTGATGGGATTGATGGTGCATGCTGCCGAACATACCATGCGCCACCTGGGGCAACTGCTGGTAACAGTAAAAATATTGAGAGCAGGCGCATAGCGCATCAAACCGCTTCCACGGCAATCTTGGTATCGCTTAAATAGGTGATGATCACTTTTATTTTATCGCCTTCTTTCAGCGTTTCTGCCAATTTCTGAGTGGCCGGAATTTTTGCTTTCAGCTTATCACCAATCACATGTAAGTAAATGCCATGCGGACTGATTTTATATACGGCAGCATTCAATGGAGTTTTGCCTGCATAATGTTTTTGAGCGGCCAAAAACTGCGGAATAAACCGTTGATTAAAAAGCGTGGCATGTAATTTCTCCGGGTTATTGAGGTTGCCCAATTGAAATATAACCGGTTCATTTAATTTACTGTTATCGGGCGGAAGTTCCCATGGCGATAATACCAGTGGGAAGAACTGGTAACTGCCGGTTTCTTTTACAAAGTACGCATCGTCTACCTGTTTCAGGTAACCGTGAAACTGGTTATTGGTACGGGCGCGGTTTACCAGGTTGCCTAATGTATTATTGAAACGGTAACGGATTTTTTCGGCCACCATTTTATCGCCCCGGGCAGAACGTTCCAGTGTAAAATAAACTTCATCGCCTTCGTGAAACCGGTGAATTTTTTTTATGACCTTTTGTTCTTTTAATTGTAACTGCCTTGCTTCATCTACTTTGCCATTCACCGATTTTTTTTTGTTATTGTGCGTGTACTCAATGGTTACATAATGCTTATCGTGGTGTACAAAACTAATTTTACCTTCTAAAATGCCCTCGTCCATATTGAATGCCGGTTTAAATGTCAGTAAAAATACTAAGATTTAAAGGATTTGCAGGCGCGGGAGTTTATACGCCGCAATTCGTTTCAGCCTTCTAACCGCATTTTATTCCAGTTTTTTCAATGAGGGCCATAACTATAAATAGCTCAGCCACCATTTATCTTTGTTGCTGGTTTTATAGCCATCATACCATTTACAAAAAGGATACAATGCCGCAATAATAAACAACCATACCAGGTAAACAACCGGCAGACTGAAACCATATGCGCGCAGTGCGGGTACATTGTGCACACCGTTTGTAAACCATACCAGGCCGGTCCATTGGTAACCTGTAAGCGCCGCGGCCGGCAGCGCCAGTAAATGAATAAAATAAATATGGAGCAGGTAGTAAAACAGCGGCACACGCCCGTAAACCGAAATGATTTTTGCAACCCGGGTATGCGCATTTTCTGTGAATGCAAGAACAAACAACCCAACGCTGCCAGTTACCAGCAGGTAATCCAGTGAAGGTGGATATTTTGTTATATTGATATAAGAAAGAAAACTAAAGACAGGTGTCGATTGCCATGACCAGGGAACCGGATCTCCATAAATATTGATTGTTCTCAGGGTTATAAAAATGACCACCAGGGTGGAGCTCTGGCAAATCAGAATTCCCTTTCTGATGCCGGCATTCATGCCTGGCCTGAACAAATTGCCCAGGCAGTAACCGATGGCCATCCAGCCTATCCACGGCATGAGCGGGTAGGCAAAGTTGATACGGGAATCACCAGCGTTAAAAACATGTTTTTCATGTAAAATGCTCCACAGGTAAGCGCCAGGCCCGTTTCCGGAAACGTGCACGTGATCGAGCAGGTTATGCCCTGCCACCAGTATAATAGCAATGGTAAGGATGGCGCTGAATGGTAAATATATTAATGCTGCCAACGCTATCATGCCTGCGCCCAGCGCCCACATTACCTGCAGGTTGATGAAATTAAATTGCGGGTTAAAATACCAGCCAAAATTGATAATGGTTATCTCCAGTAATATCAGCCAGGCGCCTCTTTTCAGAAGAAAAAGCGAAAGCGCTTTTTTTGTTTTTTTCTGACTTTGCAGGAATGCGGCCAGACCTGCCAGTAAGATAAAGATGGGTGCACAAAAGTGGGTAACCCACCTTGTAAAAAACAAGGCGACTGTTGTAGTACGCAAATCCGCCGGATCGTTTACAAAAGCGCCGGCATGAAAAAAATCACGGGTGTGATCCAGTGCCATTACAATCATCACCAATCCTCTTAACATATCGATGGACGCAATTCTTTTTTGCAAGGTTGCCCTTGTGGCAGGTTGTTTAATTATTCTGAACATGGGTGGGGTTTGTTATTGGACGCTGTGCCTGCCGGTGAACTGACGGCTGTACTAAATAGTATCACGTAATTTTTTTGCTATCTGGCGGCAGGCCTGCCCGTCGCATTTTGTTATAACAACCAACCCGCTGGCCACAGGTTTGTCGATCTTGTATACGGCCAGCGCCTCATTGTTAACCACTACCACAATTTTTTTAAGCAGGTTGCGTGCGGTAAATGCTTTTAATTTTTCTGCGGCAGTGCCGGTGAGTTGTAACAGCACACGGTTTACCTGTTTAGACTGGCGTTCAATAACAGGTTTACCTGCATTTGCAAACGCGAAGAACTCATCGGTGGCTACAAAAAGCGGATCGTAGTTGGCGGGGTCTTCTTCTATAAATTGTGGGTTAAAGCGTATGGCTACTCTTTGTGGTGCCGGACTGTTGTGGCGGTTACCGGCGGATTGATCCAGCAAGTAAATGCCATCCTCTAATTTTTGTTGTGAGAAAGCCATAGCGCCGGCGAGTACAAACATGAACAGGCATGTAATCTTTTTCATACAAATAATTTTTGGTTTTGGTAATGAATAAGTGAAATCGGGGGCAGCGGACTTTGGGTAGCCGGAAAACAGCATTGCAGTACCTGCGTTTCATAAACTGTTATTCTATGACACAGGTACTGCCGGATGCTGCGAGATAAGCTGGTGTTCGGAGGTAAGCGCAAATCCCCGCAGGGTATATACACCCAATCAGTAAGGGAGGGTAATTACCAGGCGTTGTTGTCTTTATTGTATCTTTTTGAACTCTTCGTAAATATCCATTTCCTCAGCGGTGATGCGGATGGTTTTTACGTTTTCTTCGTCTGCAATGGATACCAGGTAAGCGGTTTTATCAGCTACCTCCAGTTCGTTTACAACAAAAATTTTGTATCCATAATAAGCCTGTCCTACCTGTTTGCGGATTTCTTTCGGCAGTTTGTCCCCGCCATACGTACGCAGCGTGGCAACCAGCTTACCTTTTGAATTGTAAAACACCTTTGTTTTAATACCGCCGTCTTCAAATTTTACCAGCATGCCGTGTTTCAGTGCGTACCAGTTGGCATTGCCTGTATTTTTGAAAACTTTATTAAAATTGTTCAGCGCCCGGGTGGTGGCTTCTGATACATTGGTTTCGCCGTCGGAAACGCGTTGCGCGGGCATCTCATACTGCAATTTTGCTGCAGCAAGCGGCTCCTGGCTGTTGCTGTCGTCCTGGGCATTAACACTGGTGAACATTGCTATTGCCGGCACTATGCCTGACAGATAGCGGAAGATTTGTTTTTTCATTTTTTGAAGGTTTAATTGTTAATGATTATTAGTAGTAACTCATTTATGTATAGTTGGAGCATGGTGGTGCCTGCCGGCCATAATATGCCGTTAGCGTGAACTTCCATAAAAGAACCGTGAATGCTAGTGACTGTACGTAAGTATCAGTTTTGCCGGTAATGTGTTGGTGTCTGTTAGCACCATGCTGTCATTGCTGATTGCAGCAATGAAAAGTTTGCCGTAAAAAAAATCAATAATAGTTTTATTGTTGGTAAAACTCCAGCTGAACACCGAAGGTTCCGACTCATTACCACAAATTATTTTCTCCTTTACTATGCTGCCGCTTCCATTTGCATTGAACCGGTAAATATTGCTTTTATGGCAGGCTGTAATGTTTTCTTCTGCTGCATCTATCCGGTCGTCGTCGTTATTGTCGTACCCAAAAGACAACAGTTTCCATGGTGCAGCGGTCAGCAATTGCCCGGTATCATACAGGTTGATCTCTTTTTGATTGTATTGGCCGTTGTATTTTTTACAGCAGGGAGATGTTACGCACACCGATGTAAGCAATACCGGAAAGGTTAGTAAATAAAACAGGCTCTTTTTCATAATTAGGTTTTTTAGTGCAAGGTTGAAAAAGCCTGGCTGTCGTTTCAGTGTTGCAGTAACAGTACAACCATTTATTTTTCGAGGTGCAAATATTTACAATAATTCAAAGTTTTTTATACCGTAAAGGCGTGAATTATTTGTAAGGCTTTGTTAATGCCGGAATTCATTCATGCAACCGGTATAAAAAACGTTTGTGTAAAATGGATTGGCTGACCGATGTATGATGTATCGCGTAAAACGCATAAAAGTTGAGCTGCCCGCAGCTTGTAAAACAGTGAATGTGCAGAATTTTGTGATGGCTTTTTATTGTTTCTACCGTAAAGGGGTGAATTTTGAAGAAGGGGTTATCTTCATGGAGGGGAAAGTAATAATTTAGCACTGCCCCTAAAGCAATCTGTATGCATGACTTTAGAATTAATGCTGTCCGCTTTTTAGCGTTGCTTTTTTTGGTGCCGTGCATGCTGGCGGGACAGACTAATTTGTTCCCCGACTTCGAAAAAATAAAAAACAAAGCAGTAACCAATCTCGAAAACTTTACCAACCAGGATACCGCCAGGGCCAGGGCCCTGGTAAGGATTATAAAAACAGCTTCATTCCTGAAACAAATGCAGCAGGTAAGGCCGTATTGCGATGAAGCGCTTGCGCTCAGCCGGAAAACCAATTATAAAAAAGGGATGGCCGAGTGTTACCGGTTTATGGGCAGCCTGTATAAAAGTTCGCTGGACACCAGGAATGCGCATCTCTATTTCGACTCCGTGATACTGGTCACACAAAATGCTGAAGACAATGCCATGCGCGAACTGAGGGGGCAGGCCATGCGCTGGAAGGGGATGATTTATTACGACCAGGAAAATTATTATGAATCGCTTAATTATCTTTTTGAAGCACTTAAATATTATGACGAACAGGCTGGTGATATTGCCGTGTACCTGTACAGTTCTATATCCATCATTTATGTGCGCCTCAATAATTTTGAACAGGCTGCTTTCTACGCCAAAAAAAATGCTGCGCTGGCCGATAAAAAATTCAATCATATTTACCAGGCACAGGCATACCTTACGCTGGTAGACATCAGCGTTCAGAAGGGCGAGCTTCACCTGGCTACTTATTACCTCGATAGAATAAAGCCATTCATGCCCGATTCTGTGGAAACCATCATTGATTTTGCTTATTATGAATTGCGCGGACTGGTGAGCTTCGAGGAACAAAAATACGATTCGGCCTTTGCCTACTATCAGCAGGCTTACAAATACGCTACCGTGAGCGGGCATACCATCAGTACCAATACGGCACTGTATTATCTTACCACCATTGCCCTTAAATTGGGAAAAACAGACCTGGCAAAAAAATATGCCGAAGAAAACCTGGCGCTGGCTGAAAAAATAAATGCCAAAGGCGGAAAAATAAAAGCATTGATAAACCTTTCCGATTATTTTCATCAGACCGGCAATAATAACAAGGCTTTTGACTACCTGCAGCAGGCGGCATTTTTGAAAGACAGCCTGTTGAGTGAAACCAATGTAAAACAGGCCAACACGCTGGCGGCTATCTACGAAACGGATAAAAAGCAAAAGGAAATTTACCAGCTGCAGAGTGAAAAACTGACGCAGGACGCTTCTGTCCGGAACAAATCTACCCTCAACATGATTTTTATTGTTACCATCATTGGGTTGCTGGTTTTTGGATACCTTGCATACCGTACCATTAAAAGCGAACAGCAAATTGCCAACCAGCAACAGGAGCTTCAACAGCAGCGCATCAGCGAACTGGAAAAAGACCGGCAGCTGTTAACCGTAAATGCCATGCTGAAAGGGCAGGAAGAAGAACGCAGCAGGATCGCAAAAGATTTACACGATGGTTTGGGCGGTATGCTTTCCGGTGTAAAGCTGTCGTTCATCAACATGAAAGAAAATATGATCCTGCGCCCTGAAAATCTCAGCGGATTTGAAAGGTCTATCAATATGTTGGATAACACCATTGCAGAATTGAGGAAAGTGGCCCATAACCTTATGCCGGAAACACTGGTGAGGTTCGGACTGGAAGAGTCGCTGAAAGATTTTTGTAATTCCATACAGGCATCCACAGGCATCGATGTTGTTTACCAGCAATTTGGCGAAGAGCGGCGACTGTCTACCCAGGCGGAAATTACGGTTTACCGCGTTGTACAGGAACTGGTAAACAATGCGCTGAAACATGCAGAGGCAAAACGCATCATCGTGCAGCTTACTAAAACAACCACAAAAACAAATATCACCGTAGAAGACAACGGAAAAGGTTTTGATACTGATACGCCCGATCTTAAAAAAGGAGCAGGTTTCAGCAATATCAAATACCGTGTAAATTATTTTAAAGGTACCCTTGATATTAATTCGCAACCCGGCAATGGAACTTCTGTAAACATTGAATTAATGGCATAAAAATGATAAAGGTTTATATAGTAGAGGATCATTCCGTAGTGGTGGAGGGTATACGATCTTTGCTGCAGAATGAACGGGCGTTTGAAGTGGTGGGCAATACTGCTACCGGCGAGGGTTGCCTGCAATATTTTCACAGCAATATGGCAGACGTTATTTTAATGGATATCAGCCTGCCCGATATGAGTGGCATCGATCTATGCAAAACCATCAAAAAAAATTATCCCGGCATCATGGTACTGGCGCTGAGTACGTACAACCAGAGTATTTACATCAGCAAAATGATGGAGAGCGGCGCCAGCGGTTACCTCTTAAAAAATTCTGGCAGGCAGGAGATCATACAGGCGCTGGTGGATGTTGCCAATGGAAAGACCTACCTTAGTTTTGAAGCCGGGCAGGCGCTGAAATCGGGCACCTTAAAAAAAGCGGAGCAGCCTTTGCTTACCAAAAGAGAAAAAGAAATACTGCAACTCATAACGGAAGGGCTGACCAATATACAGATTGCCGAGAAATTGTTTATCAGCATCGATACGGTAGATACCCACCGCAAAAATTTATACAGCAAACTAAATGTAAAAAACACTGTCATGCTCATGCGGTATGCTATCGAGAACAACCTGATTTAGTTTATGTGTTGTGTGTTATGTGTTATGTGTTGTGTGAGCTTGAAAGCCCTGCGTTTAAAAAGTTGTAAGGTAGGAGTTGGTATATGTATGGTAAATATTCTCAAAAGCACTTAGCACTTAGCACTTAAAACTTACAACTTTTTCAAAAGTACTTACAACTTAACACTTAACACTTACAACATTTCACCGGTCGTTTTCATAGTAAGACTTCACCATCATCCCCGAAGCTCTTAATTCAGCCAGTTTGGAAAGGTATAATTGCTGGTAACTACCTGCGGTACCCACGTCATTAATGGTCCTGTACAAAAGCATCGATGTATAATAGAAATCGATGATAGCCTGCCAGTGCATACCCGGTCTTTTGATAAGAGATTCAGAAGTTGCTTGTACGGTTTTTGCTTTTTCCGGCTGGTTTTGTTTCAATAGAAGGCTCACCTCCATGTTATTGATAATCAAAATACGCAGGTCAACCTGTTGCGATTGCCAGAAATTGCGGGCAATGCGTACATAATAAAGGGCTGAATCAATCCTGTTCTCAAATTCAAACATCCTGGCCAGGTCGAACTGGGATACAGCCACGCCGGCTTTCATGCCCGCCAGGTTATATAAGGCAATGGCGGCTTCAATTTCTATTTTGGCTTCTTTAAATTTTTCAAACCTTCCCAGCAGGTAGCCCTTGAATTTGCGGTTATTGGCAATATTCAGGGTATCGTTCAGCGCAGTAAACAATACAATGGCCTTGTCGATGGCGGCCATGGATTTTTTATACTGGAAACGGCGTTCATCCATGTCCTGTCCCCTGTTTTGAATGACGATTGCGATGTCTTTCAATTCTTTTTTTTCTTCGGGGCTGGCCTGCTGTTCGCGCACTTTGTTTAAAAGCAGGTCTGCTTTTTTTTCATCTACATCGTAATTGTTCTGCGCGCGCAAAGACAGGCAGGCAAATAATACAAGCAGTGCAGTAAGGCATTTCATGTGGCAATCGTTTTATTACAAGGTTGAACCGGGGTATTGCTGCATTGCTTTTTCAAGGCAGTCCATAGCACCGTTAATGGCATCGGTATTTAACACATAGGCCAGCCGCACTTCGTTTTTGCCCAGACCTGGCGTACTGTAAAATCCGGTTGCAGGCGCCAGCATTACGGTGTGGTTGTTATAGGAAAATGATTCCAGCAGCCACTGGCAGAATATATCCGAATCGTCTACCGGCAGTTTGGCCATGGCATAAAATGCGCCGCCCGGGTTTGGGCAAAATACACCGGGCATGGCATTGAGTCTTTGTACAAGGGTATCGCGCCTTTTTTTATATGCTGCCCTGGTGGTATCAAAATAATTGGCGGGCAGGTCCACGGCAGCTTCACCCAGTATCTGCGCAAATGAAGGAGGGCTGAGCCTGGCCTGTGCAAATTTCATAACGGCGTCCAGTACCTGCTTATTTTTTGTAACGAGGGCGCCAATACGGCCACCGCAGGCGCTGTACCGTTTGCTGATGGTATCCATCAGTATCACATGATCGTCAATTCCTTTTAAATGCATGGCGCTGGTGTGTTCGCCGCTGTAGCAGAACTCACGGTAAGCCTCATCCGCAAATAAATACAGGTTGTGTTTCAGTACTATCTGCTTCAGCGTTTCCATTTCTTCTTTGCTGTACAGGTAACCGGTGGGGTTATTGGGGTTGCACAGAACAATGGCCTTTGTCTTTGGTGTAATGGCTTCTTCAAAACCGGCCATGGGAGGCAGTGCAAAGCCCGTCTCAATGGAAGATGTGATGGGTACCACGGTTACACCTGCTTCTACAGCAAAGCCATTGTAGTTGGCGTAAAAAGGCTCCGGTATAATTACTTCATCGCCGGCATCCAGGCAGGCCATCATTCCAAATAAAATAGCCTCGCTGCCACCGGTAGTAATGATAATCTGTGTATAGTCTACGTCAATGCCCACGCGTTTATAGTATTCCACCAGTTTCCGGCGATAGCTTTCATTGCCCGCGCTGTGGCTGTATTCCAGCACCTTAAAATCAGAATGGCGCACTGCATCCAGCGCCTGGGGTGGCGTTTCAATATCGGGCTGGCCGATATTGAGGTGATATACGCCGATACCTTTTTTTTTGGCCGCTTCAGAATAAGGCACCAGTTTGCGTATGGGAGAAGACGGCATTTGCTGACCGCGCTGACTGATTGATAACATGCAGCAAAAATAAGCAGGTGGTCAATAATATGGCCAGTATTCTTTTAGTGATTACTTCAAAAAAAAACCACCTTCAACAGGTGGCTTTTTTACTTTATGCAATTTATTATTTTTAAAAACCAAGTGTACCGTCTCCGGATGGCTCTTTTGCAGGCGCTTCCATTACAGGCATATCTGTTTCAGGAGCTGGTGGTGGCGGTGGTGGTGCCACTTCTTTTTTTACCGGTAATGCTTTCTTTTTTGGAGCCACTTTTTTTACCGGTGCTGCCTTTTTGGGTGCTGCTTTTTTAGCAACCGCTTTTTTAGCTGCTTTTTTTGGAGCCGCTTTCTTTTTTGGGGCTGCTTTTTTAGGTGCTGCCTTCTTTTTTGTTGCTGCCTTCTTTTTTGGAGCCGCTTTCTTTTTCGGTGCCGCTTTCTTGATTTTTGTTCCTTTTTTGATGGTTACTTTCTTCTTTGGAGCCGCTTTTTTAGCTACTTTTTTGGGAGCTGCTTTCTTTTTTGGGGCAGGCTTTTTAGCTTTTTTCTTGCTGGCCATATTGCTTTTGAATTTTTAGGTTAGAAATGAGATTCTAAATTTAGTAAAGCTTTTCTAATAGCAATCAATTTTAAGAAGGTATTTAATAAAATTTTTGATAATGGTAACGTTCTGTTGCAATACTGTTGCTGCATTGGTACGCATCAACGCATCAAACCGGTAGTGTTTTTTGAATAACCGCAACGAGGTCTGCCGACCTGTTTGCTACCTGTCTTTTTCCTGGTTTTTCCCAATTTTAAAGTCCACTTTTTTATTCAGGCGAAATGGTTACCTTTGCGCCCCAAAAGGAGCCCTGATTCTTTGTCCCGGAGACAGTCCCGGCGGGTGGCAGGAGAGGGGTAAACAGCAGGGACAAAATAAGCGGGCAACAACTTTTAAACGATTTAATATACAATAATGGCAGACTTAAAATTTCAAAGAAACTTTGGTATTGCGGCTCATATCGATGCCGGTAAAACAACTACTACGGAGCGTATTCTCCGTTATACAGGTATGATTCACCGTATTGGTGAAGTACATGATGGCGCCGCTACCACTGACTGGATGGAGCAGGAAAAAGAGCGTGGTATTACCATTACTTCTGCTGCTGTAAGCTGTCAGTGGAATTTTCCTACCAACAAAGGAAAAGATTACGCAGACACTAAAAAATATTCATTCAACATCATTGATACGCCCGGTCACGTGGATTTTACCGTGGAAGTAGAACGTTCCATGCGCGTACTGGATGGACTGATAGCGCTGTTTTCGGCTGTGGATGGCGTTGAGCCCCAGTCTGAAACAGTTTGGCGCCAGGCCAACCGTTACGGCGTTCCGCGTATCGGTTTTGTAAATAAAATGGACCGTGCCGGTGCAGACTTCCTGATGGTGGTTAAACAGGTAAAGGAAATGCTGGGTTCCAAAGCGGTTCCCCTGCAGTTGCCCATTGGTGCCGAAGACGATTTCATAGGCGTGGTAGACCTTATCAAAATGAAAGGTATTATCTGGCATATGGAAACAGAAGGCATGACCTTCGACGAGATTGAAGTACCCGCCGATATGCTGGAGGAAGCCAAAGAATGGAGGGCGCAGCTGGTGGAAGCGGTTGCCGAATATGATGATAAACTGATGGAGAAATTCTTCGACAACCCCGATACCATTACAGAGGAAGAAATGCATGAAGCCATCCGCAAAGCAACGGTAGATCTCACGATCGTGCCAATGATGTGTGGTTCTTCATTTAAAAATAAAGGTGTACAAACAGCGTTGGATGCGGTTTGCCGTTACCTGCCATCGCCCATCGATATTCCTGATACCGTTGGTACCAATCCGGATACCGGCGAACCGGAAACACGTAAGGCAGATGCAAAAGCGCCTTTTGCCGCGCTGGCATTCAAGATCATGACCGACCCGTTTGTGGGCCGCCTGGCATTCTTCCGCTGCTATTCTGGTCACCTGGATGCAGGTTCTTATGTACTGAACGTAAGAAGCGGTAAGAAAGAACGCATCAGCCGTATCATGAAAATGTTTGCCAACAAACAAAACCCGATTGATTTTATTGAAGCGGGCGATATTGGTGCAGCGGTAGGGTTTAAGGAAATCAAAACCGGAGATACGCTTTGCGATGAGAACCACCCGATAGCACTGGAGAACATGTTTATTCCGGAACCCGTTATTGCCATTGCGGTTGAGCCAAAAGCGCAGGCCGATGTGGACAGAATGGGTATGGCCATTGCCAAACTGGTAGAAGAAGATCCTACGCTTCGTGTGAATACAGATGAAGAAACCGGCCAGACCATTTTGCGTGGTATGGGCGAGTTGCACCTGGAGATCATCGTAGACCGTATGAGAAGGGAGTTTAAAGTGGAAGTAAACCAGGGTGCGCCCCAGGTAGCTTACAAGGAAGCTTTCCAGGCAACCATCGAGCACCGCGAAACATTGAAAAAACAAACCGGTGGCCGTGGTAAGTTCGCGGATATTGTGTTTGAATTTGGTCCTGCAGACAAAGAATGGCTGACAGAAAACCCAGGCAAGCACTACCAGTTTATCAACGATATTTTTGGAGGATCTATTCCGCGTGAGTTTATTCCTGCCATTCAGAAAGGTTTTGAAGCCTCTATGACAACAGGTGTACTGGCAAGCTACCCGGTAGACAATATGAAGGTGCGCATTTTCGATGGCAGCTTCCACCAGGTGGATTCTGATTCTATGAGTTTTGAGCTCTGCGCCAAAGCGGGTTTCCGCGAAGCGGCGCGTAAGGCAAAACCCGTATTGCTGGAGCCTATCATGAAGGTTGAAGTGGTAACGCCCGACCAGTACATGGGAGATGTTACCGGAGACCTTAACCGTCGTCGTGGTATGCTGGAAGGTATGGACAGCCGCAACAATGCACAGGTTATTAAAGCCAAAGTGCCATTGAGCGAGATGTTTGGTTACGTAACGCAATTGCGTTCTATGTCGTCTGGCCGTGCGTCTTCCACCATGGAATTCTCACATTACACACCCGCACCATCAGGCATTGCCGAAGAGGTAATTGCCAAGATCAAGGGTAAAGTGAATGCCTAAGCCTTGATTACAGTCATTTATATAGACCCCGCCCGGAAAGGCGGGGTTTTTTAATATGTTTTGCTTGCAGAATGCTAACCAATCGGTTACTTTTAACGTACTAAATCCACGTATGAAAAAACTTTACCTGATTACCCTTTGCTGTATACTTGTCAATTTTTTTGCTGAAGGGCAGATAACCATCAACTTTGATGCTCCGTCAATCAATCAAATCACTGACAGCACACTTTCAATCAGAGCTTTAGTATATTCTCCCTATCAGGTCAATACCGTTATTGCAACTGTTTCCGGCCGGCAAACTTCACTGGTCTACAACAGTGCCACCAAATTTTTAGAAGGCAGCTTGTCACTTGCCGGCCTCCCGCAGGATACATTGTTGTTACAAATTACAGTTACCGATGTTTTTAACAACCAGAAAATAGCCACCAGGACGTTTATCTATGATTTAAAGCCTGTTATTACAGTTGATCTGCCGGTTAATTTTACCGTTGCCCGGCCATACATCAGAATCAAAGCGTCCTGTAAGGACAATACTCCCGGCAGCTATCTGACTGTTAACTGGACGAAAACAGGATTTTCAGCCCGTTCTCCATTGGATACAGTAATAGACCTGTCGAACGTCTATGGTGGACCCACGCTGTTGGATATTGCAGCTTTTGACAGCCGTGGCCAGGTATCCATGGAGATATTGCATATTTATGTGGATGTAAGTCCGGCGCTGAAAGAACTGTATACTGCCGGCGATAAAATTATCGACTTTAATTACAGCAAACTTTTTACAGCAAAAGGAAAGTTGTCGAACTATAATAATTTGAGCTATTCACTGCAAATGTATTATAGTGATTTTAAATTGGTTAACATAACCGACAACTCAGAGACACCCATACCTTTTGCAGGCAATGTAAATTATGTACAGTTTCGGGGATACGGTCCTTACCCCCCATTACCTGATACGGGAAAAAGTTTTGACGCTTATGTAAAGCCGTACGGAGCAATATTCCCGGGATTTGATAGCCTGAATAAAAACAATAATTTATACGAATTGAACGGGAATGTTGTCAATAAGCTGAACTCGCCATCAGCATACGGGGTGCAGGAAATTAAGTCAGCCGGTAAACTCACTGCATGGTCAGATTCTTTATACTATTTGAAGGTAAGAGACGGAAATACAAATACTACTAAAAAAGTCCTTTTGCCTAATATTCACACAATTGATTTGGCGGAAAATGGAACGATTGCGTTTAGTGGGAATAGTTATTCCAGTATTGACGTAGGAAAATATCAAAATGATTCCATAGTTATGATAACCGACCCTAACGTATCTAAACTGGCTGATGAAGCCCTAACAGATGGAAATCGTGTTATATTCAGACAGACAAATTCTTTAAATGGCAGTAGCGGTTATTTTATAAAATTATATGATGGCACATCAACCATTGATTTGGCCAATACAGGTACCAAAAGACCCGAAGCAAATTTGCAGTACCAGATAAATAAAAAATTTATTGCTTATTCCAAAATTGGCAGTAGCGGCCAATTCCAGTTATGGCTTAGAGATTCTGCGGGTATAGATAAACAGATTACCTTTTTCGGCACAGATGTTAAGCTGGAAAAGCTTGGTGAAAACGGCGAAATGATGTTCGTCAACAACTTCAAAAGATATTGGGCTGATAAAAACGGCGTATTAAAACAAATTTCTCCTTCCCAGTTTGGAACACCCTATCAATACAATAATCAATGGTACCTGACTATTGGACGTACATTATTCGGGGTTGATATAAATGGTACATCCAATAGGGTGGTTGATTTTCAAAAAAACCTGCCAAGAAATAAAACTTTGGACATTGACGTAACCGGGTTTTCACCTTATTTTCAGGGGGATGGTACACTCATGAGTATTAATATAAGCAAATTACCTGCGCATGGACAACTTAAACTAAATGGAGCCGCCATTACATTAAATACGCCGATACCGAGGATGGGTTATAATTCTCCCAACACAATCACTTATATCCCAGCTGCAGGTTTTGTGGGAAAAGATACCATACGATGGAATGGCTCTAATGGAATTGATTTCACACCTGCGGATGCGCTACTCATTTACAATGTTACCGACAGCCTTCCGCTAACGCCGGTTGTAACGGGTATTCAAACTAACTACTGCGTTGCTGCGGGTGTTCAAAAAGCAAAGATTACCAATCTTCCGTTACAGGGTTCACGTACAACTGCAGCTGTTACATTAGACGCTGTTGTATTACCTGTTGCCGCAGACAGTACGTTCGGCTTTGATCCCGCTTCAATGAGTACAGGCGTGCACAGATTGCTGATTTCATTTGTGAATAGTTCAGGAACCGATTCAGTTGTTTACAATATTACCATAACGGCGAATATAACCCCGGACGTAAATCTAAGCGCCAACATTACCAATATTGTTAACCCTTCAACCATTGTAACGATAACGGCCAGCAATGCCGCGGGCGGTGGCACGTTGCCGTTGTTTACATTTTCCAAAGACAGAAATTTTACAAATATTGTACAAGCCGAAAGTGGCAGCCCGGCTTATTCAGTAAATACGGGATCCTGGCCAATGGGCGATAACTGGATCTATGTTAGAATGAAATCCAACGCTGCTTGTTATACTACGCCAACCGGTATCGACAGCATCAGGCTATATAAATTGCTGGTACCTGATAAGCCGGTTATTACTGGTCTTAGCAACAAATATTGCGGCGGCGCCAGCCTTCAAAAAATTAAGATCGTCAATTTGCCGGCAGCAAACTATGTGACCACAGCCACTGCCAAATTGGATGGCATAACAGCGCTGACCATTGGGGCAGACACTACGATTGCCATTCAGCCTTCGCTAATTGCAGCCGGAAGCCATACCCTGGTAATTGTATTTACCAATGCAACCGGCAGTAACAGCACAACCGTAAATTTTTCCATCACGCAGGCCTCCACACCCGATGTAAACCTGGGCGCCAATATCACCACCATTGTAAACCCTAACGACCCCGTGGTTATAACAGCTACCAATGCCGCCGGTGGTGGTACCGCTCCAAAATATACCTTTGCAAAAGACAAGGCCTTTACCAATATTATTCAGGCAGAGAGCAGCAGTGCAACGGTAACCATTCAACCTAACACGTTAACATCGGCTACCAATAATATTTATGTACTGATGAAAACAAGCGATACCTGTTTTACTTCGCAAACAGGTATAGACAGCATCAGCATAGAACGCAGTGCCGTTACCGGTATAACCGATACAGATTTCCCCAACCAGGTTATCAATGTATACCCCAACCCTTTTGCAGGCGATATAACCATTAGCGGACTGAACACCGGTAAACAATACACCATCAACCTCGGCAATGCCAATGGCCAAAAAGTATACAGCCAGCAGGTAAATAACAGTCGCACCATCACTATCAGTAAAACCGGTCTGCAATCGGGCAAATACTGGCTGAGTATTTACGACACCAGGAAACACCAGCTTATCGGTACAGCATTGCTGATAAAAGAGTAATTCATCCAGCAATAAAATGAATAAAACTAACAAAACAGTCCCCGCGCTCCGGGGACTGTTTTGTTTATGTAATTTAACAGGTATTATTTATTGCCCCTTTTAAACCTGGGCGTGCGGTACGGTTCCAAAAATAAAAATACCAGCATATGAAAATATTAACATGCAGGCTGACAATCTTTTTTGTCCTGATGCTAGCTATTTCATCAGATGCATTTTCGCAGATAGAAGTGCGCATACGTCCGGCAGCACCGGCGATAAGGGCAAGACCCATCGCCCCTACGCGGAGGCATGTATGGATAGACGGTGGATGGGTGTACCGCGGACATGGTTATGTATGGACTGATGGTTACTGGGTAGTACCCAGGCCCGGCATGGTTTGGATGCCGGGCAGGTGGCGTCGCAGTCACCGCGGGTATATCTGGATACCCGGTCAATGGAGACGCCGGTATTAAAACTTATTTTTGTTAACAGGCAATGGCCCTGCACTGGTTACAACCGGTGCGGGGCCGTTGTTTTGTTACCGGGGCGGGCGTTAACAAAATATTTTTAGCAGGCGAACCAGTTACCACATTCCACTCATCCAATACCGGCAGTTAGTTATACGGGCAAGGGTAAAATCATTTATTTTACACCCCAAATAGCATTACATGAAATTCAGGATACATTTGATAGCGACCGTAGCGGTATTTTTTCTTCTTCTCCGGTTACAGGCCCAACCCATTCAATGGGCAAAAGATGGCAGCAGTTATTACCAGGTGCAGGATGGTGAAATTATAAAATACACCCTGCCGCTAAATGCGCGATCAGTATTGGTAGCAAGAGAAAAATTGCAGTTGCCCGGCCTGTCAAAACGGATCGCCGTGAGAAGTGCTATTTTTTCCGCCGATGAGCAAAAACTACTTATTTATACCAATACAAAAAAAGTTTGGCGGCTCGATACCAGGGGTGACTACTGGCTCTATGATATGGCTGGCGGTACACTCAAACAAATTGGCCAGTCACTGCCCGCTTCTTCCCTGATGTTTGCAAAATTTTCGCCTGATGGCAGCAAAGTGTCTTATGTAAGCAATTATAATTTGTATGTAGAGGATCTGGCCAGCGGCAACATCAAACAGCTTACCACAGATGGTACACGCCAGCTTATCAATGGCACGTTCGACTGGGCCTACGAGGAAGAATTTTTTTGCCGGGATGGCTTCCGCTGGAGCCCGGACAGTAAACAAATTGCCTACTGGCAGATTGATGCCAAGAATACCAAGGATTATGAAATGATCAATACCACCGATTCCATTTATCCGAGAGTGGTGCCGGTAGAATATCCTGTAGCCGGCGAAGCACCATCGCCCTATAAAATTGGCGTGGTAAATATCGCTGACGGCAAAACGCAATGGATGGAAATTCCAACAGACCCGGTATTACAAACATATGTGCCCCGCATGGAATGGGCAGGCGGCAACAACGAACTGATCATACAGCACCTCAACCGTAAACAGAATGAGAGTAAACTCATGTTGTGCAATGCCGGCACCGGCGCTTCTCATACCATTTATACAGAGACGGATTCTGCCTGGATAGATATTCTTCCGCTGTGGGACCAGGACTATGCCAATGGCGGGTGGGACTGGTTGAACAACGGCCAGGAGTTTTTGTGGGCCGGTGAAAAAGATGGCTGGCGGCATTTATACCGCATCAGCCGCGATGGTAAAAAAGAAACGCTTATTACAAATGGCAACTACGATGTAATGGATATTGTACGCCTCGATGAAAAAGGGAATTATGTTTATTTTATGGCATCACCTGCCAATGCCACGCAAAAATATTTGTACCGGACAAAGCTCGATGGTAAAGGGAAAGCAGAAATGATATCGCCCGCCAGCCAGCAGGGTACCCATGACTATAAAATATCGCCGGACGCTAAGTACGCCCTGCATAGTTTTTCCAATTATTTTACGCCGGCCGCTACCGAATGGATAACGCTGGCCGGTCATAAAGGCCTCAACGGAGAAAATATTGTAAACGATGCATTGGCAGCCGCCAATAAAACGGCAACCGGGATCAGTTTCTTTAAAATAAAAACGGCTGAAGGCATAGAGATGGATGCCTGGATGAAAAAGCCGCAGAACTTTGATTCTACAAAAAAATACCCGGTGGTTTTCTACGTGTATACCGAGCCCTGGGGGCAGAATGTAAAAGACCAGTATGGTATTGCCAATAACAGGATGTACAATGGAGATATGGCAAAGGATGGCTATTTCTATATATCCATAGATAACCGCGGCACGCCGGTGCCCAAGGGCAGGCAATGGCGTAAATCGGTGTACCGGAAAATTGGACTGCTCAATATCAACGACCAGGCAATGGCTGCCAAAGAAATTTTGAAATGGTCATACATAGATTCTACCCGGGTAGGTGTATGGGGTTGGAGCGGCGGCGGTTCGGCCACATTGAATTTAATGTTTCAATACCCCGAAATTTATAAAACCGGTATTGCAGTGGCAGCGGTTGGCAACCAGCTTACCTATGACAATATTTACCAGGAACGGTATATGGGATTGCCGCAGGAAAACCGCGAGGATTTTGTAAATGGATCGCCCATTACCTACGCCAAAAATTTAAAAGGAAACCTATTATATATACATGGTACCGGAGATGACAACGTACATTACTCCAATGCAGAAATGCTGATCAATGAACTGGTTAAATACAACCGGCAATTTCAGCTGATGTCTTATCCCAACCGCACACATAGTATTTCTGAAGGGGCGGGCACCTACCAGCACATGGCTACCATGTTTACAAATTATTTGAAACAGTATTGTCCGCCGGGCGCGCACAGCAGCAGCACAGGAGATGGAAAGAAAGCGGGCTTCTGAGCAATCATAAAAAAAATTGCCTGCACTGTCTACCGGTGCAGGTTTTTTATTGCATAAACAGAAACTGGTTGGCCGGTAAAGGCTATCTTTAAAACTGTTCAGCTATGGCTATACCCGTTTACCAGGTGGATGCAGGCAATACCAGCCTGCTGAATAAAAAAATCGGCACCCTGGATGGTTCCAGGGGCCTGGCCATACTATTGGTGACAGGGTATCATTACCTGCATTTTTTTACTTTCGGATGGGTGGGGGTTGATTTATTTTTTGTGCTGTCCGGTTTCCTGATAACCGGCAAACTGGTAGAATCGCTGGGTGCGAAAAACTATTTCAGATCTTTTTATATAAAAAGGATACTCCGCATTGTACCACTGTACTACACCGTTATATTCCTGTTTTTTGTGCTCCTTCCCTTTGTATGGCCTGCCGGTGTGTCTGTTTCATTGAGGGACCTGCTGCAGCAACAATTCTACTACTGGTCGTTTACCGCCAATATATACGATGCTTTTCACGGATGGCCCGTAAACATCAGCCTGGTCCATTGCTGGTCGGTATGCTGTGAAATGCAATTC
>Ga0307515_10002903_pt1 | contig 36425 bp, 24 predicted proteins | sample 17_EM_MG_FD_194513 | JGI IMG/M metagenome (GOLD analysis project Ga0307515, IMG submission 194513) | Populus trichocarpa ectomycorrhiza microbial communities from riparian zone in the Pacific Northwest, United States - 17_EM | ecosystem: Host-associated > Plants > Roots > Unclassified | place... | reverse complement strand
GCGTAGAGACTTAGGCTTAGTTTTTAGGTTTATCTTAAGGAAATTATAAAAATAAGGGGGTAGCGCTTTACGGGCTTCTTCTATTATATAGTCGCCCTCTACTAGCCGGCGGAAAGACTTTTCTAATAGGTTTGGTACTTCTATTAGGCCTATAGGCAGCTCTTTAAGCAGCTGTTAGTATTCTTCTTATTTAACCAGTTCTACTAGCTCTGCTATATAGATCCTTATTACCTTTACGCCTTTTTATTTATAGAACTGGGTAAAATTAACGGCATAAGTGCATTTAATGTCGTCCAGTTTAGGGCGTGTTTAGTTCTCTAGTGCTATGGCTAGGCTAGCGCGGCTTAGTCGGCCCTAGGGGGCGGAAACGCAGCGGCGGCCCTATATAGTATGCGCGGGAGACGGATATAAGATTAGGCGTTATAGGGGGGAGGTCTTAATTACTCTGGTTTTAGTCTTAGCTGTAACGCCTTTAGCTATTATACGCGCGGTCGTATATGCGTATGGTAAATAACTTAGAGTTAAGTATCTTATTAGCTAGCCTAGGTTAAGCGGGTATATACGGGGGACTTATAGTTCTAGCGGTGTTTATATTCTTAGGGGCGGGGTAGTATTTCTTAGGGGTAGGGCGGTGGTCTAGTTTTTTAGAATCTCTATTTTGTTTACTGTATATATTAGCTTATTAGTGTTAGGTACCTCTTCTACTATTAGCTAACGGTATTTAAGCGTTGGCTATGCAATACGTCTATATAGTGCTACTTAGTTATAATTAGGGATATACTATAGGAGATAGTTATAGGTATAGTAATTAGAGTTAAACTTAAGCCCTAGAACGGGGAGGTTTATGCTTAGGTTATGCTTTTTAAGCTAGGGCATTCTAAGAATTACTAGTATTAAGGGTAATAACTTTATAATGTAGAAAAGTATAGATTCTATATAGTGGCCGATTATTATTTTTGCTATAAAGTAATAGGTAATAAAGCTGGATCGGTGTCTATTAGTAAGGCGGAGTAGTTTTAGGACTAGGAGTCTTTTTATTATAATATTATGCTTCTTTATAAGCGAGTCTTCGTCTATAAACGCTAGTGCTATACTACTACTATTAATAAGGCTTATTGTTTTAATAAGAACTTTTAGGAGTAGGTTACGTAGTAAAGAGAGGTAAGTCTAAATAAGAATAGAATTTCTATCGTTATTTACTATTTTAAGATTAAATAGCAGCTGGCTTAGAACAAGGTTTAACTAATCTAGTAGTATAAATCTAATCCTTTTATCCTCCTCCCCGTATGGTTTTAACCCTTAAAGGTAACTTAGTCTAAGGGTTAGCCTTTTAATAGCTGCGTTATAGGGCTTAGCTGGTGGCTATAGTCTTAGCTAGTATATCCTAATATATTAGTCTTTAACAGTATATATATGCTAGGGGGTACTTTACCAATAATATGGCCGGTTTTACGGTTAGTAGTAATACGGAGTACTTATCCGTAGTTTATATACGGGACTATTAGCTAGGGCTGTGTTAGGGAAGGGAATTATAGGGGTGGGTTTTTGTATCTAAACCTACGTCCTTATCCGTGGTTACCGCCTTAATTACTATCCCCTCTATTAAAGAATCCGCCGCGGCTAGGGGGGGGGTTAGCGCGGTGGTATTAGAAGGGAATTTAGGTTTTACTGGGGTTTATAAGTATTTTTTTAGTAGCTAGGTTAACCATACGCTATATAAAGTCTATTATTTATACAATGTCTTTAGACGTTATTAGGGAGGCTATTACTACTATTACCGAACTTAATGGCGTCTAGGTTTATTGGGTTATTCTACAGTAATATAGGTTAATAACCGCTAGCGGCACTTGGCTTAGCGGTATTTAACTTAATATAGTGGGTATGGTTTTGTAAGTTATAAGCAAACACATCTATCTACTTACTCCAGCCTTTATAGTTAGCATCGCCGATTTTATAGCTAAGGGTAAGGGCTAGGTCCTTTATCTTAGAGGAAATATTCTTCTTAAGTAAATCCACTTTTTGTTCCTTGGTCTTGTTTACTTTAATTATTAACTTATTAAGCTCTACTTTCTAGGACCAGTAGTTATGCTCGCCTTAGCTTAAGGTGTCTAACTTATTTTTGGCCGCTTAGGTTATATCTATAGTCTTATAGTGTCCTCTTATATATGTAAATATAGACTCTTAGTTAGAAAAGGTCTATTTACTTAGGTTGTTTAGGTATATATATAGCGTATTAAGGCCATATTTAATATAGTTATAAGCCTTATCTATTAGCATGTCTAATATATAGAGGATTTCGTCTATTAGGGTTTTAAAGTACTTTATATCCCTCCGGAAAACGCCTTAGATTTTTATTTCCTATATTTTACATTTTTCTTACTTTTTAATTGGTGATCCCTTGCTATTAAATAGGGTTAGATCTTTTGCTTTACGCTTTTTTCTATAGGGCTTAGTTAAAAGAGGGGAGCTAGTAGTAGGGTTCTTATTAGTAATAGTCTTAGTAAGTGTATTAATCTAAAAGCTTAGGTTTTATATAGTCTTAGTATATACAAGGGCTTGCTGTTTATATTATTTAATATATAGTTTAAGTATTTTAAGGGAGTTAATTCTGTGTTAAGCTTTTTTAAGTTAGGACTTTATAGCTTGGCCTTTACTATAGACGGCTTAAAGGCCGCTCTTAATACTGGTTAAGAAGGCTGTATATATAGAGAGTTACTAAAAGGTTCCTACCATATTAAGGTTCTTTGGGTATTTAGGACCGTTCCTAATCGCCTAGGCGATATTAGTATAGGAGGTGTTAAGGAGGTAAGCGAGCGCTTCGCGAGGGTTCGTCGGCGGGACGTCGTCTATATTATAGTCGCCTATTCTAGGAGATCTAGGTAAGGTAATTAGAATCTATAAGGCTAACTGTAATACTAAGATTGCTAAGACTGTACTAAGGCTATGCTAAGACTGTGCTAAGATTGTCTGGGACTATAGTATAGTGTTATTGGTTGCGCCAGGTCGCGATTATACTGGGAAAAATAAAGATCGCGATAGGGTGCAATTAGAGATACCACAAACTATTATAGTGCTGTAATAAAGTAGACTGAATAACTACGTTGTGGTATGAAGAGGAGAAGAAGGTGGAAAGGGGGTATTGTATACAAATAGTAGGGCCGGCCGCTAAGGTACTAGTGGTGGGCTAGCTAACAGTAGGAAATAGTACGAGACAGTATGAAACAGTATGCGTCAGGCCAGTGCCGTGACATATAATTTCTATTACTAGTTTATCCGTAACTATAGAGTTTTAGTAAAGCCTCTTATATAACTTACCCGGAAAGATATGCCTTTTACCTTTAGTAATAACTATATAAAAGCCTTTAGAGAGCTAAAAAATCGGCTTATTGCTTCTCTTATCCTTTATTACTATAACCCGGACCTTAAATTAATGCTAGAAACGGACGCTTCTAACGGAGTTATAGCGGGAATCCTATTATAGTTATATCCGGACAGTAAATAGTACCCTATTACCTTTTTCTTAAAGATAATAGACCTAGCTAAGTGTAACTATAAGGTATATAATAAAGAAATACTAGCTATTATTTAATCGCTCTTCTAATAGCGTATAGAGCTTAAAAGTATAAACTGTTAGATTAAGGTTTATACTAATTATAAAGCCTTAGAGTATTTTATAATAATAAAGCAGCTTACTAACCAATAGGCTTATTAGGCTAAAATACTCTCTAAATTCTTCTTTACGATTATATATTATCCCAGTAGATAAAACTCTAAGGTTAATACCCTAACTTAAAGAGAGTAGGATATAGGCCCCTAGGATAAGTTAAAGGCTTAATACCGAATACGCGCTCTCCTCTGCCCCGAACAGCTCGACCTATATATCCTTAAGGAACTAAACTTTAAACGGAATAAGCTAGTACCTATAAAAGGAGAGTTCTTAGACAAACTAATAGGACTAATTAACCGTATCTTAACCGTAAACCGTACGGCTAAATCCCTAAAGGCCCTTCGAGACTAAGCTATAAAGGGTAACCCTAATTTGGAAATGGAAGAAGGACTGCTCCTATACTAAGAACGGCTTATAGTTCCGGATATAGATAACCTACAGATAGAGTTAATCCGTAAAGCCTACTGTTAAGTCTCTACTGCGCACCCTAGTTAAGATAAAACCTACTAACTACTAGCGCCCCATTACTATTAGTAAGGACTTCTATCTAATATAGAACGATTTATTAGAAACTACCACGCCTATAAACATATAGATACCCCTAAAAATTAAACTCCTGGTTAGCTATAACCACTGCTAGTCCTAGCACGCCCTTAGTAATATATTATAATAGACTTTAAGTTATTTCTAAAGGACGCATATAGCTATAATGCGGCCTTTATAGTAATCGACTAACTATATAAATAATCCGTCTTACTCCTTTATTTTAAGACTATAACTATAAAGGATATAGCCCGCCTCTATATTAATAACATCTATTAATTCTACAGCGCCCCCGAATTAATTGTCTCTAATTATAGTCTCTAGTTTATATTAGATTTCTAGAATAAACTCTGCCGTATCCTTAGGATTAAGATTAAGCTCTTTATTGTATTCTACCCTTAAACTAACGGCTAAACCGAGATTATAAACTAGTACCTTAACTAGTAACTATATCCCTTTATAAACTACTACTAGGATAACTAGTCGGAATTACTGCCTATAATGGACTACGTGTAACTTACACTCCCCTATAACAGTATAGGGATATTACTATTTAAACTGCTCTATGGGTATATACTATAAACGTCCTTTAATTAGGATAGGCCTACTAAACCCGCTATAGCCCGCGAACGCCTTAGCTATAAAGAGGCCCGGGTATTTGCTAAGAGAATGCACGGAGCCTAGAAGACTGCTTAAACAATTATAAAAAAGGCGTAAGAGAAAAAGGAGTCTGATATAAACTAATATTATTATAAGGTAGACTTCTAAGTAGGAGATAAGATATAGGTGTTAATAAAGAACTAGAAAACCTAGAGGCCGAGCCGTAAGCTAAACTACTAAATAGCTAGCCTATATAAGATTCTTTAAAAGATAGGACACTCTTTTAAAGTTAAGCTACTAGAATTAATAAGGATCTACCCCGTCTTTTCCTTAGACTGGCTATAAAAGGCTGCGGATAATCTACTACCTAGGTAGTATAACGACCCCCTACCGCTAATTTAGATTACAAAGGACGAAGAATGGGAAGTTAAAGAAATCCTAGCAGTTAAAAGGGACCGTAATGTCTTAAAATACTAAGTAAGCTAGGTAGGCTATAATAAAGACCCTAAATGGTATCCTATATCTAATTTTAAGTACTCTCTTTATAAGTTATGGGATTTCTACCTAGCCTATCTAGACCTCCCTAGACTACTACGCAAATTAAAAAACTAGATAAAATGCTAGGAAGAAGGAATAGATAACTATAATAATTTAGATAACAATAAGGAGCTTAGATAACGCCTAAGGGCAGGCTTTTTTAGGAGGGGGGGTGATGTAACGGTGCTAGGGCGCGTTACCTGCTAAATTCTGCCATATTCTGCTAACCTGTTATTGGCTCGCTTATTACTAGCGCTTCAGCGACCCTTATAGGGTATCTGTTTACTCTGCCTCCTATATATACCTCTTTTTCTTCTCCTTAGCTTAGTATCTTTACTAGATAGCAATCTACAAGCTTTGGTTTAGAGGCATTTATACGAGCCGTCACACTATAGATAGTACTAATCGCCGCTTTAAAGGATAGTAGAAATATATAAGGATGTTTAAGTAAATAGGGTGTTAGAGGTTAAACCATATATATACCTACTATAGGTAGCTAAGCCTAATATAGTAATACGCAAGGATAAAGAATATACTTAAGCTATTATTAAAGACTATAAGCTAGGTTAGGTTAATATATACATTAATATATTGGTACGTAATAGTAGGGTAGGAGTTAGTGTATATGCTACACTATTTAAAGTAACGCTTTTAAAAATGGTGGTAAGCTTTAATTAGGTAGATACCTACCTTATAGAGCTTTTAGTAATTAATAAGGTAGCTAACTAGCTATAGAACCCTATATATACGGCTATTAACTAAGTAGGTATTTTAATACCTACCTTTAGTATAAGAATATTCTCTAACTTATAATTAGTGTTGCTATTAGTATAGAGCTAGAGGGCTAGAGCCTACTAAGAAATAGTTATAGAGATTTTAAAGAAGTTTTAGCTGAATAATATTACACTATACTAAATTTTAGGCTATTTAGGATTTATAGGAAATAAAAAGGCTAATAAGCTAGCTAAAATAGTAATAAGACTAGAGAGCGAGGAGCTACTATAAAGAGACGGCCTTCTATAGTACTTTATAATATAAGCGTTAAAAAGAGCTAAGATAATAATAGAACTGCTTTTAATGGGAAGATCTAATATAGGTAAGTTTATAAAGAAGATTAATATAGCACTCTACCTTAAAAAGGCTATAGGATTATACTAGTAGCTAATTAGCGTAGAAGCTGCTATCTTTACGCAGTTATAGACTAGTAAGTTAATTCTAAAGGAATATCTCTATAAAAGTAATATATTAGAGACGGTATTATATAACTATAAGCTTATAGAATTAATATAGTACTTTCTCTTCTCTTATAGGAGGTAAGTATAGTAGAGGATTAAACTAAGAGAGTAGTATAGAGATTAATTTAGGGATCTATTATATACATTAAGAGGCTACTTACGCAGATAAAAAGGAGGTAGGAATATTAACGGCCTAATTAAGCGCTAAAAGCCAGATATTAGCGTAGTTAAAGCTATAATTAAATTTATAAAGGAGATTAGATATTTATACCTAAGTGTATAAAATATAGAGAGTATAGAAGCCGATATTAATAAGTAAAGACTCTTAAGAATTTCTCCTTTAATTATCTAACCGAATATACCGCGAGCCTTCTCTATACGTGCCTCTATTAGTACATTACCGATTAAAAAGCGCATAATGCTAGAATAGCCCTATAGATATAAGGTGTTAAAAACTACTTACTTAGGCTCGTGTTACGGCACCGTAACAGATCTAGTTAGGGGGCTCGCTTGAGCCTTGGCATATGTATATAGACGTATCCTTCTCCACCTTCTGCTCCTCATCTTGATATCCGAGTCCATAGACATTCCAATTGTATAGGCTTGCATACGTTCTTTACGGCGCTCGTGCCTCGATTGACTGAGTCGCTGTAACAGCTCGCCTTTAAACTCTAACTTTCTTATAATAGTAACAAATTACTTTCCTTTATTTCCTTAGTTAAGTATAGTGTTAGGTAATAGATATATAAGATCTTATAGTTGGCTTTTAAACTGGAGCAAGCATATTAATAGCAGGAAGTATTTAGTTAGCGCTCTGTAACGGCCTATACCCTAGATGGTATATGGCTATAATAGAATATACATACATATATATATACGTAGAGATATTTTAGTGATGGCTCCAAAGACGCGGGCGATGACTGCAGAGAGGAAGGAAGGGAGGAGGAAAAGAAAGAAACGGATCTCTCTTACGGACGACCCGAATCCTTTCTCTCCGCTATCACAGCCTCCGTCTCTACACCCTCGTTCTCCATTACCGCTCCCGCCATACCCAGCTGCATCTCCTCCACCAATATGTTCGCCTTCGCCTTTGCCATCAACCCTAGCCCCTAGCTTTATAACGACGTCGTCCCGTATAAGCTTATACACCAACTGGCCTTATCGGTATCTCTCCCTAACAAAACTCGCCGCCGCTGGCTTCTACCGTCCAGTCTCCAGCGACTATAAAGATGAGACAGAATGCGCTTTCTGTGGTATACAGATATACAGCTAGAACGACATAGACTACTCTATTGAAGAGTTGATGACGGAGCATGGGGACGATTGCCCGTGGCCAGAACTCAGGGCCGACTTCTATAACCATCTCCTACTACTCGCACCCCTAAGTACCGCAACACCTCGCATACCAAACAAGACCCTTACGCCTACGCCTACGCCTACGCCTACTACACCTTATATACCTCAGATACCTCAGATACCTCAGATACCTCAGATACCTCAGAAACCTCAGATACCTCAGAAACCGCTTCCAAGCCGCATACCTCGGCTATCACCGAAACATAGACCACTACCTCAATCGCCTTACCTACCACCTCTATCCCCGCCGCCGCTACTATCCCCTCCACAACCACGTACGTACGCCTCAGTACTAGCATCGTCGCCCCTAGAACGGCCAGTTCGACCTCGCCAGAAACCACTAGGTCTAGTACTTACAGTTCAAGACCTTATGGCGCGATTTCGTGGTAAACCGTCTCCGTTCTAACAGCCACAACTATAACCACAACTATAACCACCACTACTACTACCAGCAGCTCAGTTGATTGCACAGTTCCTATTATATATACTGCCAGCATTTATAGAGTGCCCAGTATATAGGAAAGAGAAGGACAGGATTCTTGCAATTTAACGCCACAGGTAACCAGGTCCCTATCCCTAACCTCCTCTATTGAATTTCGTTTTAGATCTCGCCTTAATTCGCAATCGCCACCGCCCTCTCAACCTGCTTATTAGCATTGGGCCGTTTAAGAACAATACAACTTAGTAAACTGCTACCGAGGGAAGCAGCTATTGCAGTTGTCGGCAATAGTGGCTGGGGAGGCGCTCTTTAAGGGTATAGGCGGATACGGGTAGGTTACAGGATGGAATTTCGACATATATATGCGCTCTTTATCTCTTAGGTTTGTATACTCTCTCTTTATTTCCTATGTTAATTACAGCGTTAAAAAAAGGAGAAATAGCTCTCATAGTTGGCTACTGAATTGGAGCCGGTATAATTCGTGTCAGTTTACTCTAGTTAGCGCTCAGTAACGGCCCATACCCAAGTTAGACGGTGCATGGCCATAATAGAACATACATACATACATACGTAGAGATGTTTCCTAGCTTTCTGACCGTTTATGAGAGGTAAGGCTGACCTCGCACCTGGCTAACATGTAATCCATTTGTGGGGCGTGACAAGGCACGAGTGATGTGATGTGATGTGTTGGTTCTGAGCCGATCACTTCGTAGACGCTTGCAGCGGTATGAGATCCTCAGTTTCTTGCAAATCGCCTTTCCTAACTAGACGGCTTCGTGGAATTCGGCCCGTTAGGGAATACTATCTATGATGTAGTTAGCCTTAGGAGACTTACCTATAGGTAGCATGGGCACATACTGTCTTAAAAAATTGGGAGCGAATGGAAAGCAAATTACAAAGAAACAAGAGTAAGAGTGGAAGTTTGGCAGGGATATGCCTGAGAGTTGGTGAAAGATAAAACCTAGCCACGATGCATTGATATGCAATGGTCCTTTTCGGCCCTCAATCCTTCCGGGGATCTGGAGAGCCCTGGTGATGATCTCTCCGAAGTTGAAGCCGTATGTAGCATTGGAATAGTGTAGAGAGTGCAATTTTACAGTGATTTTTAATGCTGAACTCGACTCTCAGCCTTCTGCGCATGCGGCCTAGGGAAGGGTTGGGAGTGGAGACAATGTGGGTCAAGGCGGTCATCGGCCGCTGGGCCACTGCCGAAAGAGAAATAGGGCGTTTGGTAAGGGTCCTCCATGTAGCTTGCATTTGAGAACTTGCAGGACAGGAGGCATAGATTGCCTTTTCAAGTGGACTGCTGACGCTGTTCACCGCACATTGATTAGAGTATCTCCTGTGCTCTGCAGCGGATGAGGCGCGCTTGCATTCTGGGGGGTTCCTGTCAGCCAATTCGCCATGGCGCGTTGTCAGATTTTTTTGATAGACAAATAGCGAAAATGCATCAGTAGGGACGTTTGTGACACCTCGCGGGCTTTTTAGCGACAACTACAAGGAACGAGCAACGACGCCGAAAGTCTCAATAGGGAAAATTCGTCTGGCATGGCTAGATTCTAAGGCTCAATACCGGTTCTGGGAAAATTGACGGTGATTGACGATGAACGACGGTGAAGAGCCTATCATGTGATCACATAATTGCCTTATTAGTTCGCAATACACAGGAAGTTGTTAGGCTGATATGCATGTCTTCTGCAGGTATATACTAGCATGGTGATTGAAAATTCCGCCCGATAAGGAGGCAGGCTGAGCAAACCCAAGGGAGGCTAAGGGCCAGGGGGCCAAGGGCCAAGGGCCAAGTCACGCATCTCGTACGATGTGCGGGTAGACTAAGGACGATGCATCTCCAGCCTCTACACCAAAGTCAAAAAAAGCGAGGCACAACCGTCGCCAAATCTTGCGTAAGAAAGGGGTGTAATGGTGCAGTGATGCTTCGGGCGGGCTGGCTGTCAAGCCTCACGCGGACGTGCGGATCTCGGCCATGCAACGCCAACACCCTCTATGAAGTGTTGAATACTAATATTCTAGGCTTGGTCTTAGTGGGGAACCATGCACCGCGCGGATAAACAACTCTAACCACCAAACATGGCCAGCCTACAGAAGAGCGTGAGGCCCGCCGTAGGCTTTAGAGGTGCCGAGGAGCAGCAGTTCTTCAGATGCCAAAAAGCAGGGGGGCAATGCAGCCCTCATTACTCTGCGCTGAGGACTTTGCCGTGAGTGGGCGCATCTTCTCGCCTTGCCTGCACCCCGGGATGACCGTTGCTGAAACGCGCCTCTTTACTGTTATGGGAGTAGTCGGATCTCGACGGCAACATTGCTGCTTCGAACAATCGCTTGGGGAACAGAAAGGCGATTCAGCGACGCACCCGACCAGAGCTATTTGCTGCTTCTTGTTCTTATAGACGCTTGGATCGGCCGCCGGTCAACTCATGTTTCTCCGCGACATTTCTTTGCGCGCTCGGCGCTGCACACGGATTCGGCAGCGCTGTGCGGGCTAGTGGTTGGGGGTGTGCATCTCTATAGAAGATGACAGCTCCACCAGCGAAGTTTTACCTGACAAGGAGATCGGCAGCACAGTTAAGCCAAGAGAAGGTAAGCTTTGGTGTCCTGAAATGCAGCGAACGAGGAACTGCAGGAGGTGTGACATGAGGACTAGGAGCATGTCGCTAGTGTGTGAATGCTATGTAGAGAAGTCTCCGATTTTTGTGCTTTCTATACGAGAAATTTCCCTCGGAGTGCTCCGTTCTGCAACCGGCCGGTCAATGAGGCGCAGAGCGGGCGTGGAGCAGCATGTAGTTGGATAGCTGCTGGAGTGGCGGGCACCAGAAGCAAGCAGCACTCATCTTCGCGTTGCCGTCGGCTCCACCCATTCAGCAGCGCGCAGCGCGACGACCTCCAGCAGCAACACGCGATGCTAGTGATGGGGCCAGCCGCAAAGAACCCTGAAGACGCAGGGATGGGGAGCGGCCGGCCTGGCACTTGGCAATTCTGGGTCAGCCCAGAAGGCACAGTCGTCGCTTTCGCATGGTGAACCGTGAAGCCCCCTCTCTCCCCTATCAATTTTTACCCCTGACTAGCGGGTCCTCTCAAATAGCATTTGGGCCGGTTTGCCCGCGCTGCTCACGCACCGCACGCCGTGAGGGACTACTCTGTCGCGAAAATCGCCGTCTCGCTGCATTCTTAATCATCATCATCATCACCACCCTCCTCCCGCGCGTTCAAGACCTGCAGCATTCGCCGTCGCTAATCGAGTTCCCCAACGTACCGGCTGATGCTCCAGCCTCAACCCCGAAGCAGACACGCTGGAACCACGTTGAGGTCGCTTCACCAACCATTTTCGCATGACTAGGGACGCCATCCCCCATACACTGGCTTTTCACCCGGCAACCCTTCGAGTAGACGACGGTTTGATAGCCTACGGCAAGGGGGAGTCCTGCGCACGAACCTCTACTGACGGCACCCGCTTGCCGGCGTGATGGCATCCTCACCTCCTGGGTCGCCTGCTGGCGGGATACAACGGCCGATGAGCGCAATGATCCGTTCAAATCGAAGTTCTAGTCGCATGAGTATGAGCAGTAGGCACGGAGGCGGTAGTAGAGCTTCGGATGAGGACGGCAAGACCGCAGTTAAAGTTGGTGCGTATTGCATTCGCGGTGTTTCCCCGCGATGGAAATTTGCTAACTCCAGTCTAATGCAGCGGTCCGCGTCCGTCCTCCACTTCAACCATCAGATCCAGGCTACGAATTAGTGCCGCAGCGATTTCGCGGTTCCACATGTCAAGTAACTACACCCACGAGCTTGGCGGTCGAGTCGGCGCAAGGGAAGAAGCTGTTTGTTTTCGATCGTGTATTTGGTGAAGATGTTGATCAGGAAGGCATCTGGGAATATCTCAGCGAAAGTGTCAACTCGTTCGTGCAGGGCTACAATGTCTCCATTCTAGCATATGGCCAATCTGGTGCTGGAAAGTCCTACACAATGGGTACCACCGGGCCACGGGAGCAGGCCGATTCAAGAATCATGGGTATGTTGATCTGCCAGAGTCGTGCTCACTTATGTCTCCCATCTCTAGCTGTTAATACAGTAGTCTACATACGCATAGTAGCGGTTGCTGATAGTCATTTTCAGGCGTTATTCCTAGAGCAGCATCACTGCTATTCGAAAAACTCACTGGCTCTTCGAGCAATCGTACATCAGGCATTGCGCTTCGCGCTCCATCAAGATATTCGACACATGGTCTTCCTGCTATCCAGAGCTTTTCAAAACCTTCCGGGGATAAGAATTGGCAAATGAAAGCAACATATGTTGAGGTCAGCATCTTATTGTCATTATCAGCACAGCAGGGCTAATGTGCTATAGATTTACAATGAGCAATTGCGAGATTTATTAGTCTCGGAATCTGTTCCCGCTCATGAGCGAACCCAAGTCACGATAAGAGAAGACTCAAAAAACCGGATACTTCCCACTGGACTTACACAAGTTGCAATAAACTCTGTCGAAGACCTGCTGAGTGCACTAAATTTTGGATCTTCGATTCGACAAACAGATGCAACTGCAGTCAACGCGAAATCATCACGCTCACATGCCGTTTTCAGCCTGAACCTTGTACAAAAGAAGAGTTCTACAACCCCAACATCGACAAAGGATAAGCGATTATCCGTACCTCTTGAAGCTATGTCAGGAGGCAATGAAAGCTGGGTCACTGTAGACAGCAAATTGCATTTCGTTGACTTGGCAGGTAGTGAAAGGTTAAAGAACACTCAGGCATATGGTGAGAGGGCGAAAGAGGGAATATCGATTAATGCAGGGCTTGCGAGCTTGGGCAAAGTCATCTCCCAGCTATCTTCCCGCGCCGCAGGATCACATGTTTCCTATCGCGATTCCAAACTCACACGTCTTCTCCAGGACTCCCTTGGTGGGAATGCGATTACGTATATGGTGGCCTGCGTCAACCCAGTCGAGTTCCATCTTAGTGAAACCCTAAATACAGTTCAGTATGCCCAGCGTGCCCGTGCTATTCAGAGCAAGCCACAAATCCAGCAGATCTCCGACGAAGGCGACAAACAAGCTGTGATTGAGCGACTGCGGGCGGAAGTTTCCTTCCTTCGTGACCAGATTAGGCTTTCAGAGAGAACAGAACGGAAGAATAATGCGCCCCAGGAACGCGCTGAACGACAGCATGAACGTGAGGTTGAGCTCCAAAACCAGCTGCTGGATATTCAAGAGAATTACAGTGCGCTTAGCCAACGTCATGCAAGGCTCATATCCGAGATCACAAAAGCTCGCGACACAGAATCCGATGATACCCCGATGCTGAAAGATGCGATTGGTGATACTGCGCTTGAAAGGCTTAAGCGTTCCAACTCGTTTGCCGAAGCTGTTGAGCAGGTCGTGCTTGAGTATGAAAAGACTATACAATCGCTGGAGGCATCGTTATCAAACACTAGGTCTTCGTTATCAAGTACTGAAAGTTCGCTGCTTGAGAAGGAAACCAAAATTGCGTACCTAGAAAGCCATACGCAACAGCTTCAGGCTCGGATACAAAAATCAATGGACCGTGAGGCAAGTAATGAGGAGTATCTTAAATCTCTCGAGGCTAGGGTGGACAGCGTAACTTCTGGCGAGGAAAAGAGCTCTGCGATCATTCAAGACCTCCGGAAGGAACTCAATAGGACTAAAGAAAACGAGGCTAGCTGCGAGGAGTATATCTCGACCCTCGAAGAACGTTTAGCAGAAGCAGAACAAGATCACGAACTCATGCAGAGAGAGATAGATCGCCTAGAACACGTAGTTGAGCGGCAGAGGAGCATCGGCAAACTGGATAACCTCCTTTACGAACTTGACCATATCCGACAAAATGACGCCAAGGCTGAAAGCGGTTCGCTCGTCAATGGTTACTCAAAGACTGACAGTGATCCATTCTTTGAGAAGAGGTTATCATCCGGTAGTAGTAGACAACTCAATGGCCACGTTGATTCCATCGAAGAGGAGGATATGGACAGACCAACTTCTGCTGGCGTAGCAGAATCTATTGTCACCGATGGGGTTGAGGAACAAAAATTGGATTATGAGGAACAACCTGATGCCGCCAGATCTGAGTTAGCACCGATGGATGCTGCAGAACTCCCTCAGAGTCCTGCTCAGTCGAAGTATGTTGCAGACAAGCTTGAGACAGTAACCCAAGAACTCTTCGACCTTCGTGTAGAACACGAAAATACCATCAATGATTTTGATAGCCTTGCGAAAAAGTACCAGGAAGCTTTGAGAACACTAGCTGCTCTTCAAGATGTCGTTGATGAAGCGCGCCATCGCGGACCTTCTACGCCATCAACCCGACCAACATCTTTTTTAGCGGACGCGGGGATGGAGGGGCTCAGGGAAGAGGATGGACAACCTTCATCCTCGCGTACCTTATCATCGGAATTGTCCTTGGCTGGGGAATCCACAAATACCTCCAACTTGGAGGAAGATTCCTATAATACTACAGAGGCATCTGATGCTGAGACAGCTCAAGCCAAGTTGGATTCTGTCGACTATGCAGATATGTCGCAGAAGGAATCGACACTGGCTCAGGAGATGGAGATGCTGAGGAGGTTGCATGCAGAGAAGGAGCAGCGCGTGGCCGAACTTAATCAAAATTATACAGAGTTGCAAGAGAAGCACCAGGACACTCTCGACTACGTAGAGGAGTTGAAATCGGAAGTGCACAGGGCTCAGATGGTTCGCCCTGCGTCACCTACCGCTAATATAATTCGCCGAAAATCTAGCCAGAATGTCATGGCCACCGACCGGGCGAACCGTTCTTTTGCATCGTTACGTAACATGGCACTGGAGAACTTCGAAGATCATCCGGACATTATCCAGAACTTCGAACTGAACCTCAACGCCATAATGACGGAGTTACATACACGGTCTGAACGAGTTCAAGCTCTCGAAACCGAAATCGCTTCTGTACGCAAGGAGATGGAAGGGAAGATGACTCTCATCACAGGCCTAACAAAGGAAAGATCTAGCTTAAAGGCATCATCGCCACTGGATATTTCTGTAGTTTCCTCTATGCGCGACCAGTTGTTGGAGAGCGAGAATCAGCTTGAGGCACTCAAAGAGTCTCACGCCAGCCGCGAGCAGGAACTTCAGGAACAGATTGAGAGCCTCCTTGCGGAATCAAGGTGCAACAGATGAGCCTGGTTCGCCTACTAAGGCAGTACCTTCATCCCCGATGCCTGGTGTTTTCCCAGAGACATCGGCTGCGGAGAGCACCTCTAGAGAATTAGACTCTGCTTCGGCCAGCGAGGACAGACATCAGAAGCAAATCATCGAGCTGCAACATGAAGTTTCTGAGTGGCAATCCAAGCATCTCGCCGCAATGGAGTCTATGAAAGCCTCTGAAACACAACTCCTAGCCACTATTAGCGATTTGGAAACTTCCATGAGAAACGCTGAAGCTCAACATGCGGAGCGTCTTGCCGAACTTGAACAGAAATCAAAGAGCATTCATGGCGCTGCTGAAGATTTCGACCAAGAGAAAACACGACATGGAGAAGTTGTAGCGGCTCTTCAGAAAGAAGTAGATGAGCACAAAGCCACTGCTGCAACACACGCAACTCGTCTCGCTGAGCTTGAGCAATCACATGCGAACATTCTCAGACAGGTCGAGGAGGATTCTAGATCCAGAGAACTTACCGAGAAGGAACTTCAGACCCATCGATCCCTAGTAGCAAATCTGGAGAACCAGATTGAGGAGCATAAATCAGCGATCGCTATTCATCAACAAGGACTATCTGCTCTTCAAGAATCTCACACAAATGAATTGAAGCACCTTAACAATCAACTGCTGATCGCTCATACCGAATCAAACGAGAAGCTTGTTGCTCAACTTGCCGAACATACGAATGCCACGGCTGCGTTGCAGGAAGAGCTAACTAAGGCTCAAGCTCTACATCAAGATAATACTTTGGCACTTCAAGCCGAACTAACCAAAGCTCAAACAGATATGGTCGATCTCCTGAAGGGTGTGTCTGCGGCCTTAAACGAGGATACAGATGCGACCAAGCTACACTCTCAGATCGAATCGTTAGTTAAGAGCAGGAAGACCCTTACGGCTCAATATGAGCAAGCTTCTAAAGACTTGGACGCTGCCCGGGCTGAACTGGTGACGGCTGTGGCAAATGTTACTGCTCTTGAAAGCACGGTGGGGGAACTCAAGTCCATCAACGAGCAAACCTTGAAGGAGCTGGAAAAAGTTAGCGAGGAGGAGAAGAAGAGTTCGCGTCTGGTCCAGGAACTGGAAGACCAATTGAATCAGAACTGGGATCAGCACGAACTGGCGAATAATAGACTCTCTGCTCTACAATCCGAACGGCAAGTTCAACTTGAAGAGGCTCTTCAAACCCGTGCAGAGATTGAGCGGGAGCTTGATGAGTCGAGGGCAAAGATCGCTCTACTAGAGGTAAGTATTTATATTTGCTATATTAGGACTCGTTGCTAACCTAAGTTTAGTCTCAGCTTGGTGATACGAAGCGGAACTCGCATCGAGAGTCTCTGGACCCTAGGGATGCCACGCTTCAGCGCTCTAATTCGGCAAACTCAAATCTCCGAAAGAGTGCATCCCACACTTCCTTGCCATCACCCCCTCCAGCAATCCCTCTTCCGCCTCTTCCAGGCAGTCCCCCACCAACGAACGCTACAACCGCGCCGTCACCTCCAACGTCGCGTCATCAAAGTAAGGATATCGCGCAAGCGCAGTTGGTTGAAGATCAAGAAGCTCGCATTCGAACCATCGAGAAGCACCTCTTCGCTGAGAAGCAACTCACTGCTACTCTCGAGGATGCTTTGACTGATCTCGAGTCGTCGAGCACAAAGGTCAAGTCCGAGATGGAAGCCTGGAAGAAGAAATGTACCGGTCTTGAAGAGGAGCTCACGGTCATGAGGAAGGAACGAAGCCTCGCACGGCACTCGCTGCAAGCAGTCGAGGAGGAGCGGAACGCGAGGATGCGTGTCGAAGCCGAACGGGCTCACCTCGAAGCCCGTATGGCTGCGCTGAACAACAGCAACAAAAAGAAGAAGAAGAGCACTCTGAATTGCTTCTGATTAGTTTCGCTGTGCGCATTCAGTGGCGTTCAGGGACGAATCTGTCCCCAGCACATGTTCTTCCCATTTTTCTGCTTTCTCATGTACACGTTCACGATCTTCGACTCTTTCTGCTCATACGGCGCTTTCCGGCGAACCAAACCACATACTCATACAAATTCCTCCGATTCTTGCCTTCGTTGCAAAGGTACGCTTTGCAAAATGTCGCTACGTAGACGATTTGAAACGATATTTTCGGTCCAGTCTAGCTTTATTGCTCACTCGTGGTTTCAACCCGAGTTGGTGCGGAAGCCGGTGTACACTGACAAAGATGCTTTCCTTTCCCATAACTGTGTTCTGCATCTCTTTCCTCTTAAACTTCTCCAATACTTTCGCCTTCTTATCTTTTAAATCTGCTTCACCCCACCTTTATATGAGCGGGTCTTACAACATTTATTTTTCGAGGGCCTAGTGGTTACTTATTCTTCGGAGGAAAACCAGCACCTACTACACCTTTCCTTGTTTTTACAAAATTATTTCCCCATATATTGTCGTTGGGGCTTTTGATGGGGGCTTATTTTCTGCACTGGGAACGGCGGGATGAATTTGTTCAGCTTTACGAGGTTTAAGTCGTTGCGACTCAACGATAATATCCAAGGCTCTACCTTTCTATTCGAGAAATGTGGATTCTATCGATGGTGGCCGGGGGTTTTGGACTTGTTTCTTGCTTGTTTTTTAAACTCGACCTATTTGTTTCATTGCGATTGCTTTGACGGAGTGAGAAGATAGGATAGTTTAGTTACATACCCCCAAGCTCAAGCCGGCATTATTCGGGTCCTTTAAAATGACCGAGGCTCTTTGTTATCTTCGTATTCTCGGGATTATGCTTTGGTGATACTTTCTGTTTGAATAGTGTCTTTAAGCCCTGTGACAAAGTACTTGGACTTTGTGGTTCGTTTGCTATGATTACTGATTTCTGATTTCTGCGTCTCTTCCCCGGACAAAGTATTCTCGCACAAATGATGATGTGATACTCCTAGTGAGCGAAAGCATAATGGGCGAGAGCCTTGCTAAGAATTGATCAAAACCCGCTTCCAATGTAGAATGTTGCTCCTAATCCGTGAAAACGAAACCCTGGCAACAGTGGTGGTGGGAAAGCTGATATGAGGTACTAATAACGTACAGCGGAGGGATAAAAAAAAAAGGCCCTAGGAAAGCCTATGAAGAAAACAACAGTTCTAAATTCACATGTCCAATCGGTTACGCAGGGTTCGTAGCACTTGTCCCCATCCACACCAAGATACACTCGGCGTTTGTCGCCTCATTTGAAGAGGCGTGATGATTAGCTTCCCGATATTTCGTAATGAACCTATTCCATGCATAGCCGCATATCGAAAGCGACTGTCCACGAGGCATGGGTAACGTTCGGCTAAGAATCAGTAAACCGATGAATGTAGCATTTCGCAGTAATATGCTGGAAGGGATAGAAAGGATTGAACACTTACTCTTTTCATAACGCATCTTCTTTTCAGGAGCCTTAGCCTCCTTGTAGTGAAAGGTTGCCCCTGTGCCGGTCACAAGCATGATGCCGGCGGCAGCAGCAGTCGCACAAAGTGGTAACTATGGTATGCTGGGGATGCCTTCATCGAGGGATTTCCGAATGATCGAGTCGGACTATTCCAAAATGGTCGTAGAGGTATAACGTAACAGCCCACGTCATCTCGCCCAGTGATCTTTCTTGCCTTCATGTCGATCAAGATAATAAGAGGCTAGAGCATGGTCTTCCCGTCCTAGATTACTGACTATTCGTGTGCTCCTAGAGACCGCCGGCGCCCCTATATGTCGCTCGCGGGTCCTTTTGAGTCGGTCTACGCGGCTAGCGGGGGGAATAGTTCGGGTTAGGCAAGATCTATTGACTTTAACCGGTTGAACATCTTCCCCAATGGATGGCATGAGCTTCATATTCCAGGCTTCCGCATAGATTCTGTTGCTTATGTCGGTGCTAATCTAAGTATCACCTCATACACTGGCATCGACGCAGCGAAGAGGCTCAAGAACGTTAAATTGCGCGCGCAGCTAACACTGGAAAACGTCAAGTAATGGGAAATAAAAGTCAACCAAACGAGCGCCGACCGATATCCGCCGCACCAGACCGAAGCTGAGGCATTCTGGTTCGCTCTGATGACGGACAGAATGTTCGACTGGTCCCCGACACCGCTGTCTTCAAGCAACCTCCACTTTGATACCCGGTTAGACCGCAGATGTACCCCTTGAGTTTGCCCGGAGGCATCCGGATACCCCTTCAGAGGAGGTTAAGCGCCTATATGTGAAACCGCGGTAACCCCGCGCTGTGTGTTCTGGTCTTTCGTTATTACTACCAAGGGTTATTCAGGACTCGCACCCTCCAAGACATAGATAGACCTTGCTTGCATATTATATATATTGATCTTTGACTAACGTCTCCTCCGGATCCTATTTAGGCTTACGTAGACTACTCCGCACATAGGGGAAATTTGTGTATTGTACAGGAAAAAAACCCTAGTATTTTAGGGGGAAAAACCTATGAGCCACCCCAGCAGGATGAAAAATCCCGGTTTGCCCTTCTCTGCACGTAGCTAGCGGCTACGTCTAGACCTCCGTTGGATCTTGGATCTCCGTAGCTACCACTACATCCTTCTTTTCTTAGCTCGCCTAGAGCTAGATCTGGGGTTCACTGCGTCCTAGCTAGGCCCTGCTGTTAATTGCCGTATGCTGTAGTTTCCTATATCTTAACCGTCCCCTATTGCGGCTATCTCTCGTAGGCTGTTGCCGTTGTATTTACCCTAACCTCCCCTAGGGCTCGTCGAAGGTGTAGGGGGGGGTTCGTCCGTAACCGGCGCTGTAGTACCGGGGGGCGAGCGGGATATGTATGCTATAGGTATCTTTTCCGCCTGGGTCCTAGTTGCCATACCCTCTCTAGGGGGGACTAGTCCGTAGAGAGGAGGCGAGAAAGACCATGTGGTCGTTACCCAGGCTACCAGGCAGTATAGTGCAATTAACGGCGAGTGACCTATGCTCCGCGGGCGCGTATTGCCCTAAGGGCTAGGCAGGGGTATGTTTACTCGCTTGTTCGTTCGTCGTCGATCGTGAGAGGTCGTCGATGTTTTCGATTGGGGGGTCCGGGGACGTTGAATCCGACTTGTATCCATGAGGATTATACACAGGTGGGCTCGGGTAAGAGTATAATAGCTGTTTAGTGTGAGGGGGTACCGTCAGTAGTAGTTTTCGAGATCTCACCATCCTGTGTGAAAACTTCTCGCTACTGCTCACGTCTCAACAACCACCAGCTCCACCCGCACGCTGTCCGACGTCCCTACGTTGGCTCTGCTAGATCCGGAGACCAGTAGGTTCGTAGGCTAAGTCACTTCGTACAGGTGCAGAGTCCGATTTCGATAGCCCTTGCTTGCATATTAGATGGCGGTTATGTGCCTTTTATTCTACGACCTTTCATAGCAGAGGCAGCGGAGCAAGGGAAGAACTTTAGTGACCCGGAGTGTTACACTTTCATTGGGGAGTCGTACATTCATGGTATCATGGAGGGAAGCGGTATTGCGCGCCAAAAGATCCGACGCAAAGGTGTTTGCTTTGAAGTAAAGTTCTATTTTTACGGCTATGTATACAGTCGCTTCGGAAAGAGACAATCAAATGTCAGAAACCATAATCAAAAATAGAAATTTGCCGAATCCTCACCTGTTTGAACCCTTATTCTGTACTTACGCATGCTACCACCCATCCTCCATGCTATTATATCGCCATCGCCTATTTTTTAAAGCCATTTAAAGCCTATATTATTTCCTATTTTAGTTAGCGCCATGGCGCATAGGAGGAGAGCCAAAGCACCCAAGAATACTGTAAAGAACACTTCTAAAGCGCCTAAAGAGGTAGACCTTACTATTAAACCTATACCACCTGTTATAGAACAGCCCAAAGATCTTCGAACCTTTCTTCTAAATATAATTATATCCGCTAATACTATAAAGATATTCAGCAACATTCTAGCTACCCTATTTAGAGCCTTTAAATACTAGGAGTTTGTTGCCTAAAATATATATTAAGCCAACGAATATTACGGTCTTCGTTCTTTCTAGCTTAATTAATTAACTGCTGTTATTGCGTTATTAAATCTAAAGAATCCTATAATACCTAAAGAGGTAAATAATGCAGATAAATGGCGCGAAGTAGACGAAATAATAGAGGTATAGTTAAAGTACATAAGGAGGGCATAGAGGGTTAATCTTACAGTTAAATACAAGGCCGCTACTGCACCTATTAACGCGTCTGCTAATACTAAAGACGCTAATTTTACTACGGCTCTTAATGCGGCGCTTTAAGTAAGAGGTATTCTAATTAAAGCAGCAGCTAATAAAGAGGTAGAGTCCTCTGGTAAGGATTACAAAGGTATAATAGAGGAAGCTACTAGTAAAAAGAAGGCGTTAACTACTACCAAAATGTAGAAAGAGGCTGCTAAACGGCGTAAACGTATAGAAGTTAAGAGTAAGCATCTATATACGCTGCTTAAACGCTATTATTACCTTTAATAGCACTATAAGAACAAAAAGCACGGTACTATATACTGTCTTAAATTTAACTTAAAGCACTACCTAATACTATCTTACTACTTAACGCGCTGGTTAGAGGTAATAGAATAAAAAAAAGCCACGGTTAACATGCTAGATCTATCCTTACTATTAAAGATTAAGTATAGTAAGCACCTATAGAATAAGGAGGATAAAAAAGATGTAAAGGCGTCTTTAGGCAGCTATAAGCACCATTAAGGTAACTCTTATAGTATAGACAAATTAAGCTCCCCCCCCCCAACGACGGTAGCAATAAGAGGCTTATACCATAGTTATACAATCACTAGCCAATTCTATTTAATAACAAGATCTATTACTAATAGCATTAACACTTTTAATAAACTAGATATAGTAGTAAAGCTAGATATAGCAGTAAAACTAGCTATAAAACTAGTAGACGCTATAATAGTTATAGAGTACTATACAGGCAGTACTGCCTTCTTCTATATTACCAACCGTTGCCAACAGTCGTTTTATAGTGGATCCTATACTAAATATAAGACCTTTAGTGCCTTCTTTATGGAGCGCTCTATCTAATTCTACTCTATCCTCTAAAACGCCTACCAGTCCTTACTATCTACTCTTAAATACGCCTTCTACTAGCCTACTACCTAATAGCCCTACCTGTAGCAATATTAAATAATTAAATAGTAAGCTTAGTACCTTTATTAAATAGCTATAAAGCCGTTATCTAGCTTTAGCCCATGCCTTTACTAAAGCGGAGTTAATTTTAGTTAATAAGTACTATACCTTTAAGATGCTTAAGTATGCGTTGCTTAATAACAATATAGGCCATATAAAGCTGTATAGGGTTGGCTTAATATATAGGCTCATTAATCGCATAGTAGATAACTTAGAGGACTTTAGAATAGATTAGCGACGTTATAATGCTATAGCAGAGGCCTTACTTAACGTCTTAATTAGTAGGCGCTCTATATAATAATAGACCTTGTCCTTTCCTTTATCTACTACTTAATTCCTACCTATAAAAAATAGCCTTTCGCCCTTTTATCAAATCCTTATTACTCTACCATATAGTTTAAAAAGTCGCTAAAGTTATTTTATAGTTTAGCTTCAAATTAATAAGTACGCAGCTACTACTTTAAGTTATAGAAAAAAGCCTTAATTGGATTAAAATCGGGTAAATAAGGAGGAAGATATTTAAGTTTAATACTAGCAGCATTACAGAGGCGTTAAACTTCCTAGGTTTAAGTAAGCAGTAGCATTAGCACGCTTATCCTTTATAGTTACCACATACCTCATTATAATAGATTAACATATTATCTATTACTAGAACTAAATAAGGCTATAGATAAGGCTACATATAAGTAAGAACAGTGTGTTCGATAGGCAAGCCGCTTGACGAGCGTACCTACGATTAATTGATTAATAAGCAATTAATTGCAACCAGGAATTGTCATTAAGTAATCAATCGCAACCAGGAATTCTTATCAAGCGCCTGCGATTGATTAATATAAAATCTCACTAACGGAGGGGTGGTTCGTGATAGACTTTTGGTGTTAAGGTGTACGATTTTAATGAGGTGTGCAGTATCAATCTAATTAGATTGCTTAGGAATGCAGCAATTAAATACGCCAAGATTAACAGGTTTAGCGTAGTCTACCACTAGAACGCGTTTTATTAGTTATATTTACTTGCGCCTGTCCCCATAGGGTTTTCTTAATTATCTTCCAACCTCTATCACCTTAATTACCTCCAATACTATGCCTCTTAACCCCTTCCAATGGGCTAAACGAAGGCCTAAAACCTCACCCTCACCTTTACCGTCTTCATTATCATTAAATTTAACACCGTTAACGCGTAATTCCCCTATTCTAATTAACGACGCGCCTAAATTGTAGGGTAGTGAGGTGCCCGAAATACCTACTCTACCTTAACCAACTCCATTAAATACACGACTAGGTAACGCTATAGCTTCTTATATCTTTACGATTAAGTGGAACGAGCTTCGCCATAATTTAAACCTATTAAAAGAACCTTACTATTGAGCTAGGCATAAGCGGCACGTTAATACTAGTTTTATACCCTTACCAATCTATAGGCATAGTGCAGATATTAAGGATAAAGAGGGTAGGCGCTGGTAGGTTTGTAAGCTCTGCTATATCTCTAAATAATACTGGGAGGGCGTGTATCTATTAGAAAGTACTACTGGAGCAGCAAGGCATATAAGAAAATGGTATAATATTATTATTACACGAGATAGCGAAAACGTTAAATTATTAACGTCTCTACCAGGCAGCCCTTTTAAAGTTGCCGTTACCGCAACTCTAAAGCCTACTACTAAATCTAAAGTAGCGAACTCGTAAATACTATTTAACAGCAAGAAATATAATCAGAACTATATAGATTGGATTATTGCTAATAATATAACCTTTTGGCAGGCATGCAGCTTACGGCTTAGGAAGCTACTTACTGCACCTCATTTAGCTGCTACCTCAGCTAGCACTATTAGTGAATGGGTGCTTAAAGCTCTACCTAAGTAACGGCTTGCAATTAAAGGCCTTCTAAGGGAGAGTATTAGTAAGGTTAATATTAGCAGCGACCTTTAGACGGGAGGAAATAAGTGTAATTACGTCGGCGTTATTGCTTACTAGATTAGTAAGTTTAACTTCTATATTAATAAGTCATTGCTTACCTAAATTAGCTGCTAAAGGCAACCTTTCTACCGCCCTTATTGGCCTCCCTTAATTAATCAGCTCCCATACCAGCTCTAATATCGCGCGATTAATTGCAGACGTAATTATAAAATATCACATAGAGGACAATATTAGCGCCTTTATAATGGATAACACTAAAGACAATGATAAGCTTATGGAAACGATTATAATAATATTTCTAACTATAGATCCGAAATGGGCTTAACTTTAGTACGCTGGATATATTATTAACCTTATTATTAAGGCCGCGCTCTTTAGCAAAGGCGTAAGCAAGCTTTAAAAGCAAATTGCTGGTATAGGTGCTGATGATATCTTCTAAATCTAGAGCAGGATAGGGTTAATTAGCAGAGTAAAGACAATTATAGTATATATTGGACGAACTGATTAGCGGCAAATAGCCTTTTGGAACTGCTAGACTAACTATAAGGAAGGTAATAAGAAAGTCTTCTATCTGGAACTCTTAAAAGACGGTAGAGTATGCTGGAACGCTGTATATATAATAATTAAGAGAGGTACGTTCTAATGTAATTGCTTCCTTTTAGGTAGGGTTTTATATAGAGTTCGGTCGTTGCTAAATATTCTACTTAACCTCTACTATTCTTTACTACCTTATTATATTGTTAAACTACCTTTAGCGCGTGTAGATATAGCCTATAGCTTACCCCTCCGCTAATAGATTTGATGGAATTTAATAGCAATAACGCTTAGCCTCTCGCCGTTAAATTGCTTAAAAATAGACTTTTACTAACTTCTTATGTTTAATAGTACTTAAACTTTGGAACCCTATTAAACTCTACTAAACCTGCTGGGTTAAGCCTGCTGATAAAGATGCGTATAATCTCTTATAGGACTTTCTTATAAATAAGGACTTTAAGACGCTAAAGAAGTTTAAGTGACTTCTTAAGCCTTTTAAGACTCTTACTAATAAACTATAAGGCAACGCGAACGCTAGAGGCTTTAAGGGCTCTTATAGTACAGTTTAGGAGGTCCTTTAAAGTATAAACTATATATTTAAGGTCCTATAATAAGCTGATAATAAGATTAAGGCGTCGCCGGTAGAGTACTTGGAGTACTATAAAGTAGGAGTTTATTGCGCATATATAAAGCTTATTAAATATTTTAGCCTTATTAACTAAACACCTATTTACTAAGTAGCAATTGTCCTCTACCTAGCCTATAAGTTTGACTACTTTAAATAGGAGTGGGCTAGTAAGGCTGTATAGCAATTATAATATAAGAAAGACGTTATTACGTTATATAAGTAGTATAAGGAGAAGTATGCGTAGTTAGAGGATAAGAAGAATAATGAGCCGGTTGCTTCTGAGCGGCTTATATATAAGAAGCGTTATAATTTGGATTTGTTGTCGTTAGGCGAAGAAGGCTTTAACTTTTATGGTATACTTACTAGTAAATATAGAGCTCGTAAGCGTTAAAGACTCGAATCTAAACTTGAGCGCTTTACTAAAGATACCCCTACTAAAGCTGAATAATATATTGTTAACCCGCTAGCTTATTAGTAAGGTATTAAGCACGTCTATCTAATCCTCTATTGCATGGCAATGGACCTCTTTTCTATACCGGCGATAAGCTCTAAATGCGAGCGTAAGTTTAGCTTTACCGATAATGTAATTACTAATGACCGGAACCGCCTGGCTGATAAGACAATTAAGGCGCTAAAGCTTTAGAAGAGCTAGTTAAATAAAGGGTATTTAGAAAAGGATAAGGATAAATAAGGAGTATAGGGAGGACTTATTTTTAGAGTGTATATTTACTATATAAGGCGAAGCTCTGCTAAAAAAATATCTAGTACCCAGATTCTCTATTACAGACTACCTAATTAGGTAATTCTTGGCAATTAATCGCAATTATTTTAATTAATCAGCTAATTCTTATTAGTCGATTAATTGCAACTAGGATTTTGGCCAATTAATTGCAACTAGGGGTCCCTGCTTGCAATTAATTGCCTATTAAATATACTGGTTATATATATATAGATTAAAAACCTCCGTAAGCTAGCAATATTTAAGCTTATTATTTGTCTATCTATTTTTACTAAGTGCTATAGTCTATCTAGAAGGTAAATTAGTTATATACTAGGTAGAAAGATAGACTTTACTAGTAAAAATAAGCATAAATAGAAGGGCCTATTTTATAGTAGAAATATATTTAACTATAGTTATCTACTCCTTATTTTTAGGCTAAATATAAATAATATAATATATTAATGTCCCCGTAACAACTTTATAGTTATTATTACGCCTATTATATACCTAGTTTTATTAAAGTTAAAAGTATCTTCTAAAAGTATACCGTACTAAGCCGTTACGGCTTATATACAGTTAAACCACTTAGAAATAGTTATTAGATCTTTATATTTTGCCCACTGCTTATTATACTTCTAAAAATAGGCTATTTTTAATATATTATATTAATTAATATAGTTTATAGTCTAGTTTTAGCTAACTATAAATAGGGGGGTAATACCGCAACTGGCTAGTAATAGGTTAGCTATATAGTAAGAAAAAAGTTTACGCACGTCTAAGAATAATATCTAGCTCTTTAAAGTCTTCTCTTCTATAGTTATAAATTTATAACTATTAGGTAAGTAAATAACGCGTAATAATTAGCCTTTACTATAGGCTAGAAGGGTTTTATAATATATTAAACGCTAAATAGGCTAATAGAAATAATGCATATAATACTCTATAAGAAAGAATCTTAGGGGCTTAATCGCCCCCCCTACTAATATAATTAATATTATATGCCGTTGCAGCAGTATTAATAGTTTAAAATTAACTGTTATAATATATGTTTAGGGCTAATAGGTATCTGCCCTCTTTCTTTAAAGTTAATAAAAGTATTATGTTATAAGTTATTTAGGAAGTAAGATCCGTTATAAAAAAGTTAGTAACTTGCTTATTACAGTTACTTTAGAAAGAGATAATTAAATATTAGAAACTATAATTAAAAATAAAAATTTGCTAAATTCTTACCTATTTAAACCCTTTTTTTATACTTACGCATACTACTACCTATCCCCTTATTATTACCTTATATTTAAAGCTATAGGTAAACTTACCTAGTTAACTAAATAGAAGTTAATTATATAAGCTCTAATTAACCTTAGTAATAACGATTTTTATATAAAAGTTAAGACCCGCGTTCCTTAACCTACTCTATAACACTAGAGGGTAAATTTAAAGAGATATAGCTAGATTAATCCACTAATTAAGGCGTATAGTAGGCCGCTGCTATTTATAGATAAGGCTCTAGATATATAACGTTAGGTGTTATTAATATTAACTTATTAACGCATACCTTAGGGCCTCCTTAAATACCTTTTATATAGCCTAGACACCTATTTTAAAGAAATGCTTTGGTTTTTATATAATAAATATAATATAATAGTGGTATAGAGTACGCTATTAGCTGGATTAAAGTAAAGGAGATAGAGTAAAAAGGTAATAAGGATAATTATATAATAACGTAACCTAGGCCTAAGAGATAACTAGATTATTTAAACCTGTAGCTATAGGTATAATTAGTTTATTTTTATTAATAAATTAGCTTATAATAAGAAGATAATAGATAGAAAGTATAGGTAGGCACCTATTAATAAGCCTGCTAAAGGAATGTCGGAATTAAAGAGATCTAAAAGATAGAGCTTACTACCAGCGTATACCTAGTAGGGCTATATACCTAGTTAGTTATTATACTAAGGCTCTATTAACAGGTTAATATTTATTTAGTAAATAAAGAATAAAGTTCTTATTATAAAAACCTTATTCTTTATCTACTAAATAAACATCAACCCGTTAATAGAGCCTTAGTATAATAACTAACTAGGCATATAGCCCTGCTAGGTATACGCTAGTAGTAAGCTCTATCTTTTAGATCTCTTTAATTCCGACATTCCTTTAGTAGGCTTATTAATAGGTACCTACCTATACTTCCTATCTATTATCTTCTTATTATAAGCTAATTTATTAATAAAAATAAACTAATTATACCTATAGCTATAGGTTTAAACAATCTAGTTATCTCTTAGGCCTAGGTTGCGTTATTATATAATTATCCTTATTACCTTTCTACTTTATCTCCTTCGCTTTAATCTAGCTAATAACGTACTCTATACCATTATTATATTATATTAATTATATAGAAACCAGAGTATTTCTTTAAAATAGGCGTCTGGGCTATATAAGAGGTATTTAAGGAGGCCCTAAGGTACGCGTTAATAAGTTAATATTAATAACACCTAACGTTATATATCTAGAAATAGCAGCGGCCTACTATACGCCTTAATTAGTGGATTAATCTAGCTATATCTCCTTAAATTTACCCTCTAGTGTTATAGAGTAGGTTAAGGAATGCGGGTCTTAACTTTTATATAAAAATCGTTATTACTAAGGTTAATTAGAGCTTATATAATTAACTTCTATTTAGTTAACTAGGTAGGTTTACTTATAGCGTTAAATATAAGGTAATAATAAGGGGATAGGTGGTAGCATGCGTAAGTATAGAAAAAGGGTTTAAATAGGTAAGGATTTGGCAAATTTTTATTTTTAATTATAGTTTCTAATATTTAATTATTTCTTTTTAAAGTGACTATAATAAGCGAGTTACTAACTTTTTCGCGACGGATCTTACTTCCTAAATAACTTATAATATAATGCTTTTATTAACTTTAGAGAAAGAGGGTAGATACCTATTAGCCCTAAACGTATATTATAACGGTTAATTTTAAACTATTAATACTGCTGTAACGGCATATAATATTAATTATATTAGTAGGGGGGGTAATTAAGCCCCTAAGATTCTTCCTTATAGAGTATTATATGCATTATTTCTATTAGCCTACTTAGCGTTTAATATATTATAAAACCCTTCTAGCCTATAGTAAAGGCTAATTATTACGCGTTATTTACCCACCTAATAGTTATAAACTTATAACTATAGAAGAGAAGACTTTAGAGAGCTAGATATTATCCTTAAACGCGCGTAGACTTTCTCCTCGCTATATAGCTAACCTATTACTAGCTAGTCGCGGTATTACCCCCCTACTTACAGTTGGCTAAAACTAGACTATAAACTATATTAATTAACATAATATATTAAAAATAGCCTATTTTTAGAAGTATAATAAGCAGTAGGCAAAATATAAAGATCTAATAACTATCTTTAAGTGGTTTAACTATATATAGGCTATAACGGCTTAGTACGGTATACTTTTAGAAAATACTTTTAACTTTAATAAAATTAGGTATATAATAGGCGTAATAATAACTATAAAGTTGTTACGGGGACATTAACGTACTATACTATTTATATTTAGCCTAGAAATAGGGAGTAGATAACTATAGTTAAATATATTTCTACTATAAAATAGGCCCTTCCATTTATGCTTATTTTTACTAGTAAAGTCTATCTTTCTACCTAGTGTATAACTAATTTACCTTCTAGATAGACTATAGCACTTAGTAAAAATAGATAGACAAATAATAAGCTTAAATATTGCCAGCTTATGGAGGTTTTTAATCTATATATATATAACTCCTCCTAAATTACCCTATGGGTCCACATCCTCTATTTAGGCTCAAAAAATACCCTATAATATAGTGCAATTATAAAAACGAGTATTAGCGTTTAAAAGTTTAATTAATAGGGGTAGTCGAAGCCCTCTAAGTTCTATAAAACGGTTGTTTTTATAATAATGCAAAGTATAGCTTTTCTACTTAAGGAAAATAAGCAGTTATAGTGTAACGTTTCCCGCCCCAACGTCGCCATTCAAAAAGACACGGAGTGCTTGCGAACTTGTTCGCAAGCGCGGCGGGATCTAATATATGTACTCTTACATATAGGCCGTAAGCGACCGTTAGAAAGCTAAAAGAGCCCGGAAACGTCTATTTATATCATATTTAACTACTCTTACAGCTGCAGAAGGTGTGCAACTTATTTAGCAAAGTAATATTTAAAATATAGCTCTAGTAGTAAAGTTAAATGGTGTACGGCAGAGGGCTCCACTAAGATATAGTTTATGTAATTCATTACAACATAATGCTCGTATATGCCCTAAACGTCAGTAAATAAGCCTGTATAGAAAATATTTATTTATTGTTGTATTATGGTTAAATATTATGATAAAATGTATTATGTATGCGAAAAGTTGGTAACTCGCTTGTGGAATACGTTACAATGGTAGCACTCATTTTACGAAAAACGGAAATCACCAAACAGCGGGCCCGCTCCTATTCAATGCGGCAAGTGCCTGCTCAATAGAGATGACATCGGCCGGCAGTTTGGGAATTATCCCGTTAAGAGTGGCGGACTGGATGAGCGCGGCGTCGTCACCTGTCTCGATTGTGTTGTTTGAAATGACATATCTGCGCGATCTCGTCAGGATTCTGTATAGCATGTCGAAGCAATTTCAAAGGTATGATAGATGAGATATAAGCTTGCAAGTGGCGCTTACATTTTATAATCGATGTTAAAAAGCTGGTAAACAGTGCTCAAGACGACACCGGAAGTTCGAACTCCGGACTAAAGCGGAGTTCATGTTAGTATTTCAAACATTTCCCCTCTCTGCTCGCCAAATTTCCTATTAAGGCTAGCGTTAGCTGGGCGGCATGCATGTAGCTCACCAGAATAACCGTATCAATCTCCTGGGCCCTCAGGATCTCCTCTAGCCCGTTCCCCGCGCCCGCATAGTACCGCGTCTTCTGCAGCACCACATCCGTGTCCAACACGTCGAACGCGCTATATATCTGCGTGACGGGACTCGTCTCAGTGACGTTCCCAAATGGTGCCACGACGATGCCGAATGGCGTTTCGGGTCCGATCTCCGGCTTCTGGGCAGTCGTGAAGTAGATGCGGGTGAAAATTATCAGCGGCTTCGGGTTTTGGCTGTGCACTGCATTGATCCATTTGGAGGTGGAGTTGATGAAGGCTTGTCCGGCTGAGGTGGTCGTAATGCCACTTACGATGCCGTCGATGAGGTCGAGATTTAGCACGGCATAGTGTTTACCGAAGTTGAACGGTTTGTTTGCGGGGATGGTCGAGTTGATAGTTTGAGCGGTGGTGAGGGTGAGAAGAGTGAGGAGAGGTGCAAGGGAGACTTTCATGTTGGATAGGGTTTATTTTTGAATTGATGCAGATGCAGGACCTGGGGTTGATTGACAAGAACAGATTGTGATGAATGGTCTTCAAGAAAGCAGTCTAATTAAACACTTTTTTTTTCCAAATTATACAGATGCATTCATGGCTGAAATTCCACCTCTAAAATACATACCCACCACACCTTCTTCCATTTGGCCCCAATGCAGCTCTTTTACCGCATGCAGGTATATGTTACGCCAATAAAAAATGAGGCAATAACTACGCAATTAGTAGTCGTAGGCGAGCAAAATAGGTGGCTGTGTATAGCTGCAACGCCCCTCTCCAATAATGACTTTTTGATTAAATTAGATTGGAAGTTTGATTCAAGTGCTGGTGAAGATAAGTTAAAGAAGGCATTCTGGAGTTTATCTATTCGGTATCTCCGATTGGTGTCTTCAGAGCCCGAGATGGTTTCCGGTTTCGTGAACTTGGCGACATCAAGATCGACGCAGGATGTTGGATGAAGTAATATTCTGATGGCGGATGAGAACGGTGATAAAAGTCACGATAGCCTAGGGAAGGATAGCGGGGCGACATCCACCGACGGATGCGACGATCGTGCAGATCTTGCTGACTTGTTCGCAGCAGGCTAGCTTGGCAGGGAAAGCTTCAAAGTTAGGCAACGCCTCCAATATTTGGGCTGTAGAAATTCCTTGTTTTCGAGCTTCGGCTAACAAGTGGAGGTCCGGATAGGTTCATAGTGTTGAGGTTCGAAGGCTGGAATAGAGCTAGCCTAACACGTGCAGAACGCTTACTTCTGCAGTACCAGCACTATGCTCCAAGTGGAAAGACGTAAAATTACGGTGCTCCTTGTGTAAGGTATACGTCTTTTACTCTTATGAGTCGAGTTGTAGAGTATTCCCCTGTTACTCTTGTGGAAGATTATGCGTATTTGGCTTCTATGTCTCAAAATGAGTCGGCAGGTGGAGCAGTTACCGGCCCGGAATGGTTTCTCCGTTTTCAGATGCGTAAGTCCTATGCCCAATCCGTAGGCCACACCGATCACTCCTACTGAGTGAGGAAGTTATTTGCAAAGGAACTGATTAATCTTCGCGGATTAATTGCGGCGACTGTTTGATCTACAATAGCAGGCCTAAATACGGGTATTAAGATCCTGTTTCAGCATTTCCAAGATCTTTTTATCATCTAGATTTTCATCCCTCCCTTCGCTACAGGCCGGCCCACTCTCGCTTTCCATAATAGAAACGCCTGGAGGTTGAATGGTCGCTAACAGATCTTCAAACTCATTTCACTCCTTGAGTTCCTGATCCAGATAGTCATCCTCCAGCTGAAATTCAGATGGTAAAGACTCCGGAGGTTTGAATAAGGCATGTATGGTTGGGAATTCGAGCACAATACGACCTCTTAAACCTGTTGACAAAGTAGCTTCGTTTGATAAAGGAATTAGAACACGGCGGGAACTAGACGTGTGCGGTTTTACAAGGTAGAAGTGGAATCCAGAGGGAGCGGGTGAGATATCTTTTGAGTTATCGTGAGTCGCTTCATTAGGTGGGCCTTCCAGAGCGGGCTCTATTGTGGAGCTTTCAGGTGATATAGTGGAGTTATCCGCAGACTCCCCCACAATTTCTGTAGTCACATCTATAGCCGAAATGTCTCTCACACCATTCTCTGGCTCATTGATAGAATCTGATACGGCAGATGTACTCGTAAATGGTGCTGATCGGGTTTTTCGCTTCTTAGATTTGGGTTGCTTTCGCGCGAGTAGCTCCTTATATGCTTCTGACAGCGATAAGGTCTCTCGAACTTCGTCAAGCTCCCGGGTTTGGTCCTCGTGAACCCACTCTACAGTCCAAACGATGCGTTTTTTCCTAGGCGATTTGTTAGATCACGTGAGGTGTAAGCATGCGAACCATTCTACCTTTTATCAAAATGAGTATTATTACTTCTTTCTCGGCTCATTCCCTTGGGAGCTTTATCGATCATTACACCTGCATCTTGGAGATGCTTCTCGTAGTTGCTCCCGCTGGTCGGCTCTTTTCGACCTTCATCGTTAGAACTGATGCCTCTTTCAATGACCTCCCGTTCCGCTCTGTCGACTCCCCGTTCTATGCCGGCGATAAAGTTGTAATCATGGTCTATACCTGCGGGAGTGGCAAGTTGGCTCCGTTTCACATACTTGGTCGGATCTCGCTTTCCCGAACATTGCGCCCACTGTTGATGACGTTTATAACATGGTAATGAGCATGTGCGAGCAGAGCATCCGGGACAGCGGTACTTGGAAGCGTTGTTGTTGCTAATCGAACATTAGTTAAGTGCAAGTGCGACGTGAGAGATCTGGGGGCGTCATGGAATATGCGGTTTGGACGTACCATATGCTGCACAATTGACTTAACAGCGGCTGGTCAGTCATAGCGGCAACCACCGCAGTGGGAGAGGTATGCAAGATTTCGGTGCAGCGGGGATCAAGGCCAGTGCAGTGCAGGCGGAATTGAGGGGTGTGGATTTTGTCAGCCTTGGCGACGTGGGAGAGAGGAAATTGTTGGAATGTGAATGGACAACAGCGCAGCAATTAAAAGCAGACTGGAATACGGACGGGCTTCTCCAAAGAGAACTGGTTCGACGTTGAGATCTCGCAGCCGTCCCGCTCTCCTGACCTGTCGGAATGACAATGGGCAGATTAGCTGTTCCACTCTAGGAGATTTTGTCTCCAAACTTTGTTTCTAGTGGGGTGGAGACTGCAACTTCTGGCTTGTCGGCGCGAGGAACCGTGGAAAGCCAAGTGACGCTGTGGATATCAGAGAAGCCGATCTATTCGACGCGACTCTGCTGGGCCAGCGACCCTTTTCAGCCTTGGTTCTGGGAAACGTCCCAACCAAGCCCTTTCAAGCCTCCCAAGACGTGGAAGCCTAGGCGGGAGATACCGCAGGGTTGCTGTATCGATCAAAGCTTGTCGGAGCTGGCCGGCTGGTATGCTAACAGGCTGTTACAAGGGGGCGGGTTAGTAGCGCCTTGGCATAAAATGTATGGGAATGTTCACTTTCTCCCTACAAATCCGCCGAGCCGCTAATAATCCGTTCATGTTACCCCCACGGGCACTCTCTCAAACCTCCGGTCACGTTGTTGAGACCTACAGTGCACCAGCGGCCCGTTTCGCCTCGCCTTCACCCATAAAACCATGGAACGTAACTTGAACCGAGCACAATAGATCTACCAGTCGGTTGCCACAAGTTGACGAACGAACCGCATCTGCATTGTGGGCCATCCCCCCTCTCCTCCCTCCGATCTACCCCTCACAAATCATCACAAATCAAGGGCCAGGTGCAGTGTGAAAAGGCACGATTAGGCACGGGATATCAGGCCATGGAGGATTGGGGGCTTCTGCGCCGCGCGGTGATCAGGGGGGAAGGTCGAATGAGGGAAATCGCCCATTCGCCGAGAGCAAGAATTGGTAACCAACGCCCGATGCTCTGTGCGGACGAGCCTGACCTGGGCTAGCACCGACCCGGTTTTGTGCATGCCTCTGCATCCCATTCGGTATCATTTGAATTGCACCAGATTCAGTCGATCCCGGGTGCTCAGCACGCCGTATGCAGATGGTTACGCAGGGCACAGCCAGAGGGTCGCTCAGCTGCAGAGGGCGTCGGCATGATGCAATTGTCCGAGGGCATGCGGACTTGTTATCGCGTGAAAAGAGGACCCGGATCAGTGCAAGAGAATGTCAGTAGAATGTCACTATTATGATATGGCTGTGTGGGTTGTGCGCGTTATGTGGGAAGTTGTGCAGCAAAAGGACCAGAGCATCTCATGTTCCTGACTGCGCACTGGGCGCTGATAGGCCTAGGGAGCATCACGACAGTGGAAGGCGCTCATTTCCATCCTCGAGCCGAAACTTGTGCGTCGCGCTAGCGCCGCTTCGGGACTCCCCAAGCTCCTACGCCTGTCCTAAGCCCTCAATTGCTCCCGCCCCCCTCTCCTTCTGCGGACTCTTCTTTCTTCTGCAGCAAGTTCATTGTAGTTCCCCAGCAAAGTGACCTCAGTGCCGCTTCAGTTGCTGGCAGAGCTCTTGTTCGCAGCTTTCCTACCAGAGTTTCCTTTTCCCTTCTATTCACTTGAGTCTTGATGCTCTTGTCTTAACTTCTTTTCTCTTTGCTGCCTCCAGCCGTGTCGCAGCTGCTCGGGCCTTGCACGGTCGATACTTCTTCATACTCTAGTAGACCAGTTTCATTCCTCGTCAATTTACAGGATGGCGCCTTCCCTGAGCCTTCGTCCTCGCACCGGCGAGCGCCCCCCTACGAGGGAAAATGGTGGCGATAACAGCCTCATCATCCCCAGCAGAACCTCGTCTCTGCACTCAAGAATCACTCAGCCACTTCCTTCAACTCTGAACATCAAGCCTGGACAGCGGACGCCAAAGACTTTGACCCATGCGTATATGGTCTGCGGTGTTGGGAGAGAACCATCGCAATGGGTCAAAGCACCTGCATTAAGCCAGGGCAAAATTGGGCACATGAAGGGGGCTGTAGGCCAGTTCTGGCTGCCAGAGATTTTGGGGAGTAGTCCAAGGTTAGA